>Ga0181538_10002552_pt1 | contig 18748 bp, 16 predicted proteins | sample PEATcosm2014_Bin_40_FD_119773 | JGI IMG/M metagenome (GOLD analysis project Ga0181538, IMG submission 119773) | Peatland microbial communities from MTU Mesocosm Facility, Houghton, MI, USA - PEATcosm2014_Bin23_30_metaG | ecosystem: Environmental > Terrestrial > Soil > Wetlands > Peat | place...
CGAATTGCAATTTGCCGGGGATACCCATACCAAAAACGGTTACACGGCCAATTTCCTGCGCCAGCTCCGCGAAGCGGAATCGGCGGGCTACGCCCGGCATTTGGGTGAATTGCCGCTGGACCGGTTGATTGCCGTCATGGATGCGGCGTCAGCGCTGGTGCATTTTCCCGGAGAAGAGGCTTTTGGATTGGTGGCGGCGGAGGCATTGGCCAGAAATCTGAAACTCTTTGCGGGTGCCACCGGCGGCGTGGTTGACATCGCCGCCGGCATCGAGGGCGCGGAGCTTTTTTCGGGGCAGGATTGGCCGGGTCTGGAAAAATCCCTGGCCCGCTGGCTGGAGACCGGCTGTCCGCGGCCCCGGACGGCGTCGGCCGTGATGCGCCAACGTTACGCCCCTGAAGTCATCGCGCGGCGGCACTTGGAAATTTACCGGGAGGTTCTGGAATCAAGGAGTTGAGGGTTGAGGGTTGAAAGTTGAGACGGAAATACGAGAGGTGATGCTGGAAATGTGCGCCGGGCCGCAACAATTCAGTTGCCGAAGTTTTGGGGGTTCGGTTAAGTTGAATGGCCGCTTTGCAGCCGTGGTTGCGGGCGGCGCGCCGCAATTTTTTGAATGAATAATGCTCCAGCCATTCTAAAGTCGCTCGTCATCTACGCGGTGTGTGTGCCGCTGGCGGTGATTGTAGGCTACAAGCTGACAAGCCCGCTGGATTTTACAACGTTTGCGTATGCAGGCATTCTGGGGCTGCTGCTGGCCATTCCATTGTTGCTCCGCTGGCATTATCCCCTGTTGTTGTTCAGCTTGAATGCAAGCATGTACATGTTTTTTTTGAAGGGGCGCCCCGAGTTTTGGATGGTGATGGTGGCGTTGAGCCTGGGCATATCGCTCATGGATCGGGCCATGAACAGTCAAATGCGCTTCATCCATGTGCCGCAAATATCCATGCCCCTGGTTGGCATGCTGGCCGTGGTCGTTATGACGGCCAAACTGACCGGGGGAATAGGACTGCACGCGTTTGGCTCGGATGTCTTTGGTGGCAGGAAATATCTTATTTTGAGCCTGGGTATTTTAAGTTACTTCGCATTGACGGCGCGCCGCATCCCGCGGGAACGGGCTGGCTGGTACTTCGGGCTGTTCATGCTCGGCGGGCTCACCATTCTCATCAGCGATTTTTATCCCATCACCCCCTCGTTTCTCCACTTTATTTTCTGGATGTTCCCGCCCAGCAGCATTGATACCAGTTCGCCGTTTGAGTTGGGAGTAACCCGTCTGGGGGGTATTTCGGGGGCGGCAGCGACCTTGGCTGCTTGGCTGGCGGCCAGATACGGACTGCGCGGGATTTTTTTATCCGGCAGACCGGTGCGGCTGGTTTTATTCATCCTGGCTTCCCTGATGATTTTCTTGGGCGGATTCCGCATAAAGATTTTGTCCTATTTGTTCGTCTTTGGGCTGATGTTTTTCCTGGAAGGATTGCACCGGACACGGGCGGTGCTGGTCTTCGTGCTGGCGGGAATGCTGGGTGTGGTCATCCTCGTCCCGTTGGCCCCCCATTTGCCTTTTACGTTTCAACGGGCGCTGGCATTTTTGCCGCTGAATTTGAGCGTGGAGGCCCGGGAGTCGGCTGCGGACAGTTCAAAGTGGCGCATCGACATGTGGAAAGCACTGCTGCCGCAAGTGTCATCCCATCTGCTGCTGGGCAAAGGTTACGCCATTTCCATGGAAGATTATGAAATGATGGGGAGAGGCGTGTCCTTTCAGTCGGTGGACGCGAGCCAGCAAGGGCTCGCGCTCGCCGGTGATTATCACAACGGTCCGCTCTCGGTCGTCATCCCCTTTGGCATCTGGGGCGTCATGGCCTTTCTTTGGTTTTCCATCGCCGGGTTGCGGGTGATGTATTGCAACTTCCGGTATGGAGACGGGTCGTTGCGGACCATTAACACCTATCTTTGGGCCACTTACCTTTATGTTTTTGTGCGATTTTTGTTTGTATTTGGAGCCTTGACGGGTGACATGATGACCATGGCCAATTTGATTGGAATCAGCATTGCGCTGAACGGCGGTGTATGCCGGCCGGCGCCGCAAACGGTTCAAGCACCACAGCCGATGGTTCATCCGGCAAAATTCCTGCCGCGCGCCCGCCCGGCTTTTCAGCGATAAAAAAGCCGGGACCTGAATGGCCTTCACCGCGCCTGCCTTGAAACCCAAACTGCTTATCATTGAACTCTGGGGACTGGGCGATCTCGTCATCGCCACGCCATTTTTGCGCGCCGTCACGGAACGGTTTGATGTCACGCTGCTGGCCAAACCCTTCGCGCTCGATTTGCAACCCCGGCTCTGGCCGGGCTTGAAAGTTGTCGCGTTCACCGCGCCGTGGACGGCCTTCAAACACAAATACCGGCTTTGGCGCTGGCCGCTGTTGGAAATGACCCGTCTGCGCCAGAAGCTGGCGGCGGAACGGTTTGACTTCGGCCTTACCGCGCGCTGGGACCCCCGGGATCATATGCTTTTGAAAATATTGGGCGCCAAAAACCGGCTGGGCTTCCCGCGCATACGCAGCCGGATTTTTTTAACGCAACCGCTCGCGCGTCCCGAACCCCAGTCGCACCGTTACGAATTCTGGCGCGTGATCGGGGGCGCGCTGAACCTCCCGCTTCCGCCCCGCGATAAAATCTCCCAGCCCGCCGTGCCGGGCCGCGAAACGGTTTTGATTCACACGGGGGCCGGACAACCCGTCCGCGTGTGGCCTTTGGAACGCTATCAGGAACTCGCGGCGCGTCTGCGCCGGGAAAACATTCAAACGCAAATTGCGTGCGACCCGGACCAGCGCGCCTGGTGGCTGCGCGCCGGCGAGGCGCAGGTGGCGGCGCCGGCCACCGCGACGGAATTGCTGGTGTTGATGGATCAAGCGGGGGCGTTCATCGGCAATGATTCCGGTCCCGGACATCTGGCGGCCTTTTGCGGCGTGCCCACCTTTACCATTTTCGGGTCGCACCTGCCGGACTGGTTCGCGCCCCTGCATCCGGCCGCGGAATGGATTGAAGGCAAAGCGTGTCCTTACAAACCGTGCTCGGATTATTGCCGGTTTCCGACGCCGCACTGTGTGGGGAAGACCGGTCTGGACGAGGTCTGGCAACACGTGGAAAAGTTTGTGAAGGTCCATTTGCGGGGCAGGCGGTAGAAAAACCCGCCGCCGTCGCGCCGCGAAGGCGGAAGGGCTGGCGCAGTCCAAAACGCTTCGCGTATTTCGGAAATCGCCGTATTGCGCACAGCGTCTTGGAGTGCGGTGGCCCTCCGCCGCTTTTCCCGGAGACCAATCAAACTGTGCCAATGTTGATTGAAACTGCCATAGGGTTCGTCGCCGTTGAGATGGCCGCGCCAGGCTTCGCCGGCGGTTCGGCTTCCCCGTTTTCACGCGGCGGCGCGGCGGATCAGCGCGGCGATTTTTTCACCCTCGCGCACGGCGAAGTTCGTGCCGCGGTCCTCGGGAAAAATCTGCGAGAAGTTCGCCAGAAAAACGCCCGGCAGCGGTGTCTGGCAGGCCGGAATCTTCGCCTCGTATTCCGTGTCCACGATGTGCTGGGCGGCGGGGAAACGGAAAACATGCCGTTCGGCAACGCGCGCCGCGTCGAAATCGGGAAACATTTTCGGCAGGTAGCCAAACCAGAGTTTCGCCAGCCCGTCGTCCGGCAGTGAAAACAGTTTCCCGTCCGGCGGCAGATAGGCGCCGATGTAATAGACGTGCTGGCCGCCGTATAAATTTGCGCCGACGAGCCGCGTGTGATTGATGAAAACGAGGAACGGCGCGCCGGGTTCGTTGACATTGACCCAGTAATAATCGCCCAAATTCTGGGGCGAGGTGAAGACGAGGCAGATGGCGCCAAGATACTCGATGCTGCGGAGCCGGGCGGCGTATTCATTGAGCGAATCCTGCGCCGGCAGCAGTTTGGCAAAGGCGGCGGACGGCCCGGTGAAGAGGCAGAAATCGAACGGCACGGTTTCGCCGTTGCAGACCGCCGCCCGTTCGGCGGGCAGAAATTTTTCCACGGCCACGCCGGTCTGGATTTTCACGCCGCGCCGGCGCAACCCGCTCTCGAGCGCCCGCGTGACGCTTTCAAAACCGCCCCGGAAATAGCCGAGCTGTTCGCGTCCGTGGCGGCGGGAGTTGGCGCGGCTGTGGATGCGCGCCCAGAGCCAGGCCATGGAGACGGCGTCGTAATGCCGGCCAAATTTTCCCTTCAATAACGGTTCCCAAATCGCAGCCACCGCCGAGCCGCCGGATTTTTTCACCCACGCCAGCGCGGTGGTTTTCAGGAATGGCCGCCAGTTTTTGCGTTTTTGGAGGTGGAGGATCAAAAACCCCAGCCGCAGCCGGTCAACCAGGCGGCACGGTGAAAACCGCAGGACATCCAGCGGCGTGGTGAACGGGTGCAGCCGGCCATTGAGATAAATGGCATTGGAGGTGTCCGACCAAAACAGCCGGTCCTCCAGTCCCAGTTCGTGGACGAGGCGGATGATATCGTCGTCGGTGGTGAACAGGTAGTGATAGGTTTTTTCCAGCGAGGTTCCGGCGAGCGGAAAGCCGGCGGCCAGCCCGCCGAGCCGGCCGGCTTTTTCCACCAGCGTGATGGTGTCATTCCCCGTTTGCGCCAGCCGAAAGGCGGCGGTCAGGCCGGTGAAGCCGCCGCCGATGATGAGAATTTTTTTTGCGTCCGGCATCAGGTGGTTTTGCGAAATGTCAGCCGGCGGTTCAGATTGTATTGCAGCAGCACCACGGCAAACAAGGCGGCCAGTTTGGAGAGGAAGACATTCAGTCCGAATTTCCCGACCAGCAGGGCCAGCAGGTTGGCGGACAGCGCCCAGCCCAGAACGGCGACGCCGCAAAAGGCCAGGAAGCGCGCGGCCAGCCGGTCCCGCGTGGAAAAGTTCAGCCCCGCGTTGGTTTTGAATGAAAAAACCGTTCCCACCGCGTAGCCGGCGGCGTTGGCAATCTGATAGTGCCCGCTGCCGAAAAATTTGATCAGGAGGGAGAAGGTCAAAAAATCCAGCGACGCGCCAGCGGCGCCAATCAGGCAGTAAAAAACAAACTGCCGCCGGCGCGCGATCTGTTTTTGAATGAATGCCACAAGGTTCATGCGGCGGTCTTTTTCCGGGCGATGACCGAGGCGCTGACCCCCCACGGGAATTTCAGCCCCAAATGCATAAGCCCGTTCTCCAGCCGCACCAAAAAGATCAACAGGGAATTCAACCGGCGCGGGACGGCTTGCAAATCGCTGGAAGGAAGCTTGTCCGCCGGACGCGCAAAAAAGCGTTTGGCCAGCCGCACAACCGCCACCGGAAAGAACAGGAAAAAAATCCAGTAGCCCTGCCACCGGATTTCAAAACCGGCGGACTGCAGCAGTCCGGCCAGTTCGGCGGCCCGGTAGCGGTGGAAGTGATGGTTCACCCGGTCATGCCCGCCCCACAAAAACATGAACGCCGGGACGAACACCACCAGCGTGCCGCCCGGGCGCAGCAATCGATGCCACGCCGCCAGGGCGCGCGGCGCGTCCGCAAGATGTTCCAGCACATCCGAGGCGGTGATGACGTCGTAGCTGGCCGGAGGAAGATCCGGCTGCTGCGCATCCATCACGCGGACATCGTCAAGATTTCTTTCGCGGCAAAGCGCGATGGCCTCGGGGCTAATGTCAATTCCCGTCAAACGGGAGTAGCCGCAATCACGCAACTGCAGCAGGAACGGGCCGCCGGAACAGCCGATTTCCAGAATGGCTGATTGCCGGTCGGGAGCGGCGCGGCACACCAAGTCTTTCAACAGCGCCCGGCGGGAAACGAACCACCAGTGCGTGGCCTCCAGCTCGTGGTAGGTCTTTTCAAAACCTTTATTCATGCGACGACGCAGCTTGATCGTCGGCGGGTTTCCGAACCACCAGTCCGGCGCTGTCGCGGATGACCCAGAGCGGACGGCCTTTGACTTCCTCGTAGATGCGTCCGATGTATTCGCCCAGGATGCCGAGGCAGATCAACTGCACCCCGCCGAGGAAGAGAATGGAAATCACAATCGTCGGGAAACCGGGCCCCGGCGCGAGGCCGATCTTGGCAAATTGCTCGGCAAAAAGTTTCTGCGCGAGCGTGAACACGACGCCGAAAAACGCGAAGGCGGAAACCCACAGGCCCAGATACGTCGCCAGCCTCAGCGGCGCGGCGGAAAAGGAAAACAGGCCGTCCATCGCCAGGTGGAAGGATTTTTTGAAGGTGTATTGCGGCACCCCGGCGGCGCGTTCGGCCCGGGCGAACTCCACCGAGGTTTGCCGGAAGCCGCACCAGGTTCGCAGGCCGCGCAGGTAGCGGCTGCGTTCCGGCAGCGCGTTCAGCACGGCGACCACTTTTTTGTCGAGCAGACAAAAATCGCCGGCGTCGCGCGCCATCGGCAGCGGCGTCATTTTCCCCAGCAGTCGGTAAAAGCCCCACGCGAGAATCCGCTTCCGGAGCGGGTCGCGCCGTTTTTTGCGCGTGGCGAACACAACTTCAAATCCTTCGCGCCACCGGGCGAGCAGCCGGTCAATTTCCTCCGGCGGATCCTGCAAATCCGCGTCAATGATCACCGCCGCGTCGCCGGTGGCAAAATGCAGCCCGGCGCTCACGGCGATCTGATGGCCGAAGTTGCGCGCGAAGGACAGGCTCTGCCAGCGCGGGTCTTTGGCGTGCTGCGCCTTGAGCAGGTCCCAGGTGCGGTCACGCGAACCGTCATCCACACAGATGATTTCGCAATCGGCTGTCCAGGTGGCGACGACCGCGCCGAGCCGGTCAAACAGCTGGGGCAGCACGTCCTCCTCGTTGAAGCACGGCACGATGACGGAAATTTTTGGCATGGCGCGTTGCGCGTAGTTAAAGGGTCATCCGCCTTCCGGCGCAAGTGAAAATGCCGGTATTTTTACCGCAGCAGCCGGCGGGCGGCGGCGCTATCGGGGCGGCCCAGATATTGCGCGGCGAAATTACAGTTGGGGTCCTGATATTCCGCCAGGGTCCGAACACCAAGGGTTTGCACCGTGCAGGCATAGGAATAATCTTTTCGATTGGTTGTCAGGTTCCACCACGGCCGGCCGATGGGATACACGGCGCCCACCAACAGGCAGCCGAGGAAGAGAATGAACAGCGGGCGTTTGAGCGAGAAAAGTTCGCTCTGAAGACATCGGATTGCGCCCAGCGCGGCCAGGATCAAGGCCGGCGTCCCGGCCTGCAACCGCAGATCACCGCAATAACCGATCTTCCAGAGCGGGAGCAGCAGCAGCCAGCCGGTGGCCAGGAGAAACAATGGCCGCAACTCACCCAGCACGCGGTATCTCTGATCAATGAGAAAAAGCAAAAGGACCGGGCTTAATTCAAATGCGACAAACAGGGGATAAAATACCAGCCATTCCCCGCCGGAAGACAAATTCCAGACGAAGCCGCGATCAACCAATGCCACATGACCCTGAAAATAAATCCCCATGACGGCCAGCAGGATTCCACCGCCCGCGAGGTTGACCGGGCTGAAATAAGCCCGCCACGGCACGCGCCTCAAAGCGGCCAGCGGCACCAGCAGCAAACCCAGGCATGTCATGGGACTCCAGAGCAGGCAGGCGCTCCAGACAAACACCGCCCCGCGCGGGTCTTTTTTGATCCAGAGCATTTCATAAAACAATGCCAGCCCCAGCCACGCCACCAGTCCGTGTTGGGGCTGGAATTGGATCTTGGTGAAGAAATCGTAATAACTGTGATACAGGCCCAAATGCGACAAGGTGGCCCCCACCTGGGCGGTATCCATCAGGCCGAAAACGCCGGAGTGTTTCAAAGCCAGCAAGCCGAGATTGGTCGCGGCAAACAGCAGAAAAATCAGGAGCGACGTCTTCGGGGTCCGGGTGAAGGTGGCAACCCAATAAAAGAACAGCGCCACGCCGGCATAGGTCCACAGGAATGTCAGCGCCGGCATCGCGGCATCGCCCAGGATTCGCCCGCCCAATGCCGGTACGAGGTAATAGCCCAGGCCGTAGCACAGATAGCTTTTGTTGCCGTCGGGAAGCGTATAATTCACCGGCCAGGCGAAATGAATCAGGTCGTGAAAGATCAGGTTGTGTTTAATGTAATCTATTTCCTGCGGCACGAATCCGCCCGCCCCGGCCAGCAGCGTCCAGTAAAACGCCAGTGCCAGAACGAACCCCAGGTTTATCCGGCCAAGACCCGGGCATGGTTCCCCCGGCCGGTTTTGCCGCAGGAGCAAGACCGAACCGATGACCACCATGATGGCGGCGGGAATGCCGATCCACGGACGCACCCAGGCCGCCAAAAAAATCAGATTGGGGATGGCCAAATAAACCAGCGCGAGCGGGAAGAACCGGCCGTTAACCCTGGTCTGGCTTGCCTTGGCGGTTTCCATTTTTTAAGAACGTCGTTGCTTGATCAGCGGAAGGCAGTGTGTCATTTGCAGTTCAGGCGGTCAATCCTGGATAAACGACGAGTAAATTTTTCCCTCAGCCTGGCGGACGCATCCGCGCACTGCCCCCGTTTTTCTCCCACTCCTCCCCAAAGGAGGAGCCGGGCCGGGGTGAGGAGCCCATTGTTTCCAGGATCAAATCCCCTCGCCCCGGCCCTCTCCCCGCTCAGGCGGGGCGAGGGAGTCGGGGGCAGTGTCAAGTTGCGCCCTTTTCCTTCCGGCCAGGCAATCCCCGCTTGCCAATCCGGCCGGGTTTTCATTTCATGGGCCGGAAATTCACCATGCAACCCACGGCCGTCCGTCGGCTCGGGAATGGCACGATGCAAAACATACTGACGTTCATGCGCAAGGCGCGGGTGGCCCTGACCCCGCGCAACTGGCTGCTCCAAGCGCCCTTGGCAAAGGCAGAGGAACAAGCCTGCGTTTGCGCCGGCGGCTCAAAGCCCCAACCTCAAGCTGTTTTGGAAAAAGCTGGACGTCAGACGCGCTCGAATTCCTTTGATCTTCTCCGGCTTGCTGCCGCAACCGCGGTGATTGTCAATCACCAGTTTCTGGTTTTGGGCCGGCCGGAACCGCAAATTTTTGATGCGGGTGGGTTGGGGTTTTTCGCTGTGCTGGTATTCTTTGGTTTGAGCGGCGGCTTAATCACGCGAAGTTGGGAGCGGGACCCGCGGGTGAAAAGTTTTCTTTTCAAGCGTTGCCTGCGCATTTTCCCAGCCTTGGTGGCAGTGGTGACGCTGACAGTTTTGGTGGTCGGACCGGCTTTCACCTCCCTGGCCGTCCGGGAATATTTTTTCAACGCCATGACCTGGAAATATTTCAGGTGCGCCATCCTGTGGCCGGGCCACTCGTGGCTGCCCGGGGTGTTTGGGACGAACCCGTATCCCCATGCGGTGAATGCTTCGCTCTGGACTTTGCCCATCGAGTTCGCGCTCTATTTAAGTGTTTTGGTGGGAGGAATAATTGGGATTTTGCAACGCAGAAATCTGGTTTCTTTGGTTGTATTGCTGCTTTCTATTCTAGCAAGTGCGGTTTCGTTCCACCATAACTCATTTATCAGAGATATTTCGCTGCTTTCGTATATGTTTTGGTGGGGCGCTTGGTTGCGGATAAACGTTCAGAGTCGAAAACCTGTTGATAAAATCAATCTGGCATTGGGTCTTGCTGCTTTAGTGGTCATGGCGGCGGCCAGTCCCTATTCCCTAGCTCGAACCGGGTTGGTTTTGTTTGCGAGCAGTCTTGTCTGGATGGCTTCAAAAATCCAGTTTGGAGACCGGATCACGCGCCGGATTGGTGACCTTTCCTATGGCGTTTATGTCTATGCATTCCCGGTGCAACAATCATTGGTCGCAGCTTATGGTAAAGAGGCGTTTTCTTATTGGGGATTTTTAGCGATGAGTTGCGCCATCACTTATGCTTTGGCGTTATTTTCATGGCACGTAGTCGAAAAACGTTTTATTCGAATGAAAACCAATCCCGTCGCACCTGCAAATACAATTACGGCTTAAAAGCCGCCCTCCCTGCATGCCGTATTTTGGGCTGCGATTGATTTAATAATTTGGACTTTTCCGCATGTCATTTTTTAATTCAGCGACAAAACTGGTCGCGCCCCGAAAATATTCCTTATCCACATAGTCGCTCACCAGGATGTCTTTCCCAAAGGGCGCGATCCGCCAGATGGGAAATCCCGCTTCCGTCAACAATTCCCAGAAATCGTGGAAAAAGGTGCGGGAATTGATGTTGCCGCATCCGAATTCAAAGGACAGGGCGCCGATTTTCCGCGCGGCCAAGGACTGTCGGGATCCCCGCAAAGCGAACAATTCATGCCCTTCGATGTCCATTTTCATGAAATCCACAAAATCAATTTTTTGGGATTCGAGGATCTGGTCAACGGTGCTGACTTCCACCGTGGTCGTCTTATAGTTCAAACCTTGAAAAGGGGTGTCGCCCCGGACGTGCAGTGATGCACTGCCATCAGTCGCGGAACTGGAATGGTAGGCCGCCTGCCCCGGAGTTTCTCCCAAGGCACAGGGAATGAGGGTGACTCCTGGCAGCTTTCTTTCCCGGATCGCGGCTTGACAGCCCGGGGAAGGATCAAACAGGTAAACTTTTGCATTCGGAACTGCCTGCAACATACGATCGGTCCAGTTTCCAACGTTTGCTCCCACGTCAAAGATCACAGGTTGCGGACGATGTATCCGGCTGACAGCGGCCCGGACCTCTTCCCGCATGTCCCAGCCGGTTCCCGATCCTTTTCCGATAAGAAAGTTCAAGTAGGCGTCCAGGACCCGGCAAGGGTTGTAAAACCAGCGCGAACACGCAATGCGGCTCAACGGCTTGGCGGCGGATTTGCCAAGTCTGTTGGCGAAAGAAGGGTTGTTTAATTGCATGCCCTTTCGGAATCATCCCGGTTTCCATCCGGCAATTCCAGTCTTTTATGGCGGCCAGACCTTTCAACCATGTTGGCCCATGATCGGTTCCGTTTGCCGGCGGTGCGTTTTAACCGCCTCGTGGTAAAACCGCCGCATGGTCTCGTTGACCTGGCGCATCGTGAAATTCCGTTTAACGTGTTCACGGGCTTTCGCGGACATCGCGGCCAGCAGCGGGCGGTCGCGGTTGATTTTTTCCAAAAAGCCGGCCATCACCGTGACGGCTTCGGCCGGGGTTGTGGCCGGGGCGGCGAAACCGGTTTCCGGCGTGATTTGCGAGGCGGGCCCGCCGATGTCCAGGCAGGCCACCGGCCGGCCCGCCGCCATCGCCTCCAGGCACACGTTGCCGAAGCCCTCATGCAACGCCGGGTGCAGGAGCACGTGCGACTGGCCGAGTTTTTGCAGGACGTCAGTGTAGGCGGGCAGAACGCCGAGGAATTTGATCCGCGCTGCTATGCCGGTTTGCGCGGCGGTTTTTTCGAGTTCCTTGCGAAAGGGCCCATCATTGATGAGCCAGAGTTCGGCTTGAGGGTCCGACGCGGCGAATCGCGCAAAGGCCCGGATGGCCAGATGAAATCCCTTCCAATGGACGTGACGTCCGATACAAATGGCGCGGAACGGTCCCGGCGGCGGGTCCGGCAGCCGGCCAAACTGGGCAAGGTCTTCATCCGTAAGCGCCATCTGCGGCATCTGTTCCACGCGGCGGACGCCGAGGACCCGCAACGCCTCGCAACTTTCGCGGGTGACCCCGATGCCGATGGTGGCGGCGCGGGCGGTGTCGCGCAACGACCGGCTTTTACAGGACCAATTCCGCGCGCCGTTCCGGGTTGCTTCGATTAACCGGTAGCGCAGCGGCAGTTCGGAAACAAACGACGGCGGCGGTGTTTCCGCCGCCCCCACCGGCCCCCAGATGAAGGGGATGTCCAGCCCGCGCAAGCCGCTGGGTGACCAGTAACGTCCGTAGGTGACATGATGCGCGAGGCCGAAACCAATTTGCTGGTGCAGCCGGCGCACGACGCCGGTGAGCTTTTCCTGCCAGAGATGATAATAGACCGCTTCCAACATCCCGCGCCCGCGCAATGTCCCGCCCAGCACGGCCGGCAATTTCAGGTAAACCGGGTGGAAGCCCGGCAGGGGATTTTTGGCCAGAAACCTTTCCGTCAATTCCCGATATTGATGTTCCTGCTCGATGACGGCCCAGACTTCGTGTTCCCGCAGGGCTTCATTGATGGCCCGCCAGGCATTGCCGGGTTCGGAAGTTTTGCAAGGGTGGCAGGAGTAGGTTGAAAGCAAAAGCTTCATTGTGGTGCGCCAAAGTGAACAAGGTAGGGACGGAACCAGTCCAGTCAAGTTAATCACGCCGCCCGCCGGTTCCACCAGATCGTGGTCGGCCGGGGCACGTCAAAGATCACGCGTTGGTCCGGGCTGGACAGCGTGTAAATGGAATAACTCGCCGGTTTCAACGAAAAATGTCCCGCGGCCAGCCGGCGCAGGCGGTAATGCAAAATCCACAGCAGCCGGGACGCCCGCACCCAGCCGGGAATCATCGCGGCGGTCTCCTTTTTTTCGCGGATGGCGTTCGGTTTCAAATTCATGTTCTCCCCGGTGTCGGTAAAAATGGACGTGAACGAATCGCACACGGCCATCGGCACCCCGTTCTTCATCAGGGCGCGCACCCAGTGGAAATCGCTCAGGTCCCGCCACCGGGTATCAAAAAAAATCCCGCGTTCGTGAATGACCCGGCGGCGGACGAAGATGCCCGACGTCAGCGCCAGGAAACGAAACCACATGTGTTGCGGGTGCGGCATCAGCGAGGGCCGGTGGCAGAGGTATTTTCCCTCGCCGTCGGTGACGATGCTGCCGGCGAGCGCGACTTCAATCCCGGGGTGCGCTGCAAAAAATTCCTGCACCATCTTGAGCGCGCCGGGCAGGTATTGTTCGTCACAATTGAGATAGGCGAGAATGTCGCCGGTCGCGCGCCGGTAGCCACGGTTGACGGCGTCGTACATGCCGCCGTCCTTTTCGATAAACGCCTTCACCCGCGGGTCGCGCGGCAGCCAGTCCTGGGTGCCGTCGTCCGAACAGGAGTCCTGCACGATATGTTCAAACTCAACGCCCTGCTGGTCGGCCACGGACGCGATGCACAGCTTGAGCCAGTTTGAATTGCGAAAGCTCGGCGTGATGATGGAAAATTTCATGGGAGGGCCGCCCGGCACCGGCTAAAGATTCTGGCGGCGGATTTTAATCCGGATGGCCCCCGGAATGGCACGATGACCGACCAGGACCAGGTAACCGCCGCCGCCGGCGCCCGAAAGTTTCCAGCCCAGCGCGCTTCCGGCGTATTGCTGGATGGCCGTCCGGACGTTCGCGTCCATCATTCTGGGAAACATGCTGATTTGCGCCTCGAAGGAAGCCCGCACCTGCCGTCCGAATTCCTTTTCGTCCCGGGACAGGATGGCCCGCCAGCAGCCATCCGCCGCCGCGGCAAGGGTGCGGACGCGCGCGGGCGTGACCCGCGTGTCCTGGCGAACCCGGAAATCGGACTTGCGGGGGTCCAGGGTGACCAGATGGAGGCGCGCTTCGATCCAGCGCAGGATCTCTTCGTCGTTCACCGGGGTGATCTTGGCGGGCCAGTATTCACCGCTGTAGTCCAAGCGGTTTAATCCCGGATAAACGATGCCGATGGAATCCTGCGAGCCGGAAAATTCCCGGGTGCCGGGCGGGTTCTCGTAGGAAAAAAGCACCCGGGCCGTTTTCTCGATGTCCCCGCCGGGAAGATCGGTCTGCCACAATTCGATGGCTCTCCGCCGCGAACTGGAAGCCATGCCGCTGCGTTCGTTGAACTCCATCGTGGGTTCGACCGAAATGGTCAGCACCGGGCCGGCTCCGTGTCGGGACACGAAGGCCTGGTCCAGCCAGCCGCCCGCCAGGTCCAGACGATAGGGAATCCGGCATTCCATCCGCAAACTGGTGGTGGACCGGGCCGGGAGATGCGCCCGGGGATCGCGTTTGAGGACGACATACCGGATGCCCAGCCGCTCGCACAATTGCGCCTTGGCCGGGGTATTCCCGTCTTCGTTCACCACGAGGATGTCAGGCGAAACCCGCTTCAGCTCCTTCAGAAAATCCATGATGCCCGAACCGCTGTTGATGTAGCACGCCTTCACGTGCCGCAATGCTTCCAGCATGTACTTGCGCTCCGCCTGGGTGTTGACCGGGTAACGGCCTTTCAATTCCTTGACGGTCCGATCCGAGCCGATGCCCACATGCACCTCGCCATAGTCCGCCGCTTCTTCGAAAAAACGGACGTGCCCGCTGTGCAGCATGTCGAAACAGCCGCTGACAAAAACTTTCTTTTTTGGCATAACAACCCCGGATTCAGCCCGGGGAAAACCCGTGCGGTTGAAATCGTTTCCCGCGGACATCGCCGGTCATCGGGCAAGGCATGATAAATCCCTTCCCCCGGTCGCAACCAGTAAATTATTTCCGGTCCGCCCCGATGGTTTTGCCCGCCGCGGCCGGGTTCGACGTTTGCGGGCAACCGGGAGTTGAAGTTTCATTTTCGCATGGCACCAGCGCCCCGGTCATCTTCGGTTCCGCCATAAGGCGGTGGGTTTGAGCGCGTCAAACCGGACCCGCTTTTCCGGGGTTTGCAACGTGTAGATGGAGTAGCTGGCGGGCTTCAAGAAAAAATGGCCGGCCACCAGGCGCCGCAGATGATGATGTGCGACCCACGCCGGCCTCGAGGCGCGCACCCAGCCTGGCGGCATGGCCAGGGTTTCCCGGGATTCCTCGATGGCGGCAGGACTGAGACACAGGTTGTCACCGGTGTCGGTAAAAACCGAGGTGAAGGAATCACAGACCGCCATCGGCACTTTGTTTTTCATCATAGCCACCACCCAATGCAGATCGCCAACCACCCGCCAATGGGGGTCAAAGAAAATCCCGCGTTCATGGATGACCCGGCGGCGGATGAACATCGAACTGGTGATTACGGGAAAACGAAACCAGATGCCTTGCGGATGCGGCACCAGTGAATGCCGGTGGCAGAGGTATTTTCCCTCGCCGTCGGTGACGATGCTGCCGGCGAGCGCGACTTCGGTTTCCGGGTGCGTTGCAAAAAATTCCTGCACCAGCTTGAGCGCGCCGGGCAGGTATTGTTCGTCACAATTGAGATAGGCGAGAATGTCGCCGGTCGCGCGCCGGTAACCGCGGTTGACGGCGTCATACATACCCCCATCCTTTTCGATGAATGCCTTCACGCGGCGGTCGTGCGGCAGCCAGTCCTGCGTGCCGTCGTCGGAACAGGAATCCTGCACGATGTGTTCAAGTTCAACCCCCTGCTGGTCGGCGACGGAGGCGATGCAGAGCTTGAGCCAGTTTGAACTGCGAAAGCTCGGCGTGACGATGGAGAACTTCATGGCGGGCTTTGTCCTACTCTTGGGACTTTTGCCCGACGACCGATGTCGGCAGCGGTTTGCCATGTTCGTCGAGCCAGGACGCCAGTTCCCGCTGGCCGGTTATTTCGCCGCGAAGAATGGCCAGAATCAAATCGTGAGTCACAACGGTGTTGAATGGTGGCGAATAGGTGATGGGGTCGTTTGCTCCGGGCGGTTTGACGATGAATGGCACACGAATGTCATATTTGCCGAATAAACCGCTCCCCAACGAGTGGTCGGTGCTGACAATCAGCCAGGTTTTATCCCATTGCCCCGAGGTTTCCATGGCGCGGCGGATCTGGCCCAGTTCCTTGTCAGCCAATGCGAGATTTCTAATGTAGCCGACAGATTTTGGCATGCCCCAAAAGGTGAATTGATCCTTTTCCGGCAGATAAACGCCGGGCGTATGCGGCGGCGGCAGATGCAGCAAGGTTAAACCGTAAAACTTGTTGGTTGCCAGTGAAAGTGATTCCCGCAAACTGTCCCGGCAAACGCTGATGAAAATCCGACGGATATGCCATGCCCAGGGTATGCAGCCGATCTCCCGCCGCATGGCACTCGAAATCGTTTCTGCGCGTGCGGGCTCAAACAGCGGGAAGGGATACCAGGCGCAATAATTCAATCCTTTGCCCAGGATGCGATCATAAGGATGATACCAGCCGACGAGGGCGGTGTTCACGCCCAGCGCCCGCGCTTCAGCAAACACGGACGGCAGTTTCTGCCAGGTGGTGTCGGTCCCCGTGTCGGCGAGCCGAAGATTCAAATCCGAGGCATTGGCAATGCCAACGCTCGAAATCCACCGGCCCGAAATCAGCGCCGGCATCGAGCTGATGGTGCTGCTGTGGGGCGAACAGGCATTGACGCAGAACAGCGATTCGCCGCGCAACCGGTCGAATTCCGGGAGTTGCACACCAGCCGGCCGGTTTTCAAATGCCACGCGGTAATCCGTGCAATCAAAAATAATCCAAAGCACGCGCGGCTGGCCCTCGCGAACCGGCGCCGGCGGCGGCAAAACCGGCTCATAGTCCGCCTGTTTCAAGTGCATCACGCCGAGCAACAACAACCCGATTTTCGCCAGCGTCAATAACGCCAGCGGCGAGAGGATCACCACCAGCCCGGCGGCAACCCGGGCCGCCCGCCGGTGTTGCCAGACCACCAGGGCCAGCAAAACCACCGAGCAAAACATCACCACCGGCCGCTGGAGAAACGCCACGATCTGAGAGTCCGATATATGAAAGATCTGGTGGCGGACAAAATCCACGGGAACCAACAGCAAACCCAAAAAGGCCAGGTGCAAGGCAAAATGCAACAGGCGATTCTGAAAACGCCGCCACACCCGCATCCCCAGCCACACCACAACCGACAGCCAGAAGATGTTTATCAGGAGGGCCAAGGTTGACGACGTCCGGATCGGCAGTTTGTTGAAATAGCCCTTGTCCGTGTCATACAGGATCGTGAACCAGGCATTGGCAAAACACAGGTTCGCCAGCGACACGGCCACGATGCCGTCCTTGATTCTGCGTTTCAGAGGCTGCGGCAGCCGGACGGTGCCCTCGTAATGCTCCGCCGGAGGCGCGGTTGGCGTGGGCGCGCTCAATGTCCATCGCCCTTTCGCTTCAGGCAATACATCCGGCGCTGCGTGCCCTGCAGCGCGAGCGACCGGACAATTTCAAAATACGGCGCGCAGGCCTGTTCAAACATTTTCACATCCAATGCGGCGTGCAAATGTTCGCGCCCGCGCGTCAGGCGCCGGAACATTTCATCTTTGGGTTCAACCAGCTCAATCACAAGTAACGAATTGGTTACATCATAAGCCAGCCGCAGAATTTCTTCAAGCGGAATCCGTTCGGTCACCAGCAAATGGTGGATCAGCGCCAGCATCAGCACGCCGTCAAACGCGCCCGTCGCGCGGTCGAGAAACGACGGGCACTCGCCGTTCCGCCAGCCGAGCGCCGGGCTGGGGCGCGCCAGATTCACGACCAGCGGCAGAAGGTTCAATTTTTGTTCGCGCGCCCGCCGCCAGATCGCGCCGGCGCACGCCGCATCCAGGTCAACGGCCACCACCGCCGCGCCCGCCTGCGCCGCCAGCGCGCTGAAATGGCCGGTGTTCGCGCCGGCGTCCAGCACGCGCGCCGGTTGGAACTCGCGCAGCGCCTCGTCCACAAATGCTTCCTTGGCGGCAAACGCCGGGTCGTCGTAACTGTGCGTGGCCATGTAATCCGACCAGGCCGATTGGTTTTGCGCGGCCGGCCGGAGCGAGTCCAGCGTTCGTTCCAGGCGTTTGAAAAGTGATTCGAGGATGAAGCGCGCCTTTTCCGGGTTCGCCAGCAAATGCGGCCGGTAAATCCCTTGGTCGTCCGGATCGGCCCGGCGCGAGAGCCAGGTGGGAATTGAAACCAGCGACAGCGTCCGCGGTTTGAACCGTTCCAGCGGCCCGCACCAGCGATACATTTCCTCCGGCTCCAGCCCGTCGCGGTGCGTCAGGAAAATGTCCGCCGGCGGCAGGTTCCAGCGCCGGTGGGCCATCAACGGCAGAAGAAACGTGCGGACAAATTGCGCGTGCGGTTTCCAAATCGGGTCGCCCGGGTGGCGGCGCTCGAACGACAGCGCGTCAATGAACACCGGCTCGCTGCCGCGAAACAAAATATTGTGCGGCGTGGCGTCCTTCAGGCCGAACCCGTCCGCGAGCGCGGCCCGGGCGAGTTCGAGCGTCAACCGGCCGGCGGCCCAGAGCATTTCGGGCGGCCATTCGTGCGGATAGCCCGGAAACGGGATGCGCTCATGTTCAAAGACCGCGCCGATGGGCTGCGCGTTGAAAACCGGCTGCAACTCCGGCGCGGCGCGAAGCGCAGCGGTTTCATCCTCGTTCAGGCGGCGGGTGGAAACAAATTTCTTCCCGGCGATGAACTGGCGCGCGCAATTGGTCTGCAGGAAAGCTTCAAATTCAGGAATGGCGCCCGCGTTGACAAACCGAAGCACCCGCTGGTTGAAGAGACAACAGCCGCCCGCCGGATCGCGAAACGATGGTGCGGGCGCGGGCATCACTTGGCATCAATTTTGGCTTTCACTGTGGGCGGGGAAATTTCAACGCCGGCACCCGGAGATATGGGACCGCGCCCAAACATTTTCCGAAATACGTTCACGATCCATCGCCGGGATTTTTTCAGGTAGAACAGAAAACCGACAACTCCCGCCACCGCTGATTGCCAGATCAGCGCGCCCAATCCGGGGTCAATGTAGGCAAATATCATAAAAAACAGAACCGCAAATACAACCTAGTGTAACGATGGGTAGTGGTACGTTTTGAAATAAATCATTCCATCAGGATGTGATGATTTATTGAACGCTTGACAGATAAACTCACTCTGATGTATTGTCAATCGTTATGAAAAAGCAGTCACAGAAAAAGGAG
>Ga0181538_10002553_pt1 | contig 18745 bp, 15 predicted proteins | sample PEATcosm2014_Bin_40_FD_119773 | JGI IMG/M metagenome (GOLD analysis project Ga0181538, IMG submission 119773) | Peatland microbial communities from MTU Mesocosm Facility, Houghton, MI, USA - PEATcosm2014_Bin23_30_metaG | ecosystem: Environmental > Terrestrial > Soil > Wetlands > Peat | place...
CGCACCTCTACTTGTTTGCGCTCCACCTGGATGGTACGGTATCCAGGAAGCGTTAGTTCAGTCATCATCGGGGACATGGTAGCCCGTTACGGGCGCCATGTCCCCACTTCCCGATGAAGAGCCCACTTCTCTCGATGAGGAATGCAGGGCAAGGTGCGAGCCACGGCGGGCAAGCGTCGGCATCGTCGCGCTGACGGGCACGGCAGCCATGATCGCGAAGGTCCCCTTCGTGATCTCCCTGATTCTCTCTCTGGGCTCATTTTTCGCCGGCAGGAGGGTGCGGGCCAACGCGCAGTCGGGTCGGCGCTGGCGGAAATGGAGGCAGCTGGGCCCCAAGATGGGGGGCGGTTTGGGCGCGCCTTGCCAAAGAGCTCGCCTAATAAAAGGTCCCGGCAGGTTCCAAGGTTTATGTCGCGGGCGGCCGCCTGCGGGCCGACACCATCGCGGGATCCTGCTCCTGGTCACCAACCCGAGCCGGAGCGTCGTGGTGGTTGTGGACTACGGCGGGAGGATCCAGGTGGGGGAGCTGGAGTACGCCCAGGGGGCCGAGACCCTGTGCGGTTGCTTTCGAAACGAGCTGAGGGTGGGCCGGGGACCAAGATTGTCCCCATGGTGTTCAAGAACCCCGCTTAACGCACATCGTTTGCGCACGCCGCGGCCGCCATCTCGTCGAGACGGAGACGGTCACCTCCCAAGTTGACGGACGACGGCCACACCCGCCGCTCGGCGACCGGGCCGTTCAAGGCAAGGCGCGCCATCCGTGGGAGGAACATGGACGGCTTCGAGGCGCAGCTGGCAGGGCGCCTACTGGCCCGCTGACCGACTGCGGGGGCCGCGGCGGGGCAGGGGACGGGCACCCGGTTTCTCGCAGGGGGCCTGAAGATCCGACCGGAGGAATACACCCCATTCCATTGCGCGTGTCCAAGGAGTACGCTCCGTCCACGTCCCGATCCAAAATCATACATGCAAAAGACAACCATTTCCCCAAAGGCCCCGTTTCTCGCCGCCGTCGCATTGATGTCGCTCGGGCTGGCGGCTTCCATCCAAGCTGCCCCCTTTCCCCCGCTCACATCGCCGGCCACGACGGAGCATCTTCCCGGCAAGCTCGTGTGGGTCGATCTCTTCACCTCCAATCCCGACGCCGCGACGAAGTTCTACTGCGGCCTCCTCGGATGGACGGCCACCGCGATCGACCAGAAGGGCAAGTCCTACATCGTTTTCAGAAACGATGGAGAACTTGTTGCGGGCCTTGTCCCGCGTCCGGCCGCCAAGGGGAACCAGCCGTCGCGCTGGATCGGCTACGTCTCGGTTGCGGACATGCAGCCAACGCTTGCGGCAGTCAAGGATAGCGGCGGATCGGTACGCGCGCCGGAGAAGAACTTCCCAGACCGCGGCCACCAAGCCATCATCTGGGACAACGAGCAGAACCCGATCGGCCTCCTCCAATCGACCTCCGGCGACCCTGGGGACGACAAGATAGTACCCGGCGAATGGAACTGGTTCGAGGTCTACTCCAAGGACCCACAGGCCACGTCGGCATTCTACCACAAGGCCCTCGGCTACGATGTCGCGCCGGAGACACGCTCCGGCCGCAAGTCCGAGTTCGTGCTTTCAAGCAACGGGAACTCCCGCGGCGGAATTGCGGGGCTTCCCGAAGGCGGGGATTTCAGGCCCAGTTGGTTGGGAGTCATCCTCGTGGCCGACATGGACAAAACGTTAGAAAAGGTTCCCGCGCTCGGCGGCAAGATCTTGGTCGAGCCCCGCCCGGTCGAATTCGGCAGCCGCTTCGCGATCATATCGGACACCACGGGCGGCACCGTTGGCCTCGTACAGTATGTCGAAAGCGCGAATCCCGAGAAAACCCCATGAAAAACACCGTAAAATCAATTTTCGGACTCCTTGTCGTTGCCGGCCTCGGGCTGGGCCCGATGACCGGCTGCGTCGGCGGCTATGCTGAGGCGAACGAGCCGGTCTACTACGGCGGGGAACCGTGGGTTCAAACCGATGTGGTAGTTGGCGGAGGGGGCGGATGGTACGGGGATCACCGTGACAACGCGTATGTTCATCCGGTCTCAAGTCGCAACGACAACAGCAAAGCGGTGCGCCATGACAGCCCGCCCGGCCGCAGCGAATCTAGTCCCGCCAAGAAGTCCGACGACAAACGCAAGTAGACGACCGCCGGGCGCGCTCTAGGGGGCTCGTGAGCACGTGGCCGAATCTGTTCCCTTCAGGAGCTCGCGGGGGCGGGATGCGCGGCGCTCGCCGTTGTTGGTGGGGGGTAGTGCGGTTCGGCCAGTGTGTCGGCCGGTGAGAGCCCATTGGGTCTCCCCGTGACGAACTAGGACGATCCTTTTGGCCAGGGAGGATGCGCTACCGATCGCGCGCCCGAATTGCGGGCCGCGCTGGTCATGGGCCGGGGTAGGGTCGTCCTGCGCTACGGCAGGCCGATGGTCACCTCTGCCAGAGGATCTCGTCGGCCTCGAGGGGCACGGCAAGGCCGGCGCGATGGGGAACCATCCGCGGCGTATAGTCCGTGGCCGGCCGGGCTGATGAGATGGTGGCGCTGTAGACCCACCCGCCCTTTCCAGGCCCCGTTGATCCCAGTCGCGTCATCTCCTGCCGCTCGGGGCCGCGGCCGTTCCTGCCATCGGCATAAAGCTCCACGCGGAGCGATTCCGGGCTGATATCCCCAAGGATTGCGTCCACCTTGATCACGTGCCGCCCCCCGTTGGTTTCGACGCTCAGTGCGCCGAACCGGAACGAGGCCCATTTCAGGCTCAACGCGACCTGCCAGTCCACGAGCTTCCTGGCTTCCGCGCCGCCGTCGGCTGCGCGCCTCCGATACTCGCCGGCCGCCGGAACATAGTGCTGCTCGGTGTATTCGCATACCGTCCGGTTGGCGGCGAACCGTGGCGTCAATCGCGCCATGCTTTCCCTTATGCGCGCCACCCATGCGACGGGAACGCCCTTTTCATTCCGCGCATAGAACTCGGGAATCACGTCCTGCTCGAGCCGCTCGTACAGCGCTTCCGCTTCGGCGGCGTCCCATGAGGGATCATCGCCATGCTCCCCGCCATCACCCAGCGCCCAGCCGACTCCGGGCGAGTAGGCCTCGGCCCACCAGCCGTCCAGTTCGGAAAGGTTGATGCCGCCATTGACAAGGACCTTCATGCCGCTTGTGCCGCTCGCCTCCCACGGCCTTCGGGGCGTGTTGATCCACACGTCCACCCCCTGGACCAGGTGTTCGGCCAGGAGCATGTCGTAGTCCGCCAGGAAGATCACGGGAGGATTCGAATCGCTGCGGCGAATGAATTGCATCCACTCCTGGATCAGCGCCTGGCCGGCCCGATCCGCCGGGTGCGCCTTGCCTGCAAGGATGAGCTGCGCGGGGCGCTGGGGGTTCTTGAGGATTCGTATCAGGCGGTCGGGATCGTGCAGCAGGAGGTTCGGCCTCTTGTAGGACGCGAAGCGTCGCGCAAACCCAAGGGTCAGCGCGTCGGGATTGAGCCGGGCCTGCGCCCTGGCGATCGCTTCCGGCCCCGCTCCGAAGGCGGTCATCTGCCGGCCCACTTTGTCGTGCGCGTATTCCACCAGTGACCTTCTGCTGGCGGCGCGCAGGGCCCAGAGTTTCTCGTCGGGAGTCCTGCGGATGTCGGCCTCCAGCGTGGAAGAGGTCCCCAGCCATCGTCCCTTGCCGCAGGCCTCCGTCCAGAGCATGTCGGCGGCCGCCGAGTCCCAGGTCGGCATGTGCACGCCGTTCGTCACGTGGCCGACCGGCACCTCGCCCTCTGGCCACTTGGGAAAGAGAGGCGCAAAGATGCACCGGCTCACCCGGCCGTGCAGTTCGCTGACGCCGTTCACGGCTCCTGTGCCGCGAAACGCCAGATAGGCCATGTTGAATGGCTCGTTGGAGTCATCGCCATTCTGGCGGCCCAGGGCCAGCAGCCTGGGCAGAGATAGGCCCAGCTCACCGGCGTACCGGCCGAAATACTGCTCAATCAAAGTAGGAGGGAAAAGGTCGAAGCCCGCGGCGACCGCCGTGTGGGTGGTGAACAGATTGCCGGCGCGCGTGGCCGCGAGCGCGACGTCAAAGGTGCAGCCGGTCTCCCGCATGAAGCTGCGAGCCCGCTCAAGCAGGGCGAAGGCCGCATGCCCTTCGTTCAGGTGGCAGACCTCCGGTTTGATCCCGAGAGCGGCGAGCAGTCGCCAGCCGCCTATGCCGAGCACGATCTCCTGTTTCAGGCGCAATTCAGGACCGCCGCCGTACAGCTCGCTGGTGATCCCGCGATGGGCGGGGGTGTTGGCCGCGTCATTCGTGTCGAGAAGGTAGAGTCTTCGCCGGCCGACCTGGACATGCCAGGCGCGCAGCCAGACGGAATCCCCCGGCAATGCGATTTCAATCCGCAGCGGCTCGCCGCTCGGCAGTCGCACCGGTGTCACGGGGAGCTGTCCGGGATCGTTGTACGGGTAGAGGGCCTGCTGGGCGCCGTCCTTGTCCAATACCTGGCGAAAAAAGCCGTGTTGATACTGCAGCCCGACACCGACCACGGGCACGCCAAGGTCGCTTGCCGCCTTGAGCTGGTCGCCGGCCACGTTGCCCAGACCGCCCGAGTAGATAGGCAGGGCCTCGCTCAACATGAATTCCATGCAGAAGTAGGCGACGCAGCTTAGCGGGGACTCCGGGTACTTCTGCTGGAACCAGCCTGGTGCGGCGGCCGCTTCCCGGTTGGCTCGCACCAGGTCTTCGAGCAGCCGGCAAAAGTCGGGATCGGCCAGCGCCCTCGCAAGTCTTTCCCGCGACACCGTCTGGAGGACCACGCTCGGATGATAGGTGTGCGCCCACAGCTCCGGATCGAGCCGCCGCCACAGCTCGTCCGAGCAGTGATTCCAAGTCCAACGAAGGTCCATGGCCAGTTCTGCAAGGGCCTCAAGGCTCTTGGGGGGGCTGGGCGGGGGAATGTCGGCTGGCTTGGATTCGCTCATGATTGGTTCTCCTGTAGGGGTGAAAGGTCAGTTGGGATCCCCCTCGTTGCGCCACGCGGCCACAGCCTCGCGGTCTGTCTGTTGCCTGGGAGCCTGTGGCGCCGGGCCTGTGTCGGCCGCTGCATCCGCCTTCAATGTCGCACTGACGAAAGCCTGGGCCTCCTCCAGGATCTTGCGCAAATGGCGCTCGCCGCGGAAACTCTCGGCGTAGATCTTGTAGATGTCCTCGGTGCCTGATGGTCGTGCCGCAAACCAGCCGCCTTCGGTCACGGCTTTCAGGCCCCCTAGGGGTGCGTTGTTGCCCGGCGCCTTGGTGATGATCGCCTCAATCTTCTGTCCTGCCAGCTCCGTGAGCCTGAGCCGGTCAGGCGAAAGCCTCGCCAACGCGGCCTTCTCGGCAGGCGTCGCCGGAGCCTCGACCCGGTCATAATAGGGCTCGCCAAATTCCGCCGTAAGCTCGCGGTAGATCTCGCCCGGGTCACGGCCGGTACGGGCTGTGATCTCTGCGGCGAGCAGGCATGGAATGAACCCGTCCTTGTCCGTCGTCCACACGCCGCCATCAAGGCGGAGGAAGGACGCACCGGCGCTTTCCTCGCCGCCAAAGCCCAGCGAGCTGTCGAGCAGGCCATCCACGAACCATTTGAAGCCCACCGGCACCTCATAGAGCCTACGGCCCAGTTTTGCCGAGACGCGGTCGATCATCGCGCTGCTCACGACGGTCTTTCCGACTGCGGATCCCTCTCGCCAGTCCAGTCGATGTTGAAAGAGTTGAAGAATGGAGACCGCGAGGAAGTGGTTGGGCGGGAGAAGGCCCGCGGTTTTTGTGACGATCCCATGCCGGTCATGGTCGGTGTCGCAGGCGAACGAGAGATCGAAGCGGTCCTTCATCCCGATCAGCCGCTGCATCGCAAAGGGCGACGACGGATCCATGCGGATCTGGCCGTCCCAGTCCACCGTCATGAAGCGGAAGGTCGGGTCGACGGCGTCGTTGACAACGGTCATCTCCAGGTTGTGGCGCTCGGCAATTCGCCCCCAATAGTGAACGCCGGCGCCGCCGAGCGGGTCGACCCCAAGGCTGATCTTGGAACTGCGGACCACGTCCAGGTCGATCACGTTGCCAAGATCGTCGACATAGGTGTTGAGAAAATCGTGCCGGCGGGTCGTTGGAGCCCGAAGTGCGCGGTCGTAGGGGACCCGCTTCACCCCCCTAAGCTTCTTCTTGAGCAGGGCATTGGCCTTGGCCCCGATCCAGTCGGTGACATCGCTGCCTGCGGGCCCGCCGTTGGGCGGGTTGTATTTGAAGCCCCCGTCGTGCGGCGGATTGTGCGAGGGCGTGATGACTATGCCGTCGGCAAGTCCGCTGATCCGCCCGCTGTTGTGGGCCAGGATCGCATGGGAGATCACCGGAGTCGGTGTGAATTCGTCCCCTTCGGCGATCCTTGTATCGACTCCGTTTGCCGCCAACACCTCAAGCGCCGTGGCGAACGCCGGTATCGAGAGCGCGTGGGTGTCGAAGCCCATGAAGAGCGGGCCGGAGATGTTCCGCCGAGCGCGGTACAGGCAGATCGCCTGAGTGATCGCGAGGATATGGTGCTCGTTGAAGGCCCGATTGAAGGATGAACCGCGATGCCCGGACGTGCCAAAGGCCACACGCTGCGCCGGCACCGTGGGATCCGGCGAGTCGGTGTAGTATGCCGTGATGAGCCGGGGCACATCGACCAGGATTCCTGCGGGCGCGGGCTTCCCTGCCAGCGGACTCGTCTTCACGGCCGTCCCTTCAGCGCCTTGGCTTCCATTTCCAGGATCTTCGCCAGGCGGCGGCGATGGCGCTCCGCCCCGCTGAAACGCGCTGCTAGAAAGGTTTGCACGAGCTCCCACGCTGCAGCGTGGCCGACAACGAGGCCCCCGAGGCAGAGCATGTTAAGGTCGTCGTCCTCAACGCCTTGGTGGGCGGAGAACGATTCATGGATAAGGCAGGCTCGGACCCCGGGCACCTTGTTGGCGGCCACAGAGGCCCCCACGCCGCTCCCGCAGATGGCCACTCCGCGGACAACTATGCCAGCTGCGACCGCGCGGGCCAGCGGCTCGACAAAATCGGGATAATCATCAGCCGGCTGCGGCCGGTCGTCTCCGAAATCGGTCACCTGGTGGCCGGCCCCGCGCAGCATCCCGGCCAGATACTGCTTCAGCTCAAAACCGCCGTGGTCTGCCGCGATTCCGACCCGCAGCAGCATTGTGGCCGGCGTTGTGTCTGCTTTGTGCATCGGTCGGTTTCGCCCGTCAGCCGGGCAGGCCTCCGCGTTCGACCTGGTCCGAGTACCTTCCTTGCACCGCCATTCCATTACAGGCGGCCCGGTGGCGCAGGGCCTCCTGCGCGGCTGCGACATTGGCCGACGAGCCCTGCCATGCCCTTAGCGCGGCATCCTGAAGCGCGCGGCCGAATGAAAAACTCAGTGTCCACGGGACGCGACCTGCGCCGCAGATGGCGTTCAGCCTCTGCGTTGCCGCTACACTGCTTTGGCCACCGGAGAGGAATACAATCCCCGGGACTGCTGCGGGAACCGCGCGCCGAAGGCACCGGAGCGTGGCCTCGGCCACTTTGCCGGTGTCCGCCTGATTCGGGCAGTCCTTGCCCGACACCACCATGCCGGTCTTTAGCAGCATCGTCTCCAGTGCCACGCGGTAGTCATGAAGCGTCCCGAACACGGTATTCAAGACCACGCTTGTGACCTCTTCGCAACGTGCCATGGTGTGGTTCCCGTCCATCAAGACCTCGGGCTCCACAATCGGCACCAGCCCGGCCTCCTGGCTTAGCGCCGCAAAAAGCGCGAGCGCGTGCGAATTGGCCTCGATGCAGGCCGGCGTTGGCAATCCTTCGCCGACGACAAACACGGCGCGCCATTTGGTGAAGCGCGCGCCCAGTTGACGATAGTCTTCGAGGCGGCCTCTGAGACCGTCGAGCCCCTCGGTCAACTTCTCGCCGGGAACGCCGGGCATCGCGACCGTGCCCTTGTCCACCTTGATGCCTGGAACGATCCCTCTCTGGGCAAGGGCGCCGGGTGTCAATCTGCCGCCAATCTCTTGGCGGATCGTTTCGTCAAAGAGAATCGCGCCGCTGATGTGTTCGGCCAACGTGGGAGTCGTGAAGAGAAGGCTCCGGTATGCGCGGCGGTACTCCTCGGTGGGCGCGATATGGAGGACCTCGAACCGCGCGCCGATGGTCTTTAGGCTCTCATCGGCGGCCAGGATGCCCTTGCGAGGGGCCAGGAGTGCGGCGACTGTCGTTTGCAATTCGGATGCAGCCATGGTCCTCGTTGGGCCGCCTAGGCCAGCTTCACCACCATCTTGCCCACGTTCTTTCCCTGGAATAGTCCGAGGAAGGCATCCACCGCCTGGCCGATCCCGTCCGCGACCGTCTCCTTGTTCTTCAATCGGCCCGACCGGAGGAGCCCGCCGACCTCCCTTTCGAACGCCCCTCGGCGGCTCAGCCAATCGCTGACAATCAGCCCCTTCATCGTCAGGCGCTTGGTGGTGATGTTGAATAAATTTGAGGGGCCGGGCTTGGGCTTCTCGTCGTTGTAGCCGGATATGCCGCCGCACGCGATGATCCGGCCGTGAATCCGCAGGGCCGAGAGCGCCGCCTCGAGCGCCTCACCGCCGACGTTGTCGAGATAGACGTCAATCCCGTCGGGTGCCTCCACCTTGAGCTGTTCGACGATCGGTCCACCGTGGTAGTCGAAGGCGATGTCGAATCCGCATTCGTCCCGCAGGAACCTCACCTTTTCCGGCGATCCCGTTGATCCGATGACACGGCATCCGCGCAGTTTTGCCAGTTGCCCTGCGACGTTGCCGACGGCCCCGGCGGCTCCGGAGATATATATGACTTCGCCTTTCTCTAGCTTCACTAGGTTCAGGCCGACCCATGCGGTCATGCCCGTCATGCCAAGGGCGCCGAGGTGGACCGAGAGCGGCTCGATCTCGTGGCTTATCGGATGCAGATCCGTGGGGGAGGCGACGAAGTATTCCCGCCAGCCAAAGTTAGACGTGACGGTGTCGCCGGGTTTGAGCTCGCGAGCGCGCGACTCGATCACCTTGCCAACTGCGCCGCCTTCGAGCGGCTGTCCCAGGGCAAACGGCGGCACATACGATGCGCCTTCGCGCATGCGGCCGCGCATGTATGGGTCCACCGAAATGAAGCTGTTGCGGACCAGCACCTCGTGATCTTGCAAAGGCGGCAGTTGGGTCTGCACCAGCGCAAAGTCGGCCGCGGTTGGCACGCCCCTGGGCCGGCCAACCAGATGAACCTCGCGGTTGATTATCGGTGTCATGACAGCCTCCGCTTGTTTTTTCCAATGCAGGTGCGCCCCAGAACTGCTCATCTGTTCGTCTCCCGAGACTGATTTGTTGCTGTTGACAAGGAGGCCGGGCCTGTCCCTGGGGCAGGCTGGGAATTCACCGCTCGCGTTGGTCGCTTTTCTTGGCCGCCATTGCGGCCTGGAGCATCTTGTCATGCTCGGCCTCTTCGGCGCCCTGTTCGACGAGCTGCTCGCTTTCGCTACGTCCCTCGTCATCCATGTCTTCGCTGGATGAGCCGGGTGTTTCGTGTCCTTCCGACCCCGGCACCGGATCCCAGCGTTTCGATTCGGGAAGGGAGTCCAGAATCGCATCCTGGCGGTCGACGTCCGGCTCGCCCGTCAACTCACGTTTTGCCTGTTCATAGTCAGCCTGCGTGACGGACATCGGCAAGCGGCCCGCGATCTGCGCCAGCTCGGAGGCTCTTTCGTGCACCATCGCACGGGACACCGGGCCAATGCCCGAGAAGTTGTTGCTTACCACACCTTCATTTTCAGGGCTGTTCTTCATCTATCGGGTGGGGTTGAGGATTAGGATGCCGGGATGGCCTGTGGCGTCCGGATGCGATGAAGCGGCCCTGGTTCCGCCGAGGCAGGCTGGATCTCGGGCCGCATTTCCCGAGGAATCGGATCGTGTCATGGCTCAGTCCCGGAAGCCCGCCGAACCGAATCCTATGGAAGCGGCGCCGGCCAGTTCGTTTGCCGTAGTTCGCGCGATGTCCCCCTTGCTGAGACTCACGAAGACCTTCGATTCCTCGTAGCTGATCCGCACGACCTTCCTTGTGGAGATCAGGACTTCCTTTCCGGAATACCAGTGGCCGGAACCGGCGACGATTTCCTGAAGCGCCCAGCTCAGATCGTTCAGCATTAGGGCGCTTACGCTGCCAATCGGCCCATCGATCGCTTGAATGTCGTAGCCGATTATCGATCGCGTGCTTTGAAGGTGCTTGTCGCTCCTATGGTGGAGCTTCAAGCGGTCCGCGGTTCCGGCCTTCGAAGGCGCGGCTGGCACCGGATACTCACCGAGCCCCCACATCGCGCCTCCGTTCCAATAGGCGGGCCAGCCGTAATAGCGATAATAGTCGATTTCGTATTGGCGCGAAACTGGCCGGTGGGTCTCGATCGACGGACTGCTCTCGATCTTCGCCCTCGTGAGATTCACAGGCAGCACGCCGGCGTTCTGATCGAAGCGGCCAAGGGCATGAGGGGAGAGCAGCACCTGTCGTCCGCTTAGCCACGATCCCGTGTCCGCGACCACGTAGCGAACGACCCAGTTCTTGTCGTCGAAATAGAAGTCCTTAACATGCCCGATGTCGCCGTCCGTCGCGGCGAGTCGGATGCCGTATAATTCTTTTGTGTTTTTTAACATAAGTCAGGCTCTGCGCTGCAGCCCCGGCGCCCCATGGCGGGGTGACGACCACCCTCTTCTGCGCAGTTCATTGTAGGACGGGATGTCGCGGAGAGCTATGGGGTGTTACCCGCCGTGGAGGGCGCTTCCCTGGGGATTCACGGCTGCAAGTGCCCAAGAAGCGGGCGTATGGCCTGCGCTTGATGCGCCGATCAGCCTGCGGACTTTTGCCTGGGCGCCCGAGCCAGATATCGAGGGGAATCCCTCCGTCGCGACCGGGCCGTTCGACTCAACAGGCGCTAAACCACCCTCAGCACAATCTTCCCGCGGGTGTGCCCGCGTTGACTCAATTCCTGGCCTCGGGTTGCATCTGAGAGAGGCAGGATCGTTTCGACGATCGCCTTGATCTTGTCGGCATCGGCGAGCTTGGCTAGTTGCGCAAGCTGCGTGGCGTCGGGCCTAATGAAGACAAACGCCTGACGAACCCCGAGCGCCGATGCGGTCTCGGCCGAAGGGGGGCTGACGACGGAGATCAGGATGCCGCCGCGCTTGAGAACCTTCCACGAGCGCTCCTGAATTTCCCCGCCCATCGTGTCGAGGACAATGTCCACCGGCTGCACCACGTCCTCGAATCGCTCCCGCTCATAGTCGACTACCTGGTCAACCCCAAGCTTGCGCAGGAAGTCATGGTTGTGCTCTGACGCCGTGCCGATGACGCAGGCCTCCTTCCATTTTGCCAGCTGGACGGCGAAGGTCCCGACACCACCGGCCGCTGCGTGTATCAGAACCCTCTGCCCGGCTGCAAGCCCCCCTGCATCGAAGAGGGTCTGCCAGGCCGTCAAGCCAGCAAGAGGGAGGGCTGCGGCGTGAATATGATCTATGGATTTTGGCTTCAAGGCCAATTCGGACTCCCTGATGACAATGAATTCGGCATAAGCCCCGTCACGGGAGATATCGGGCCGGCTGAAAACCTCATCGCCAAGCTTAATGCGGGTGATATTGGTGCCGAGAGCCTCAACGACGCCGGAAACATCCCAGCCGAGTATCAACGGCAGGGTATGGTGGAGCATCTCCCTCAGGTGCCCCTCGCGGATTTTCCAGTCAACGGGATTGATGCCAGCCGCGTGGACCTTGACCAGCACTTCTCCGTCTCCTGGATGCGGGCAGGGCGCGTCCTCATAGACAAGGACGTCGGGGCCTCCATAGGAGTAGATGCACACGGCCTTCATTCGTTTCATGCTAAGGATGGTTGGACAATTGAATGGAATCCCCGCGTCTTTCCCCAACCTCTCGATATGGGCTACGCAGGAAAAAGAGGTCGATTTGCAGCCGTTCGCATTTGCGCCGAAACTGGCAGACGAGCGGCAGCGCCCGCCGGTTCACCCCGAGGTTCCTGCGATAATGTTCAATGCGGCGGATCTCCTCGAGCGCCTCGCGGTCGAATGTCGGCATGCCCGCCAGGCGATCAGGTTGGGCATCGAGCAGGCCGAGGCGCCAGTAATACCGGATCATTTCCGGATGCACTCCGGTGATGCGGGCGGCGTCAATGAGCGAGAAGCCCGCTTGGGATCCAGACGGCACGCAGACCAGCGTCAATGTTGGACAGGAGTAGAGGACAAAATTCGCCGCGGTCCCCCTTCTCTTGGCCCGCTTGGTATTTGTGCCGGGCTGCCGGCCCGTATGCGACCCGTTCGTCGCCTCGCATCGCGCGGGATCGGAGGACGAGGGGAGGGTCCGAGAGGACGTTTCTTCGGTTTCTTGGTGGGAGGCTGTGAATGCCGCAGGGGGATTCATAATGTTTGGTCAATCATGTCACATGCGGCGAGCCGACCGCCCGTTGATCGCCGTCAACGAATGTTCATTCAATCGAGGAAAGAATATTCTCATCTTCCGGCGCTTGGAATGGGGTATTACCCGAACCGAGCGCGTTCTGGCCCGGTTCCCTTCCGTTCAGGCAGGACACCCCAGGGTTGGATTGGGGGCGGCCCCGCGCCGCAACAAGGGGCCGCGTGATTCTCGCCGACCTTGGCAAGGGCGCAAGCCTGGCCGCTGTGCCCACCACGGGGTTTTCCGCGTAGCTGAATCCCGCTGCCGCATCCGCTGGCGCGCCGGGAAGGACAGCAGGCGCGGCGCCGGGCGGTAGGCCGGATTTCAGTAGGGTTTGACCCCATAGATGAAGAACACGCGCTGAATCACTATGGGTTCCGATGCGAATCAGGGACGCCGCACACACGGTCTCCCGAGTCCGCCCAAGCCAGGAGCTTGAAAGCGAATCAAACCAACAGCGACGCCGTGCTCCCACGGGTGCAGGGCAGGGATCAAGTCGATCAACATGAAGACCATTGCCCCAACGCGCACCACCACCCGAACCCGAATCAGCGTGCGCGCCAGCAACGGCGCCGGCTCGCCTGGCCGCACGCTCACGCCGGAGCTGCTCCAGAGGATGAACGCCTACTGGCGGGCGGCAAACTACTTGTCGGTGGGGCAGATCTACCTCTACGACAACCCGCTCCTCAAGAAGCCCCTGAAGCTTTCCCAAGTGAAGCCGCTGGTTGTCGGGCACTGGGGCACGACGCCGGGCCAGAACTTCATCTACGTTCACCTGAACCGCGTTATCAAGAAGTACGACCTCGACATGTTCTACATCTCGGGCCCGGGTCACGGCGGCCCGGCCCTTGTGGGCAACACCTACCTGGAAGGCAGCTATAGCGAGATCTATCCGAACATTAGCCAGGACGAGGCGGGGATGAAAAGGCTGTTCACGCAATTCTCCTTTCCCGGGGGAATCTCCAGCCACGTTGCGCCGACGACGCCGGGCTCGATCCACGAAGGCGGCGAGCTGGGATACTCGCTCAGCCATGCTTTTGGGGCTGCATTCGACAACCCTGACCTCATCGTCGCGTGCGTCATTGGCGACGGCGAGGCGGAGACGGGGCCCCTGGCGACTGCCTGGCAGTCCAACAAGCTGCTTGACGCAGTGACCGACGGGGCCGTGCTGCCGATCCTCCATCTAAATGGCTACAAGATCAGCAACCCGACCGTCCTGGCCCGGATCGGTCGTGAGGAACTGGAGCAATTCCTGAGGGGCTGCGGCTGGACGCCCCTTTTTGTGGAGGGTGACGAGCCGAGGAAGATGCATCAGCTCATGGCCGCGGCCTTGGATAAGGCGGTCGAGGACATCCGCCAGATCCAGAGGGAAGCTCGGAACAAGAACGACGCCACGCGGCCGCGCTGGCCAATGATCGTACTGAGGTCCCCGAAGGGCTGGACGGGCCCCAAGGTTGTCGACGGCCTGCAGATCGAGGGCACGTTCCGGGCGCACCAGGTGCCGATCCTCGTGGATTCCGAGCATCCCGGTCACGTGAAGCTCCTTGAGAAATGGATGAAGAGCTACAAGGCCGAGGAGCTCTTCGACAAGAGCGGGCGGCTCATCCCGGAGCTGGCCGAGCTGGCGCCAAAGGGCAAGCGCCGGATGGGATCCAATCCCCATACCAATGGCGGCGCCCTGCTGCGGGACCTGCGCATGCCGGATTTCCACGACCACGCGGTGAACGTGACGGCGCCCGGCGCCGTCGAGGGCCAGGACACGCTCATACTGGGCAAGTTTCTGCGGGACGTCGTCCGGCTGAACCAGGAGCAGCGAAATTTCCGGGTCTTCGGACCCGACGAGACGCTTTCAAACCTCCTGGGCGCGGTCTTCGAGACCACCAACCGCCAGTGGGACGCCCTCAAGGCGGGCAATGACGAATTCCTCGCGCCCGCCGGTCGCGTTCTGGACTCAATGCTGAGCGAGCACCAGTGCGAGGGCTGGCTGGAGGGCTACCTGCTGACGGGGCGGCACGGCATGTTCAACAGCTATGAGGCGTTCATCCGCATCGTCGACTCGATGTTCAGCCAGCACGCCAAGTGGCTGAAGGTGACGCTGGAACTTCCCTGGCGCCGGAAGATCGCGTCGCTGAACTACCTGCTGGCCTCGCACGTCTGGCAGCAGGATCACAACGGGTTCACGCACCAGGATCCCGGGTTCCTCGACCACGTAGTCAACAAGAAGGCCGACATTGTGCGCGTGTACCTGCCGCCCGATGCCAATTGCCTGCTGTCGGTCTTTGATCACTGCCTGCGCAGCCGGCATTACGTCAACGTCGTGGTTGCCGGCAAACACGCGCTCCCTCAATGGCTGACCATGGATGCCGCGGTCGTGCACTGCACGGAAGGGATCGGCATCTGGCAATGGGCCAGCAACGACCGGGAGGCCGAGCCCGACGTGGTGATGGCCTGCTGCGGGGACACGCCCACCCTTGAGATCCTGGCCGCTGTTTCGATTCTCCGCCGTTACCTGCCCGATCTGAGGATCCGGGTGATCAACGTGGTTGATTTGATGAAGCTCCAGCCGCAGAGCGAGCATCCGCACGGGCTTAGCGAGACGGACTACGATTCGCTCTTCACGAAGGATAAGCACATCATATTTGGCTTTCACGGTTACCCGTGGCTGATCCACCGGCTGACCTATAGCCGGGCCAACCGCAATATCCACGTCAGGGGCTACAAGGAGGAGGGCACCATAACGACGCCCTTCGACATCAGGGTTCAGAACGAACTGGACCGCTTTCATCTCGTTCAGGACGTGGTGGATCGCCTTCCGCAGCTGGGAACCAAGGGCGCCTACCTGAAGCAGGCTGTCCAGGACAAGTTGATCGAGCACAAGCTCTACATTGCCAAACACGGCAAGGACCTGCCGGAGATCCGCAGCTGGAAGTGGGGGAGCCCCACGGCCGGCCAGCTCTAGGGGTGTTGAGGCCCCGGGACTCCCGTGATCAGCCCCGACCTGAATCCATGGGCAAATTTGCCATAGTTGAGTAGTGAAGCACCCTGCGACGAGGACTGACCGATGAACCCCCCGCCCTCCAGCGTCGAAGATCCTTTTTCGCCCGGCCTTGCCGCCGATGAGGTGCGCCGTCGGCTTGAGAAGTTCGGCGCGAACACGATTCCCGACACGACCCAGCGTCCGTTGCGCCGGGCCCTCACAAAGTTCTCGGCCCCGGTTCCATGGCTCCTCGAGGCCGCGATCGTGCTCGAAATCGTCCTCGGCAAGTACGTCGAGGCCGGGATCATCATGGTTCTTCTGGTCTTCAACGCGGTGCTTGGGTTCCTTCAGGAAGGGCGTGCCCAGGCGACCCTTGCCGCGCTCAAATCGCGCCTGGCGCTGAATGCGTCGGTTCGCAGGGACAATGCCTGGACCACCGTGCCGGCTTCCGGACTTGTGCCGGGCGATGTCGTGAAGCTGTCGCTTGGATGCGTGGTCGCCGCCGACGTTCGCCTGACCGGGGGAGGGGTCCTGCTCGACCAGTCGATGCTCACCGGTGAATCGGTTCCCATCGAAGCGGGTCCCGGCGTGCAGACATTCGCGGGGGCGCTTGTGCGGCGTGGCGAGGCCGTTGCGGAGGTCACCGCGACCGGGACCAAGACGAAGTTTGGCCGCACTGCCGAGCTGGTGCGCACGGCGCACGTCGAAAGCACCCAGCAGAAGGCCGTCTTTCGGGTCGTGCGCAATCTCGCCATGTGCAACGGCGTCATCACCGTGATTCTGGCGGTGTACGCGCATTTCCTCGGGCTGCCGCCGAGCGAGATCATCCCGCTGGTCCTTACCGCCGTGCTGGCGTCGATCCCGGTGGCGCTGCCTGCCACCTTCACTCTTGCTGCGGCAGTCGGTGCCAGGGACCTGGCAAGGCTCGGCGTCCTTCCGACTCGGCTTTCCGCCGTCGATGAGGCGGCCAGCATCGACGTGCTTTGCGCGGACAAGACGGGCACCTTGACCTGCAACGAGCTGAACGTGACCGCCACGCGCCCGATGCCCGGCTTTGATGAGTCGCACGTGCTGGGAATCGCCGCACTCGCCAGCTCGGACGGCGGACAGGATCCGATCGACGCCGCCATTCGCGGTGCCGCCTCGAGGGCCCCCGCCTCCGATCTGCCAAAGCTGGTCAAATTCGTGCCCTTCGATCCCGGCACGAAAATGTCCGAGGCAACGGCGACGGATGCCGGTGGCGCCGCGGTGCGCGCCGTCAAGGGGGCTTTCGACGTGATCGCGGGCCTGACGCAGCCGCCGCCGGATGCATCCGCGATCGCCGCCCAGTTGGAGGCCCAGGGGGCCCGGGTGCTGGCCGTCGCGGTGGGTCCGGCCGGGGCTATGAGGCTTGCGGGGATTATCAGCCTGAGCGATCCGCCCAGGCCGGATTCGGCGGCGCTCGTCGCCGAGCTCAAGACATTGGGCGTTCAAACCGTGATGGTGACCGGAGACGCCCCCGGGACGGCCGCGGTCGTGGCCCATGAACTGGGCCTCGGCGGAGCCGTGTGCCCGCCGGGGCCGATTCCCGACGGGGTGCGTCCCGAGCAATTCGCGGTCTTTGCCGGGGTCCTCCCGGAGGGGAAATTCAACCTCGTCAAGGCGTTCCAGAAGAGCGGCCACACCGTGGGCATGTGCGGCGACGGCGCCAACGACGCGCCGGCGCTGCGCCAGGCGCAGATGGGAATCGCGGTGGCAACGGCGACGGATGTCGCCAAGTCGGCGGCCGGCATTGTCCTGACCAAGCCGGGGCTCGGCGGCATAGTGGCTTCCGTGAAGGAAGGCCGCGTCACGTTCCAGCGCATCTTCACCTATACGCTCAACTCGATTACCAAGAAGATCGTGCAGGTGCTGTTCCTGGCGGTGGGCCTGGTCATGACCGGTCACTCGATCCTGACGCCGATGCTGATGGTCATCATCATGCTCACCGGCGACCTCCTCGGCATGTCCCTGGCCACGGACAACGTGCGGCCGTCCCCGAAACCCAATGCATGGGACATCGGCAGACTCACGGCTGCGGGCGCCTTCATGGGAATCTTCGAGCTGGCCTATTGCACCGCCGCCCTGGCCATCGCCAAGTTCCAACTGGGCTATGGATTCGAGACGCTGAGGACCCTGGCCTTCCTGGTCATCGTTTTTGGAAACCAGGCTACAACCTACACGAATCGCGAGCGCAAGAGCATGGTGTCATCCCGCCCGAGCCCGTGGCTGATGGGCTCATCCGTGGTGGATGTCCTGATCGCCTCGACCCTGGCCGTCTGCGGGATCGCCATGGCTCCCATTCCCATGCTGACGGTCGGCGGACTGTTCGCGGCGGCCGTTGCTTTCGCGTTCCTATTGGACTTTGCCAAGGTACCCGTGCTTAGGCGCCTCAGGCTGGCCTAAGGCGGGAACCGCCTACGAACCTGTGCTCAAGATGCTCCTGCCGCTCGGTGACAGCCGCAAAAGCAAGATTGCTGCGATGCCGTGGCCGACGAAGCTCATGGCCGCGGTCATCGAGGGCCCCGCGCCCGCACTCGCTGCACTGATCCGCGGATACATCTTTGTCTTGCTGTTTCAGGCGTGCGCGGAATCGCTGGCAGCCGAGAACGCCAGCCGCCTGACGGCGATGCAGCGCGCGGAAAGGAACATCGACGACATGCTCGTCGACCTGAACTGCAGGTTTCACCGAACGGAGCAGGAATCCATCGACGAGGAGCTCTTCGATGTGATTTTGGGCTACGGGGCCCTTTTGGCGAAAGGATGCAGGCCAGGCATGTGATCCGGAAAGGCTCCGCCAAGGTTCTCAAGGGAGGGCAATGGAGCGATCGGCGATGTCTCCTCCCGTGGGTTGATCAAAAGTATCTCAAAATCGGGCGCTGTTGAGGGTCTGGAGCTCATCGGCCCCACCGCCACACCGATGCGAAGCTTTCCCTTGGGCCCTCATGCTCCTTGTGCGCCTCCCGTATTTCCAGGAGCGTGGCGTATTACTCCGGAGTGTCCATGATGGTCCAGTATTTGAGGCAGAGGTGGCGGGGAGGGACTGTAAATCCGCTGGCTGACGCCTTCCCTGGTTCGAATACGAGTCCTACCACCATTCCCGACGAAGCAGGTCCAGGCCGAGGAGCGCCAGGAGCGCGGCGCCGAACAGGGTGCCGGAGACGGCGGCCACGGCGCCGGAGCGCCGAAGCAGCCAGTGGTCCAGCCGCGATTCCCGGCCGAGCTCCACGGGCTCCGCAA
>Ga0181538_10002555_pt1 | contig 18742 bp, 13 predicted proteins | sample PEATcosm2014_Bin_40_FD_119773 | JGI IMG/M metagenome (GOLD analysis project Ga0181538, IMG submission 119773) | Peatland microbial communities from MTU Mesocosm Facility, Houghton, MI, USA - PEATcosm2014_Bin23_30_metaG | ecosystem: Environmental > Terrestrial > Soil > Wetlands > Peat | place...
ACCACTCACCAGGCCACCCAGCTCAATCCCTTCCATCTCGACGTCCCCGTGTTTTACGTCCCCCAGGCCTTCAGTTATCTCCTTCCGGAAATTCTCCCGCTCAAGCCCAAGAGCTACATGTTCGCCACCTTTGTCCCCAATACTCCGGACAGTTCCCCCGCCGCCGCCATTGGAAACGTCATGGCGCGCTACGTGGAGGTTTTGCCGATTCGCCACGTCAAATTCCGCGGCCAGGAGTTCGACGCCGTCCCCATCACCGACAAAATCACCCTCGATGGCCCGGTGACCACGTTTTACCTGAGCATCGACGGCAAATTCCTCGGCAGCACCGCGTCAATCCCGGCGGGAGACCTGACCACGACGCTTGAAGTCGTTCCCACCGACGTCCAGACCCTGGGCCACATCTGGAACCGCCCCGATCTGTCTGCCCCGAACGAGCCGCCGGCGGACACGGACAACCCTTTGCCCCATTCCCCGCCATAGCCGTCCGAAAATTTCTTCTTCCCGCACCCCGTTTTGGACCGATAATCTCTTACGGAAGGCTCATGGTGCGCGCACTGGCCAAAACCCTGGTTTTGACGCTTCTGGTCCTCGTCGGATCGGGCGGTCTGTTTTACTATTACACCCACACCGCCGCCCAGCGGCAGATCGAGCAACTCCAGCAGAAGAATCAGCAGCTTCAGCAGATTCGCCAACGCCTGGAAACCGACCGCCGCATCGCCAGGATCCTGGTCACCGAGCAGAAAACCGTCGGCGATCAAATGCAGACGACGCTGCTGTTCCAGGAAAACGCCCCCGACGGCACGGCCTTCCCGGCCAAGAAATTCACCATCAACGGCAACGAAGCCCACTTCGACGCCCAGGTCATCAAGTTCAAGGATCAGTACGTCGAGGCCGGCGACCCCTTCCGCGGGCAGGCCATCTTGCTCTTCCTCCGCGTGTACGGCGCCGACCAGGCCCCCGACGCCGGATTCCCCATCGACCCGCCCGGTTCCATCCCCGACGTTTATCGCGGATTGGACCCGCAGGTCTCAAATTTCCAGCAGGATTTGTGGAACAATTTCTGGAAGCTCTACAACGACCGCGATGCCCGCGACGCCCGTGGTATCCGCGGAATGAACGGCGAAGGACTCTACGGCCAATTCAACCCCGGCCACGTCTACACGATCACCCTCCGCTCCGACGGCGACGGCACCATCAACGAAGAGCCGCTGGATCCGATGTACAAACAGGCGATGGGACAATGAACTCCTCAAGCCGCGGGATTGCCATCCCGCGGTCTTCGAATTCCCGATGTGTTATCTCTGGGTCGGCGATTTATCCGTCGTCGCCAGGACATGTCCGAGATCCCCAAGTGCCGCCGACATGTTGCCCACGCATTGCAGCGTGAGTTTCTCGAGTAGCGAGCCGGCATCCTTGGCCGCCCTTTGCCCCTTCTCGCCGAATTCCGCTTTCAGGCGCTCGATCCGGGCATAAATCTCCACAAGCTCGCTGGAATCCAGCTCCTCTCCCCGCTCGACGTGCCGCGCCAGTTCTACGATAAGTTTTGCTGCATCAGACATTTGGATTCCATCTGTAAACAAGTTAACTCAGTAAACAAGTTAACAAAGCATCGGACGCAGGCGTAAAATAACTTGATTATTCTTGCGTTAAGATGCGTCTGGCGCCCCATCCCAGGCCCACAGCACGATGTTCTTCATCAATTGCAAGGCATAATCCGACTGATACCCGGCGATCCCCCAGGCATCGGTTCCCAGCAATCCGCTGGTCATGTCCAGCGGCAAAATGATGATCCGGCCCTGGCCCGCCTTCACCATCATCGGCCGCCAGTCCGTCACGTCCGTGTAGGAGCGGACAAACTGCCGAACCTCCGGTTGCGACACGTCGGTCATTCCGTTTGCGCTGGCGGTGACCAGCGGATTCGATTGGCCCACCGGCTCGATCCGCGCGGCGGGGAACATTCGCAGCAGAAGATCGTCGTGCACGCTTTGGAGGAATTCATCCGGCATCCCGCACGGCTCGATCACCAGCACGCCGCCGCCTTCCACGTATTTCTTCACCGATTGAATCTGCGGCTCGTCGAGATTCAGCTTTTGGGTTCCGACCAGATGGGCGATCGGGGCTTTACAATCGCCGAGGTTTTCCATGGCGACGGGCTGCGGATCGATATCGAGGCTGGTCTGTTGCCGGAACCATCTTCGCGCCCGCGGCCACGCCGCCGGTTCCGGGTCCCAGTTCCCGTTATAGCCGATGCGCGCCAGCGTAATGGATGCCGCCGGCTCGTCCGCGGGCATCGCGACGTAATCCGACTCCAACCGGTTTTTCAGCTCGCTTTTTCCCGCCGCATACAGCGAAAGGTTCACCCCCAGCTCGAACGCCGCTCGCGCCACGCGATTCTGCCGAAGCTGCCAGAATATCGTTACGTCCGTCGGCCAATGCATCATCAGGATGCGCGACCCGTTGGTGATCGCGCGGATTTTGGGCTGGTCCGAGAGACGGTACGACACCGAGAACAGCACGTGATCCGCCGGCAGGTCGATCCACGAGTATTGCGGAAAAAGCTCCTTTCCCAGCTTCTCCACGAACCGCGAAAACCGGTCATCTCCTCCATCCGCCTGGGTCAGCAGCATTCCGCCGTTTTCGACGTACTGCTTGATTTTCGCCTTGTCGTCGTCGCTGAGATTTGGCGGCGTGTCGCCGGCCAGGTAAAGGATCGGGCTGTCCGTCCAGTCGAGCCAGTCGTGATCGAGCGGCACGACCTGCCAGTTCAACGGCCGCTCCAGTTCCGCGCTGGCGAAGCGAGCCAGGTTGGCGACGTCGCGGGGGCGATTGGCCCAATGGCCGTCGTATCGCAGCTTGTTCATCAGGATCGGATGCCGCCCGCGAGCCAGGAACAGCAGGGCGAACGACGTATCGACGACGGTGTCGAACGGATCGCCGGATCTTCCCCACGAGCCGTCGGCGCTCTGCGCCGCGATGATGTCCGCCGCACCCTGACGATACCAATCGTTCGAGCCGTAATATTTGAATCCCGACGCCAGCCCCGTCCGCTCCAGGCCGTACAGCGCGTAATAGGTATAAAAGTCCGCCGACTGCGGCAGCGCGATCACGCTGTTGTCCCCCGATTCCAGCCATTTCAGGGCTTTGGCCAGCGCCGGGCTGAACGGCGCGCGGCCCACCCTGTCTCCAAACTCCTGCCCGTCCAGATAGTCCTGCGCCACGAACAGCGATGCGATCCCCGCCAACGTCATGGACCGGCTCGGATCGGTCTGGTCCGCGCGATAGCACCATTCGCCGTCGGCAAGCTGATATTTGGTCCAATGGGCCCGCACGTCGCGCCAGAATTCCGAGGGAATCTGGATTCCCACTTCCGCCCCCGACCATACTCCCAGCAGGCCATATTGCGAATTTGAATTGTCCCAGAACGAAAAGTTCGTTCCGCGCGGAAAGTCGTTGTTATAAGTGAATTCCCCGCCCTGCTGCGACTTCAAGAGCCATTCCGCGTCTTCCCGGATCATCGCATGGTCCTGCGGCCGGTCGTTCAGCGCCAGCGCCGTCGCCCGCAGCGCGCGGGCGTACGTCACGTAGTCGGTGGACATGGGAAACTTCTTCATCGCGTCGATCGCGTTGATCATGAACGCGTTGTGGATGTCCAGACGCTTGTCTCGCGTCGCCAACTCCGCCTGCATCAGTGCGTAGACCGCCAGCGTGTCCAACCCCTCGTAATGTTCGTAAGTTCCGGAAAGCTCCGGGCCGCTGAATCGGCCGAGAAGGTAATCCACGCCTTTGGAGATTGCCCCGCCGATCTGGGCATCCGCCAGCCCGCTCGCCGGCGGGATGTCCGGCCGGATCGGCGGGTGCCGGTTCACCACCCGCCTCGGAGCAGCCGGCGGCGCGGGAATCGGCGTCTGCGCAGGCGCCGGCGTTGGAAGCATCCACAGACTCTGGCTCGGCTCGGTCGCTGCCGGGACGTCCGTTTCGGGTGCGGGCTGCGTTGACGGCGCGGTGGCCGGAGCTTGGGCCACGTTCCCGCCGGGCGAAGGCGAAGCCTCCCCTGGGCTTGCTCGGCGCCCCGCCGTCAACTGCTCGAACAGCGCATCCCGCCGCAGCCACGATCGGGCCAATTCCTGTTGCAAAAACGGATCGCTGATCGTCTGCCCGGCAACCAGATGCTCCAGTTCCTGGTATTTGTTATAGGCCAGCCGGTTGTCGCCGGCGACGGCCAGTTGCTCCGCCGCGTCCTTCAGCGTCAGGATCTCGTCTCGATGCACCTGTTCCCAGGTGACGGCCGCCGGCTGGCCCCGAAGCAGCCATAGCACGCCGATGATCATCGCCACCACCAGCGTCGCCCCGACTCCCCAGATGATCGTTCGCCGGCGAATTTCCTCTTGCTCGACGGTCAGACCCGGCGAGCGGCGCATCAGCGAATCGATTCGTGACCCCATCGGCGGGGGGATCCAAACCAAATCCCGGCTTGCGGATTGCGGCGGGAGCATCTGTTCGGAAAGCGGCGTCGGCGACCAATCCGGCGGCGTCGCGGGCGGCGGGGCCGGCTGCGGGGGCGATTCCTGATGCGCCGTCCACTGCACCAGGTCCGATTCGTCCATCTCCACGTGCACTTCCCCCGCCGCCGCCGCTGCCGCCTGGTGGGTCAGGTACGTCTGCTCCACCGCCTCGGGGGCCTGTTCCACGTCCTCCGGTTGAATTTGCTCGAATGGCGAAATCGGCGGCGGCGCCGCGTCAGCCGGCGCCGCGGCCGGCGTTTCGGTCGCCGATGCAATCGCCGTATCCTCCGCCGCCGCGGCCAGCGCATCCGGTCCAGTCGCCGGAACATCCGGTGGGACCTCCGGCGGCGGCGTCAGCCGATTCACCGCCCCGCACGCCGGGCAGATCGTCAGCTTCCCTGCCAGGTTGCTGGCAAACCACAGGATCTTCCCGCATTGTGGACATTGATAGGTGAAAACCATGCGATGTCACGTCCCCAGGCGTATTTTGGGGTGCGGCCATTGTAAGCGCCCGCATCCTTCCCCCAAAACGTCCCGGACGTTTCCGCGGCGCAGCTCTTGCCCTTCTCCCGCCCGCTTTGCCAAATCCCGCCGAATCGCTATCGTTTCGCCAGGAGCCTCTTATGATCAAAATTGCCATGATCGGCGCGGGAAGCGTCGTCTTTTCCAAGAATCTCACCGGCGATATTCTGTCCTATCCCGAGTTCCGCGATGCCGCCCTCAGCTACATGGACATCGACTCCGACCGCCTGGACGTCGGCATGAACCTTTGCCGGAAGGTGGCCCAAGCCCTGGGCGCTTCCCCAAAGATCGAGGGAACCCTGGACCGCCGCCAGGCCCTCCGCGACGCGGATTTCGTCATCAACATGGTCCAGATCGGCGGATTTGATTCCACCCTCGTGGACTTTGAAATCCCCCGCAAATACGGCCTGCGCTTCACCATCGCCGACACCACCGGCCCCGGCGGACTCTTCCGAGCGCTGCGCACCTTTCCCATGCTCACCGGCCTTTGCCGCGACATGACCGAGCTTTGCCCCCACGCCCTGCTCCTGAATTATTCCAATCCCATGTCCATGAACATGCAGACGATCTATCGCACCAGCGCCGTCCGCGCCGTCGGGCTGTGCCACAGCGTTCAGGGAACCTTTCTGCAACTGATGGACTACCTCGGCGAAAAGCCCGACCAGGTCTCCTTTCTCTGCGCCGGCATCAATCACATGGCGTTCTATCTCAAGCTGGAAAAAAATGGAGTGGATTTATATCCCCGGCTTTTCGAGGCGATGGAGAAGCCCGAAATCTTCAAAGGCAACGCCGTCCGGTTCGAGCTGATGAAACGGCTGGGATATTTCGTCACCGAAAGTTCCGAGCACAACGCCGAGTACAACGCCCATTTCATCCCTCATGGCTCGGACGTCGTCCAGCGCTTCGCCGTGCCGCTCGACGAATATCCCCGCCGCTGCGACGCCATCATCGACGAATTCGAGCGCATGAAAACCATCGGCAAAAGCGCCGAGAAGATGGAAGTCCATCGCAGCCAGGAATACGGAAGCACGATCATCCACTCGGTCGCCACCGGCGCGCCGAGCGTGGTCTACGGCAACATGCCCAATCGCGGAGCGATTTCCAATCTGCCCGCCTCCGCCATCACCGAGGTCCCCACCCTCGTGGACGGCAACGGCCCGCAGTTCACCACCGTCGGCGAGTTGCCCCCGCAACTGGCCGGCTACCTCCAGCCGCACCTCACCCAGCACGAGCTTTTCATCCGCGCCGCCCTGGAGGGCCGCCGCGATCACGTTTATCAGGCCGCCATGTTCGATCCGTTGACCGCCGCGGTATTGCCGTTGGACAAGATCGTCCAGATGTGCGACGAACTGATCGCCGCCCACGGCGATCTGCTCCCCAAGCTCCCCGCGAAAACGCTCGTGCCGACCAGCGGAAAGAAGTATCCATCCGCCGACATGAAGGCGTATCGTCAGAGCTGGGAAAACGTCAAGGCCGCCGCCAAGCAATCGCATTCTGTTTAGCCTCCGATCGGAAATCGAGGATGTACCGACCCAAACATTGGCAAATCGATTCGCCGAACGCCGGGGCGGCGGAATTGGCCGGAAGGCTGAAGGTTTCGCCGCTGATCGGGCAGATGCTGCTCAATCGTGGAATCTCTGGTTTGGACCAGGCGCAGGCGTTTTTGCATCCGAGCCTGAAAACGCTGGCCGAGCCGGAATTGTTGCCCGGTTTGACCGCCGCGGCCCAGCGCATCGCCAGGGCCATTCGGGACGGGGAAAAGATTGTCATCTACGGCGACTATGACGTGGATGGCATCACGGCCACGAGCATTCTCTGGCATGCGATCACGCTATTGGGCGGGAAGGTGGATGCGTATATTCCGCATCGCATTGACGAAGGGTACGGGCTGAATTCCGAGGCGTTGGGGCAGATCATCGACAACGGGGCCAAGCTGATCGTCACCGTGGATTGCGGGATCACCGCGCTGGAGCCGGCCGGCGTGGCCCGCCAGCGCGGCGTCGATTTGATCATCACCGATCACCATCATTGGCACGGCGATCCGCCGGCGTTGCCGGATTGTTACGCGATCGTGCATCCGCGGTTGCCGGCGACGGCGGCGGCGGCGTATCCCAATCCGAACCTCTGCGGCGCCGGGGTGGCGTTCAAGCTGGCGTGGGGAATCGGGCGGGCGATGCTCGGCGCTTCCCGCGTCAGCGAATCCTTCCGCGAGTTTCTCATTGAAGCCACCGCCCTGGCGGCGCTGGGAACCATCGCCGACGTCGTGCCCCTCGTCGGCGAGAACCGCGCGCTGGCCCATTTCGGCCTGAGCGGACTTCAGCAGAGCAAGTTGACCGGCATCCGCGCCCTGATCGAATCGGCCGCCCTCACCGGCAAAAATCTGGACACCTACGACGTGGGGTTTCTGCTTGCCCCGCGATTGAACGCCTGCGGCCGGCTCGGCCATGCCGCGCTGGCCGTGGAAATGCTCACCTCCGCCGGTGAATCGCGCGCCCGCGAGATTGCGGGTTATCTCGAAGCCCAGAACCGCGCCCGCCAGGCCGTGGAAAAACAAATCCTCGACCAGGCCCTGGCCCAGATCGAATCCAACGGATGGGCCGCGGATGGACATCGGGCGCTGGTGCTGGCCGCCGAAGGCTGGCACGCGGGGGTCATCGGGATTGTCGCTTCGCGCATCGTCGATCGCTTTTGCAGGCCGACCGTCATGGTCGCCCTGGGCAACGGCCCCGGTCAGGGCAGCGCCCGTTCGATTCCGGGATTCCATCTGGCCCGGGCCCTGGAATCGTGCGCGGATCATCTGGTTGCCTACGGTGGACACGAGATGGCGGCGGGGCTGAAAATCGAAGCGGCCCATCTCGATGATTTCCGCCAGGCGTTTTGCCGCATCGCCGATTCCCTCGTGACCGATGAGATGCTCGTTCCGCGGCTTCGCGTGGAATGCGTGGCCGATCTTTCGCAGGTGACCGAGGGGCTGATCAACGATATGCAGCGCCTGGGCCCCTTCGGGCACGGAAACCGCCGCCCGCTGCTCTGCATCGAGAACGCGACCGTCGCCGGCCCGGCCCGGCGCGTGGGCAAGACCGGCGATCATCTGCAACTGACGGTCAAGCAGAACCGCCGCACCATGCGCTGCATCGCCTTCGGGGCCGGCGACCAGATCGATCGGCTGACGCCCGATACCGCCCTGCGCCTGGCGGTCGAGCCCTCGATCAACGAATTCAACGGCCGCCGCAACGTCGAACTGGCCGTGAAGGATTTCCAACTCCTCTCCCAAGCCGCGGGATAGCCATCCCCCGGGCCTCCAACGCCGGGTTGATTCCACTATTCCCACCCTTCGACTTGCCAAACCACCCGTTGTCGGCACAATGCCGTCGTTGCGGTATGCGAGGGATTCGTCTGTTTCCATCAGGAGGCTGTCTTGAAGAAGATTTGCTGGCCGACTTGTTTTCTGGCGGCGCTGGCGATGGTTTTGGGTCGGGCGGCGGTTCGGGCCGATAGCGTCGTCAGCCCGTTCGTCGACTCGCAAACCAATGCCGTGATTTATCTCGACTTTTCCTCGATCGACATGGATACGGTCGACGCCTGGCAGCAGAAGGTGATTGCGGCGATTCCCGATCCGGCGGATCGCGCCAGACAGCAGGTGGACGCGCAGAAAGGAATCACCCGCGCGAAAAAATGGATTTCCGATTTCAAGACGGCCGGGGGGAAGGATTTGTACGTCGTGGTCTCGCTGGCCGGGATGATGCAGGGAGCGCCGGGGGGATTGGTGATCCCGCTCAACGGGGCCGACCCCGAGGTCCTGGCGAAGGTTTTTCCGCAGAGCAATGCTCCACCCCCCGATCCGAACAATCCGAACGCCGCGCAGATCACCCGCATGCAGCCGAAGACCGCGGTGGTCGGGACCGCCATGGTTTATTCCACCGGAGCCGGAGTTGAGAAGCTCCAGACCCCATCGACCGAGCCGCGCCCCGATTTGACCGATGCGTTGACGGCCGGGGGCGCCTCGCCCGTGCGGATCGCACTGACGCCCGGCACGCTGAAGAACAATCCGTTTTTCGCCATGATGATGAACGCCGGCAGGCGCGGGGCCGGCCCCAACCAGCCGGGCGGGCCTCAGATCCCGTTCAGTGAGCCGCAGTGGGACGCCGTCACCTGGATGAGCGCGTCCCTCAATCTTCCGCCAAAGGAATCCGCTTCCTGCACCATCCAGTGCAAGGACGCCCCTTCCGCCAGTGCCCTCGCCGACCTGATCAATCAGAAAATGCAGGATGGCAAGGCCGATCCCGCCAAGCGAGGCAACATCAGCCCCGAAGACTACGATAAACTGATCTCCGCGGTGAAGCCGACCGTGACTGGCGATCAGGTGGTGATCGCGGTCGATCAGGACACCATCGACAACGTCATCGGCCCGATCATGGTGCGCTCGATGCAACGCGCCGGGCCAGGCCCGGCCGCCCCGGGCCCAGCCGCCCCGCCCCCGGCTGACAACAATGGGATGTAATCCGGGCCATCGCTTTAGACATTTCCCCTTTTCCCAGCCAGCGCTGATGGACTAGAATCACGGGATCGGCCCCGGTCGGAATTAACTCGCATAGATAGAGGAGTCGCCCATGTCGCTTCAATCACTCATCGCAACCGGAACCAAGCTCTGGCTCGATTCCATCGAGCCCCAGCTCGTGCGCAAAAACCGCGCCCTGGGCGCTACCGGGGCAACTTCCAATCCCATCATCGTCTCCGGCATTCTCGAGTCCGGCTCGCAGGACGATGCGATGACCGCCCTGATGGAAGGCGGCGGCAACGATGAGTCCGTCGCCTGGGCCATGACCGACAAACTCGTCTCCGCGGCCCAATCCGTCTTTCTCCCGGTTTGGGAGCAGACCCGCGGCAACAACGGGTACGTCAGCTTCGAGCTCGATCCGCTGCTGGAGGATTTGCAGTTGGCTCCCAAGTCCATCCCCGAACGTACCCGCCGCTACGTCGAACTGGGCAAGAAATGGGCCGCGGGACACAAAAACCGGATGATCAAGGTCCCGGCCACCCCCGCGGGACTGGGCGCGATCGAGGACTTGGCCGCCGCCGGGATCACCCTGAACGTCACCCTGATCTTTTCCGAGCGCCAATACAAGATCGCTCGCGACAACGTCTGGCGCGGCGCGCAACGCCGCAAAAACGGCACCGGCGCTTTCAAGAGTGTTTACAGCATCTTCGTCAGCCGCGTGGACGTTTACACCGAAAAATACGTCCCAACCCTTTCACCCGCGGCGCAGGGAATGGTCGGAATCGTCAACGCCAAGCGGCTCTGGCAACTCAACCAGCAGTTTTGGAAAGACAAGAACCTGCCGTTGCAGCAGGAGATCATTTTCGCCAGCACCGGCACCAAGAAGCCCACCGATCCGCCGGATAAATACGTCGAGGCCCTGGCCGGCAGCGACATCCAGACCAATCCACCCGCCACCAACGACGCGGTCGAGAAGCTGAACAAAACCTATACCCGAACGGTGGACCAGATGCCGCCCAAGGCCGTGCTCGACGAAATCGATGCCAAGGTGGATCAACAGAAGATGGAAGACAAGCTGATGGAAGAGGGCGCCGCCAAGTTCGCCGATCCGCACAAGGCGCTGCTGAAACTGATCGACCAAAAGCGATCGCAGTTGGCGGCGGCGAAGTGAGCGGGCAAGCGATCGTGGGGTGCGTGACACTTGCTGCGGAGAATTTCCCCCTCCCCATGTACTCAGGGGGAGGGTTGGGGTGGGGGTCGAACGTCGATTGGCCCACGAAACCCCCACCCTAGCCCTCCCCCTGAGTACATGGGGAGGGGAAGAACAGGGCGTGCAGAATGTGTCACACACCCGCGATCGTGCGCCGTCGGCTGGCCGTGGTCGCCGCATGTTTCGACGAGGATTTTCGCTCCGCCGCAAAAATCGCCCGCGCCGCCGGTTTCGCCGCACTTCAACTCGATTCCCGCCTGGGCGATCTGGACGTCCTGTCCCTCTCCCAAAGCGGAAAACGTGAATTGCAATCCATCCTGCGATCCAACGAACTCGACCTGGTTGGATTGCGTCTGGACCTCGGCGGCAAAGGTTTGACCGCCGATGTCGACGCCGCCCTGGACCGCATCGAAAAGCTCCTGGCCGCCGCCGCCGGATTGCAATCCCCGCTCCTCTGCCTCGATCCGGGCCCGATTCCCACCGATCAAGTTGTCGATGCCGCCCTGTCCGAACTCGGCCGCCGCGCCGATCGCCACGGCGTGACGATCGCTTTCCGCGGCGAATTGGCCGCCTTCGCCGCCCTCGACCGCGCGTTAAAAACCGCCGCCTGTCCCTGGTTCGGCCTCGATCTCGACCCCGTCGCCATCCTCAAGGACGATTGGAGCATGGACGAAATCTTCTCTCGTCTCGGCGGACAAATCCGCCACGTCCGAGCCCGCGACGCCCTCGCCGGCCCCGACCACCGTACCAAGCCCGCCGTGATTGGAACCGGCTCCGTGAACTGGCCGCGATTGCTATCCGATCTGGACGCCGCCGGCTATCACGGCTGGATCACGCTGGACCCGGTGGAGCTTCCCAATCGCCGCGCCGCCGCCACCGCCGGCGCAACCTCGCTCTGGCGAGCGTAGACCGCTTCCAGTTGCATTGCGGCATTCAGCATCCCCGAAAGCCCGCGGATGTTCATCCGCGGGTTCCACTCCTTGTGCAAAACTCCAAATCGAACCGCCGAAATTGTTGGTCCGCCATTTCATCCCTTGACGCCACGAATGATTAGTGTTATATATCTATAGTCACTTGGGGACTTGGCGTGTTCATCCGCATCGAAACATCCTCGGGAATGCCGATTACCCGGCAGATCACGGATCAGATTCGCTCCCACGCCGCCAGCGGAGGGCTGATGCCGGGGGATCGTCTGCCCAGCGTGCGCCAGCTTGCCAAGGAATTGGCCGTCAACCCAAACACCATTCTTCACGTTTACGAGCGTTTGACGGCCGAGGGATTGCTGGAACGCCGGCAGGGGGATGGAACTTATGTCTCCCAAAAGTTGCCGCCGGGCCGGGCCAAGGCCCAGCGCGAACTGCTGATCCAGGAGATCGATCGCCTTGGACATCGTGCTTTCGATCTGGGGATCACTTCGGACGAGGTCCATGGTCTGATCGATGAATCCTTCGCCCGCGTCCAAAAGGAGCGGGCGAATGCCGGGAAAGGTCGTGCCTCATGAGCGAAACGCCGGTCATTCAGTTGCAAGGCGTGCGAAAATCCTTCGGCCGCAACGAAGTGCTGAAGGGACTCGATCTGAGCGTCCCGCCCGGCCAGACGGTTGCGTTCCTCGGTCGGAACGGCGCGGGCAAGACGACCACCATTCGCATGCTGCTTGGCTTGTTGAAATCGGACGCCGGAGAGGTGCGCGTGCTGGGATTGGATCCTCAAAAGAATCCAATGGAAGTCCGCCGTCGAGTCGGCTACGTCGCCGAGGACCAGACCATGTTCGGATGGATGCGGGTGGGGCAGCTTCTCTCGTTCATCGCGCCGTTTTATCCGACCTGGGACCGCGAGTGGGCCAGGCAATTGAGCGATCGGTTTGAATTGCCGCTCAAGACCCGGGTTCGACATCTCTCCAAGGGCCAGAGCGTTCGGGTGGCGCTGCTGTTGGCGCTGGCGCACCGGCCGGAGTTGGTCATTCTGGACGATCCGACGCTCGGCCTGGACCCGATCATGCGCAAGGAATTTCTGCGCGATCTCGTTACCCACCTGCAAGGCGAGCGCGTCAGCGTTTTTTTCAGTTCCCATCTGCTCTACGAGATCGAGCCGGTGGCCGATTCGGTGGTGATTCTGGACCACGGCCGGGTGGTGCGCCAGGCGGCGACGGATGAATTGCGCTCCGCCGTCAGGCGGCTGGTGACGCCGCTGGAGGCCCAGACGGTATTGCGCACCTTGCCGGGCGTGCTCGATTTCGCCCGGCTTGGCCGGCAGGCAATCGTCGTGGTGGAAGACATCGCCGCGGCGCGCCCGATTCTGGCGGCGGCAAATGTGACGGCTCAGGAAATCGAACTGAATCTCGACGAAATATTCGAGGCTTACGTGATCGGTCGAAAGGAGGGCGCGGATGCCGAACCTGCTTTGGAAAGAGTGGCATGAACAAAGCTGGAAGCTCGGCTTTGGCTGCGTAGTGCTGGGCGCCCTGGCATTGATCGGATTGCACTCGCGCATCGTCGCGGATGAAACGATGATGATGTGGGTCAGCTTTCTCGGCCTGACCATGCTGCCCGTTCTGTCGAGCACCGGCCTTGTGCCCGCCGAGCGCGGTGAGGGAAGCCTCGAATCGCTGCTGGCCCTGCCGGTGAAGCCGTCTCGAATTCTGGCAGCCAAGACGGCGATGGGCATTGCCCTGTGCGTCGGGCCGATGCTGGTCGCCGCGGTCGTGAGCCTGCTTGCCGCCGGAGGCAGGGAAAAGCCCGATAGCGCGATAATTGCGTTTTACGCCAGTTCGACCGTCGCGACGCTTTCGCTGTTTATATGGATGCTGGCTCTGACCATTCAGCTCCCGAGCGAGGCTCGGTCCGCTCTATTAGGAGTCGGCTTGCTGGTCTTTTGGATGTTGGCGACGGCGGCACTGGCCTTTCCTCCATCGGTTCCAAGGCTGGCACTGGCCATATCTCCGTTTGCGTTGGTCTATGGGACTGCACAACAGGCTGTTGAAGGCCAATCCGCGCCCCTGCCCGTGCCTCTCGTACTCGCCGTCCAGGTGGGGATTGCCTTGGCGCTCTGGATTTGGGCTTCGAAACGGCTCAGCAATTTGGAGGGCCAGACGTGAAACAACTCACCGCCCTTGTCTGGAAGGAATGGCGCGAAGATCGCGCTTTTCTATGGATCGCCCTGGGTGTATTCGTCGGTTTGCCGATTGTCGGAGGCTTGGAAGAGATCGTGCAGTATTCCTATCGATTCGAGATTTCCGCGTCCCCGTGGGTTCTGGGATTCGGCGGCGTGCTGGCGGTCTTCGTCGCTGTCGGCGCCACCTGCCGCGATTTCAGCGGTCATCTCGAGGATTTCTGGAGGTCCCAACCCGTCGGAATTACGCGATGGCTCCTGGCGAAATATCTGGTCGGGCTGGCCATCGTGCTCGTGGCTTGCGTCCTTCCCCTGGCCATCGAAGTTTCGATCGACCGCGACAAGAGTGCTATCCTCCTGATCGCCTGGTTCCCATTCCTTTGGGCCGCGCTGTACGGCATCGGGTTCCTCGCCGGTTGCCTGGTCCGACGCACGTCGCACGCCGCCATGCTGGCCCTGGCCGCGATGTTGTTGGTGTATTTCCTGCCGGTCGTGATTCCGCCATTGCAATGGCTGAACGTCGGCGCAGTCACGGATTTTTCGATCTTGCTCGGTCAATGGCCCAGGGTGCTGGGGCCGGCTCAACTGGCGTTTGCCGCGGGAATGCTCGGCCTGGCGATTACGGTTCTGGCATTGGCCCTGCTGGCCGTCCATTTCGACTGGCGAATCGGCTCAGGCCGGAAAATGATGTACGCTTCAATCTCCGCCGCCATCCTCATCCTCTTCGCCTCCGCGGCCTTCCAATTGGGCACGAACATGCCCATCCTCCGACAAATCGACATGCCCAAGGGCGAACCGATATGGTGGATACGCTGCAATGGTAACGATGGCTATGTGATATCCCCGCGGCCCGACTCCACCTACCTCGAAAGCACGTTTAACCTTCGGACGATCAAGCTCACTGAGTCGGGCATCGAACTGGGAAGTCCGGTCAGAGTATCTCCGCAACTTTTATGGGGTTGGTATCTGGAACACGCGCCTGGACACCCCAATACAGTCTACCGCGTCACAGAGACGGACAAAGATGAAACCGGCACCTTATGGCTGAATGTGGCTCAGCTCGATAAAGGAACCGACAAGCCGGCCATACGGCTTGGGGAATACGAGCAATATTCCCCCAACGCTTCCTGGCCGCATCTCTATGCGTCGGGAGACCGATTATACGTCATTGGCGCTCGCCTGATGACGCTGGATATCTCCAAGCCCCTTACGCCGCACGTGATTTCAAATGTGCCGTTTGGTTATTCTTACGACGACCGTGGTTTCGCCTTTGGCAATGACACGTTCACCGAAATTCTTCCTCCCGTGCCGAACCTGTCGCAGAGACAGAGGCTTCAGGCGGTCATCAAGCCCTTCTGTTTCGAGGGGGACATTCTTTGCGAGTGGCCATGGCGCGGCAACACTGCGATCGCCTATCGGCTCACGCAACTGACAGACACCAAGGCCGTCTTCAAGACAATTGGACAATACAAGCCGACTTTGCTTGAAGAGATCTTTGGCGCATCAAATCGTCTCAACATGGAGTTACAGAACGGCTTGTTGTACGTCAGCCAATATCCCGGCAATACAGAGAATCCGCACATCGACGTCTTCGACACGCGCGGGCCGCATCCTCTGCGCCTGATCGGACATTTCGCCGCTCCCGGCGTTCGGACCGTCTGTCCGCTGCCCGACGGCCGCGCCCTGGTCGGCGGCGACAAGCTCTGGTTGGTCGGCCCGCCGCCACATAAAGGTAGAGATTGAGCTTTCCAACAGAGCCGGGCCGTCTCGGCCCGGAACGGGGCGGGACGCCCCGGCTCTGTGTCTCCATTACCCAACAAAAAATCAGCAATCATCCAGCTTCCATCGCTTATACTTCCAGGCCGACGGAAGGTTTCCGAATGCCAGATATTGTCCTCACAACTCTCAACGCCAAATACGCCCACGCGGCGTTCGGGTTGCGGTATCTCTTGGCCAACCTTGGATCGTTGCGGGAGCGGGCATCGATTCTGGAGTTCGAGATCAATCAAAAGCCGACCGATTTGGTCGAGGCGATCCTGGCGGAGAATCCGCGGATCGTGGGGATGGGGATTTATATCTGGAACGTCACCCCGGCCACGCAGGTCGTCGCGGAACTGAAGCGCCTGCGGCCGGACGTTGTCGTCGTCCTCGGCGGGCCCGAGGTGAGTCACGAGGTGGACGAGCAGGAGATTTGCCGATTGGCGGATTACGTCATCACGGGCGAAGCCGATCTGGAGTTCGCCCGATTATGCGAGGAGATTTTCTCCGGCGGGCGGCCGCCGACGCGGGTGATACCCGCGGAGTTGCCGGATTTCTCGCGCCTGAAATTGCCTTATGATCTTTACGACGACCGTGATTTGGCGCATCGCGTGGTGTACGTCGAGGCGTCGCGCGGCTGTCCGTTCTCGTGCGAATTTTGCCTGTCGTCGCTGGACGTGCCGGTGCGCAACGTGCCGCTGGAGGATTTTCTGCCAGCGATGGGCCGATTGCTGGATCGCGGGCTGCGGCGATTCAAGTTCGTCGATCGGATGTTCAATCTCAACGTTCAAATCGGCCGGGCGATTCTGGATTTTTTTTGGAAGCGGTATGAGCCGGGGCTATTTTTACATTTCGAGATGATTCCGGATCGGCTGCCGGAGGGTCTGCGGGAACCGATCCGGCTTTTTCCGCCGGGGGCATTGCAGTTCGAGGTGGGGATCCAGAGTTTCAATCCCGACGTTTGCCGGCGGATCAGCCGCCGGCAGGACGCCCGGCGGGCCGAGGAGAACCTGAAGTTCCTGAAAGATCAAACCGGCGTACACGTTCATGCCGACTTGATCGTCGGTTTGCCGGGCGAGGATTTGGAAAGTTTCGCGGCGGGATTTGACCGGCTGGTTGGATTGGGTCCGCAGGAGATTCAGGTCGGCCTGCTGAAGCGGCTGCGGGGCACGCCGATCGCCCGGCACGACCGGGAATGGAAAATGGTTTACAGCCCCTTGCCTCCGTATGAGGTGTTGCAGACCGGGGCGATCGACTTCGCGACCATGCAGCGGCTGCGGCGGCTGGCGCGGTATTGGGACTTGGTGTCCAACAGCGGAAATTTTCTGGAATCATCGCCGCTGATCTGGCGCGGCGCCTCGCCGTTCGCGGGATTTTTGCGCTTCAGTGATTGGATTTTTTCCCGGGCCGGGAAGAATCATGGGATTTCCCTGCACCGTCTGGCGGAGTTGCTTTTTGAATTTCTCACGGGCGAATTGGGGCAGGACGACAGGGGGGTGGCGGAGGCGGTCTGGCGGGATTATCAACGCGGCGGACGCAGCGATCGGCCGCGATTTTTGCTGAAACATTTGCCTTCCGATGCCGTGAAAGTACACCGGAGGGCCGTCCCCCCCGCGGTCAAACGGCAGTTTCGACGGCTGGCATGACACGAAAGTGGGCATGGTGCGGGAAAAGAGACGCCGCTACGCCGGTCGGGATGCTTGCCAAAAGCCCTTTTTTCTTGCAAGATTCTCTGCACCTCTTTGGATGACTCCGCCTCGGATGGATGGTGAGAAGCGCCAAAGAGGGCGGGAACGGCAAAGATTGGGAACAGTTGGAAAGGAGCGCATCTTGCGTTGGTCTTCAACCTCGGGCAGCAGAATCATGGGCCGGGCGTTAATGGTCGTGGCGTGGGTGGTGCTCAGCGGGTTGTTAACCGCCTGCGACGGGCCGTTTATGAACGATTTTCTCGATCCCGGCGAACCTCACATAGTCTATCCCGGTAACGACAAAACGAATCCATTGCTCGTTCCGGTTCTGGACACGTTGGCCAGCGGCATCGAAGAGCCGGACACGGCTTACTCGTCGGCGACGGACATCGAGCCGGCCGATCTGGTTCCCGACATTTCGGATTACAAGCTTGGTCCCAACGACTTGGTGAGCGTGTCGATTTTTGACTTGCTGGGCGAGGGCACGGGCGAGCAGGTCAAGACGGTGCGGGTGACGGAGACCGGGATGGTCAGCCTCCCGTTCATCCCGCCGGTCAAGGCGTCTGGATTGACCGAGCGGGAGTTGGAGGAGGCGGTTTCCAAGGCGTACGAAGACGCGAACCTGATTCGCAAAGCGCGGGTTTCGGTGACCGTGTCCGAGGCGCGGGCAAGGACGTTCAGCATTCAGGGCAACGTTGGCCTGGCGGGGGAGTATCAGATCACCAAGCCCGATTTCAGGATGTTGGATGCGATGGTGACTTCGCACGCTCCGCAGGTGTCGATTGGCGTGCCGTATGCATACGTCATTCGGAAGGCGGCGGAGCCGGGTGCGCAGCCGGGCGTCATTTCGCCGCCGGCGCCGCAGCCCAATGCGCCGACAACGGCGCCCGGGGACATGTTTGCTCCACCGCCGACGAATCCCGAGGCGCCGACGAATCCCGGGGCGCCGACGACGGCGCCCGGGAACCTGCTTGTCCCGCCGCCGACGAATCCCGCCGGCCCGCAGGGCCGGGCCAATCCCTCCGCGCCGACGCAACGGACGATCGCGATGGACAATGTTTCGTCGCCGGGGTGGAAGGCCCCGCCTTCGCAGTGGAAGGCTGCGCCTCCACAGTCGTCACACGTGTTCAGGTTCGATGACGTGGAAGCCCCGACCGACATGCGGATCATCCGCGTGCCGATCGATCAATTGAGACAATACGGCGAGTTGAAATACAACGTCGTGATCCGTCCCGGCGACATGATCATTGTCCCGGACCCGATCACGGGCGTTTATTACGTGGGAGGCCACGTTGCCCGTCCCGGTGTTTTCGGCCTGACGGGCGTGGGCGTTACGCTTAAACAGGCGTGGGTGGCGGCTGGCGGACCGGACGGTTTCACCTTCCCGTATAGAACCGAGGTCGTTCGCCGGATCGGCAGCAATCGCGAAGTCTGCGTTCGGGTGCGTTTGAAT
>Ga0181538_10002557_pt1 | contig 18734 bp, 14 predicted proteins | sample PEATcosm2014_Bin_40_FD_119773 | JGI IMG/M metagenome (GOLD analysis project Ga0181538, IMG submission 119773) | Peatland microbial communities from MTU Mesocosm Facility, Houghton, MI, USA - PEATcosm2014_Bin23_30_metaG | ecosystem: Environmental > Terrestrial > Soil > Wetlands > Peat | place...
ACATCTGCATACGTGGCGCCCTGTGCTTTGGCCGTGTCCAGCGCCCATCCAGCAATGTCCTTCATAATTTCACTGCCATTGGAACGAATTGGGTCATTGAGCCATTGAATCATAGGGCCATTGATTCCCTCGTACGACTTGCTTAACGGCTCAATGACTCAATGGCTCAATGACCCAATCTCCCTACGTTCCTTCCGCCCAGGAGGCCAGGTATTCCTCCTGCTCCGGCGTTAGCTTGTCAATGGTTACGCCCAGCGAATCCAGCTTGAGGCGCGCCACGTTCTTGTCGATTTCCGCCGGGACGGAATAAACCTTGGGCGAGAGCTGCGCGGCATGCTTGATCAGGTATTCCACGCAGAGCGCCTGATTTGCGAAACTCATGTCCATAACCACCGCCGGATGACCTTCCGCAGCCACCAGGTTGATCAACCGGCCTTCACCCAGGACGTAGATTTTGCGCTTGTCCGGCAGAGTGTATTCATCCACAAAGTCCCGCGTTTGGCGCTTGCTCACGGACATGGCCTCGAGGGCAGGCAGGTCCAATTCGACGTTGAAGTGCCCGGAATTCGCCACCACCGCGCCATCTTTCATCAGGCGGAAATGCTCGCCGCGGATGATCGACTTGTTTCCGGTGACGGTGACGAAAACGTCTCCCCACTTGGCAGCTTCCGCCATGGGCATCACCGCATATCCGTCCATAATTGCTTCAATGGCCCGGGTGGGGTCCGTCTCGGTGACAGCGACGTGGGCTCCCATGCCCTTGGCGCGCATGGAGACGCCGCGGCCGCAGTAGCCGTACCCGCAAACCACTACGTGCGATCCGGCAAAAAGCAGGTTGGTGGCGCGGAGAATGCCGTCAATGGTGGACTGGCCGGTGCCGTAGCGGTTGTCGAAAAGGTGCTTGGTGTCGGCGTCGTTCACCGCAACGATCGGATATTTGAGCACGCCATTATTGGCCATGCTGCGCAACCGGATGACGCCCGTGGTGGTTTCTTCGGTTCCTCCGATGACGCCCGCAACCAACTCCTGCCGCTTGCTCAGGATGGCGGTGACAAGGTCGGCGCCGTCGTCCATGGTGACCTGGGGTTTGTGGTCCAGAGCCGATGAGATATGAGAATAGTACGTGTCTTTATCCTCACCTTTGATGGCAAAGACGGGAATCTGGAAATCCCGCACCAGAGACGCCGCCACGTCGTCTTGGGTGCTCAACGGGTTCGAGGCGCAAACCACAACCTGTGCGCCGCCATCCCGGAGTGCGATAGCAAGGTTTCCCGTTTCCGTGGTCACATGAAGGCAGGCAGCAATCCTAATCCCTTCGAGGGGGCGTTCGGCGGCGAACCGCTTCCGGATGAGGTTCAGAACCGGCATCCATTGCCCTGCCCACTCAATCCGGATCTTCCCTTTGGCGGCCAGTTCGAGATCTTTTACATCACAAGCAAGTTGTTGCGTACCAGGCATTTAGATTCCAGACTCCTTTCGCAGTAGAGCCGCTTTATCGGTTCGTTCCCAGGTGAATTCGGGCTCCGAGCGGCCGAAGTGTCCGTAGGCGGCGGTCTTCCTGTAGATCGGGCGCCGCAGGTCGAGGGATTCAATGATTCCTTTGGGTGTGAGCATAAAGTGCTTGCGAATCAGCGCCTCCAGAGCGCTGTTGTCGATTTTGCCTGTGCCGAACGTGTCGATCATAATCGAAACCGGGTCCTCGACTCCGATCGCGTAGGCGAGCTGCACTTCGGCACAATTCGCAAGCCCGGCAGCGACGATGTTCTTGGCAATATGACGCGCCATGTAGGCCGCGGACCGGTCCACCTTGGTGGGGTCCTTTCCAGAAAAACATCCGCCTCCGTGGTGAGCCGTGCCGCCGTAAGTATCCACGATGATTTTGCGGCCCGTCAGGCCGGAATCGCCCACGGGGCCACCGGTCACAAACCGCCCGGTGGGATTAATGTGGTACTTGGTGTTCTGATCGAGCATGTGGGCTGGGATGACCGTCTTGATAATGCATTCCCGCACACCCTCTCGCACGGTTTCAATCTTCGCGCTCCCCGCATGCTGCGTCGAAACCACCACGGCGTCAACACGTACGGGCTTCGTTCCTTCGTATTCCACCGTGACCTGGGACTTGCCGTCCGGACGGAGGAAATCGAGAACGCCCCGGCGTCGCGCTTCGGCCAGTTGCTGACATAACTTGTGCGCCATCATGATGGGAAACGGCATCAGCTCTTTCGTCTCGTCGCAGGCATAGCCGAACATCAGCCCCTGATCGCCGGCGCCCCCGATGTCAACTCCCATAGCGATGTCGGGGCTTTGTCGAGTCAGGTTGGAGGTTATGCGGCACGTATCCGCCGTAAACCCAGCGTCTGCCTGGGTGTACCCGATCTCGCGGATCGTTTCCCGAACCAGCGGATCAATATCGAGCTTGGCCTTTGTAGTGAGTTCACCCACCACGTAGACGTCCCGATCTTTGGCCATACTCTCGCAGGCGACCCGGCCCAACGGGTCTGCCGAAAGCACGGCATCCAGCACTGCATCCGAAATCTGGTCGCAAAGTTTGTCCGGATGACCCTCCGTAACCGATTCAGACGTAAAAAAGTGACGTTGCTTCAAACCAGACACGCAGGGCCTCCTTGATTGGTGTTTCGGATGGGGATATAAAGACTAGCACGATTAGTTCAAGCTATCATAGGCGGCGGAAAACTGTCAACGTATTTGCGCTCGGGGTGGTGGTACAGTCTTATGTAGTGGCGGTTTTACGCCGCCACTTGGCGAGATAAACTCGCCGCTACGGCATCAAACTGTAGCGCCACCCGCCGAAGCCCTAGGTTGACAATTCCGCAGCAGCCCGTCACGATTGTCCTACGGTTGGAGGGCGGCGGGTCTTCGCGCGATATGAGCCCCATGAGCTTGCAGGCGTTCTTCGCCTTGCTGGGTGGGTTGCTGGTTCTGGCTTTTGTCGCCAATCGTCTGGCGCAGCGGACGCGTGTGCCGGATGCTGTGGTGCTGATTCTGGCCGGGTTGCTGCTGGGTCCGGTTTTCCATCTGGTGAACGCCGCAGAATATGAGAATGTGACCCGCGGCTTCGGCACCCTAGCCTTGATCCTGATTCTCTTTGAGGCCGGCCTGGAGCTCGACGTCGACGAAACCTTGCGGCACCTGGGCGGCGGCCTGGCGCTTTCCTGGTCGGCTTACGTGATAACCGCGTTGTTGGTGGCGGGGGTTGCCAAATGGGCGCTGGGGCTCTCCTGGGACGGGGCGTTGCTGGTCGGCGCGGTGCTCGGGTGCGTGAGCAGCACCGTCATGCTTCCGGCACTCCAGCAAATTCCGATGCGGAAGCCGGTGAAGCTCACTCTGCTGGTGGAGAGTTCGATTGGCGACGTGCTGGCCGTGCTTACGGTGGGTGCTTTGCTGAACCTCTCGCAGCCGCACGGCTCGCTCTTCAAGGGGTTGGTCGGCGGATTTGCTTTCGAGGTGGCCGGATCGCTGGTGCTGGGGGTGGCGGCCGGGTTGGCATGGTCCCGGCTCATGCCGCTCCTCTCCGACCAGCGGTTCTGGCAAGCGCTGACGTTTGCCGCGGTCTTGCTGCTCTATTCTGGAGCAACCGCCATCAAGGCCAGCGGGTTGTTCGCGGTGCTGGTGTTTGGCATTGTGCTGGCCAACGTGTCGCAAATCAGAAAGCAACTCTTCCCTGTCGGTGTCGGCGAGGACTTGCCGGAAGAGAATCTTCACCACCAGATTCTGAATTTTCACTCCGAACTGGCCTTCCTGATTCGCACCTTCTTCTTTGTCATGATCGGAGCCGTGGTGCAATTCTCCGGACTGCGCGCGAACGCCGTGGCGATTCTCGGATTTGCGGGCGCCGTTCTGTTTTCCCGCTGGATGGCTGTGAACATCAGTGGCTGGACGTGGAAGGGAATCTCGCCCCAGGAACGGGAGCTGATCATCCTGCTGCTTCCCCGCGGACTGATCACGGCGGTGCTCGCCATCCAGGTGATCGACGCGCGGGGAGCTTCTTTTGGCTTCTTGCGCGGCGTGGCCTTCGCCATTATTTTGCTGACCAATCTGCTTCTGGTCCTGGCCAGCGTGCGAGCCAGGCGCGCCACTCCACGGGCGGTGCCTACCGAGCCACATCCGCAGGAGCAGGTTGTGGAATAGGGGCCCGCCACCTCGTTTCTGGGATCAGCACTCCGGCCGCCTCCTGACGTACGCTCCTGAGCATCGACAACTGGCAAAGTTCCGCGTGCTGGAGGGGAAGACCCTGGAAAGCCGGCCTGCGCTATCCCTTCCTGGCCGGGGTGAGGTAGAATCTCAAGTGGGGAGGTGAAGTCGATGGCTAACTTGGATCGCATCACGACTGACCCGGCGCGATTGAACGGGGAACCGTGTATCCGAAACCTGCGACTGACGGTGCGACGGGTGCTGCAAGCGATCGCCACCTACCCTGACCGCAACGAGCTCAAACGCGAGTACCCAGAACTCGAAGACGAGGATATCCGCCAAGCCCTAGTCTTCGCTGCGACTTACCTGGACGACAAGATACTTCCACTTGTGACGGCCCGCTGACATTCGAGGGCCGGCGTGCCCTATGCAGCCTTCGTGACGCCGCGGCGGGATAGCATATAGGCCTTAAGAAAGGGGTCGAGGTCGCCGTCGAGCACCCGGTCGGTGTCGCCCATTTCAAACTTCGTGCGGTGGTCCTTGATGAGCCGGTAGGGATGCAGTACGTAGGACCTGATCTGGCTGCCAAAGTCGATGTCGGCCTTGGAGGCCTCGAGTTTATCCGAGGCTTCCCGCCGGTTGCGCAGCTCTAACTCATACAGCCGGGAGCGCAGGAACTTCATGGCCATATCCTTGTTGCGGTGCTGGGAGCGCTCGTTCTGGCACTGGGCCACGGTGCCTGTGGGGATGTGAGTGATGCGCACGGCTGAGTCCGTTGTGTTGACGTGCTGCCCGCCCTTGCCGCCGGAACGATAGGTTTCGATCCTCAGTTCGTCCGGCTTGATATCAATGTTGATCGTATCGTCGATCTCGGGGCTGACGAAGACGGAGGCGAAAGAGGTGTGGCGGCGGGCGGCCTGGTCGAAAGGCGAGATCCGAACCAGGCGGTGTACGCCCGTCTCACCGCTGAGCAAGCCGTAGGCATAATCGCCGGCGACCGTGAAGGTGGCGGACTTGAGCCCCGCCTCCTCTCCCGATTGGTAATCGTTCAGCGTAAAAACGAAACCGTGCCGCTCCGCCCATCGCTTGTACATGCGAAGCAGCATTTCCGCCCAATCCTGCGACTCGGTTCCGCCCGCGCCGGGGTGAATGGCCACGATTGCATTCAGGTGGTCATTGTCGCCGGCCAGGAGGGTTTCCGTCTCGATGCGCTCGAGCTCCTGGCGAAGCGTCTCGAGCTCGGTCCCCAGTTCGCTCTCGACCGCTTCCCCTTCCCCGGCCAATTCGAAATAGGCCTCGACGTCGGCCAAGCGATTGGCGAGCTTGTCGTCCTCTTCGATCTTCTCGGTCAGGCGCTTTCGGACGGTCAGAGTTTTTTGGGAAGCGTTCTGGTCTTGCCAAAAATCGGGCTGGGCAATTTGCTTCTCGAGGGCTTCGAGCTCTTTGCGGCGCTGGGGGGCGTCAAAGAAAACTCCGCAGTTCAATGGTGCGTTGCTTCAAGCTGTCATACGATCTTTGCAGTTCCTCGTTCACGGTTGCTCCTGATCTGGCTACTTTTCCCGCCGCAATTGACCTGTAGGGGGGCGGCTTGCCGTCCCCTCGTGGGCCGGGTAGGGCAAGCCCTACCCCTACCGTTCATCGTCCGCCGCGCGAGCCTTCAGGGCGAGATTCCTCGCTTCGCTCGGAATGACAGGGTCGCGACAAGAACCATCGCTCCTGCCAGCGCCGTACACAGCCACGCGAAGACATCGCCGTGCCGCGTATAGAAAGTCTCGGCCCCAAGGTAGCTGAAATTAACCGGCAGGGCCGTCGTTTGATAGCGCGCGATCTGCTTCTCGACCCGCCCATAGGGATCGATCATCACGGTGATGCCGTCGTTCGTGGCGCGCAGCAGGTAGCGGCGGTTCTCAATGGCTCGCAAGCGCGCCATTTCCAATTCCTGCAAGGGGGCCGAGGAGCGGCCAAACCACGCATCGTTGGAGATATTCACCAGAATCTTGGCGCCCGCCAAAGTGACCCGTCGGACCAACTGCGGGAATATGTCCTCATAGCAGATGAACACACCCAGCGCGCCCTGCGGCGTCGGCGCCACACCATAGCTTGAGCCAGGGACGAAATTCCCCGCCTCGGTGGTAATCTTTCCGATTAGGTCGGGAAAGGCCCAGGCTGGAACGTACTCCCCAAACGGCACCAAATGCATTTTATCATATCGCAGAATCTGGCGCCCCTCAGGGTCCAGGACGACGGCGCTGTTGGTGATCCGCAGGCGTCCAGTGGCTGACGGTATAACCGTGTTCACGACCACGAAGGCGGAGGCTTGCCTGGCCATCCGCTCCACGGCGCTGCGGAAAATCGGATCGCGCGTGAAATAGAAAGGGGCGGGGTTCTCAGCCCAGATAATCAGCGGCGGAACGCCCAGGCCCGGGCGGCCCTGCTCGTCCGGCCGGACGCCCTCTTTCCGTTCTGCGCTGGCCAGCGTTTCCAAAGACATATCGACGAGTTGGTTTAGCTTGCCGGGATTCACCCAGGGCGCCCAAGTGTCGGCGGCTTGCTCGTTGAGCGGCACATTCGGCTGCACCAGGACCGCGAGATCCGGGCCTGGAGTGGACACGGGAGGGGCAAACGCCCAATTGCCCACCAGCAGGAGCACCAGCCAGCCTCCCAGCACGAGCCAAGCCCTTTTCTCCCTCCAGTGCCTGAATGACCAGGCCGCCAGCGCGCTCGTCGCGGCCGCCAGGAACGACAGGCCGTAAACCCCCGTCACCGAAGCGACCTGGCGCAAGCCGGCAGACGGCACACCATAACCCAGGAGGTTCCAGGGAAAGCCGGTGATGAGATAGGTCCGGGCCACTTCCATGGCAACCCACAGGAAGGGACTGGCCAGCAAAGCTCCAGCAGGCGACTTGCGCGCCAACATGCCAACCAGCAAGCCGAACGCGCCGAAGAAGACTGCGAAAACCACCGCAAAAGCCGCCAGACCTGTTACGGCAAGGCCCAAGCTGAGCCCGCCGTATTGTCGCATGACTTCGACAAACCAGTAACAGCTCCCGGCAAAATAGATGGCTCCGCTCAGATATGCCCAACCGAAGGCGCTCCGGAGGCTCGATTCGCCCGCCAATACAAGCAGCAGCGGGAGGAGCGCAATCCAGACCAAGGGATGTAGGCTGAGCTTCGGGAAACAGGCCACCAACAGGAAACCACTGAGAACGCTGGCGACCCACCTGTGGAATCGAGTCATTGAATCATTGGATCATTGAGCCATCGGGCCATTGAGCCATTGAGCAAATCTCGAACGAATTTCGAGTTTCGATTTTCGCTTCCTGGTTAGCGGCGGATGAAAGGCTTGAAGCCGTCGTGCTTGAGCTTGGCCAGCGTCTTTTCCGCGCTCTCCCGCGAGGCAAACGGTCCCACCTGAACGCGGTACAGGATGTCTTTGGCGTGCGCGTGTTGGGGCGGCACGAGCAGCGCGTGATAGCCGCGTCCTCTCAAGACTCTCACCACGGATTCGGCATCCTGCCTTGTCCTCATCGCCGTAACCTGAACAATAAATGCGCCTCCGGCAGTCCTGGGCTCGGCAGAAGAGGTGGTGGCGGTATCCGGCTCCGGCCCTGACTTGGCTGAAAGTGCGGGTGGGGAGGTCACCGGCGGTTCAACTCTGGCCGTCGTCTCCGGTATTTGCTGGCTTGAGGATAAAGACGGCGTCACGCTGTTGCCGCCAATCGGAACGGTCTCCAGAGGAGGATTAACCGTGGGCGGAATGGCGCCGGAGGTTGTGACACGCTCGATCGCAGGCGACGTGCGCGCCGACCTTTCGTTGTAACCCACCAGGAAACCCAGCGAAAAGAAAACCCCGCAAACAGCTACTCCCGCCAAAAAAACCAGCATCAGATGCCGCGTTGAAAGACCCTTGCCGCCACCACGAGAATCCGTATTCATGACCATGACCGATTAAGAGAAATCAAATGCAAACGGTTAGCCTGCCAACCCCCTCACCCGGCCCGCCCCGGCTGAAGAGAACGCCGGCTGCGGGCCACCCTCTCCCCCAAGGGGGAGAGGGAAACCGAGAGAAGCCACGCTCACTCAAGAGGAGCATAGGGCCTTGCGTCCCGAGGCTACTTCGGCGTAGCGCCGGGCGCAGCGTCCGGGGCAGCAGGGGGGACGAACTTCCCCATCAAGGCGCTCAGCAGCTCGACCGGAATTGGAAAAACGATGGTGGTGTTCTTCTCAGTCCCGATTTCGGCCAGCGTCTGAAGGTAGCGCAGCGTGATGGTGATGGGCTCCCTGGCCAGAATATGGGCAGCTTCGGAGAGTTTTTCGGAGGCCTGGAATTCCCCGTCGGCATTGATGATCTTCGCCCGGCGCTCGCGCTCGGCTTCGGCCTGGCGCGCAATCGCCCGCTGCATATCCTGGGGCAAGTCCACCTGTTTCACTTCCACCTTAGCCACCTTGATGCCCCAAGGCTCAGTATGCTCATCGAGGATGGTCTGCAAGCGCGCGTTCAACTTCTCGCGCTGTGAGAGCAGGTCATCCAACTCGACCTCGCCCAGCACCGACCGCAAGGTGGTCTGCGCCAGTTGCTCGACGGCGTAGCGGTAGTTTTCAAGTTCGACGACGGCCTTCTGCGCGCTCAGCACGCGAAAATAAACGACCGCATTCACTTTCACGGAAACGTTATCTCGGGTGATAATGTCCTGACTAGGAACATCCCAAGCGGTAATTCGCAAAGATATGCGGATGATCGTGTCGATAGGCCAGAGGATGAAAATCAGCCCTGGGCCTTTGTCCACCGCCAAAAGTCTGCCCAAGCGAAAAGTGACTGCCCGTTCATACTCCCGCAGCACATTCAAACATTTCATGACCCATAGCAAGAAAATGACCACGACGGTGATGACGACCGGGTCCATAGAATACTCCTTTCCGCGCTTTGATTCGCAGGGGCGGCCACAGGGGCCGACCCCAGCGGTTCTAGGAACTTCACCTGCCCCTGGCGTTTCTGCGAACGATGAACACTACTCGGGTTCGGGGGCCAACTCGACCACCAAAGTCAGTCCCTCGACTTCCCGAACGCGCACTCGAGCCCCTTTAGGGACCGGCTGCCGGGCACGCGCGTCCCACAGTTCGCCGTGGACAAGAACCTTGCCCGAAGGTCCGAGGTCAGTCTTGGCCACGCCCAAGGCATCAACCATGCCGGCCTCTCCTGTCACCGCCTTGCGCATTTTCGCCGCGATGGCAAAGCGCAGGAGAACCACAACGATGATGGCCAGAGGTACGGCTACACCCAGCGCCGTTGAGAGATGAATGCGGGCCTGCGGCCAGGGAGAGTTTACCAGGAGGAGCGCCCCTAAAACCAGGACCAGAACGCCTACGCCCGCCAGGACTCCATGCGACATCACTTTCACTTCCAGGGCCAGCAGCCCGATTCCCAGCAGAATCAGCAGCACGCCCAGGGAATTGATGGGCAACAGGTTGAAGGCATACATGGCCAGGATGATGGCAGCCGCGCCAACCACCCCCGGCGCAATCAACCCCGGATGGGTGAATTCAATGTAAAGGCAAGCCAATCCGAGCGCGCCCAGAATAAAGGCAATGTTGGGATCCGCCACCCAGGCAAAGAACTGCTCGAGGCCGGGCATGGCGTAAGCCACAACCTCCGCGTCCTTCAAGTGCAAGGTTGTGGTGGTGTCGTTGAACCGCTTGATGGTCTGGCCGTCGTACTTTGCAAAAATTGCGGCGGGAGTGCTAAGCACGGCATCAATGAGCTTCCCATCCAGGGCTTCCTTATCCGAGTACGAGGAACTCTTGCGCACCGCGTCCTCAGCCAGGGTCACGTTGCGGCCGCGCTTCAACACCACGGACCGCATGTAGGCGGCCGCGTCATTTTCGATCTTGGCCTCCATCGTCTTGCCCACGTCGGCCCCGCCCAACACCACCGGGTGGGCTGCGCCTGAGTTTGTCCCAGGAGCCATCACCGCCAGGTCACCGGCCTCCAGAATAAAGAATCCCGCCGAGGCCGCACTGGCCCCGCTGGGCGCGACAAAAGTGATAACGGGCACGCTGGAATTAAGAATGGCGGAGACGATGTCGCGCATCGAACTCTCGAGGCCGCCGGGGGTGTTCAACTCCAAAACGATGGCATCCGCGTGCGTATCGTTGGCGAGCTTTATGCCGTGCAGCACGTATTCGGCGCTCACGTGGTGAATCATCATGTCCAAGCGGATTTCGACCACACGAGGGCGGCCCTGCTCGTTCGCCGCGGGGGAACCGCCTCCGGCCGCCATGCAGAGCAACACCAGAGCAGCTAACCACGGGTAACGTCGCAGTCTCAAGGTTCCCTTCTCTCTGCTGTGTTGATTTGACATCGCTGCACCCTGGCCTGGCCCTGCAAAGGGCCTCATTCAGTCGCCGCTACTTCATGCCCGAGATGACGTGCCCGACAACCTCCTGGGCCTCGCGGTTATCCGGGTTGATTTTCAGGGCCGCCTCTCCCTCCTGGCGAGCCTGCTCGCGGCGGTTCAGGGCAAGATATGCCCGAGCCAGGCCGAGGTGGCCGGCAAAGCTGTCCTGAAGCTTGAGCGCCGCCTGAAATTCCACCACGGCCTCCTGGGGCTTGCTTTCCGCTTCCAGAATTTCGCCCAGGCTCAGGTGCGCCTCGCTGTCGCCGGGGGCAAGTGAGGTTGCCTCCGCCAGTTCACGTTCCGCTTCCGCCAGGCGTCCCGCGCCGAACAGAGTCTTACCGTGGGATTTGTGGAAGGCGGCGTGTTGGTCGGCGGGCATACCGGCCAGGCGCTCCTCCAGGGCATTGTGCACGGCCAGAGAGAGCAAAAGAAACGCGCGCTCGTCGAAGTTCTTCTTGAGGCGCGGCTGGGGCAACACGTCACGCGAGGGGTGAGCTTCCAGCCCCATCTGGTGCTGGTTCAGCCACTCCACCTGAGCCCGCTCCCCCGCCGCATCGCCTTGCTTCTCCAACACCACGGCCAAAAGCGTGTGGGCGTCCGAATCATCGTCCTTCAGCCGGATGGCCTCCTCCAGTGAATTTGACGCGGCATTGTACCGGCGAAGGTTCCAGAGTGCTACACCGCGATTGAAACAATAGTCCGGATCGGTCGGATCACCCGCGTGGGCTCGCTCGAATTCCTCCAGGGACTGCTCATCCTCTCCTGCCCGGGCCGCCAGCACGCCCGCATTGTTCGCAACCTCGTTCAGAGGAATTTCTCTCCCGATCTTTTCAAAGGCCGTCTTTGACGAGGGGTAATGGCCGAGAAAGTACTCGTCCACTCCGAAGAAGAAGAGTGATTCCAGGTAGGGAGCGTCGCCCGGATTCAGCTTCTTAAGCCACTTGGCCGAGTTGGCGTAGTCCTTCTGATCAAAATAGAAGCGGCCCAAGGCAAATGCCGCCCGGTGATCGGATGGATCGAGCCGGTCGGATTCCTCGAAGAAGTGAATGCGCGCGGGATCATCGGTGGCCAGGACGCCACGAATGTAATTCTCAAAGGCATCCAGTCGCACTTCTGGAAACTTGCGGCTGAAGTCCTCTTCTGTTCCGACGGTAAAATGCGGATCGTGCGCTGCCTCCAGCAGCCATACTAATCGTGTCTGGAGGTCCACCAATTCGGACAGTTCACCGGTGGCTGCGATGGGTGGAGATAGCTTTAACTTGTGGAGGTCAAGCAGGCGGGCGGTGGCGGTGAGGCCTGCCCCTTCCACGTTGAATTTCCCGAAGACAACCCAATCTGCGCCCAGAGTCTGCGCTACTTTATACTCACTGGCCACCGTTAATGGGGTATCGGAGGGAATGCCCAACTGGCTGCAGGCGACATCGCGCTCAGCTCGATTCAAAACGTAGAAGTCTGGCCCCGAGAGCCGGGAGGAAATAGTCTCCGCAAAACTTTCCGAGACCCAGTTCAGATCTGCTCTGGTACTGCGGTTTTCAAAGGGAAAGACCAGGACGGCATGAACCTCGGAGGCGACGGCGATTTGCCAGGAACCCACCAGGAGCAGGAATATTTGAAGGACTGTTCGCATCAAAAATCGATCCAGAATGTGCATTATAGCATCGAACCGATTCCGACGGGCCGACGGGGGGTCGGACCGAGACACTTCGTTGCGCTCGGGATCACACCCAGGGCAAGCGGGAGCCCCTTCCCAACGAGCGGCCCGGGCTAATCCTTGATCCCCACCGGCGGGTTGTTCATCAATTCAACGTAGGCGGGGTTCTGGCTGATTTTCATAAAGTCCGGGTCGTCGAGAATCCTCTTTCGGTCTTTGAACCCGTCCTCGAGAGCGCGACGCAGGCTGCGCACCGCGTCCTCAGCACGCCCCAGAGAAGCGAACACCTTTCCCAAGTAAAAGTAGTATTCCGGATCGGCGCCGCGCGCTTCCATCGTGGTGCCAAAGGCGGAACGTTGAGAGAAGATATTGGGATCAAGGCTCAAGGCGGTGCGATATTGGTCCACCGACTCCTTGTACTTCTTCATCTGCATGTAGGAGGTTCCCAGGTTCAAATGGTAGGAAGCGGCTTCAGGACTCAGCTTGATCGCTTTCAGGTAGTACTTTACGGATTTCCCGTACCTTTTCTGCATGAAGAAAGTGGTTCCGATGTTGTTCATGGGCTCCGTATAGTCCTTCTGACGCTGGACCGCCTTGTTATAAGCGTTGCGCGCGGCCGCGTAATCCTGCAACTGCTGGTAGGCAATACCCAGCTTGTTCCAGACGATGGGATTAGCAAAGCGGGTTTGTCTCAAGGCCCGTTTATAGAAATCCACCGCATCGTCGTAAGACTTACGAGCCATGAAGATGTCGCCGCGTTCCTCGAAGGTGAGCGGATGGCCGGCGGCGGGCGGGGGCTCCACCTTGCCGGGCCCGGGCGGCGGCAGCGAAAACTGCCCCCCTTGATAGGCAAATAATGAGTGCGCAGCAGAAAGGCAAAGCACGAAGAGAAAAGTTCGTACTATAAGCCGCTCCATCACGGGTTGGGCCAACATTTCATCTTTCATGTCTAAACCTCGCAACGGGAAGAGACAACCACCGGCCGCGTGATTCGCCCCTCTTACCGGAATACTGAGGGTGCGGTTGAACCCGGGCTTGGCTGTGCCGGCCTCCCCCAACCCCTCCTTCGCCGGGCAGGCCTCATTTTCCAACAGGCTCCTATTGCTGGGGCGCCGTGGCATTCTGAGGCGGCGCCTGTTTCGAGTTCTTACCTTTAAAAATCGACAAGAATTTCTTTATAAGGCCAGGCTTGTGTGCATTCGCGGGAGCCTCCGGCGGCTTCGCGGCGCTGCCTTGTGGCGGCTGCGCGCCGGGGGGGCCAGGCGGAAGCACCAAGGCCGGAGGCAGACTGGGCTGGCTCTGAGGGTGGAAAAGCCGTCCCAGGAACCCTCTGGCCGGCTCTGCGGGCTGGGGTTCGGTTCCGGCGATGAAGTATTCGTTTCGGACGATCTTTGCGTCGCTGGAGGCCGAGTCTGTTTCTAGAGGGACGGAAACCACGCCCTCCGGCATTGAAAAGGGCCGCGGGTCTTTGTAAGCCGGAATTTCCACGGCGCGCCTCATGAAATCTGTCCAAATCGGCAGTGCGCAGTACGCGCCGGTCAGCTTAATATCGCGGTCGTCATCGTAGCCGACCCAAACGATGGCCAGCAAATTCGAGGTGAACCCGGCGAACCAGCCATCGTGCGAACTCCCCGTCTTCCCCGCCGCCGGGGCCTCGAAACCTCGGCTGCGGACTCCCGCCCCGGTGCCGTTGTTGATCACGCTCTCCATCAAGTCCACCATCAAGTAGGCCACGCGCGGGTCAAGCACAGGCCGTGTGACGGGAGAACTCCGCCAGAGGTTCGTTCCTGAGGAATCGTTGACGGCGAGGATAAACCTCGGCTCGACGTACACGCCTTCGTCGGAAAAAATCGTGTAAGCGCCGGCGATCTCGAGCGGCGTTGCCACATAGGAGCCCAAGGCGATGGCGGGCGTGGCCAACAGGTCTTTGTTGATTCCCGCGGCGATCGCCAGGTCCCGCACCTTGTCATAACCCACCATCTCCGCCAAACGCACCGTGGCCACGTTCAGAGAATGTGTGAGGGCTTCGCGAAGGGTGACCCGCCCGTGGTATTCCTGCTTCAGGTTTTCGGGTTCGTAAGTGATGTCGCCGAATTGAAAGGTGGTGGGTTCGTCGTTGAGCGGGGTGGCCGGTGTAATCAGGGGCCGCCCGCCGTTCACCGCCGTGCTCAGGGCCGCCGCGTAGACGAAGGGCTTGAACGAGGAGCCGGGCTGCCGCTTGGCCATCACATGGTTCAGTTGGCTAGTAGCGTAGTCCCTCCCCCCCACCAGGGCGCGAATCTCGCCGGTGTGGGGGTCCAGGGCCAGAAGCGCCAACTGGGGTTGATTGGGGGCCTGGGCCTTTGCTTCCTTGCCGCGCTTGGTCTTGCTCAACGTCTGGTCCACTTCCGCGATGCCAAGCCGCGCCCCCTCCGACGCCGCCTTCTGCAAATCGAGATTGAGGGTGGTGTAAATGCGATAACTCTGCGAATTCAAATCCCGGTCGGAAAACTGGGTCAGCAACTGGTCGCGCACCATATCCACAAAGTAGGGCGCTTCGAGGCCTTCCACGTTCTGATTGACAACTCCTAGGGACGACTCGGTGGCTTCGGCAGCCTGCACAGGCTTGATCATTCCCAGTTCGAGCATCTCCCGAAGCACATAGTTGCGCCGATCCAGAGCCCTGCCGGACCGGTGATAAGGCGAATAAAGATTCGGGCCGCGAACCAGACCTGCCAAAAGGGCAGCCTCGGGCAGGGTCAGGGCGGAAACGTCCTTGTTAAAGTAGGTGTTCGCGCCTTCGCCAAAACCATAGATGGAGAAGCTCCCTCGCTGGCCAAGGTATATCTGGTTGGCGTACAGTTCGAGGATCTGTTCTTTGCTCAGGCGTTTTTCAAGCAACAATGCCAGGAAAGTCTCCTCGATTTTTCGCCGCCAAACGCGGGCAGGCGTCAAGAAGAAGCCGCGAGCCAACTGCATGGTCAAGGTACTGCCGCCCTGCACGTTGCGGTCGGCGCGGATATCGGCCAGTGCCGCGCCCGGAATGCGCAGGATATCCACGCCGTGATGGGAAAAAAAGCGATGATCTTCCGCCGCCACCACTGCATCAATCAACACTTTGGGGAGGTCCTGATAACGCACCAGCCGCCGCTTGGAGCGGTTGTTGTCGAACAGCGTGGTGATCACCTCGGGCTCGAGTTGGTAAGTCTCCAGGCTCGCGCCGCCCTCGGTCGAGGTGATGGAAGCCAGGCGGTAATCTCGAAAGGTCAGGCGGGCAGGGTCCTCTCGAGTTGCCGGGTCGCCGAAATACGAAAGGGGGCCGGGGGTGATTTCGATCGAATCCGTCGCCAGCGTGTAATTGCCCACATCCGACGCCGCACTACCTTCGGCATAGAGGGCGCGGCGCAAGTGCTGGGCGACTTCGCCGGGACTGCCCGCCTCGCCGACGGCAATGGGCGTGGGGGCGGCGAAAACCAGGGAAGCATTATTGAAGATTTCGCCGCTCAGGCGCGCGTCAATAAGACGGGAGAACCGAACGTAGTAATAGAGGAGAATGCCGGTAAAACAGAGCAGAAACAGCAGGGCGCCGGCAATCACACCTTTCCTCCAACCCGCCATCGCGGCCAGGCGTGACCACCTCCGTCTTCGGGACGAACGGGGCTTCGAGCGCGGTGCTGGCGCAGATCGTTCCACGGGTTATAAGGACAGGCTATCGGCCGACGGCGTAAAGTGAAGCCGAAGCGTACAAACGCTCAGGTCCACCGGAATTGTGTAGTCCAAGTCGATCTTGACGTGGTGCCCGATGGTGACCCTGACATTTTCGGGAGCGAGTGGAATCCCATGATCTTGGGCGAACTGTACCACTTCATTGACTACTTCACCCGGCGTCGCGGGCGTGGATCGTACGGCCAGTTGCGTCGAGAGTTGCCGGATATGGTCCTGAAGCTGATAGTTGTCCACGTACGCGGGGAAAATCTTAAAAGCAAAAAAGATCGACGCCGCCAGGAGCGCCAAAGACAAGAGCGCCTTCAAACGTCCCGAAGCTGCTTCTCCTCGCCGCATGTCAACCCTTCGTTGTCATTCCCTGCAAGGCGAGGAACCTCACTCCGCCCGTTGCGAGTGAGTTGTGCGAGGAATCCTGAGACCCACCCGGTTCCGGACCGAGATCCCGCCCCTGCGCTACGCTCAGGAACGGAATGGCAACGTCCCCAGTCGCTTCAGCGTCCCACTAGGCAAGATACTCCGCGCGCAGACGCTCCACAACCTCTGACAGCTTAACATCGCAAACCTGCTTTGTCGAGCGTTGGAAGATCTCCGCTAGTCCCTGCGCGAACTTCCGTTTGCCCAACGTTACACGGTAAGGCACACCAATCAGGTCTGCATCCTTAAACTTGACTCCCGGCCGCTCCGCCCGCTCGTCGAAGAGCACGTCAATCGAATTGGCCAGCATCTCTTGGTAAAGCTTCTCGGCCGCCGCGACCAGTTGGGCATCGTCCATGTTGGCCGCCGTCAGAATGACGTCGAAAGGCGCCATCGCCCGGGGCAGGAACATGCCATCGGCATCATGGTTCTGCTCCACGGCCGCGCTCAGGATGCGCTCCACTCCGATTCCATAGGACCCCATGACGAGCGGCATCTCCTTGCCGTTTTCGTCCAACACGGTCGCATGCATGGTCTCAGAATAACGCTTGCCGAGCTTGAAGATATGCCCCAACTCCACTGCCACGCGAATCTGCATCGGCTGTCCGCAGCGCGGGCAGAGATCTCCCGCCGCCACCGCCCGCAGGTCATGATATTCAGGCTCGAAATCACGCCCCGGCGTGACGTTGCGGAAGTGCGTGTCATCACGATTGGCGCCTGTAATGAGGTTCTTCCTCCCCAGAAGTGCACGGTCCGCCAGGATCCGAACCCCCCTAAGTCCCACCGGCCCCAGTGAACCCACGTGAGCGCCGTGCAGCGCGAAAGCCTCCTCGGGTGTCGCCGGCCGAAATACATTTGTGCCCAGGGCGGTGGTCAACTTCGTCTCGCTCAGGGTGTGGTCGCCCCGCAGCAGCAGGACCACCGGTTTGCCTTCCACAACGTAAACCAGCGTTTTCATCAACCTCGCCGGGCTTTCACCCGTAAACTCTGCCAGATCGCCAATGGTCTTCTGCCCGGGTGTCGGAAACGGTTCGGGCGGTTTGTCGCCGGGCAGGTCCTCCACCGCCGGCGCCTGGCCTTCCGCCTTCTCCAAGTTCGCCGCGTAACCGCACTCCGAAATGGCCAGTGAGTCTTCGCCCGCGTCCGTCGGCGCCGCAAACTCGTGCGATTGGGTGCCGCCCATCGTCCCGGAGTAGGCTTCGACAATCACGTACTTCAGACCGCAGCGGTCGAAAATGCGCCGGTAGGCGTCATAGTGCTTCTTGTAGCTGATGTCCAGCCCGGCTTCGTCCAAGTCGAACGTGTAGGAATCCTTCATCCAGAACTGCCGCAAGCGCAAGAGCCCGGACTTGGGACGCGGCTCATCGCGGTATTTCTCCTGGATTTGATACCACATTTGAGGCAATTGCTTGTACGAGCGCAATTCGCTGCGCGCGATATTGGTCATCTCTTCTTCGTGCGTCACACCCAGGACCATTTCGTGCTGGTTCCGGTCCGTGATTTTAAACAAGGTCTCGCCGTAGACTTCGTAGCGGCCGGATTCTTTCCAGAGTTCAGCCGGATTCAAAGCCGGCAAATGAAACTCCTGGGCTCCGATGGCGTTCATCTCCTCGCGGATGATCTGCATTACCTTGAGAAGCGACTTTTGAGCAAGAAAAAGATGCGCATAGACCCCCGCCGCCACCTGGCGGACATAACCTGCCCGCAAGAGCAAGCGATGGCTGGGAACCTCCGCTTCGGCAGGGTCCTCGCGCAATGTGGGAATGAACGTTTGACTCCAACGCATGGTTATTAGTCCTCAGTTTTCAGTTTTCAGTTCTCAGTACTTAGCCCGCCGCCTGATCGTGCTCCCTGGTCGCCTTCGAAAAACCATGCTGGTTCAGAACTTCGTCAGTGGCGGCGGCATAGAGTAGCCCAGAGTATAAGCCCTGGGTTAGATTTCGAAGGCTGCCTAGCCGACAACTTGTCACTATTACAGCATCGGGTTCGAGGCGCAAGTCCCGACTTCGTTTTCGCAGAATGCAGCGTTTTTTGGCCATTTTGGGGTCAGATCGGTGTTGATTTGCGCGCCAAACGCGCTAGTTTTGCAGCATTCAAAAAGCGACTTTCCTTTGTTTTCAAGTACTTCTTAGCTTCGTTCCCACTGTTTTCCATTTTTTGTAATTACCTGTTTTTCCCCATCGCCCGCGCTGCCCGGCTTTGTTTCGTTTTTCGGCGTCCCAGGCAATTGCTTACGACAATGTGTCCACAATATGACCACAACTATAGGCTATCATGGGGATCGGGTTTTGTCAAGCGAAAAATGCGAAAGAGGGCGCTTTCTCAAGCCGGCATAGCGCTGGCCTGCAGGTCGGCGCTACGCGTGGACGTAGTTTCCGCGCCTACTCGAAGGGTGGCCGTTCCCGGGGGAAGTCCAT
>Ga0181538_10002559_pt1 | contig 18715 bp, 16 predicted proteins | sample PEATcosm2014_Bin_40_FD_119773 | JGI IMG/M metagenome (GOLD analysis project Ga0181538, IMG submission 119773) | Peatland microbial communities from MTU Mesocosm Facility, Houghton, MI, USA - PEATcosm2014_Bin23_30_metaG | ecosystem: Environmental > Terrestrial > Soil > Wetlands > Peat | place...
GCCGAGAGGAACGAGCGGGCATCGCCTATTGACTCCATGTAGATCACGATGCTGTGCGTGTTGGGGTCGTCGCCGAAATGATAGATCAGATCGCCCCAGCCGACATCGAGCATCGATCCCACAGAGACGAACGCGCTGAAGCCGAGCTTCTTCTGAAAGCTCCACCCGAGTATTGCCGTGCAGAGCGCGCCGCTCTGGCTGATGAACGCTATGTTCCCGCGCCGGGCCATGGCGCCGGCAAAGGTGGCGTTGAATCCGAGGGGAGGCACCATGATGCCGAGGCAGTTGGGGCCGATGATGCGCATTCCGCAGGGGGCCGCTTCGTCGCTTATCCGGCGCTCAAGCGCGGCGCCCTCGGGTCCGGACTCCCTGAAGCCCGCCGAAAGGATGATCGCGCTCCTGACGCCCGCCTGGGCGCATTCGCGAATGATGCCAGGGACCGTCGGGGCGGGCGTGGCAATGACAGCGAGGTCGATCGTGGCGGGGACCGCGGCCACGCTCGGGAACGACGTGGCACCGAGCAGGCTCGGGTGTTTGGGGTTCACGGGATACACGGCCCCCTTGAATCCGTTGAGGTTCTCCAGCACGGCCCGTCCGACGCTGCCCTTCCTGTCCGTGGCGCCGATGACGGCCACGGTTCTCGGGGCAAACATGAAATCGAGCGACCTCTCCGATGCCCCCGGCCGGGCCTTGTGATTCGCGGGTGGCTTCATGTCGGTCAGGTGTTGGTGCTCACAGAACCGATGTCCGGCTGGCTGCGGCGGTATCTTTGGGCAGGAATCTCACATCACTGGGGGGTCGCGGCGCCCGCCGTGCGGCCTGGCGAAGGACCGGCTCGACAGTGCACGGCGGTTGGTTACGCCGCAACCAAGCACGGTCGGCCGAACGGAAGGCGAGCGCGAGAAGAGCACCGGGTGATTTGAACAACAGGATATTATAGCTTTCCCGACTGCGCGGTGTCGCGCATTTTGCAAATCCCTGCGCATCTCTTGCCTGCTGCCGGCCCTCGACGCTGGCACGGCGCTCGGGAGGTCTAACCGGTGGGCACAGTGGCCGGGGTGTGGCGAAAGGCCCTTTGCCGGTGTCCGGCGGGATGGGCTGACGCCTGGCTTTGGGCAAGATTCGCCCGGCAAAAGGCAACAGCTGCGGAGCCAGCGGGAAGCGCGGTCGGGTACGATCGATGGACGATCGAACACCATCGGGCTGCGCGCGCCTCTGGCGCGGGATCGGCCCCAAATCCAACATGAGCCAGGACATCCACATCCTAACCGCCAACTGCGGGTCCTCGAGCCTGAGGTTCGCGGTGTATGGGTTGGGCCCGGTGGAGCGGAGGCTGGTGTTCGCCCGCTACGAAGGCATCGGGCTTGGACAGGGACGCTGCCTCGTTCAGGGCGAGGGGGGAAAGCTCCTTTTCGAGAGCCTCTTCAGCATCGCCGATCACGAGACCGCTGCCCGGAGGTTCCTGGAATGGCTGGGCAGCCAGTCATTTGGCTGCTGCATCGATGGGGTCGGCCACCGGGTTGTCCACGGCGGGACCCGTTCCACGGAGCCCGTCATGATCACGCCGGGGATCGAGGAGGAGCTCGGTGCGGTCGGGCAGCTCGTGCCCGGGCACCTCCCGCCCGAAATTCGGGCGATGCGGGTTGTGAAGGATTCTTTTCCAAACCTGCCGCACGTTGCCTGCTTCGACACGTCATTCCATCGGCAGATGCCCCCGGTGGCCAGGATGCACCCGTTGCCCCGCGAGCTCTCCGAGCAGGGTATTGTGCGCTTCGGGTTCCACGGCCTCGCCCATGAGTCCATCCTGCAGCAGCTCGCCCAGGAGGCGGGCGCCGCCGCCGCCGAAGGGCGCATCGTGATCGCCCATCTGGGCAGCAGCGCGAGCATGGCCGCGATTGCCGGCGGCCGAAGCATCGACACGACAATGGGATTCGTGGCGAACGGCGGCCTCATGATGGGCACCCGCTCCGGGGACCTTTGCCCCGGTGTCGTGCTCCACCTGCTCTTGGGAAAGAACCTCTCTGCGGCCGAGGTGGGCGAACTGGTGAACTGCCAATCGGGCCTGCTCGGCGTCTCGGGAGTCAGCCGTGACATGCGCGAGCTCCTGAAAGTCGCGGCGACGAATCCAAGGGCGGCGGAGGCGATCGAGCTTTTCTGCTATATGGCGAAGAAGCACCTGGGTTCGCTGGCCGCAGTGCTGGGCGGATTGGACACGCTAATCTTTTCCGGCGGGATCGGCGAGAACGCGCCTGCGGTCCGCCGGAGGATCTGCGAGCAGACCGATTTCCTCGGGATTCACCTGGACCCGTCCCGCAACAGGCAGAGCTCCTCGATCATTTCAGCGGACGACAGCCGGGTGACGGTGAGGGTCATGCCGGCGAATGAGGAACTCGTGATCGCCCGGGCGGCGGGCCGCGTCGTGAGGAGCAGGTCCGAATCGGCCCGGGCTGCGCTTACCCTGTAGAAAGGGAAACCCCGCTTTCGGGAGGCCGGCCCGCCTTGTGGCGGGCTGGCGCCTGGCGCGGTGCAGGCGGTTGCTGACCGCAGTGAGCCCGCGCCGGAACTCCGGCGCGGGCAGATAATCAAGCTGCCTCGATTACGCAGGCCGCGGGGTTCCCGGCCCCGGGACCCTGCATGGGGGCGGGGCCCACCTCAGTTGTGGTGAATGTGGCGATGGAGTCGTGTGCGCGTGTATTGCTTTGGAATGTTGGCGCGCAGGCAGCATTCTGCCTCCAGCCAGTGATCCAGATCGTGCCCGGGAATGCAGCCGTCCTGGACGTAGAGGTGATAAGCGTAGTCTCGGATGTCATCCTCCGTCGGCCTGGCGGAGGAGTAACGCGGTTTGGCTTCTTTTCTCATGGTGGTTTCCTCCTGGTTTGGAGACCGGTCAGCCGGCTTTGATTTCTATTGCCTTGCCCGAGAGCGCCTTCTTGTCCTTCGGCAGGTGGACCTTGAGGACGCCATCCTTGAATTCGGCGGTGATCTTCTTTCCCGAGGTGCCGCTAGGGAGGGTGAAGCTGCGCACGAAGGAGCCGTATTCGCGCTCTATCCTGTGGAATTTCTTGCCCTTGTCCTCCTTCTCCAACTTGCGCTCTCCCGAGACGGTGAGCACGCCGTCCTCCACGGACACATTTACATCCTCGCGCTTCATTTCAGGAAGTTCCGCCTTAATCAGGAATTCCTTTTCATTCTCGATGACGTCGACGCGCGGGGACCATTCCGCGAATGTCACTGACTCTCCCTTTCCGGCATTCGCGAACGGGTCGAATGGCCAGCTGGAGGCCAGACGGTTCTGCATCTGTTCCAACTGCCGCAACGGATTCCAGCGAGTGATTTGGTTCTTCATGGCTGGTTATGGGGTTGTGCGTGACAGTGCCAAACGTACTCTGACAGTTTCCCGGAGGGATGCTACGCATGGCTTGGTATTCATTGCTCGGTTCTTGGCCGATGATGGATAAATGTCTCATCGAAGGGGCCTTGCAGCCGGGTTAACAAGGCCCGGCAAGCTGTCCCGTCCGAGCCGCGAAAGGCAGGCGCGGGCCGGAACCCACGCTCAGAGCTGGAGCTGGAACCCGCCCAAAAGCCGTGCGAGTGCGCCCGGCTGCGGATCGTTTCAGGCCGGACCGTGCGCGGTCACAGCATGCGCGGACCGCGCGGGGGCGCGGCCTCTTTGCAATATCGGGTCCAGGGGATGGCTCGAAGGCGGTCGGGATGGATCGGTTTCCCCGACGCCTCGCAGATCCCATAGGTCCCATTTCGAATCCGGTGGATCGCGGCCTCGATTTCCGAGACCGAGTTCTTCTCCATTCCCAGTTCGGCGAAGAGGACGTCGCGCTCCGTCTCGTCGGCGGCGGTGTCGGCCGGATCCTTGTGGCTCTCCGCAAGGGACGCATTCACCGCGCGCTGCCGCTCCTCAAGTTTGCCGAGGATTCGGCCCTTTAGGCGCATTAACTCGCGATAATGCCACTTCCAGCGGGGATCGATCTTTGTCTCCGAACTGTTCGGTTGATCCGGGTTCATATCCAGATGGCTATTTCGGGCGATGGCCGGGAGGTCTCGCTGTGATGCTTGCGGGACAGCTTGGCTGGCAAGATGTTCCGGTCTTGGGAATAAAGCAAATCGGAGCCGCGGTCAGATTCACGGTGAAAGGCTAACAGGGGTTTGTCCGCCATGCTCCGCAGCGCTTGCCCAACCCTAGGCATTTCTTGGTATGTGCTGCGCGGCCTGAACCGACTGGGCGGGCGCGGAATGGCGCGCGGGAATGACAATCACGGGGCAAGGAGCCTTTTTCAGCACGCCGCCGGTGGTGCTGCCCACGAGCAGGTCATAAAGGGCGGTGTGACCGTGGGATCCCATCACGATGTAGTCAGCCGAACGCCGCTCGGCTTCCTCAACGATTAACTGCGACGGCGCAGCCCCGGCCAGTCGGACGGTCATAACAGGCAGTTCTTGCGCGTCTACGCGATGCCTCCACCTGCCCAGCTGGCGAGTGGCGTTTTCTTCCTGCGCCTCCATGACCGGCATCACGAAGCCGGCCATGGGCGGGCCGTAATCGGCCACGAGCGGCGTGGGCTGAGCGATATGCAGGAGCACCAGGCGGGCGCCTGCTGACTTGGCCAACGAGACCGCCTCGGCCATGACCGCGCGCGTCACGGGGGAGAAGTCGATCGGGACAAGTATGGTCTTCACGTTTTCCAAACTACCCGAGCAAGTTCCGCCGTGCTGCGCGGATATTGCCATTTGAGCCGCAGGGATTGCGCGCCTCCTTCATCTGTGCGCGAACGAGCGGCCGAATGGCTCACTGATTCGCGGCAAATCGGGCGCGCCGACTGGCGCGGCAATGCCGCGTTGAGCCAACGGCCTCGCCCCAATGCGCCGATTGCGGCCGTTGGGTTTATCTTCGGAGGCAAACGAATCACGTGGCCGAGCCCGGCAAAAATACTTTGCGCAACCTGTTGCGACCCGCGACCGACATGACATCTATTAGCCCGATATCTCGTGAATTCCATGCAATCGGGAACCGGGAGACTATTTGCTGCAGCGGCAGCTATCCTAGTTGCCAGCCTTCTGCTGGTCGCGTGGATCGGCCCGGGTCCGGTGCGGATTGCGGCATATGTCCTGGCGGCGGCAGCCAACCTTGCATGCCTCGCGTGGATTGTTCGCCGCGTCTCCCGCGAGGCGCGGGACCCCGAGGCGGCAACCCGACAGAGCCGGGTCGAGCACGACAAGCTTGCGGCCCTGGCGGAGCTCAAGGACATCAAGGCGGCCCTCGACGAGCACTCCATTGTCGCGATCACCGACGGCGCGGGCCGGATCACCTACGTCAATGAGAAGTTCTGCGCCATCTCGAAGTATTCCCGCGAGGAACTGCTCGGGCAGGATCACCGGATCATAAATTCGCGCCACCATCCGAAGGAATTCTTCCGTGACCTTTGGGGCACGATCGGCCGGGGCCGGGTGTGGAGGGGCGAGATCAGAAACCGGGCCAAGGACGGCTCCTATTACTGGGTGGATACGACCATATTCCCCCGCGTGGACAGCACGGGGAAGCCGATTCAATTCATCGCCATTCGCACCGACATCACCCAGCGCAAGAAGGATGAGGCGGAGCTGCTGCGCTCCGCCGCCGAGCTGGCGGAGAAGAACCGAGAGCTGGAGACGATCGTCTACACCGTGTCCCACGACCTGCGCTCGCCCCTTGTCAACGTGCAGGGATTCAGCCGGCAGCTTGAGCGCGCCTGCGAGAAGATCCGTGCGGCGGCCGCGGCGGGGGGCGGTGCGGTGCCGACCGCGGAGCTGAAGCCGGCCATCGACGCCACAATCCCGCAGGCTCTGCACTTCATCAGAGCGGGCGTGAGCAAGATGGACCTGCTCCTTGCGGGCCTTCTCCGCTACTCCCGGCTGGGGCGCGTGGCGTTGACTATCGCGCCGCTCGATATGAACGCGCTCCTGGCGGAGATCGTGGCGGCCACGAAGTACCAGTTGAACGAGGCAAAGGCCGACGTCCGGGTGGGCCCTCTGCCCCCGTGCCTGGGCGACAACGTGCATACGAGCCAGGTGTTCGCCAACCTGATCGACAATGCCCTCAATTACCGCGATCCGGGCCGGCCGCTCCGGATCGAGATCGCCGGGGGCGTCCAAGACGGCCGGGCCGTCTACACGGTGGCCGACAACGGCGTGGGAATAGCGCCGGATCAGCAGCGCCGAATCTTCGAGATCTTCTATCGGCTGAATCCTGAGGCGTCGAGCGGCGAGGGGCTGGGCCTTACGATCGCGCAACGGGTCCTGGAGCGCGAGAACGGAAAGATCTGGGTTGAGAGCCGGGAGGGTTCCGGCTCTACTTTCTTCGTCTCGTTGCCCGTGGCCGAACAGGCCGCGGGCAAACAGCCATGAACCGCGCTCCCGTAATACTGATTGTCGACGACGACGAGGGCCATGCCATCCTCGTGCGGGAGAACCTCGTGGCGGCCGGGCTGGACAACACGATCCAGCATTTCTCCGACGGACAGGCGGTGCTGGACTTCTTCTTTGACCCGGCCGCCCGCCAGCGGCACAGCAACGGGCAAGCCTATCTCGTCCTGCTCGACATCCGGATGCCCAAGATCGAGGGAACCGAGGTGCTTCGCCGGCTGAAGGCCGATCCGAAGCTGCGCAAGATGCCGATCGTCGTCCTCACGACGACCGATGACGCGCGCGAAGTCGAGAAGTGCCACGAGCTGGGCTGCAACGTCTACATTCAGAAACCGGTGGACTACGAAAAATTCGCCGAAGCCATCCGGCGGCTCGGCCTTTTCATCAACCTGATGATGCTCCCGTCCGGGACCGGGCGTTGACCGCGCGCCGGGCGGTCGGTCGCAACATTGCCGGGGTTCTCGCCGACGACGACGCACTGAAGGCAGAGTGAAGCCGCGAGCGCCCAGATCCGCGAACTCAAGCGCCCCGCCTCCCGAGGGGCGTGATCCCAAGCCCGCGCCGCGCAGGCAGATCCTGCTTGTCGACGACCATCCGCTGATGCGCGCCGGGCTGGCGCAGCTCATCAACCGGCAGCCGGACATGGTCGTCTGCGGGGAGGCCGGCGACCCCGCCGAGGCCATTAAGGAATTGGGCCGCGCCGAGCCTGACCTGATTCTCACCGACATAACCATGCCGGGACGGAGCGGATTCGAGTTCATCAAGGACCTGATCGCCGAGAAGCCCGAGCGGCTGATCCTGGTCGTCTCGATGCACGATGAGGCCATCTACGCCGAGCGCACGCTTCGTGCCGGGGCCCGCGGCTATGTCATGAAGGAGGCGGGGGGAGAGAACCTGCTGTCGGCGATCCGGCAGGTGCTGGCCGGCCAGATCTATCTGAGCGAGCGCATGTCGGCCAGGGTGCTCGAGAACCTTTCCGTCCGGAAGCCCCGGGGATCGGCCTCGCCGATCGAGAAGCTGACCGACCGGGAATTCCAGGTGTTCCAGCTGGTGGGCCTGGGAAAGAGCACCCGCGACATCGCCGGCCAGCTGCACCTCAGCCCGAAGACCGTCGACGTCCATCGCGGCCACATCAAGGAGAAGCTTCAGCTCGGGGACGCCACGGCGCTCGTGAGACACGCCGTCCGGTGGGTGGAGGCGCAGCTTTGAAGGGAAGGCCGGACATTCCCCGATTGCCACTTGCTTTCGTGCGTCGACCGACGATCTTTCCGCCATGAAAATCGGCATCTTAGGTTCGGGGGTAGTGGCGACGACCCTGGGAGGCGGCTTCCTCAAGCACGGGCACGAAGTCACGATGGGAACTCGCGACGTCGCGCGCCTTGTGGACTGGGCGAAGGCCAATCCCAAGGCGCGAATCGGAAGTTTTGCGGATGCGGCCAAGTCTGCGGAGGTGGTCGTGCTCGCCGTCAAGGGGACCGCGGCCTCGGACGCCCTGCGCCTGGCGGGGGAAGCAAACCTTGCCGCGAAGCCGGTCATCGATGCCACCAATCCCATCTCGGACGCGCCGCCGGAGAACGGGGTCCTGAAGCTCTTCACGGGCTTTCAGGAGTCGCTCATGGAGCGGTTGCAGCGCGAATTCAGATCGGCGCATCTCGTCAAGGCGTTCAACTCCGTCGGGGCGGCCTGCATGGTGAATCCGAGGTTCAAGGGCGGGAAGCCGACCATGTTCATCGCCGGAAACGATTCTGCGGCCAAGAAGACCGTGACGGGAATCCTGACCGCGTTCGGCTGGGAGACGGAGGACATGGGCGGCGCCGAGGCGGCCCGGGCCATCGAGCCCCTCTGCGTCCTCTGGTGCATCCCCGGGTTCCGCCAGAACGACTGGGTGCATGCGTTCAAGCTCCTGAGGTAAGGGGCGTGCGACCAGGCGGCTGCCCATCGGCGAAGGGTCCAGAACCGCTCGAAGGAGCGGATGCACCGCGTCCCGGCAGCCGTCGGAAAAAACGACCCGGAGAATGATCCCGCGAGCAATGGAGGTCTTGGGAGGCCTGTTTGGGCTGTCCGAGCTTGTCCTTGCGGTGGTGAAGAGGTCGAGGAACGGAAGCGTGTCCAGGGACCGCGGTTCGCTTGGGCTTCTTTGGGCGGTGATCTTGACGAGCATAGGGTTGGCTAACGCCTCGTCCGTCCTTTTGCCGCGGGCCAACAGCGGCGTGCTGCACGAGGCCCGCTTCCTAGGGGGCGCGCTGGTGGTGGCGGGCCTGATGCTGCGCTGGTACGCGATCATCTACCTGGGGCGTTTCTTCACCGTGGATGTCGCGGTCGCCGCCGACCACAGGGTGGTCGACTCGGGGCCCTACGGGCTCATTCGGCACCCGTCGTACGCCGGCGCGCTGGCCGCGTTCCTTGGCCTCGGGATCTGCACGGAGAACCTCGTTTCCGCGGCGGTTCTCGTAGTGCCCATCACGCTCGCGTTTCTGCGGCGCATTGCGGTCGAGGAGGCGGCTCTGGGGGAGGCCCTCGGTCGCGACTATACCTCGTATGCGGCCCGGACCAAGCGCCTGGTCCCCTGGATCTATTAGGCTATTGGCTTGGAGGAGTTCCCGCTGAAAGCGGCCGCGGCGGGCGAGGCAGGCTTCGGGGGTTGCGAGCGCCCCCGGGCGCGCGGATCGCCCCGGCTCACTTGGAGTCTCCCCACGTCCAGTTGCGGACCTCCGGCAGGTCCTCGCCGTTCCTGCAGATGTACTCCCGGTGCTCGATCAGCTTGTCCTTGAGCTGCTGCTTCAGGTAGACGCCCCTGTCGCCGGTCTGCGGAAGGCGGTCGATGGCGTCCATCACGAGGTGGAAACGGTCCAGGTCGTTCAGAACCGTCATGTCGAAGGGCGTGGTGATGGTGCCTTCCTCCTTGTAGCCGCGGACATGTATGTTGTCGTGGTTCGCGCGGCGGTAGGTCAGCCGGTGGATCAGCCACGGATAGCCATGGAAGGCGAAGATGACCGGCTTGTCCCTGGTGAACAGCCCGTTGAAATCGACGTCGCTGAGGCCGTGGGGGTGCTCGGTCTGCGGCTGCAGCTTCATGAGGTCGACGACGTTGATCACCCGGACCTTCAGGTCGGGAAGGTGCCGGCGAATGATGGAGACGGCGGCGAGCGTCTCCAGCGTGGGCACGTCTCCGCAGCAGGCCATCACCACGTCCGGCGCGGCGTCCTGGTCGCTGCTCGCCCATTGCCAGATGCTGACACCCTCGGCGCAGTGCTTGATCGCGGCGTCCATCGTGAGCCATTGCGGCGCCGGGTGCTTGCCCGCGATCACGACATTGACGTAGTGGCGGCTGCGCAGGCAGTGGTCCATCACCGACAGGAGGCAGTTGGCATCCGGCGGAAGGTAGACGCGGACCACCCCGGCCTTCTTGTTCACGACGTTGTCGATGAAGCCCGGGTCCTGGTGGGTGAAGCCATTGTGGTCCTGGCGCCAGACATGGGAGGCCAGGAGGTAGTTCAGCGAGGCTATCTTTGCCCTCCATGGAAGCCGGGAGGTCACCTTCAGCCACTTGGCGTGCTGGTTGAACATCGAGTCGACGATGTGGATGAACGCCTCGTAGCAGTTGAAGACGCCATGGCGACCCGTGAGCAGGTAACCCTCGAGCCAGCCCTCGCATTGGTGTTCGCTCAGCATTTCCATGACGCGTCCGGTCGGCGCGAGGAACTCGTCGCCGGGCAGCGTCGCGGCGACCCACTGGCGGCTGGTCACCTCGAAGACGGCCTCCAAGCCGTTGGAGAGCGTTTCGTCGGGGCCGAAGATCCGGAAATTCCGCCGCTCGCCGTTGAGCTTCGCCACATCGCGCAGGAAACGGCCGAGCACATGCGTGTCGCCGATCCCGCGCACCCCGGGCGAAGGCACCTCCACCGCATAGTCGCGGAAATCCGGCATTCGGAGGTCGCGCAGCAGGATCCCGCCGTTTGCGTGGGGGTTGGCGCCCATGCGCCGTTCGCCCTTGGGCGCAAGCTCGGCCAGCTCGGGCCTCAGGCGGCCCTGGGCGTCAAAGAGCTCGTCGGGCCGGTAGCTCCTGAGCCAGTCTTCCAGGAGCCTCAGGTGCTCGGGGTGGGTGGCCGGGTCGGAGAGCGGGACCTGGTGCGAGCGGAACGTGCCCTCGATCTGGAGGCCGTCTACCAACTTCGGCCCCGTCCAGCCCTTGGGCGAGTCGAGGACGATCATCGGCCAGCGGGGGCGCGAGGCGACGCCGCGGGCGCGCGCGTCCTGCTGGATCGCCCTTATCTGCTCCACCGCCGCGTCGAGCGCCCCGGCCATGGCCTCATGCATCAATTCGGGCTCGTGGCCCTCGACAAAATTGGGCGTCCACCCGTAGCCGCGTATCAGCTGGTCCAGCTCCTCGCGGCTGATGCGCGCTAGGAGGGTCGGGTTGGCGATCTTGTAGCCGTTGAGGTGCAGTATCGGCAGCACGGCGCCGTCCGTCACCGGGTTGAGGAACTTGTTTGAATGCCACGCCGTCGCCAGCGGCCCGGTCTCCGCCTCGCCGTCGCCGACGACGCATGCGACGATGAGGCCGGGATTGTCGAAGGCCGCGCCGAACGAATGGCTGAGGGAATAGCCGAGCTCCCCGCCCTCGTGGATCGATCCCGGGCACTCCGGCGACGCGTGGCTGGGGATCCCGCCGGGAAACGAGAACTGGAGGAATAGTCTCCGGAGGCCGGCCTCGTCCTGGCTGACGTTGGGATAGATCTCGCTGTAGGTGCCCTCGAGATAGGTGTTGCCCACGACCGCCGGGCCGCCGTGCCCGGGCCCGGAGACGTATATCATGTCGAGGTCGTACTTCTTGATGACCCGGTTCAGGTGCACGTAGATGAAGTTCTGCCCGGGGGTCGTGCCCCAGTGCCCGAGCAGCATGCGCTTCACGTCCGCGAGCTTCAGCGGCCGCTTCAGCAGCGGGTTGTCATAGAGGTAGATCTGCCCGACCGACAGGTAGTTGGCGGCGCGCCAGTAGGCGTCCATCCTTCGGAGCAGCTCCGAGGTGAGCGTTTTGGTCTTCATTGTCAGAGTTTCCGTTGTCCGCCGAGGCGAAGGACGCGGGCGACGGACCTCGCGATCATGAGCTCCTCGTCGGTGTGGATGACGCGCACCCGCACCCGGCCAGCGTCCGGCGAAATAAGCGGTGCGTTCCTCGCATTGCGCCTGCGATCAAGCGCGACGCCGAGAAAGCCGAGCTCGCCGCAGATGCGGTCCCGGATGAGCGGGGAATTCTCGCCGATGCCCGCTGCGAACACCAGCGTGTCCAGGCCGCCGAGCGCGGCGGCGTAGGATCCGATCCATTTCCTCACCTGGTAGCAGAAGAGCTCCACGGCCTGCGCTGCCCTCGGATCGGTGGCCTCGCGGGCGCACAGGTCCCGCAGGTCGGGGCTTGTCCCGGAGACCCCGAGCAGCCCCGATTCATGGTTCACCATCCACTGGAACTGCGACGGCGTCATGTGCTCCGTCCGCTCAAGGTAGTATATCAGGCCGGGGTCCAGATCGCCCGAGCGGGTGCTCATCACCAGGCCCGCCGTGGGCGTGAATGCCATGCTTGTGTCGATGCTCTTGCCGCCGCGCACCGCCGCGAGGCTGGCGCCGTTGCCGAGGTGCGCGAGGATGACGCGCCCCTTCGCGCCCCGGGGGTCAATTCGCCCGAGCTCCTCCATCAAGTATGCGTACGAGAGGCCGTGGAAACCGTAGCGCTCGACGCCCCTTGCCGAATAGCGCCGCGGGATCGGCAGCAGCTTGGCGACCCGCGGCATGGTGCGATGGAAGGCCGTGTCGAAGCACGCGATCTGGGGCAGCTTCGGATACCGCTCCATGATCGCCTCGATCAGGCCGATCTCACGCGGCAGGTGCTCGGGGTCGTACGGGGTGATGCGCTTGAGTTCGGCGAGGAGCCTCGGCGTCACCCGCTCCGGCTTCGAATGCCTCATGCCGTGCACGACGCGGTGGCCCGCGGCTTTGACCGAGTCGAAGACCGGATGGGCCTCCAGCCAGTCGAACAGGGCCTGCAGCGCCGCACGATGCTCAGAGGCGGACAGGCGCCGCGGGACCCGTGGGTGGGCGGCCTGATCATCCAGGGTTATCCGGGTGCCTCCTAGGCCGATGCGATCTATCTTGCCCCCGAGGCAGCGGCGCAGAGCGCCGCCCGCCTCAAAGACTGCGAACCGGATGCTCGACGAGCCGCCGTTAATCGCCAGTACGCAGGGCAATCCAGATCTCATGGGCCATTTCCCGCGGCGAAGCCACCCATGGGGGCCTCCTGCGGTAGTCGGTGATCACGCTTTCACCATAAGGGGCAATTTGCGACGGCACAATGCCGTGCTCGCTAAAATGTAACTTGGCCCGACGGGCGGGGAGCCGCGCCGGATTGCCCCACGGAGTCCGGCCGGACTCAGCTCCAGACCTCTTGCCCGACGTTCCAGCCCCGGCGGGCGGGCTCGCGCACGAAACGGTCGAAGTCGGGGTGGTTCGTGACACGCATTCCGGCTGCGTCCCATTCGATGTCCTGGTTAGTGCGCTGCGCCATGACGCCCACAAGAGCCATCTCGGTGAGCCGGGCGGAGTACTCGAAGTTGGAGCCGGGAAGCGGGCCCTCGCCCTTGATTGCGCGGACCCATTCCTGGAACGGGCCGCCTATGACCCGCGGTATGGTCTTGGGGGGGAGGTTCTTCTTGAATTCCCGCCAGACGGCGTCGTTCAGGAGCTCCGGGCTGTCGGGGCGGGGCCCGGTCATGAGGGTGTTCTTGTCGCCGACCATCAGCATTCCCGACTTCGGGAATTCCTTGGCCCGGTCCCAGTTGAGCGGCGGGGGTGGGTGCTGGCCGCCGTCGTACCAATGCAACGAAACGGGCGGCTTGGCGCCGCGGGCGGGGAAATCGAACTTTATGTGCGTGGAGCGGGGCACGAAGCCGTCGTGGATAAGCTCGAGATTCTCCACGGAGACGCGCGCGGGAGCGTCGAGGTCGAGCGCCCAGAACGGGGCGTCAAGCGTATGGCAGGCCCAGTCGCCCAGCTCGCCGCATCCGAAGTCCCAGAAGCCGCGCCAGACAAGGGGGGCGTAGGCGGGGCTGTATGGCCGCTTCTTGGACGGCCCGAGCCAGAGGTCCCAGTCCAGCGTGGCGGGGACGGGCGCTGTGGGCGGTGGGAAGGAGGAGGGAATGCCGAAGTACGGGCCCGAGAAATCCGGTCCGTCAAACCATGCATGGACCTCGCGCACCTGGCCGAGCGTGCCCGCGTCGTACCATTCCTTGATGCGGCGGATGCCCTCCGTCGCGTGGCCCTGGTTGCCCATCTGCGAGATGACCTTGTAGCGGGCTGCGGCCCGTCGGAGGGTGCGCGCCTGCCAGATGTTGTGCGTGAGGGGTTTCTGCACGAAGACGTGCTTGCCTAGCTGCATCGAAAGGTACGCCGCGGAGAAATGGATGTGATCCGGGGTGGAGACGACGACCGCGTCGATGTCGCGGTGCATCTTGTCGAGCATCACGCGGAAGTCCCTGAAGCGCTTCGCGCCGGGGTATCTCTTGTATGCATCCGCGGCGCGCTTGTCGTCCACGTCGCAGAGCGCGACGAAGTTCTCCCCGTCGCAGCCCGTGTAGGCATCCTCGGCCTGGCCGCCGGCGCCTATGAAGGCCAAGTTCAGCTTCCTGCTGGGCGGCGGGCCCTCCGAGCCGATGGCGAAGCGCGGCAGCACGAAAAGCGACGAGGCCGCGAGGGAGGTCTTGAGGAAATCGCGGCGGGAGCAGGCGGGGGGAAGGGGCATGATAGGCGGGTCTTGGATGGTCTTTCGGTGTGTGAAAAGAACAGGTACTCGGGTCTTAGGCGAGCGGAAGAAATCGGTCCGGCGCTGGCGGGCCGGGAATCAGGTTGAAACTTTGGGAGGGCGCTCCGACAAAAGGCCAGCTCCATGAAATCCAGCAGCACTTTTGCCCTCGCATTGATTGCCGCCAGCGCGGCTGCGCAGGATACGGGCACCGCCCAGGATGTCATCCCCGGCGGCCCTGCATGGGTCCATCACGCCGTGGTGTACCAGATCTACCCGCAGACCTTCTACGACTCCGACGGCGACGGCATCGGCGACCTGAAGGGCGTCATCGCGAAGCTGGATTACGTGAAGAGCCTCGGTGTGGATGCGATTTGGCTTAATCCGTTCTATGACTCGCCCTTCAACGACGCCGGTTACGACATCCGCGACTACTACAAGGTCGCCCCGCGCTACGGCACCAACGACGACGCCCGGCGGCTTTTCGCGGAGGCGCACAGCCGCGGCCTCAAGGTGCTGTTTGATTACGTCATAACCTACACGGCCATCGACCATCCCTGGTTTGTCGCCTCGGCCAGGCAGTATCCCAACCCCTATTCCAACTGGTATGTCTGGACCGACAATGTCTGGATATCCCAGCCCGGCAGCGGATGGGTCCACGGATTTGGACAGCGCAACGGCAATTTCCTGAGCAATTTCTTCTGGAACGAGCCGGCGCTCAACTACGGCTACGGTTCCCCGGATCCGGCCCAGCCCTGGCAGCTGCCGACAAACCATCCGTCGGTACTGGCCCTTCGTGCGGAGATGAAGAAGGTCATGCGCTTCTGGATGGACATGGGCGCGGACGGATTCCGCGCCGACATGGCCGGGGCGCTGGTCAAGGGCAGGGATCCCCGGCACGAGACGCTCGGCTATTGGCGCGAGGTCCGGAAGATCCTGGACGCGGAATACCCGCAGGCATTCGCGGTCTCCGAGTGGTCGGGGCCGCGCGAGGCCCTGGACGGGGCCTTTCACGCCGATTTCTACCACTGGGTCGAGGGGTTCAACGACATATTCCAGAAGGAGAGCTGGCGGATCGGCAACGGAACGACCGACGGGCACAGCTTCTTTGACCGGGAGGGAAAGGGCGACATCACGGGCTTCCTCAGCCACTACCTACAGGATTACGAGGCGACCCGGGCGAAGGGCTACATCTGCCTCCCACTCGGCAACCACGATATCGCGCGCCTGAACAACCGGCGGACCACCGACGAGCTGGAGATGATCATGGCGTTCGGCCTGACCATGCCCGGAGTGCCATTCCTCTATTACGGCAACGAGATCGGGATGCGCCAGCTGGAGGGACTGCCGCAGATCGAGGGCTGCTACAAGCCGCGCGCGGGCGCCCGCACGCCGATGCAGTGGACGGGCGGCCCCAACCGGGGGTTCTCGGCCGCGGAGCCATCGCGGCTTTATCTGCCCGTGGATTCGGCGCCCGACGCTCCAAATGTCGCGGATGAGGAGGCGGATCCAGACTCCCTGCTGAACCGCGTGCGAAGGCTCATCGGTCTCAAGCATTCCGAGCCGGCGCTCGCGGCTTATGCCCAGTTCGCTCCGCTTTATGCTGAAAAGGGCGCGTATCCCTTCGTCTACTCGCGGGCGGGCGGCGGCGAGACCTTGTTACTGGTATTCAATCCCGCAGCCCGGGCGGCGTCGGCCGAGTTTGAATTCCCGGCGGGCTTCCGGACGTTGAAGCTACTGGCGGGGAAGGAAATTCAAGTCACCAAGGGCGAGCGCACGGTCAGGATCGAGATTCCGGGGCAGACGTACGCCGTATATCGGGCGATAGACTGATTTGGGCTCTCAACCTTCTTTCCGGACCGGGCCACTGCGGCGCGGCAGCATGTTTAAATTAAACGCAGCTCGACGTGGCTGCAGAATCGCAAAGGCCGGTAGGCTCGCCGCCGGCGTTTCTCGAGGCGCGGTATTTTCTGGCCTCGGAGAGACGGCGCGCTGAGTTTTGTGAGGCCAAGTTTTGAGCATCGAATATACTCGTTCGAACTGCCGAACCGCCATTTCCACCATGAATACTTCGCTTCGTCTCGTCCAAGTCGCAGCCGTCCTCTCCTTCATGGCGACCGCCCTGCCATCGTTCCCTCAAGTGTCTGGTAATGAGCCATATAGTGTAATGAAGAGCGCTAGGGTAGGGGGCGAGGGCGGGTATGACTATGTGTACGCCGATTCAGACGGACGGCGACTCTATATCCCGCGCGACAACCGTGTGACGGTCTTCGACCTCGATACCCTCAGCCCTTCTGGCGAGATCGCCAAAGCAAACAACGTGCATGGGGTCGCCGTCGACCCGGAATCCCATCACGGCTTCTGCAGCAGCCAGCCGATCGTGATGTGGGACACACAGACTCTAGCGCCGATCAAGACCATTGAGGTCCAGGGACACCCGGACGGCATCTTCCTTGATCCGGCGACCAGGCGGGTCTTTGTCCTGAGCCACAGCGCCCCGAATGTGACGGTGATTGACGCCAGGGATGGCTCGATCATCGGCACGATAGACCTGGGCGGCGCGCCCGAGCAGGGAGTCAGTGACCTCAAGGGCCACGTGTACATTGACATTGAGGACAAGGACAACGTCGCCGCCGTCGACGCCAGCTCCCTTAAGGTCTTGGCCCACTATGGGCTGGGCGGCAAGGGCGGCACGCCTGCGGGGCTGGCTATCGACCCCAAGAACCGGATTCTGTTTGCCTGCTGCCGCAGCCCACAGGCTGTCGTCATACTCAATGCCGACGACGGGAGCATCATCACGAGCCTTCCGATCGGCAGAGGGGTCGACAGCGCCGAATTCAATGCTGGCACGATGGAAGCCTTCAGCTCGCAGGGCGACGGCACATTGACCGTGGTGAAGGAGGTCAGCCCGTCCAGCTTCGAGGTTGAGCAGAACGTGGCGACCAGGGCGGGCGCAAGGACGTCGACCCTTGATACGAAGACGAACCGGATCTTCCTGATCACCGCGGAATGGGCCCAGCCAACCCCCGTGCCCACGGTGGCTGGGGCCTCCGCCGGCGGCGCGCGAAGCGGATGGAGCAGGCGCGGCCCGATGATCCCCGGCTCGTTCACGATACTCGTCGTCGGGCGTTGAGTGTCCGCGGCATCGGGCGCCAGAGGGCAGGGAATCGCGCCTGCCCCTGATTCGGGGGCGGTAACCAGCGATTCAAGCTTGCGTGGCTGCAAAGCCTTCGAAGGTGAAGCTCGGGAAGCGAGCGTTCCCCTTAAGGGGATATTCATTCGTGACAAATTTGCTGCGAGCACACATCATGTGCCCATCCAGTGAGGAAGACGACGGTACGCCTTTTCCAGCTTCCGTGGGCGCCTTACCGATTCGCAGTAAGCGCGACCGAATCGTACGTCATGGGCGGCGTCTTCTTCGTCGATTTCACCCGGCCCCTGAAAGTCATGCGGTGGCTTGGCTTTCCATACGGCCTGCGGGTACCGGTGGTGCACGAGGGTGAGCTCCAGGGCAGCTATGTGATTCACATTCGCCGTCGCGACCCATGTTTCGCCCAGACCCTGGCCCTTTGGAAAGAGCATTCCCTTTCAAAGCCATCGCCCCCGAGCGTCGTGGCCGATGTGAGCAAGATCAAGGCGGACTTTAGGAAGCAATTTCCGGACGAGCGCTGAGGGGGCAGATCTGTATTTTGACAAGGGGGTTTACGTTCGCACAATTTGCGTTGTCTAACAACTTGGTTAACAGACTGTTACACTTCCTCGTGCCAGGCGAGGTGTGCTGGGTCAGGTGCCTTCCCATCGCATGGAACCGACGTCTTGGACTTCTCAGATCGGTGTCGGCACATGACGTGCCAGGCCTCAAGCGCCTCATGCAAGTTTTTGGGATGCATGAAATCATGAAAAAAGTAATCGGCCTGATTCTAATGCTCTCGTTTCTAGCGCGGGCAGACGATCTTCGCGCTCAGAGCGTATCTAACGCTTCGGCGCGGTTCGATTTACCTCCGAATGGAAGCTATGTCTTGGCTTTGTAGTGCCAGGTCCAGAGTCGACTACGATACTCTTGCGGGCTGTCGGTCCGTCCCTGACACCATTCGGCATCACAAACCCGGCGCCATCTCCATCCATGGAGGTGCTTAATTCAAAGGGTCAACCGGTGGTCTATGTGCCCGCGGAAACGTATGCGGCCATCGATTGGGATGCAATCTTTGCGTGGCTTGGGGCATTCCCACTGGCTGGGGGGAAAGATGCATTTAATGCGGCCAGCTTTCCACCCGGCAAGCTACACTGTGACGATCTCAGACGGGTCTGGGCACGGGGGTACTGGTGTTGTTTGAGTTATACGTTGTTCCTAGTACGGACTTGTTTGGGACCGTGATGCCGGCAAGCTCGACGCAGAAGTCGAGCGCTCGCTGAACTGGACTGGCGGCAGGTCCAACGCCGAAAGTCGGCCTGGATTGTGCGAAGTGGGATTTGGGCGTAACGCCCCGCCAACCCCCTTGCTTCGCACAATATACA
>Ga0181538_10002560_pt1 | contig 18711 bp, 13 predicted proteins | sample PEATcosm2014_Bin_40_FD_119773 | JGI IMG/M metagenome (GOLD analysis project Ga0181538, IMG submission 119773) | Peatland microbial communities from MTU Mesocosm Facility, Houghton, MI, USA - PEATcosm2014_Bin23_30_metaG | ecosystem: Environmental > Terrestrial > Soil > Wetlands > Peat | place...
CTGATTGTTTAAAGTTACTGGTCCGGGATTTTACGATTGAAGCGGTCATTACCAAACCTAATTTACCGCGGATCGCCCACAAGTCTTCGGTTGCTGACATTGCCAAAAAACACAGCTTAAAGTTGTATGAATTGACTAACAAGCAAGAAGTTGAGCAATTATTCCTAAAAAAATCCGGTTCATTTAAAAGCAAAATCGGTTTAATTATCGACTACGGTATTATTCTTACGCAGAAGGTAATCGATTATTTCCCGCTAGGTATAGTCAACAGCCACTTTTCCCTACTTCCTGAGTGGCGGGGACCGGATCCGATAAGTTTTGCTGTATTAAGCGGCCAGCATCGGACCGGGGTCAGTTTGATGCTTATCCGCGCCGGGGTTGATGAAGGCCCACTACTAGCCCAAAAGACTTTCCATCTAACCAGTACTATTACAACGCCGGAATTAACCCAGGCTTTAATTAATCTCAGCCATCAGCTACTCAAGACAACTCTGCCGCGTTATATTGATGGCAAGTTAAAAGCTCATGAGCAAGCTAAATCGAAACCGGTTACATACTCCCGAAAATTAACTAAAGAAGACGGTTTAATCGATTGGGCAAAGCCAGCCGAACAAATTGAGCGGGAAATTCGGGCCTATGCAGAATGGCCAAAAAGCTACATCACGCTCAAACGTATTAAGCTGATAATTATTGCCGGAAATGTTGTCAACCGGTCTGGGAAATTAGGCGAAATCATTATTGATCAAAAAAGGTTGATAGTCTGTTGCGGTGAAAAAGCCCTTGAGATTACCAAGCTGAAACCGGCCGGTAAAAATATTATGTCAGCCGAAGCATTTCTAGTGGGTTATAAAGACAAACTGTTCAATTAGCCGGGGTAGCGCCAGGGGCTGGATTATTTCTGGACAGCGCGGCGTCAGATAAGATTTGTGGTGCAACTTGCTTTATTTCTGCCATCAGTTTGTTAAGCTCTTCAGACACGACTTCTTTATAGGATGGAAAATTAGTTTCCAGCCAGTGTAAGGCGGACTGCTCTTTTTGAGCAATTGCCGTTTGGTCGTCTTGCTCGGTTGGCATCAATCGCTCAAACTCATCCAACTGCTCATCTGTCATCCGACTGGCTAGAGTCGTACCGACTCGCATTTCCAGCGTCTCTAATATATGGGTTAACATTTTCCTTTTATCTTCCACTGGCAGCGAACCGAGACCAAGTTCATCAAGCGTTGTAAAGTCTAATTTAAAAGCCATGATTATCTTCCTAATTAATATCACTATTGTATCGCCGCACGGATCATACGGCAATCCGACTTAAAATTTATAGCGTACGCTCTTTGGATTGACGAGTGAAAAATTCTATCTTGTCACCTTCTAACAATTCTAGTCGGCTGTCAGTGTACATACTAACGCCACATAATTCTTTTTCTTGGACGGTTTGGACGTCCTGCGGGCCGCGTTTCAGATTCGTAATCTTTACTTCCGCCAGCTTCTTCTTATCCCGCATGATCCGGGCCAGGGCCGGTACTGACAAAGGTCCCTTTATAACTTCACCGCCGCAGATAACTTCAGTCTTAATAGTCTTGAATATGGCTTTGACCCTCAGATATCCCTGTTCGGTTTCAATAATTTCAGGCAATAACAGTTTGCTAAGTTCAGCTTTTACGTCATCGATCAGTTCATAAATGATGTTATAACGACGGACGGTTACCTTATCCCTGGTTGCCAAGCGTTTAATATTGCTTGGGATATCGACGTTGAAGCTGTAGATGACGGCGCCACTGGTCCTGGCAATATAGATATCGTTCTCGCCGACCATGCCGATACCGGAATCAATAATCCGGATAGCAACTTCATCCGTGTCAAGGACTTTTAGGCTATCGACTACGGAAGTTAATGAGCCGCGGACATCGGCTTTGATGATTGCATTAAAGTACTGGACCTTATTGGTCCGGTTGATAAGACTGATCAAGTCGCTACTGCTGAGGTCAAAGCGGCTGCCGTTATCATACCGCTCACTGACGACTTTCTGTGCCAGATTTTTGGCTATTTTCTCGTCGGCGACAACTTCGAATTCATCCCCGAACTCCGGTAATGTCTTAAATCCGGTCAGGATTACCGGCATTGACGGCGTAGCAGCCATAAGCGGTTGGCTGTCGACCGATTCAAGGTTCCTAACCCTGGCAAAAGTCGCGCCAGAAACAATATAATCGCCTTTCTTTAGGGTTCCCCACTCTACTAAGGCATGAGCTACTGAACCGCGGCCGATTTCAGTGTGGGCCTCTATAATTAGACCTCGGGCGGGAACATTTATTTCAGCCCGTAAATCCTCAACATCGGCCACCAACAGTATCATATCCAGCAGATTATCAATGCCCTGCTTGGTTTTAGCCGAAACCTCAACCGCCACGACATCGCCGCTCCATTCTTCAACTAATAAATCCTGGTCAGCTAATTGCTGTTTAACCCGGTTGACATCGGCGGCCTCTTTATCAACTTTATTGATCGCCACGATAATCTTGACATCGGCCTGCTTGGCAAACCTGATAGCCTCTATGGTCTGTGGTTTGATGCCGTCGTCAGCAGCGATAACAATCACGGCAATATCAGTTAAGCGGACGCCGTGTTCACGGATAGCTGAAAAGGCTTCATGGCCCGGTGTATCCAGAAAAGTAATCGGCCGGCCGTTATGGACAATGTAGTAAGCGGAAATATATTGGGTTATCCCCCCGGCTTCCTGTTTTACTACTTGTGAACCCTTTATGGCGTCTAACAGGCTGGTTTTTCCGTGGTCGACATGGCCCATGAATGTAACTACCGGTGGCCGAGGCACAGCTTTATCACTCAACATCCCCTGTCCCGGCCGGACGCGCAGTATTTCGATTGGTTTAGCCTCTTTTTTAACAATTTCGTAGTCCAAACCCAGTTCATGAACAATAATCTGGGCGGTATCAAAATCGACCCGCTCATTAATGGTCGTCATGATGCCGTTTTTCATTAACTCGGTAATCAAACGGCTGACGGGTATAGACAGTTTTTCGGCTAGAGTGCCGACGGTCACATGGTCTTCGATTTGAATTTTTTGCGACATTTCGCACTCCTTTCTCTGTCTATGCCGTTTTACTACATAGGACTATTTAGTATCCTTTAAGCTAAGCGCTATTTTACGGGTTTCGGTATCTATGCCTAAAATCTTAAATTTCTTCTTCTCGTTAAGCTGGAAAATCTTCTCTGGATCAACAGTTTCGGTGTCGCTCATTTCAGAAACGTGTACCAGAGCTTCGACTGCGGGACTAAGTTGGACAAATGCCCCAAATGGAGTAATCCGGGTTATTTTACCTTCTACGACTTCGTTCTTCTTAAAGTTTTTTACTTCTTTCAACCATGGGTCTTCAGACATCTGCTTAAGGCTCAGGCTTAATCTGTCCTTATCGATGGCAATGATTTTTGCCTTGACTGACTCGCCTAACTTAAGATAGTTTCGAGGATCTTCTACCCTTTCCCAAGATATTTCGGAGATATGAATCAGGCCTTCAATGCCATCTACGTTAACGAATGCCCCAAAATCTATCACGCCAGTAATAACGCCCTCTATGGTGTCACCGACTTTAAGATTGCTTAACCTAGCCTGCATATCGTCACGGACGGCTTCTTTTTCCGAAAAGATCAGTTTGTTGTCCTTGCGACTGGAATCTAGAATCCGCACTCTTAGCGATTTGTTAACCAAAGCATGCAGCTTCTGCAGGATTTCATCCTTATCGGCGCCTGACACCCTTGGATAATGACCGGCGGCCAACTGTGATACCGGCAGGAACCCGCGGATTCCCTCTAATTCAATTAATAGGCCACCACGATTGGCGTCATATGGCACGACGTCGATTATTTCTTGTTCGTCATGGATCCGCTGCAGCTCATCCCAGCCCCTGTCTTTAACAGCCCGTTTCATGCTTAATAAGGCGTAGCCTTCTTCAAGCTCCGGGTCGACAACGCTAACCGTAATGCTCTGCTCGACTGCCAGGTCCTGGCCATAGCCAATCTCGCGGCGTAGTACGACGCCGATGCCATTGGGTCCTAAATCAACCCAAAGCTCGTGCTTTTTAACTGATGTGATTACTCCATTAACAACATCACCTGTGTGAAGTGAGGCGATTGCATTTTTCGCCATCAAATCATCCATTGAAATTGCTTGTTTTGACATGTATTCCATGCCTCCTTAAAATGTATTTCTAGCTAATGTAACAACCAGGTTTCTTTGCAAACCGGCTTATTACTGTTACTCCTCAGCAAGATTGCCTATTATTATAACTGTTTCTGCTTGATGGGTCAAAGGTAACCGGTAAGACCAACTGAGAAATTATGGTACACTGATAGTAATGTACCTGGGGATAGATATTGGGGGGACAAAAACCCTGATCGCAAGTCTTAATGACGCTGGCGTGATTGAAGAGGAAATCAAATTTCCGACTCCACGTTCTTATAATATGTTCCTCGATTCTTTGGAAAATAATGTTGCTAAATTATCTACACATGAATTTATGGGTACTGGGGCCGGTGTACCTGGTAGATTAGACAGGAAGAAAGGTGTTGCGATAGCCTTTGGAAACTTGTCATGGGAAAGAATTCCCATCCGAAAAGATATTATACAGATCGTTAAATCGCCGGTTGTAATTGAGAATGATACAAAACTGGCCGGTTTGTCCGAAGCCATGTTATTAAAAGACAAGTATCAAAAAGTCTTGTATGTCACGGTAAGTACCGGCATTGGTTGCGGTTTGATCGTTAATCAAAAGATCGAACCAGATCTCATTGATTCGGAAGCCGGCGAAATGATGCTCCAACACGGCGACAAGCTGGTGAAATGGGAAAGTTTTGCGTCCGGTAAAGCAATCGTTGAACAATTCGGCTTGCAGGCGCATGAAATTCATAACGTTAAAATGTGGAGGATTATATCGGCGAACATTGCTGTAGGCTTAGTTGACCTGATCGCTATCATGCAGCCTGAAGTTATAGTGCTTGGCGGCGGAGTTGGTCAATATTATCCACGTTACGGTCGTTTTCTAAGAGCTACACTTAAAAAATATGAAAATGCCATGATGCCAATTCCACCAATACGCGAAGCAGCCAGACCCGAAAAAGCGGTTATTTATGGTTGTTTCGACTTAGCAAAGGCTACCTATGGATCAGTTCATAAATAAACTCAAAAAGGATTATCCGGATATTAAATTCCGGGCCGCCAAACAGTTTAGCTGGTCACCAGTAACCCAAGAGGTGCTTTACGCCACTGGCAATAATAAAACTGGGCGATGGTCAGTCTTACATGAGCTAAGTCACGCTTTACTTGAGCATAATAGTTATATGTATGATTATGAATTAATCCAATTGGAGATGGAGGCGTGGGAGAAGGCTCAGAAAATTGCCGCAAATTATCAGCAAGTTATTGACGAAGAGCATATTCAGAACTGTCTTGACACCTATAAAGACTGGCTTTTCCGAAGATGCCGGTGCCCTGTTTGTGAAACTCAAGGGATACAGGATAAACCAACACTATACCGATGCTTTAATTGCCATGCGATTTGGCATGTCACAGCTTCCCGTTTCTGCAGACCATATAGACAGCTTGATAAATATAAAAAGACCGCCTTTTATTGACGGTCTTTTTATTTAATTAACTTACTTAATTAATCTTTGCGTGCGCTGTGTCGGCGGCTAATTCGACCACCTTTAGCACCAGCAATACGAGCTAATTCACGATTGGCATAAAAACCGCCAGTGTGGCCATTTTGGCCGCCCTTGGCACCAATTTTGGCGTAAAAATTTTTACCGTATTTCCTGATGTTAGTTGCAGCTGCTAATTGTCCACCTCCAGGTGTACCAGGCATATTATTCTCCTTTATTTAATCTATTGCTCGAGTGAAATGAAAAAGAGCCCCGTTTTGCGGAACCCTCTTTTACTTCTAGACGATTGTACTTATGATAACATTCCATTGTGCTAAAGTCAACGGTATTTTTAATAATTACGCTTTGCCCTATCTAGGATAAAGTCCTTCCTATTCGGAAGGACTTTATATAATTCGGCACCGTGCTATTTTCCCAGGGGTGAACCCCAAGTATTGTAACCGCTGCGAGGCTTAACTTCTGTGTTCGGTATGGGAACAGGTGTTTCCCTCGCGCCATGGGCACCGATGACGTCCTAATTCTAAAGACGGATATCGATGTCCATAAGTAATTGTTAATTTAAGACAAACGGGTGCTGATAATGCACCAATAACTAGTCAATTGCCCCTTCCACTAAAAACTATAAATAGTTTTAATGGAAGATCATAAAAAGTCAATGGACCTATTAGTACGCTTTGGCTCCACACGTTACCGTGCTTTCACCTTGCGCCTATCAACCTGATCGTCTTTCAGGGGTCTCATGGGGAAATCTAATCTTGAGGTTAGCTTCGCGCTTAATATGCTTTCAGCGCTTATCTAGTCCGCACATAGCTACCCAGCCATGCCCTTGGTAGAACAACTGGTACACCAGCGGTGCGCTCAACTCGGTCCTCTCGTCACTTTGTCCCATTATTACTAATGGCGTAGACTATATCTTCACCCTTAAATTAAGGGGGCGACATGTTATGAATCTATATATTTTTGTAATTAATACAAAGTAAAATTCATCTGATCTATTAAGATCAAGTCGTTACGGGGTTAATCCCAGACGCAACATAAGTTCTTCTCTGGTTTTCTTATATTTAGTAGCATAGTTACATGACTGAATCTCTAATATACAATCTATCAGTTTAGATAGCTCTATATTAGTCAGGTCATTTGCTTTTGTTTTACTTAATATCTTAGCTGCTTCTAACATAATCAATGCTTGAGTACGTTTGAAGCGTAGATATGGTAATAAGGCCCGCAGAATAACTTGGACTCTATTAATACCATTGATACGGAGTTCAGTTATACCATCATTGCGATGGGATATAAAACCAATACCAAGTATTTTTTGCATCCATATGAGTGGTGCCTCATGTCGAGTGTCTTGATATAGACAAATTGTGCACATAAAGCGCCAAGCTCGTTTAGTGTTATTCTGCTTCTTAAGCTGTAACATTAAACTACCATCACCATCCAAGAAACCAGCAATATAAGCTAAGTCTGTCTTGGAACAACTTCCCACGGTATTACCCTTGGCAACAACTGATTTAGAAAGCATAGTATTACTCAGTATACCAGTAGGGTTTCACCGTTATAAGTCGCATTTTCAATTCACCTTACAGTGAAAAGTAGCAATTTCTTACTAGAGTTAAATCCTCTCAAATTTCCTATCGTCCACAGCGGATATGAACCGAACTGTCTCACGCATGTTATTCCACTATTACTAGTGGCACGGACTATATCTTCACCCTTAACCAAAGTTTATTACTAGTTAAGGGGCTGACATTTGATGAATATTCATCTCACCTTACACTTAATAACTAATTAAGTCTAGGGATCAGTCTCTACGGGATCAAATTCATTATAAATAAATAATGAACGCTTACCCTCGGTATTGTCCTTGGAACGTTCGGTAGTTCCGTTAGGATTTCACCGATTTTAGTCAGTCTATTTTTTACTGTATTTCTACAGTACAACGCAATGTAACTTACGTTCTGAACCCAGCTCGCGTACCTTTTTAACCGGCGAACAGCCGGACCCTTGGGACATGCTTCTGCCCCAGGTTAAGATGAGCCGACATCGTACTTTATCTCCATAATTTCGTATGGCGTAGACTATATCTTCTTCCTATCATTCGAACTTAGGCAATTTACAAGCCGTATTCTGAATATAACTTTGATAGGAGGCGGCGTATTATCTCGATAAAATATAATTTTTATTCGAGATCTTGTTTTTCAACTCAGTCGTTACGGGGTCATTAATCAACTTATATCTTAGGCATGGCAGTATATATGGTTCTATGAGATTACACATTAAAATTGAACTTTTTGAATCTATGCGTATCCTAAAATATTTCTTATCTCGATTTAGTGAACTATTAATCCCAAATGTTTTTAGCAAAATACCTTGTAAGTAATGTTGCTCTGATAAAGAAAACTTTTGAGTATTAAGATAGATTGCTGTACGTGACTTACAACCATCGTCCATAAACCAAACGGCTAAAGACAAAGTATTAAGTCTTAAATCTAGCGGAATCTGTTTAATCCTTTTTGGATAGAATTTAATATAGTACTGCGTAAATTCTGGTAGGCTACGCATAGTAAATCGATATGCAACACGTGTTCCTTTACCTAATCGAGGTTTTGGTCCAGTAAGAGTAAATTCATAGAAATTTTTCCATTTCCAATCTACATACTCTTTATGTTTATAGGCATGGTTGACCTCAAATAAGGCATTGCGACGATCCATTTGTCGACGCAAAGTTCCATCACCTAATAAACTACCTATCAATATTGCTTGTTGAGTCGATGTTAGACTTCCCACGGTATTACCCTTGCTTCTATTATACTTCACAAGAAACAGTCGGGATTCACCGTTATAAGCCGCATTTTTAGTACAGAATTACTTCTGTAGCACCCCAATGCTAAGGTGCCAAACAGCGCCGTCTATGTGAACTATTGGGCGCTATAAGCCTGTTATCCCCGGCGTAACTTTTATCCGAAAGCGCTGTCGATACCACACTCATGTACAAATATGTACGGACAGCGGAAAACTTACTCCCACTTTCGTGCCTGTTCGGGTTGTCACCCTCACAGTCAAGCTGGCTTATGCGTATACACTATCGATTCGATTTCCATCCGAATCTAGCCAACCTTTGAACGCCTCCGGTACTTTTTGGGCAAAATGTTAATCAATGTACCAAAATTATTATTAATTTCGGCTAAACATTTAAATGCTTGTTTTCATTGATACCTGTTTTTACAGGTCTCATAGTCGCCTATGAGATCAGACTATATCTTCCCTATTAATTTAGGGTCTGGCGTGTAGTCGTTGAGGATCCCATTCATTAGAATGGTTTCCTGCTGATTGTCCGCACTGCTAGGATTTTCACTGCCGCCAATTTCGGCAACTAGTACCTGCAGATTCTCGGATGTTCCAGCATATAGCCAAATACGCCCCCTGTTGACTTCGGAGAAAGTCAACCTTAAGGCAACCGCCCCAGTTAAACTATCCACCAGACACGGTCCCCGACCCTGAAACTATCCACGAATAAATTCATGAATAATTTGAGGGCCAGGTAAGAACAAGATCATAACAAGAGTGGTATTTCACTGTTGACTCCACCTAAGCTAGCGCCTAGGCTTCAAAGTCTCCCACCTATTCTACACATGTTACAACCCAGCTCAATGCCAAGTTATAGTAAAGCTGCACGGGGTCTTTCCGTCCTGCTGCGGACAGACGGCATCTTTACCGTCAATGCACTTTCACCGAGCTCTTCGTTGAGACAGTACCCATATCATTACGCCATTCGTGCGGGTCAGAACTTCACATATTGTGTTAGCAATACGTTTCCGTATTGATCAGACTATACCTTCATCTCACAATTATCATTAGGAGTTGTATTTAATACAAGTTAAACTCCGTAGACAATACATTACTAAATGTGTGAGAGCCAACGTGTTGTACATTATTATTGATTAATGTACCTCTCCTTTCAGATCAGTCGTTACGGCTTCTACAAAATATTTATAGATTGCCACGGGATTACCATAGACTGCTAAATAGCAATATTTAGGCTTCCCCGTTATGAGTTGGTTTACTAACAACATGTTGCCATGTCGTTCAGGCAAGTTCTCTTACCTGACAAGGAATTTCGCTTGAACATCTTAATCTATATAACTATAGATGTTCGTTAAATCTTTAACGAACCTATGTGTCGCCACACAGACGGGACTATATCTTCATTCACTTGAGTGCAAATGTCTGACGTTGAGTCTCTGAGGGTTCTACAGATAAAAAGCATCTGAAGCCTTCCCTGCTGATTGTCTGCACCTAAAGCATTGTCACTTTCCGTTTCCAGAAAGTAGCCTAGGATTCTCAGGTATTCCAGCATATAGTCAGATTTTCTTCTTAAACTCGATGGCTCGAGAACACTAGAAGGGAGTCTTTCACTCCACTAAGGCAGCTTTCCACCTTAGGACGGTTCCTTAATGTTAGCTGTATATCGCTATACAGAGCGGACTATATCATCTCGTATAAACGAGCTTGGCGTGTAGTCTCTGAGGGTTCCTCAATTAATAATTGAGGCCTTCCCTGCTGATTGTCTGCACCTAAGGCATTGTCACTCTCTGTTCCCAGAGAGTAGCCTAGGATTCTCAGGTATTCCAGCATATAGCCAAGTTTTATAACTACCGTATCATCAATAGTTACCGCCGCCGTTCACTGGGGCTTCAGTTCAAAGCATTCACTTCTCCCCTTAACCTTCCAGCACCGGGCAGGCGTCAGCCCCTATACATCCACTTTCGTGTTAGCAGAGACCTGTGTTTTTGGTAAACAGTTGCATGGGTTCTTTAGCTGCGGCCTCCAAATGGAGGCAGGCCTTATTCCGAAGTTACGGCCGCTTGTTTGCCGAGTTCCTTAACGAAGAATCACTCGTACACCTTGGTCTACTCGACCTGAGCACCTGTGTCGGTTTGCGGTACGGATAGCCTAACACATAAGTTTAAAAACTTTTCCTGTCAGCACTGTTATAGAAATCCAACCGTAAGGTCGTTTCATTCCCTCGCTTTTCTCGAGGTTAGACGGATATAACCATGAACCCGCTTCTACTAATATGCCGCGCATTTTTAAACAATGTAAAACTAGTACGGGAATATTAACCCGTTGTCCATCGCCTACGCTACTCGCCTCGACTTAGGACCGACTAACCCTGGGACGATTACCGTGGCCCAGGAAACCTTGCTCTTTCGGTGGGCAGGATTCTCACCTGCCTTATAGTTACTCATTCCAGCATTCTCACTTGATAACGCTCCACCAGATCTCACAATCTGACTTCAGTGCGATATCAACGCTCCTCTACCACTCCTAGTAAACTAGAAGTTCGCATCTTCGGTATTACACTTGAGCCCCGTTACATTTTCCGCGCAAGATCTCTTGACGAGTGAGCTGTTACGCACTCTTTAAATGTATGGCTGCTTCTAAGCCAACATCCTCGCTGTTTGAGAAATCTCACTTCGTTTCCCACTTAGTGTAAATTTAGGGACCTTAGATGGCGATCTGGGCTGTTTCCCTTTTGAGCGACGAGCTTAGCCCCGCCGTTCTGACTGCTGCGATTCCACAGATAGTATTCGTAGTTTATCAAGGATGAGTACTCTCACGAGCCCCAGTCCGAAACAGAGCTCTACCCCTATCTGCTACCACGCAACGCTAGCCCTAAAGCTATTTCGAGGAGAACCAGCTATCTCCGAGTTCGATTAGCATTTCACCACTAACCACAGCTCATCCAAGCGTATTGCAATTCACACTGGTGCGGCCCTCCACGCGGTTTTACCCGCGCTTCAGCCTGGCCATGGTTAGATCACTCGGTTTCGGGTCTATTCACATGCACTAGGGCGCCCTATTCAGGCTCGCTTTCACTACGCCTCCGTCAAATGACTTAAGCTTGCGCATGCAAATAACTCGCTGGATCGTTCTACAAAAAGCACGCCGTCACTAGATAAATCTAGCTCCGACTCCTTGTACGCACACAATTTCAGGATCTATTTCACTCCCATTCCTGGGTTCTTTTAACCTTTCCCTCACGGTACTTGTTCACTATCGATCGTAAGATATATTTAGCCTTGGAGGGTGGACCCCCCAGATTCAATCAGGGTTTCACGTGTCCCGATTTACTCGACAAAAACAAATATAAGGTTAGCGAAACTTTGCATACCAGGCTATCACTGTCTTTGGCGCTTCTTTCCAAAAGCTTCTACTCGCATCGCTAATTTGTAACCTTATGTACGATGATGGTAGATCGTACTTCCAATACGGAAAACTGAGCAAGCTCAGGGCTCCGTACTGGTTGTTTGTAATGTCACAACCCCGTTTAGATCTTCGTCTACCAACTTATCCGTCTGTTACCAGACGGAAACCTAAAAGGTTTGGGCTGTTCCGGATTCGCTCGCCACTACTACCGGAATCGTTATTTACTTTCTCTTCCTCGGGGTACTAAGATGTTTCAGTTCTCCCGCTTACCGCTCTCTCGTCCTATATATTCAGACAAGCGCTAATAGACATGACTCTATTAAGGTTTCCCCATTCGGACATCTTCGGATCAAAGTTTAGTCAGCAACTCCCCGAAGCTTATCGCAGCTCCTCACGTCCTTCTTCGGTATCTCACGTCAAGGCATCCTTTGTGTGCGCTTGAGTAACTTTTTATGTTTTGTGCAATTGACTAGTTATTGGTAATTACCAATAATTTGCCGTTTGTCTTAAATTTCTTTACTTCCAAATTTTTAAGTTGCAAAACTCAAGGCATCCCAATTGGTCTAATCCTCTTTCTGGAAGCTTGAGTTTATGCTAGAAACTATTTTTTAATAGCCTCAATGCCTAAACTCAAACGTAGATATATATGATATCAATAATAACAGGGGTAGTCAAGCCAATAATGATGTGAAACTTCCTACGTTTTTATCCTTATAATGCACAGAAAATGACAACATGGTGCGTATAAATGAATGGATTTATCAATTATTGTAATTTCAAATTCTGGTGGAGATGCGGGGACTCGAACCCCGGACCCCCTGCTTGCAAAGCAGGTACTCTAGCCAGCTGAGCTACATCCCCTTCTTGAACAATATGGTGGGCTTGCCAGGACTTGAACCTGGGACCTCGTCATTATCAGTGACGCGCTCTAACCAACTGAGCTACAAGCCCATTTCCTGCGTTATTGTACGAATTTTCTCCCGTATAAGCAACAGAGTAAACAATTAAAAAGGCGCTTTTATAGCGCCTTTTCCCTTAAAAACTAAATAGTGCAATCAACGTCAATTCAATTTACAGCACTTATCTCGTCCGAATAAACGGAATGAAAACTTTCAGTACTGATTTAAAAGTCTATCGAGACCGACCTAGCTCTTAAATTGATTGCTCAATTCAAGGCTAGAATATCCTCCCTAGAAAGGAGGTAATCCATCCGCACCTTCCGGTACGGATACCTTGTTACGCATCTGTTTTATCCCTTATTACTAAGGGTGTCGGACCATATCTTCATCCACCTTTCGATGGAGTCAACGTATGGCCTCTACGGGGTTAGGACAACTTATATGCCATACATGGTTGTATGTATGGTTTAACAAGTTCTTTGAAGTTAAAATAGCTGCTACATCTGACATATAGTCTATTGCCTTTACCATCTGAATTGATGGTGGTGGATATATTAAATTCTGTTAATACTTTTCGTAAAATATTTATGCTATTTATTGAAAAACAATGAACAGAAAAATCGACTGTTTTACCTCGATTGCATCCATCATCCATAAACCATATGGCAATCATTAATGGCGTAGGTTCAAAGCCGCTTGGGATATTTTTTACTCCCCTGATATACCATTTACGTCTTATCTCAGACAATTCAGTGTGCCCTACAGTACCAAAACGAAGTGAAACAGTTTTAGGAACATACTGTGGGCCAGTTAGACAAATACGTTGGAGTAATAAATATTTCCAAAGTACATAACTACTGTGCCGGACTGTATGACCAATCCTTAGTCTATATTGTTTGCCAGACTTTTCTAGAGAACCGTCACCTATCAAACATCCTATAATTACTTCCTTTTCAAAAGGTCGTAATCTGATGTTTTTTAGATTATTCGCTTCTCTTGTGTGAGACATTTTAACCTCTAGTCCAACTTCCCTCGGTATTGTCCTACCTATATTATATTTTATATTAATATTCAAGTAGGAGTTCACCGATACAGTTGAATTGACATATGCAATTACTCGCATAAGAAGCCGTTAAACTTAACCCCAATCATCTCCCCTACCTTAGGACTAGACTAGCTAGTACGTCAGGTATTGGCGACTTTCATGGTTTGACGGGCGGTGATTGCAATCAGGTAATCTCTGTCGCACCCCACTGGACAAGCGCGTCTAACGCATCCAGCGAGTCCCTATGTAATATATTTTGAACCTTAATTATACCTTCAGTTGTTAAATGTTGCTTTGTGCTAATTAATTTAGCTACTTGGCAAAATTGCTCAAACTGTAAGCGTTTTTTAGCTTGAAGCGGATACTTTTTAAAAAATGGGATTACTTTGGTTGAAATATCAGAAAAATTACTAACTTTTAATTTAACGTGTGGTCGCCATTTAGAATATCGTTCATATTTTAAATGATAAATATTGCCACAACCGAGTAGTTTCCGTATTTCCCGCAAAATTTACTCATCATCTTCACGAAGTTCGATTTCAAACATCAGTCGAACTTCTGGTATCCTACCGCTATTTTTGTTGATACTAACAGAAAAACATCCTTCACCATCAACAAAACCAACAACATAATTAGGGTTTAGCATAGGGTTCGTTCCTTCGCTTTAAAGATTATACACCTCTTAAAGCTACTATGAACTCAGCTGACTTCCTTGTGTCCATAATGATTACACTCAACACAAGGATCTCCCTGGGTCATTATAAAAACTGTTTCAGACATTCTTTAGCTCTCTTATTTGTGTAACTTCTCTATGGTACACAATCATAGATCGTCACGAGATTATTGCTATAGACTGCCTTTCGCATATTGAGCCCTTCAGACATTTCGTTACCGAAGATGTCCTGCTCTCAGCTAAATCGCTTGCGCGAATAACAGATTTTCACTGCTTAGTTTTTATAACTGCCAGGCGCATTTATTTTGTACAAGTCCCGGGAACGTATTCACGGTAGTGTGCTGACCTACCGTTACTAGCGATTCCAGCTTCATGCAGGCGGGTTTCAGCCTACAATCCGAACTGAGACCGGCTTTGATGGGATTTGCTCCGTCTTGCGACTTGGCAGCCCTTTGTACCGGCCATTGTAGCGTGTTTGTAGCCCAGGACGTAAGGGAAATACTGACCTGGCGTCATCCCCTCCTTCCTCCCTGTTACCAGGGCAGTCCGAATAGAAAATTAACTATTCATAGGGGTTGCGCTCGTTGATGGACTTAACCAAACATCTCACGACACGAGCTGACGACGGCCATGCACCACCTGTCTCTGTGTTCCTTACGGCACACTCTCTTTTCAGAGAATTTCACAGGATGTCAAGCCCTGGTAAGGTTCTTCGCTTACCCTCGAATTAAACAACACGCTCCACCGCTTGTGCGGGACCCCGTCAATTCCTTTATGTTTTAGTCTTGCGACCGTACTCCACAGGCGGGATGCTTAACGCGTTAGCTTCGCTACTACCAGGGTCGATACTGATAACAGCTAGCATCCATCGTTTACAGCGTGGACTACCGGGGTCTAACATTAATTTACATTAATGGGTGGACTATATCTTTTTCTGAAAATTTTTAAGTTGAGATTTGCGTTGATTTACCACCAAGTTAATATCTTTGATTGTAAACTCGCTAAGCTCAGCTATTTCAGAAATCCAGCGTTGCTGAAGTTCGGAATCTTTGTATAAGATAAGTACCTTATACAGCATATCCAGTTGATGGACATGCGGTGCGACCAATCGTAATAGTCTTTTAAGCTCTTCTGTCGATCTTATCCAAAGTCGAAAGTACTGATACTTAGTACCATCTCTTTTGTCTCCGACAGATCCAATAGAGGAAGAAATATCCCACACGACCTTAAGATAATGAGCTAACAGTTTAACTGATTGCTCATCAAAGCCGTCTGTACAGATAACTCCTTTACGGGTATTGGTTACTAAAGAACCGTCATCCAGCCACCAAATGGCCAGAGACAAGTCATCCATCATGTTAAGCCACTTCCGTTCTATTCGAAAATTTTTCCCATGATGAGTTAACTTATAAAGTTCTGTTAGTGCCGGCAATGCTTGGCTCTGATAGCGCAGTTTGTAGTTTTTGCTATAACCATCCGGTTTTTGCAAAAATACTGATTTGCTACTCGATATCTCTTGCAGCTGAGCGACTTTCCAATTGAAGTAACTGCGCTGTTTTTCTGAGTGTCGAAACGAGAAACGAGCATTGACATACCCATGATGAATCTTGAGAGACCCATCACCTAAAAGTGAACCTAAAATTAGTGCAATTGATCGATTTGACAAAGACACCGACTGATTTATTTCGTTTGGCATCTTCTATCTCTCCTTTACTTCATAGTCTCTACGGGGTTCATACATAGTATGAATACTATGTGAACTTCCCTCGGGATTGTCCTTATGAACGATGGTAAATCGTATATTTCTAAGGGGTTCCCCCGATATAGCTGAATGCACATCAACATGTCGCCATGTTGAGGGACACCATTTGCCACTATTTATTTGTGAATATTTCTATCCACGGTCGCGGTGGCGGGATCTATCTAATCCCGTTCGCTCCCCACGCTTTCGTGCCTGAGTGTCAGCAATAAGCCAGTAGCCTGCTTACGCCATCGGTGTTCCTTCTAATATCTACGGATTTCACTCCTACACTAGAAATTCCAGCTACCTCTCTTATGCTCTAGCTAAGCAGTTTAAACAATGTTTGTATGGTTGAGCCACACGCTTTCACTGTCCACTTACTTTGCCACCTACGCAACTCTTTACGCCCAGTAATTCCGGATAACGCTTGGGTCCTACGTATGACCGCGGCTGCTGGCACGTAGTTAGCAGACCCTTATTCTTCTGTTACTGTCATAATCATCACAGATAAAAGCAGTTTACAACCCGAAGGCCTTCGTCCTGCACGCGGCGTTGCTCCATCAGGCTTTCGCCCATTGTGGAAAATTCCCTACTGCTGCCTCCCGTAGGAGTCTGGGCCGTGTCTCAGTCCCAGTCTGGCTGATCATCCTCTCAGACCAGCTACCGATCGTCGCCTTGGTAGGCTTTTACCCTACCAACAAGCTAATCGGACGCAGGCCGTTCCCAAAGCGCCGAAGCTTTACTCCTTAGAGCACATGCGGCATTAGCAACCCTTTCGGGTCGTTATTCCTCACTTCGGGGTACGTTCCTACGCGTTACTCAGCCGTCCGCCACTCGTCAGCGAGAAGCAAGCTTCTCCTGTTACCGTTCGACTTGCATGTATTAAGCACGCCGCCAGCGTTCATCCTGAGCCAGGATCAAACTCTCCAAAAAGAATTTGTCTTAACTTCAGTCTGCTGACTTACTGCACCTTAGTCCGTGGAAGGACTAAGGTATTTAAAACAATTCACACTTAAGTGAACTGACGTTGATTTGCACTATTCAATTTTTAAGGTGCATTTTTTAAGGACACCTCAATATAAGACCCGAAAAAATCTTCTTACATAATACCCTGTTGGCTAATTTACTGTCAAGTAAATTAGCATAATAATTATCTAAAACTTGATTCTAAGGCTTTACTGGTTCTGTTTCGACTACGTCATTATTTATATCAACTAAGGCTAGCGATACAACTTCATCGCCATCGTTCAAGCGCATAATTCTGACCCCCTGGGTTGCCCGGCCCAGCTGGGGGATGCTCTTTAAGCCAAGGCGGATAGTTTGGCCCTGGGAAGTGATAATTATCATTTCTTGGCTGTCTTTATTGTCCAATAGTGTGATAACGCTTACTAGGCGTCCGGTCTTTTTGTTGACTACCGCCGAGCGGATGCCTACGCCACCTCTGGCGTGCGGCATAAATTGGGCAACTTTAGTGCGCTTGCCATAGCCATGCTGGCTAATCACAAATATGCTGGAGCCATCCTGGACTATATCCATACCGATTACTTCATCACCGGCTCGTAAGCGGATGCCCCGAACGCCTCTAGAAGCTCGCCCCATCGGACGGACATCCTTTTCATGAAACCTAATCGCCTGGCCTTGAGCTGTGGAGATTAACACCTCGTTGCTGCCATTAGTAATGTGAATCCATCTAAGCTCATCGCCTTGATCAAGGTTTATGGCAATTAAACCTGAACTGCGGACATTCTTGTACTGATCAAACGGTGTCTTTTTAACTACACCCTTGATGGTGCACATAAACAGATTCCCATCCGCATGTTTATTTATATTAATGACTGAACTAACTTTTTCTTCTGGTTGTAATTGGAGTAGATTTACAAGTGCAATTCCTTTGGCATTTAAATTAGCGGTTGGGACTTCATAAGTTTTTATTCGGAATACTCTTCCTTTAGTTGTAAAGAACAATAAGAAATCATGTGTACTAGCATTTACAACATGTTCAATGAAATCTTTGTCTCTTGTGACCATCCCGCGCCGGCCTTTACCGCCCCGGCCTTGCTTCTTATATTCAATGATCGGACTACGCTTAATATAGTTAGCTGATGTTAGAGTTACTACGACTTGTTCTTCAGGTACAAGGTCCTCATCGTTCAATTTTCCTAATTCTTGAGCAACAATTTTGGTCCGGCGTTTATCGCCAAATTGCTTTTTAACCTGCTCCAATTCGTCTTTAACTATATGCAGAATTTTACTTTCGTCGGCTAAAACCGACTCGAGATTCTTAATCAAATTAATTAGTTCAGTATATTCATCATCAATTTTCTTTCTTTCAAGGCCAGCTAGAGTCCTTAGCTGCATGGCTAAGATGGCTTTGGCTTGGATTCCACTTAAAGCAAACTTGCTCATTAAGTTAGCTTGGGCATCATCGGTTGTCTCACTGGCACGGATAGTATTTATCACTTCATCGATATGA
>Ga0181538_10002561_pt1 | contig 18710 bp, 16 predicted proteins | sample PEATcosm2014_Bin_40_FD_119773 | JGI IMG/M metagenome (GOLD analysis project Ga0181538, IMG submission 119773) | Peatland microbial communities from MTU Mesocosm Facility, Houghton, MI, USA - PEATcosm2014_Bin23_30_metaG | ecosystem: Environmental > Terrestrial > Soil > Wetlands > Peat | place...
GCGGTCAAACTACCTGGCCCGTTTGGGTTTACAATGCGCGCCTATGGCTACCATCACATTTCTCGGCGCGGCAGGAACTGTCACAGGCTCGAAGTATCTGGTCGAAGCGGGCGGCAAGCGGTTGCTCGTGGACTGCGGACTGTTTCAAGGTCCGAAGGAATTGCGGCTGCGGAATTGGGACGCGCTGCCGGAGGATCCTGGGACGTTTGACTGGGTGGTGTTGACGCACGCGCATCTGGACCACACAGGTTGGCTGCCGCGGCTGGTGAAGGGCGGCTACAAGGGACAAATTTTCGCTGACGCCGCTACCATCGAGCTTTGCAATCTGCTGCTGCCGGATTCCGCGCACATTATGGAAGAAGACTCGGAGAACGCAAACAAGCAAGGCTACAGCAAACACAAGCCTGCGCTGCCGCTCTACACGCAAGATGACGTAGACCCTGTTTTAAAAGCGATGATCGAAATTCCCCGCAGCGCGCCGTTCACCATCAGCCCGCAATTCACGGTGCGGCCGCACGACGCCGGACACATTCTCGGCTCGTGCAGCCTCGAGCTGACGATCACGGAGAACGGCAAGTCGCTGGTCGTGCTCTTCTCGGGGGACGTCGGCCGTTACTCGCGGCCCATTCTCAAGGATCCCGAGCCGCCGCCGCGCTGCGATGTGCTGCTGTGCGAATCCACATACGGCGATCGCGATCATGCCGCTGATCCCGACAACGGCTCGCTGGTTGACATCATCAATCGCGTGGCGAAGCGCGGCGGCGTGATCGTGGTGCCGGCGTTCGCCGTCGGCCGCACGCAAGAGCTGATGTACGTGGTCCGGCAGATCGAGGACGCGAACCGCATTCCGAAGTTGCCGGTGTACGTGGATAGTCCGATGGCGATCAACGCGACGGAACTTTACCTCCGCCATAAAGAAGACCACGATGCGCAATTCCTTAAGGACGAGGCGCAGGGCAATCCGCTCGACGCACGCACGCTGCACATCATGCGGAGCGTAGAGGACTCGAAGAAAATCAACGACGTGAAAACGCCGGCGATTATTATTTCGGCGAGCGGTATGGCGACCGGCGGACGCGTCCTACACCATCTCGCGCAACGGCTGCCCGATGCGCGCAACGCTGTTCTACTGGCAGGATTCCAGGCTGAAGGCACGCGCGGTCGGTCGCTCGAAGAAGGCGCGATAACCTTGCGCATTCACGGTCAGGATGTTCCGGTGCGAGCCGAAGTGAAAAATCTCGGCCAATTTTCGGCGCACGCGGATCGCGGCGAACTGCTACGTTGGCTCTCGGGCATGCCTGCTCCGCCGAAGATGACGTTCATGACGCACGGCGAGCCGCAAGCCTCGGCCGCGCTGAAATCGTTGATCGAATCGAAGATGGGCTGGCGCGGGGTAAGTTTGCCCGCCTACCGGCAAAAATCCGATTTGAACGCGTAGCGCGCGAGGAGGGCACATGGCTGGAGCACCCAACGTCCCGATGCCGCCCCCGACGGCGAGCGATGTGAGCCTGCAGGCCTGTCTGACGTGCCGAAACGTACGCATGACCACGGCCGTAGCCTTCCGCCGGAACGTGGGGATGATCGTGTTCCGGCGGAGATATACGTTGGGGGGAAATCTCTGCAAGAGCTGCATCAAGAAGTTTTTTTGGGAATTTGAGTGGAAGAACCTTCTGTTTGGTCCGTGGGGGATCATTTCGCTGATCGTAACGCCCGTCTACCTCATCTGGAATTTCTTCACGTATCTCGGCGCGATGAGCAAGCTGCGTGGCGCGCCGGAATAATCGCTGCGAGATACAACGCAACTGGGAAAGCTTGCACCGGCCAATTTGGACCGACTCCCGAACAAAAGCCGCCCAGAATTCGCCCAGAGGAAGATTTGACGCGGCCAAAATGGACTGGCAAGTGAATATTAAATTCTGATGAATACGCCGATCGTGCAGTTGAATGACAAGATTTTCACGATGTGAGACCACATTAGAAAACTTTTTCAAAAAATCTTACTCGCGGCAGGAAACATTTGCGGGGAGTCCTGCGTCTATATGTGCGGACCACTCGCTGGGGTAGAAGACGACCACCACAGGGCAAACCGACCGTCGGTCTTCTACCCCATTCTCAATATTGGACAGCAGTCTACTAAACGAACATTCCCAAGACAACTTGTTATTCGGAAACGGACACTGTGACCGGATTCGGACGGTGCGGCATGGCGGGAATTTCCGACAAGCGTAGGCCGAGGACAAACATCGGTACCGGCGCGACGCGTCCCCAGCGGAATAGCTCCCACGAAGCACGGATGAAATTCACTTCCGGCGAAAGCGCCAGGTCGAGAACGGCGCGGGTCTCGCCACGATAGAAGCGCTGCGGCAGGCGGAGGAATGGCTGGGTGCCCCAATTCTCGCCGTCGGCCGAGCCCCAGATGGCGACGTCCACGGATTCCTGCTCGATCTGCTCGGTAATTTGCATGAGGCAATAAAATGTGCGGGTGGCGCTCTGACGAATGTCGATGGCGGGGCCGCTGCCGTTGGAAACCAGGCGGGTGTCCGGCGCGATCAGATCGAATTCGAAGGACATGCGGTCGTCTCCAGGTTGCGCCGCGGATTCTAACACAAGCCGCGCGTCAGGCGCGCAGCTGCGCGAGGCGCTCGGCGGCGGCTTCGAGCGTGGCGTCGCGCTTGCAGAAGGTGAAGCGGACTTGCTTGGCGCCGTCGGCGGGATCGTTGTAGAAACTTGAACCGGGAACGACGGCGACGCCGATCTTCTCCACCATGTGTCGCGCGAAGGAAACGTCGTCGGGGAAACCGAAGCGCGAAATGTCCGTCATGATGTAGTAGGCGCCAGCGGGCTTGAAACAGTCGAAGCCCACGTCGGTGAGGATTTTCAGCAGGCGATCGCGGCGGGCGAGATATTGCGCGCTGAGCTTGGCGTAGTACGAGCCCGGCAGATCGAGCGCGAGCGCGCCCGCTTCCTGCAGCGGCGCCGCGGCGCCCACGGTGAGAAAATCGTGGACCTTGCGAATCGGCACGGAGGCTTCCGGCGAAGCGATGACCCAGCCGACGCGCCAGCCGGTGACGCTGTAGGTTTTCGAGAGCGCGTTGATGGTGATGGCGCGTCCGGCCATGCCGTCTATCGCGGCGATGGAGATGTGTTCGGCTCCGTCGTAGAGGATGTGCTCGTAGATTTCGTCGGAGATGGCGAAGGCGTTCCATTTCGCGCAAAGGTCACGGATGAATTCCAACTCCTCGCGCGAGAAAACTTTCCCGGTGGGATTGTTCGGCGTGTTCAGGATGATCGCTTTGGTGCGCGGGCCGAATGCGGCGGCGAGTTCCTTGCGATCGAAGCTCCAATCGGGCGCGCGCAGACGGACGAAGCGCGGCGCGGCGCCGGAAAGAATCGTGTCGGGCCCGTAATTTTCGTAGAAGGGCTCGAAGATGACGACCTCGTCGCCGGGATTGATCACCGCCATCATGGCGGCCATCATCGCTTCGGTGGAGCCGCAGCAGACCGTGATTTCGCGCTCGGGATCGACGCGCACGCCCTGCGTGCGCTCGAATTTTCGCGCGATCGCGTCGCGAAAACGTTTCGCGCCCCAGGTAATCGCATACTGATTGATATCGTCGGAGATGGCCTTGCGCGCCGCTTCCTTGATTTCTTCAGGCGCGGCGAAATCGGGGAATCCCTGCGAGAGATTCACGGCGTTGTGCTTCAAGGCCAGGCGCGTCATCTCGCGGATGACGGATTCGGTGAAGCGCTCGGCCTTGTCCGAAAGCATGCGCCGCGCGCCTGCGTGGACTTCCGCCGCGGCCATCCGCGATGCATCCGAAGCGGTCACTTGATTCCCCCTTGGGCTGATTCCTGGCCAGACGTGGCCGAGTAAATCTTACGGTAGAGCTCCGCGTTGCGCAGCACCACCTGTACGTACTCCCGCGTTTCCGTGAAAGGAATCGATTCCACAAACTCGGCCGTCTCCTGGTACGTCTGTCCCGCGGTCCACATCACAACGCGATCTTCGCCGGCATCGTACGCGGCCAGCGCCGCTTCGGGAGTGCCGTAAGCCGCGATCAAGCCCGCCAGGTAAAGCGTACCAAGCCGGAGATTGTACTCCGGATCGCGCAACCGCGCCCGCGAGTAGCCGATGTGCAGGGAGCGCGCCAGTTTGCGGGCCGTGGCAGGTTCGAGTTGCAGCAAGCCGATTGCGCCCGCGTGCGAAACGACTTCCGGATCGAACGCCGATTCCTGGCGAATCTGCCCCGCAACGAGCATCGGATCCAAATGATTTTCCATCGCGTACTGTTGAATGCCGTCTTCATACGGGAGCGGGTAGGCCGCGCGCCACGCTTCGATTGGCGCATCCACCAGCTGGCGCGCTTCCGCACCCTGCAACAATTGCCGCCCAACCACCATGGCCGCCGAATAATGACCGGCGGCGATGGCCACGTTGGCTTCATCGAGCAGAAGCACCGCCGCGTGCGTTCGGTTGTACGCCGCGCGGTACTCGTCTTCGGCGGAGGCATCGAAGGCGATGGATTCGAGAGCTTGCGCCCGTTCGACGGCGGGCTCGGCCTCGGCAGGAAGCGGGGCGTCAATCGAAGCGAGTGCGGGCGGTTGAGGAATTTGCGCGAGCCACGCAGGCGGATCAACGGGTGCGTCGTCAATGCCGTCGGGAGAGGGCCGCGTGCGCGAAGCGGCGAGCCGGCCGAAATAAGTCTGTGGGAAGCGGCCCGCGTCAGCGAGAAAGTAGCTGCGCGCGATCGGCTGGTTTCCCGCGCGCTCTTCGGAGCGGCCGAGCCAGTAGAGCGCGTCCGCCATGTACGTGGAAGTGGGGAATTGCAGCGCGAAGTCTTGGATCAACTTTAGGGCTTCGGGCTTGCGCTCCAAATACGCCGTCCAAGCCACGCGCCAGGTTGCGACGACAGTGTCTTTGGAAGCGGGGAAGGCATCCAGCGCCCGTTGATAGTACGAAACGGCGTGATCGCGATCGAGATTCACCCAGAAGTAGTTGCCGGCTGCGAAGAGCGCTTCCTCCGTCCACATGCTGCTCGGATGCTGCAGAGAAAGTTGCTCGGTGAGCGCGAGCATTTCACTTTCGTTTTTCTCCGTGCGGCGCACCTGCGAAATCGAGTAGAGGCGTTCGGCTTCCAGATCGGGATCGGTCAGGGTGAGCGACGCGAGCCCTTCGGCTCTTGAACCAATTTGCGCATTGCATTGCGCGACGCGCAGGGTGCCCAACTCGAGCGGCTGGCCGGTCAGTTTAGGAAGGAGCGTCTGATAGGCTTCACGCGCTTCATGCCAGCGATTGGCAAGATAGAGCGCTTCGGCGCGCGCCATCTGCGTGGGAACCGGCGGCGTGGGGAATTGGTCGCCGAGCGCAAATTCCAATTCGGGGAGTCGCGCGCCCGCGGGGCCGGCGTCTTCGTCCAGCGGGAAACGATAGAAAATGTCCGCGTAGTCGCGCGCGGCATCCAGCGGTTTTTCTTTGTTCTGCTTCGCGAGTTGTTCTTCCGCTTGGGCACGCAGCAGGATCAAGATCGGTTTTTCCGGGGTATTCGCGTCGAGGGTAAGCGCGGTGATCGCGGCCTGAGGCTGGGCGGCGGCGATAGCATCTTGCGCCAGTGATTCGACGAGCTGGTCGGAGAAAGCGACGTCCGGATCGGCTTTCAGCAGGCCCTGAAGCAGGGAGAGCGCTTTCGCGGGCTGTCCGGCCTCGCGGTCTGCCTCGGAATGCCAATAGGTCACGTACTCCTGGAGGACTGGATCGCCCTCGGCTTTCGCGAGCCAGGAATCCGCGTCGGGTGCGCGGCCGTTGCTCAAGTCGTAGTAGCCGAGGGCCAACGCCGCGCGCTTGCCCGATAGCTCTTTCGCGTGCGCGCGCGCAAACTGCGAGAGTTGCGTGTACGCGGTGGGCGACGGCGTGTTGTGCAAGACACGGGCGAGCGCCGCGAGTTGTTGTTCAGGCGGCGGCTGCGGCGTAGGCGGCGCGGCGTGCTTCGACGCGGGATGCGCGGACGGATGCGCGGCTGGCGTTTTAACGGCCGCCGGTTTGGGTGGCGAAGGATTCTGCGAAGCGAAAGCGGAAAGGGAAGTTGCCGCAGTCAATCCAAAGACAGCGATGAAGTAAAGAAAGTATCTGCTAGTGGCGGACAACCGCCGTCGGGAACGGGTACTCCCCGAGCGCCGCGGCATCTCCGCCGCCGAGGATTTCCACCATCCAGTCATAGAAGTAATCCACTGGATGGCCCAGAATCGATTGGAACCGCCGGTCGTATTCCTTGTAAGCCTTTTCAATATCATCTCGCAGTCGCAGACAAAGATCGTGATGCGCGCGTCCCAGCGCGACATCTTCGGGCCTCAGCAGTTTAATATCCTGCATCGAGACTTTTGCGACTCGATTGGCCCGGCGGTGCAGCTCCTGCTCTCCCAGCGGAAGCAGCGAAAGATCGAACGACGCGGCTTCCGGAGGCAGCGCTTCCAAATCAAAGCCAACCCCTGTTTCCATCTCCGGCGGCGGAAGCGGCTCGTCGAGCAATTCGAACGGCGCAACTTCCGGAACCGATTGCTCCCCGGCATTTTCGTGCACGGCGGAGGCCATTGCTTCGATCGGCGCTGGTTCCGGCTCAGTCAACGCCGGAGGCACGCTCAGCGCAATGAATTCGTCAATAGCGGCCGGCACTTCCGCCGCAACAATTGGCTCCGGCGTCTGAAGCTCTTCTAACTTTACCACTGGTTTCGACGCGGCCACCGGAATCGTCTGCGCTTCTTTGGCAACAGGCGCGGCGAGAGGTGCGGGAGCCTCGACTGAAACCGCGGCCGGCGCTTCCTGTTCGGCCATGCGGGGCCCCGGCTGCATGGAACTGGTCACGAATCGCGAAAGGATATCCATGGTCGAGACCAGAGAGCCTGCGGCCGTCTGGGCGCGAATCATGGGAGACAACGCGTTCGTGGGGCGGCTGCTGGCACACGCCGCCACAAGATCCGACACAGCTTGATCCAATTCTGCCGCAGTGCGCTGCAGGCGTTCCAAATTGTCGCGGAGCGCTCGAGAAACAGCTTGTTCGACGTTGGACGAATCGGACGGCATTCCATGACTCCTACCGCGCTTGCCTTATCCACTCCAATTATCGAAACGGGACAAAAGCGTTGTCAACAGCGGGCCGCGCGAGCGTTTCCAGCGGGCGCACTCCCCGGCCATTCCACTACATCGTCTTGAAGTGGACCGTGACCGTGATATGCGCGCTGGATGCTTTGCCGTCGAGGGTTGCAGGATTGTACTTGTTTTGCCGGAGTGACTCCAACGCGGCTTCCCGCAGCAAGCCCGGGCCTGAGACGACTTTCGCCTCAGCGACCTTCCCGTTCTCATCCACAAGCAGATCCACTACGACGTCGCCTTGAACATTTTGTCGTCGAGCGATATCGGGATACTTCGGCGCCACGGAGCTGATCAACCTCGGTTCGTGGAAATCCGTTCTCGGGCGTGGCGGCTCAGCCGGCTGCGAATCCGATTGACCGATCCCGCCGATGCCGCCCGCCGCTCCGCCTGGGATGGCGCCGGGTACCTCGGCGGAGATGGTCGGCGCGTCTTCACTGGGCGCTCGTGATATGGAGGAGGTCGAGGGCGATCTCATCTTTAAGTTCGCAGGCGTTTGGCTGTGTTGCGCGGGCTGCGGAGCAGCCGGGGCTGCAACAGGAGGTTGCACCGCAACGGAATGGGTCGCCGCGGGCACAGCGGGAGTATGCGCTGTCGCGTTATGAACCGGGCTCGCCGCAGGCTCCGTGGCCGGATCTAGTATCGGTGATGGTGCAGGCGCGGCAGCCGGCAGCGAATCCGTCGCTTCGGACGTGGGTTGCGCCGCAGTCGTGCCCGCCGATGTGTCCACCGGTGCTGTGACATCGTGCGGTGAGGGCGGCGGCGGGGCAGGAGCCGTAGCCACGATTGTCTGCGCGGCTGGCGCATGGACTCGATAATGGAAGCGATAGTAGCCAAAGCCGGCACCGGCGGCGATCACGACGGCGATTGCCCCCACGATCAGCCAGGTTTTGCCACCGCTCGTGGGCGCGATCGTTAACTCGGTTTCTCCTGCGGAGAATATCGGGCCGCCAAGAATCGCTGTTGAATGCTGTTTCTTCGGCAGTGAAGAAAAGACCGGCTCCGCGGATTGCGCCGGCGATGGGCGCTCGAAGTCGGGCGAAGGAGTTGCGGCTGCGCGCGCAAGAGATTCCGATCCGGTCATTTCCGCTGAGACTTGCAGCGAAAAGTCCGTGGATTTTCTCGGAGAGGGCTTACTCGGAGCAGGAGTCCCGGGAAATGCCGGCAACGGGCTGGGCACCGGCACGGGCGTCTTGCGAATGGAACTGTTCGCGGCATTTGCCGTGCTTTGATTTTTTCCCAGCAGAACCTGCTCGCCGAGCGGCGTCAGGCTGTCCAGCAAGTCGGAAAGGGACGTCGGATCTTCCGCAGGGCGGCTCGGTGGCTTGGCAGGCTGGGCCGCTTTCTCGATTGTGGGCGCCGCCGCTGCCGGTTTGGCAGTTTCAGTTTGCGCGGGAGGTTCCCAACCAAAAAGCGATGTCGGCGAGGCCTCCTGCGGGCTCACTGCGCGGGATTGCGAATCGGCCGGCAGCAAGTCCGGCAGCAACGGTACGCCGTTATTTTGCGATTTTGCAGCGGGCTGCGGCGCTTGCAGAGCCGGGACCGGAGCCGAGAGTCGCGGGGCATCGGATTTCGGTTGTTCTACGGCTGGCGTGGGCCGGCTCGCGTGCGGTGCGGGAAATTCAATTCCCCAGAATCCAGGCGCCGGTTCGAGGAACTCGACCTCGACGTACCCCTTCACATTCTCTCGCGCCTTGTAATTCACGACGCGGCAAGCCGCCTCGCGGTTCAAGCGCGTATTTTTCAAGATCAGGATCTGGCCCGCGACGGTGGTCTGGGACATTCGCAGCACGGCGCCCAGCTCGAACGCCAGAACGGTGCGCGTCTCCTCAATGAATGGCTGAGGAACCGGGGCCGAGGCAGCGCCGGGAGGGACATTGCGTGATCCCTGAACTGTTACGGGAATCTCGATGCAGACGGGATTGGCGTGCGAGAGGTCGCGCGCTTTGCCTGGTTGCGCAAAGGCAGGTGCGTCGGAATCTACCGTCTGCGGTGCCATAGTTTTGTTTCGGTTTGGGACCGCTCGCGTTGGCTGATGAGGCGGTTGGCCCCGCGCCGCCTTCAAAGGCGGCAGCTCTATTCACAGTTTCGCAAAGGGCGTAGGAGGCTGGTTATAGTACTTTGGTACCTCGTGGTAACTGGTAGGCACTGCCGCTTTTTGCGGGGCAGTACGGGTTCATCTGTACCATTGCCTTGCAGGCGCGATGGGGCGAGAATGTCAGCCGGGCGAGGAAACATTTTCGTCTGCGCCGGTGTCTAACGTAATAGAAGTAAACTGCGGGGACAGAGCATCGTCTTGGCGTCCGAACTGAGAGGGCGTGCAGGAACCCCGGCACCGGCCGAGTCAGTAGCGCCCGCATCGCAGGCCACGAAGCCAGCGGGCAGAAGGTGGCAAGCGTGTCGGACTTGGCACAAGTGCTTTCCTGGCCTCAGGGCGAGGCCGAACTGGTCGCGGAGCTGCAAGGCGGCTCCGAGTCCGCATTCGACTGGCTGGTAACCCACTACCACGGGCCGGTCTTCAGCCTGGTGGTCGGCATGATTGCGGATCCCGCCGACGCCGCGGACATCACGCAGGAAGTTTTCCTGAAGGCGTATCGCGGGATCGGGAAGTTTCGCGGCGGCAGTTCACTGAAGACGTGGTTGTATCGCATCGCGATGCGCGAGGCTTCGAACGCGCGGCGATGGTTGTGGCGGCATCATCGGCAACAAGCCTCTCTCGATTGCGAGGAGGAGAATGGCCCGACGCTCGAAATCGAAGATCCCGGCGAATCGCCGCTCGATCGTTTCGCCAGCAGCGAAGTGCAGCAACTGGTTCGCGGCGCGCTCTTGCAGGTTCCCGCGGTGTTTCGCGGCGCCGTCATCCTGCGCGATCTTGAGGGGCTGGGTTATGAAGAAGTTGCCGAGGTTCTCGACGTTTCGGTGGGCACCGTGAAATCCCGAATTCTTCGCGGGCGACAGGCGTTGCGATTGATTTTGGCGCCGATCTTCGAGCGGCCCGTGCGTGATGATGTTGTGAAACATGAGCATTTCAGAACGAAATCTTTCGGCGGCTCTGCGGTCCGGTTGGGACATCAGGCGATGGGCACCTTCGCGTTCGACGGTGGCGGCGGACAGGATTCATGTGACGTTGCTTCGGCGGGTTGGCGGTTCACCGAGAACGCTCTCCGTGGACGGCGCAGAGCGAAGTGGGATTGGCCGGAGAGAGGTGTCCGATGAAGTGCGATAAGATTCGGAATCTTCTGCCTGGTTATCTCGATGGGGCGCTTCCGGGATCGATGCGTTCGGCCCAGCATGGTGAAATGGGAGAGCACCTAGCGGGATGCCACGACTGCCGTCAGGAATTGGCGCGCTACCAGGAACTATTCTCCTGGATGTCGCGCGTGGAGCGCGTGGCGCCGCCGCCGGATTTGGCGGTGCGCATTCGCATTGCCGTTTCCGAAGCGCGCGAGGAAGCTACGTTCGCAGCCCGCATGGGCATTTGGCGCGATCGCGCCGAACTCGTGTTGAAGAATATTCTCGAGCCGCTCGCGTTGCCTGTCACCGGCGGCCTGGTGGTCGCGCTGTTGGTTTTCGCGGTGGTCATTCAGGTTCTGGGAGTGAGCGTTCCGCTGGGCGCGGTGGTGAACGATTCGCCGTCGAATCTGCTCCAGCCGGCGCGCGTCGAATCTCTCGCGCCATTCCCGATTACCGGCCTCGGTGACAATACCGGCGGCGGGGTTCATCCGCTGCTGGTGGAGGCCACGGTGGACCGGAACGGCGAAGCCGTGAGCTACCGGATTCTTTCGGGCCTCGATGATGAATCCGTGCGTCGCCAGCTCGATCAAGTGATGATGTTCTCGCGCTTCCGACCGGAACTTAGCTTTGGCCGGCCCACAGCGGATGGCCACGTCGTGTTGAGCTTCAGCGAAGTCCACGTCCGCGGATAGTGACATTCACTTCCTCTGCGCTCTTCAAGAAGTGAGTGTGATGAAGAGCAGATCTCTACGTTCGTACGGCCGAATAAGATTCTTGCGCATAAAAAGGTGAGAATCCCCGACCCTTCCAAACACCAAGGGCGGAGCACCCTCAAAGCCAGGGCTAATCGTCCCGCGGTCAGTCCCCGAAGGCGTCGGACCGCACTGCGAACGTTCGTCAAGAGAAGAACGCGAAAGTCCCCGCCACCCGCCAAGGGCTTCCAGAAATCTCGAGCACGGGCCTTTCTGCGATTTTCGACGTCAGGAGGGATTCCCGGAAGACTCGGCGGCCGAACGGCACGACGCACATAGATAACCCTTTCCATCGATTTTTTGGAGACCATCAGGCGAATGGAAGTTCCCGCAGCCCTCGCAGCGGTTCAGAGCTGAGAGAAAGCCTGTGGCCTCTTCTTCAGCCATGTGACGGTTGTCGTAGACCCTGACTATCCAGGAAGCCGCGAAGAGGAAAACGGTAATCAGAAAGGGCGTGGGATTTAGAGGATTTAGGAGTCTGTCCGCGTAGTTGCCTTGCTCATATCCGAGCCATGGACGGAAGAAATACCGCAATCCCGACAGTCTTGCTCCCTCGAAGGTCCCGCGCTGAAAATATCGCCAGGAAAAATCGCCATATACGGGCTCGATGTCACCATTCGAGCAAATCCGTTCTATCAAGAAATCGCCATATCCGTTTTCTGAGCACTGCGTGAAACAATCTGTTGTCCGTTCATAACATACCTGTTCCCATGCATTAGGGTTAGAGCGGATCTTGGCACCATCGGTACCCAGAACACCGGTCAGGATGGGCACAGCGAATGCGCAAAGTAGGATGATGAGTGGCAGCTTGCTTGAGTGAAATGACTTAGTTGTTGGGGCCATTCGTGGTTTCCTTTTGACTAGAATCTCCTTTTGGGGCCTCGAAGGCGGCACCATATTATCCTCGTTTCGCTTGCTCGAGATACGATGAGACGATTCTTGTGGCGAGCACTCACTGCGTTCTGCCCTCAGCGCCAGCACGCCCCGAACTGGAAGGAAGCCTGGGCAGATCGTTCGTGGCCGCCTCTTTTCCGACCCGTCGCGGAGAAAAGTGGGGCCCTTGCAGCCGGCATCTCCACTCCAGGTTCATGCGTGACGATAGGGAATCGCGGATTGATTGCTGCCGCGCGTTTCTTGACTGCACAGTTCGCGGGCTGTAGAGTGACGGACTGCGCGGGCCCGATTTCGCTGTCGAACCTCAACACGCGGGCCGCTCCGTGCATCTAACTTAAGGTAGACAGTCCGGGCAAGGGATTGAAGATTCCCACCTTCAGCGCGAAATCAGCGATGGCAATGCGGCCTTGGGTATTGGTCGTATGCCTGACGTGTGCCTGCGCGGCCGCCGCCGCTCAAACTCCTGCACAATCTCCCGCTCCCGAACCTGCTCCCGGGCGACACACTACTCCTGCGGGTCACTATGTTCCGCCGCCGATGGTGACGCCGAAGCGCGGGGCCGTCAGCGTGGAAATCAGCGAGCCGCTATTCACCACATTGTGTGCGCTCTACGCCTCCGGCTTCGATTCAAACGTCACGATGGGCGCCCAACGCTCGCAAGTAGCAGCGCAATTGCGGGCCTTGAACGGACACTCGGTAACTGACCTGCGCCGCTTCTACGAGGACCACGCCTTGGGCGATGCCGGCGAGACGCTTTCGCGTTTCGTTTCTTACGCTCTCATCGTCGGGCCGGCGCCGAAATTCGAAATCGCGGTCCGGCAAGAGGAAATTCCGCCCGACGCCCTGGCGCTCGAAGGATTCGGCGAAGTGCTCTCGGGTTTTTACGCGGAAGCGGATATCGAGGGAGCGTGGCAGAGGGCTTTGCCTTCGTATCAAGCGGCCGCGGCGAATGTCGCGTTGCCCGTCTCGGAACTCACGCAGCAGAGCTTCGGATACTTGCGCGATTTCCCGGACAGCCAAAGTCCGCGCACGTTCACGATTTACGTGGAACCTTTGATCGGCGGCAAGACGAATTTCCACACGATCGCCGATCGCTACGCGTTCGTCTTCGACCCGAACCGGGAATTGCCCATCGATGAACTTCGCCACGCGCTGCTGCACTTCATGCTTGATCCGCTGGTTTACCGCTATCTCGATACTGTGAATGGCTACGCCGCGCTGCTCAATTTCGCCGCGCGCGCCCCGCGCCTGGGGGTGGAATTTCATGCGGATTTTCCGTCGTTCCTCACAGAGTGCCTGGTGCGGGCCGTGGATTTGAGGTTGCGGCGGTTGTCGGATTCCCAGCTGAACGAGGAGATGGACAGCTCCGATGCCGATGGCCTCACGCTGGTCCGGCCGCTCATTGCGCAGCTCATGAAATTTGAGAAGGACAAGCCGGCGATGAGTCTGTACTTTCCGGATCTGATTCGCGGAATCAATCTCACCGCCGAGGCGAGACGCGAAGCCGCGCTGAAGTTTGCCGCGAGCGAAGAGCAAACGCCCGCAGCCGACACGAACTCGAACGCGCCCGCCGCAGATCCTGATCTTGTCGCGGGTGAGCAGCAGATTGCCATGGGCCATCCGGAGGCGGCGGCAGCGGCGTTCGAGCGGGTGCTCGCGCGGCAACCGGACTGTGCGCGCGCGTTATATGACCTGGCGGTCGCATCGCTCCTGCAGAGTCGTGCAGATCGTGCCGAACAATTATTTTTGCAGGTCGTCGAGGCGGGGATGAAAGCGCCTCCCGGCCCTGCACATCCCGACGCAGAGACGTTATCGTGGTCGCACGTTTATCTCGGGCGGCTGTATGATGTAGCCGGCAATCGGGACCAGGCCGTGGCGGAATACCAGGATGCGCTGGCAGTCGCGGGCGCGCCGGACTCGGCGCGCGCGGCGGCGCAGCGTGGCATCACCCAGAGTTACCAGACGCCAAAGCGCGACGCGGGTCCCGGGAACTGAAGCAGGTAACCGGATAAGAGTTTATGCCGTCGAAAGCAAGTGCTCAGCGGTGACGCCCGAACTTTCACTTTGCAAAGGAGAAGGATCCATGAGTTGCAGCGCGAATTTTAGAATCGTCAAACTTAGCGGCCTCACCGTACTCGCTTTGTTCGTGGCCGCGTCCGGATGGGCCCGATCCGCCAGTCAGAGCCAGCAGCCCTCGCAAGGCGGATCGAGCGGGCAGAGCACGCCGCCGAGCCAGCCGCCGCCTTCCGGCCAACTCCCCGGCGCAGGTCCTTCGGGCCAACTGCCCGGCAGTAGCGCGCCTGCCGCAGCGCCGCAGACGAGTCCCGAAGAGGACAAAGACTACAAGGCCTTCTACGATGCGCGCACGGGCGATCCGCAGAAACAGGCTCAAATGGGAGAGGATTTCGTCAAGAAATATCCCAACAGCAAATACACCGGCGTTGTCTATGCGGCCCTGGCTTCCAACTACCTGACACTCGGCGACGAGGACAAGATGTTCGCCTCTGCTCAGAAGTCCATCGATTTTGATCCGGACAACATTGATGCGCTTTCAATCATGACCTGGGCCGGCGCGCGCCGCACAAATCCCAATTCGCCGGACGCCGCGGATCGATTCGCGAAGCTCGAGAACTACGGGCACCACGCCATCACGCTGCTCGCAGCCCTGCAAAAGCCTGCCAACGTTGACGACGCAACCTTCAATGCCCAGAGGAACGACGAACTCTCCATGTGCCACAGCGGCTTGGGCTTCATGGATTTCGTGCGCCAAAGGTATCCTGACGCGATCACGGAGCTGACGCAGGCCGTGCAACTAGCCAATAATCCCGATCAGGTTGACTACTACATCCTCGGGGCCGCCGACGAACGCTCAAGTCACTTTGACGACGCAATCGCCGCTTTTGGCAAGTGCGCTGAAAAGGAAGGCGGAGTTCAGGACCGGTGTAAGACCGCCATCGACGACACCAAGAAGCGCGCGTTGGAGCAACCCGCACCCGCACCCACGCCCGCACCCGCGCCTAGCCATTGATGGACGAACCCACCCCTGATGGCCCCGGACATCGTGCAAGGCGAGGAGGAGTTGGACCTGCTGGAAGCGGCGCTGGGTTGCCGCTTCCACGACCGGCGTCAACTTGTGCAGGCCCTGACGCACCGCTCGCACTCCTCCGAGCGCTCCACGGACGCGGCCGCCAGCGACAACGAAAAGTTGGAATTCCTGGGCGATGCAGTGCTCGGAATGATCGTCAGCGCGGAACTCGTCCGCGCGTTCCCCAGCTGGAGCGAAGGCCAGCTCTCGAAAAGCCGGTCGCGTTTCGTGAATGAAGCATCACTGGCCGGGGCTGCGCGGCAGCTGGATTTTGGCCGCCATCTTCGTCTGGGGCGCGGCGAAGAAAAAACGGGGGGACGACAAAAATCGGCGCTGCTCGCGGATGCGTTTGAGGCCGTGCTCGCCGCCATCTATCTCGACTCCGGTCTCGCGGCCGCCACGGATTTCGTGCGCCGCGTGCTCTTGACCGGGGCGATCGAGGTCGAAGCGATTCGCCGCGGCGGCTCGGATTTCAAGTCGGCGTTGCAAGAAGGACTTCAGGCACAGGGACACACGGCCGCGATCTATCGCGTCGTGGAAGAGAAGGGGCCGGACCATCGCAAGGTGTTCCTCGTCGAGGCGCGCGCGGGACAGCTGGTCGCGACAGGTTCCGGCAGCACTAAGAAGGAAGCCGAGCAGGCCGCAGCCCGTGCGATTCTGGAGATGATGGTTGCAGGCCCAGCGGAAGAATCTGCGAACGGCGAGTAACAGCAGGGATAGCTAAATGAGGTCCGGAAAATCGTGACGGAGAAGGCAGAAACCGCGAAGAAGCCGGCGGAGAAATCCGCCGGGCACCCCCAAACGAGTTTTCGCGAGTACGTCGAGTCGCTCCTGGTCACGGTTGTGCTTGCGCTGTTCGCCCAGGCGTTCGTGGTGCAAGCATTCAAGATTCCGTCCGCCTCGATGGAGCCAACGCTGCTCGTCGGCGATCACGTGCTGGTGAACAAGTTCATCTTCGGCGGGCGCGGCCACTGGTACGATCACATTCTGCCGTACCGTCAAATTCGCCGCGGCGACGTCATCATCTTTCCATTCCCATTCGACGATCACGCCTTCTACGTGAAGCGCGCCATCGGTCTGCCCGGCGACCATCTTAAGATTGTGGACCAGAAGGTGTATATCAACGGCAAGGCGCTCGACGAGCCGTACGCCGCGCACAATCCGATGGCAGTCTACGATCCGTTCATGGACGATTTCCCTCCCACCTCGCCGGAGGCGGTGTCCGGTCAGATGCGGCCGGAGTGGTCCTCGCAGATTTTGAATTACGTTCAGAACGGCGAACTGATCATCCCGGCCGGGAAATATTTCGCGATGGGAGACAATCGCGACGACAGCCTGGACAGCCGCTACTGGGGATTTGTGGACCGCGACGCCATCGTCGGCCATCCCGTAATGATTTACTGGTCGGTGCAATCCACCGAAGATGAGTACGATAATCCGAGCTTTGGTGCGTGGCTGAAGGATACATTTGATGTGCTGATCCACCTGCCGTCGCGTACTCGCGGCAGCCGAATGTTTCATCTCGTGCGCTGATTGCTGCGTTTCACAGTCGCACCATTTTGAGAGGGAATTCAGGAGACGAATGGACGAAGCAGTAGAAATCGCAACGAACGGCGCTGAAGCGCGTCCCGCGAAACGTCGGCACACGACGACTCTCGAATATCTCGAGTCGCTGCTCGTGACGGTGATCCTCGCGCTGTTCGGAACGACCTTCGTCGTCCAGGCCTTTAAGATTCCCTCTCCTTCCATGGAGCCGACGCTCCTGGTCGGCGATTATCTGCTGGTCAATAAATTCGTTTTCGGCGGGCGCAATCACTGGTACGACCATATTCTTCCGTATCGCGAGATTCGCCGTGGCGACGTCATCATCTTCCCCTGGCCCTATGAGGATCATCCCTACTACGTCAAGCGCGTTATTGGCCTTCCCGGCGATCGCCTGAAGCTTGTGGACCAGAAGGTGTACATCAACGGTCAGCCGCTCGATGAACCTTACGCCGTGCACGATTCCATGGCGGCTTACGACGTCTACCAGAATGATTTTCCGCCCGTCAATGAGGGGTTCTCGCAAGTGGACATGCAGCCCAGATGGGCCGCTCAGATTTTGAGTTACGTTCACGACGGCGAACTGGTGATCCCGCCTGGAAAATATTTTGCGATGGGAGATAATCGCGACCACAGTTCCGATAGCCGCTATTGGGGTTTCGTGGACCGCGACGCCATCCTCGGCCGGCCGGTCGTAATCTACTGGTCGCTGAAATCCACCGAGAGCGATTACGAAGATCACGGCCTGCGCGGCAGGCTGCTGGACGTGCTGTATTCGGTGATCCATCTGCCGTCGTTGACTCGCGGCAGCCGCATGTTTCACCTCATTCATTAGTCTCGGCGCCGCGCCGGAGCTGTTGACTGTCCGGCTGCGCGTCTCACTCGGACCGACGAACTTGCTTTAGGTTCAACCTGGCAGCAAAATCCAGCCATGGCACTTCAACTGACAACCTCTTACACGAAAGATGCGGTGGATCTATTCCGCTATTACAAGCGACTCGGCGAACGGGCCATCGAACAGTGTTCGGACGAAGGGCTCTTCTCGACGCTCGATTCCGAGTCGAATTCGATTGCCATCATCGTGAAACATATGGCGGGGAATATGCGCTCGCGGTGGACGGACTTCTTGACCACGGACGGAGAGAAGTCCGAGCGGAATCGCGATAGCGAATTCGAGGATCCGCCGGCGAACAGAGCCGACTTAATCGCCATCTGGGAACGCGGCTGGAAGTCGGTGTTCGTCGCGCTGGAGCCGTTGGTGGAGGCGGACTTGGCGCGCACGATTACGATTCGGCAGGAGCCGCATTCCGTGATGCAAGCCATCAACCGACAAGTCGCTCACTATTCGTATCACGTCGGTCAGATCGTGTTTCTAGCAAAACATTTGACGGCAAAGAAGAAGGGCAGCTGGGATTCACTGACCGTGCCCCGCAACAAGTCCAGGGAATTCAATGTGGATGTGGCGGAAGGGCGGAAATCACAACGATGAGTCCAACATCTTTCGGTTCAACTTCTGGCCGGTGAACTTGCTGACTCGCTGGCGCACGCCGCGGTATGCTCCCGTTTCGCCATGTTTGGTCGCGGCCATCGCCCTTCGCGGCTTTCCTTCCGCCTCGCGATTTGCCACAATTTGTTGGTTTCCTCATGCGACGCAAACGTTGGTTGCGCTGGGCCTTGCTGCTGGTCGTCGTTCTTTTCGGCGGCAGCGAAGCATTTTCGCGCCTCCTGCAGACCAACGCAGCCCGCCGTTATCTCACCGGGCGCCTGCAATCGAGTTTTGGCAGGCCGGTGGAGGTCGGCGGATTCGATTTCAGCATTCTCGATGGACCGCGCATTGAAATTCTCGGGGTCAGTGTTGCCGAGGACCCGCGCTTCGGAAACGAATATTTTCTTCGCGCTGAAAAATTGACTGCCGGGCCGCGCTGGTCCGCGCTGCTCACCGGTAAATTTGAGTTCGGCACGCTTCCCTTCACCCGCCCCAGCCTCAATTTGGTTCGCCAGCCGGACGACCGCTGGAATCTCGAGGGCTGGCTGCCTCCCGCGACGTCTCCGAAACGCGGCC
>Ga0181538_10002563_pt1 | contig 18698 bp, 15 predicted proteins | sample PEATcosm2014_Bin_40_FD_119773 | JGI IMG/M metagenome (GOLD analysis project Ga0181538, IMG submission 119773) | Peatland microbial communities from MTU Mesocosm Facility, Houghton, MI, USA - PEATcosm2014_Bin23_30_metaG | ecosystem: Environmental > Terrestrial > Soil > Wetlands > Peat | place...
GTCATGGCTTTGAGGCCGTCGGCTACCGGTTGGAGGAGACCGTAAGGGCCGACCCGGTTGGGGCCATAGCGGTTCTGGATGCGCCCGAGGCCCTTGCGCTCCAGAATAGTGGTAATCGCGAAGAGAAGCGGGAAGGTGATGAGTATCACGGCGACGGAAATAACTGCTGAACAGAATGGCTGCCACTGGTCCGGCACAGAACCCACCAGCCAGTGCTTCAAGGTGACGAATATCTGGTCCAACATTTCAACCATCTCAGGCCCTGTTTCAAAAAGGAAAAGCCCAGCCCTGTCTAACCTGGGCCGAGCATAAGCATGGCGCGGGTTTGCCCGCTCCGCAAGCGATTACCGTGATGGGGCACGCGCCGGGCCCCGCCTCTGCCAGGCGGTTCTTGCCGCCGTCAACTATTCTATCGGCGGGGTAAGGGCGGAATCGCTACCTCCGGTGTGCGCCTGCGCCAGCAATCCCGGCAACCGCGCCGCTAGAGCAACACGCCCGCGCCACCGGAGCGCCACGCCAGTGCCTCCATAGTTGCAAGGTAGTTGCAAGCATGTTGCAAGCCTGTTGTAAGCTTGTTTGAAGCATCCTTCTTAGTCCTGCCGTCCTGCCCCTGCCCCACCGCATACGCCGTCAAGCCATTCCATCCCGCCTGATCCCAGCGAAGCGCCCTACGGTGCCCCAGCCTTAATATTAGACTCTCAAACCGCGGTGGAAGTTACAGAAATCTTATGCGTGACGTATTTCGGAAGCGCCTGCAGACCAAGCTTCTTACTGGAACAGATTGAGTATTCGAGGAAACCGAGCGGCGTGCTCAGGAATTCACACGCTCCGCAGTCGCCAGAGCAGGTGCCGGGCTGGACCCTGCTGCGGGTTTACTCGAAGCAGCCGCCTTGGCCTTCGCCTCAGCCCTGGCCTTATCGGCCCCCAGCCGCGCGTCCACCCCAGCGGCTTCGACGGGATGCATTTTGCGATAGTAATCGTTGGACTTCGCCAACTGTTCCTTCCGCACCAGCAAGCCCCCGAACCGGTTGCAGGTGCTCAGCTCATACTCGACGTCCATCTTAATGGCATCGAACGGGCAGACCTCGACACAGATCTGGCAGCTCATGCAGACCGACGTATCGATGTCGAACGTCTTGGGCTGGAACTGCAGTTTGCCCGTCGCGTCGGGCTTCCGGACAGTGTCCTTGACGATATAGATGCATTGGGGCGGACACTCCTTCTCGCAGATCAGGCAAGCCACGCAGCGCAAGCCCTTCTGCCAATCGTCGCCATCATACACCAAGAAAGGGAAGTTGCGTGCTGCCTCCGCTTGCGGGCGCCGCTCCTCGGGATACTGCACCGTTACCAGCCGTTCGTCTTTGACATAGCTACCGACGAAGTTCCGGGCGGTCTCCGCCATGCCCTTCAGGATGCCTTGCCCCAGCATAGGAACGCTCATCGGTCCACCTCCCCCATCACAATATCGACGCTGCCCAAGATAATCACCACGTCGGCGACGTGATGCCCGAGGCACATATCCTCCAGAATAGTCAGATTGATGAAGCTCGGCGGCCTCACTCGGTAGCGGTAAGGGTTAGGCGAGCCGTCGCTAATAACATAGAAGCCCAGTTCCCCCTTCGGCGCTTCGATGCGTCCGTATGCTTCCCCCACCTTGGGACGAAAGCCGCGCAACTTCGCCTTGGGATCAACGATCGGCCCCTCTGGGATGTCATGCAAGGCCTGCTGAAGAATCTTCAAGGACTCCCGCATCTCCAGGATACGGATCATGTAGCGGTCATAGACGTCACCGTGCTCCCCCAGCGGCACGCGAAAGCTGAACCGGTCATAGATTCCGTACTTGTCCACCTTGCGAACGTCATAGTTGACGCCGCTCGCCCGAATCATCGGGCCGGTGACGCTCGCGTTTACAGCGAGGTCGCGCGGCAGGCAGCCCACCCCCTGCGTGCGCGACATGAGGATTTCGTTTTCGCTGAGTAGGGCCTCATACTCATCAAGGAAGCGCGGGAACTCGCTCACTATCTGCTTCGTCTGGTCGAGCCACCCCGGAGGCAAGTCACAACGACAACCGCCGAAACGCATGTAATTGCACATCATCCGGGCCCCGGTAAGCGACTCGAACAGATCGAGGATTGTCTCACGCTCGCGGAAAGCATACATCAGCGGAGTGCCCATCGCTCCCATGTCCTGGAGGAGGAATCCGACGAGGGAGACATGGTTCTGGAGGCGGGTCAGCTCAGCGGTGATCACCCGAATGTACTCCGCGCGCTCGGGCGCTTGCAGGCCGGCCAGCTTCTCGACCGTCAGCGCATAGGCCCAGTTGTTGGTCAGCGAGCAAAAGTAATCCAGCCGGTCAGTGTACGGCATCGAGCCCAGGTAAGTCGTCTGCTCGCCGATCTTTTCGTGGTTGCGATGCAAGTAACCGAAGACGGGCTTGAGCTTCACCACGCGCTCGCCATCGAGCGCCACGTCCATCCGGAACACGCCATGCGTCGAGGGGTGCTGCGGCCCCATCGAGATTTCGAGCAAGTCGCCCGCCGGAGTGCCGTCGGCCATTACTTTGGGACGAAGCTCATACTGCTTCTCCGGCTCTTTAGTCTCCGACTTGCTAAGCGCTGAATTCATGAGCTTTCCAGTTCCCAGGGCTGATGTTGCGGCAACTCACCTGGCTGAGAGAGAGTGCCGAATTCCCTCCATCAAAGCCAGCGTGCCGTGCCGCCTGCACCAGTCCTCGACATATCCCCAATCGAGCTTGTCCCGCTGCACGGCCATGACATCGCGCGCGTCATCCTTGTCCTTGCCGCGAGCCCAGCGGAGCTTTGTAACGATCACGTCCTCCGGCGAAGGCAGCCAAACCCGCCGGTCGTGGAGTTGCACGGCGCGCCGCCGCTGAAAGCGAGACCGGTCATGCTCGTCCTGCGACAGCAAGAACAACTCCACCTTGAACGCCTTCTTCCTGTGGCGAAGCACCTGGCGAAACGTGCCAGTATTCGTCTCGAAGGATAATTGCGGATCGAGGAGAAAGTCTTCGCCCAATTGCTTGGCGAATTCCGGTCCCACGGCCTGGTGCGTCTGGAGCACGAAGTCCGCATCCCTGGTCGAACGCGGGATGCCGTAGTAGTTACTCGCAAACGAGCCGGTGAGCAAAAAGGGAATGCTGCGGGCCTCCAAGGCTTCGGCCACGCGCAAAGTAATGCTCTCGGCTGTGGTCATCCCCGCTTCTCCAGTTGTTCGCGCAAGTCCAACCTCTCTTCGAGAATCCGCCGGCATTCCTCGTCGCTCAGCCCGGGGAACTGGTCCCGGATGCCGGCCAGCGTAATCGAGCACGCGTACTCGAAAAGCTCCTCGCCCGCAAGCAGCTTCTCCTCCGGTAACATCTGCCGCGCCTCGGCCACCCGCTCGCGATACAGCTCTTCGGCAAGTCGTCTGATTTGGGGATCGGCGGAGCCTGACTGGCGCTCAACCGGAGTGGTCTCTTTGTTGCTCATATTTGCAAGCTACTCGGAAGATGCTGCGGCAACAACCCTGCCTTCTCAGTGGCATTTCCAAGAATGCCATCCTGATCATGACGGATAATGCCGCCGCGCCTTCTCCAACAACTGGTCATGCGGCGTTGGCTCATACTCGTAATCCTCCGGCTCGACATAGTCTTTGCGCATAGGGAAATCCTTAAACTCATCCCACATCAGGATGCGCCGCAGATCCGGGTGCCCCTCGAAGGTGATGCCATAGAGGTCGTAGGCCTCCCGCTCCTGAAACTCGGCCCCGCGCCAGACCGGCGTAAGCGACGGCACGCGCGCGTTGTCCGCGCGGTTCACCGTCCGCAGCCGCAGGATGACCGGGCCGTGCTTCAGTTCCATCGAGTAGAGGTGATACACGACTTCAAGGCAACCGGGTTTCTTATGCTCTATCGTCTCCTCTATTTCCCGCTCCACGCCTTCAATGACCTGCTTCACCTTCCGTTTCTCCTGGACCACCTTGTCGAGCCAGTCGATGCCGGTGACGTTGGAGGCGTAGTCCAGCCGCAAAGACGGGTCATCACGCAGCAGCCTCGCGACCGCTAGGGCGTGGGCGTTATCCACCAGCAGCGAGCGCTGGCCCGCCGGGTTGTCGTTGGGCACGATCTCAAGAGACGCCCCCGGAACCGCTGCTTCCACACGGCCTTTGATTTGCTCCAACGTTTCCACGATGCCTATCTCCGGCTAGGCGCCGCGAACCAGCGTGGGCGGCTGCCAGACGGCCGGGTTGTTCGCCGGCTCGAGGTCGTGTTCGCCATACTCCGGCACGGGGAATTCGCTCGGAGCCTCGGCGACCAGGTGCCGGGGACGCTGCGCGCCGGTCAGCGCCTGCTCGTCGATCTTGCGTTGCAGCGTCATGAACGCGTGCAGGAGCGCCTCGGGCCGCGGCGGGCAACCGGGAATATGCACGTCCACGGGGATATATCGGTCGATGCCTTTGAGCACATTGTAACCCTGCTTGAATGGCCCGCCGGAGATCGCACAGGCGCCCATCGCGATGACGTATTTGGGCTCCGGCATCTGGTTATAGAGCCGCACGACTTGCGGGGCCATCTTCTTTGTCACCGTGCCGGCCACAATCATCAGGTCCGCCTGGCGGGGCGAAGGTCGAAACACCTCGGCCCCAAACCGCGCGAGGTCCCACCTGGCCATGGACGCAGCCATCATCTCGATGGCACAGCAGGCCAGGCCGAAGCCCAGCGGCCAAATGGAGTTCTTGCGCCCCCAGTTGTAGAGCTCTTCCAGCGACGTGGTGAACACGCCTTGCTTGCTCAGCTCGCTTCGCAGTCCTTCGTCCATGGAGAAACGGAGTAATGGAGTATTGGAGTGTTGGAGTGATGGTGTTGGCCCTCTTGCATCACTCCAACACTCCAATACTCCAATACTCGGTTTGTTCGGCTCACTTCCACGTCAGCACACCTTTCTGCCAGGCCCAGGCCAACCCTTCCGCCAGCAGCAGCAGAAAGACGATCATCGCCATGAACGCGCCGGCAGTTAAGCCCCCAAACGCAACCGCAAAGGGCAGCACGAAGATCGTCTCCACGTCGAAGATCAGGAAGATAATTGCATACAGGTAATACTCCGCCTTGAACTGCACCCACGCGTCGCCTTTCGATTCGAGCCCGCATTCGTAGATGGCGTTCTTGCCCGGGCCGGGCTTGCGCGGCGAGAACTTCTTCGCCCACAGCCAGGCCAATCCTAGCGGTGTCAGAGCAAAGACAACGGAGGCGACCAGCAGGACAGAGATGAACAGGTAAGGGCTGTACTCAGCGTGCATGGCTCAATAACAGCTACTTGGGATCCTGGCGATGCAAGCCGACGGAGTGGGCGATCTCGTCGAACTCCTCGTGGCTTACCTCTTCGAGCTGCTTGCCTTTGGCGGCGAGCTTCTCGTTAATCTTGATGGCCTTCTCCGTCATGACCTCGTGGGTTTCCTGCGTGCCCCCGGCGAGGATGAAGTTGGGGCCGGTGGTCAGCCGCTTGTGGCCATCGGAATCGAGGCCGACGCCAAGCATCAACGCCTTGCGCCGCGGCTTCTTTTTCTTCGCATTCGCCATGCAGAGAGGCTAAAGGCTGCTCGCAAGCAGGTCAATGCCTGCTTCACGCGATGGGCGCCGTCAATGCCTTGCCGTTGTCGCCCGGTCCCAGTTTGAGGAGGAAGGGGACGGCAATCTTGGCCCATGCCGCTGGGGAGAGATAGCCGGAAGCGGAACCGCCGAAGCAGCTTTGGAGCATCTCGGTGTTAATGATGCCCGGATTCAGAGCCACGGCCGCCAGGCCGGACGGCAACTCCTGCGCGAACGCCTGCGTTAGCCCCTCAATCGCCCACTTGCTCGCGCAGTACGGCGCAACCTCCGCGTCGGTGGACCGTCCCCACCCAGAACTGAAATTCACGATCACGCCATGCTTGCGCTTGATCATCTCCGGGACAAAGTGGCGGATGACATTGGCGATGCCCTTGATATTTACATCTATCACTGCGGAGAATTCCAGCGCAGGTACTTCCCAGAGGGGCGCGTTCCGGTTGATGACGCCAGCGTTATTGAGCACCAGATCGGGCGCCCCGTGTGAACTGAGCAGCCGGCCTGCCCAGCGTTTCACCTCGTCGTCTGCAGCCACGTCCACCGCTGCAAAATCATGCGGCAATCCGATCTGGCGGCGGAGTTGCTCAACTCCATCCCGCGACCGGCCACACCCGAGGACTGCGTGCCCGAGCTGGACGAATTCGTCCACCATGGCGCGGCCCAGCCCTCGCGTTGCACCCGTGATGAGCACGACCTTTCTGGCCATACGCGCCTCAATGGGTCAGGGCATAGACCGCGATATTGAGCGTGAGTTTCTGGCCGTCCTCCGGACTCACGCCCTTGCCGCTGTTGCACGTGTTGTTGGCGCTGAACGCGCAGCAGAGGCCGTCTTCGCACATCACCGCCACCAGGTTTCCCTCGTAGAATACGCCATCGAGCTGGATGTCGCGCGGCTCGTGCAGGCAGCGGATTCGGTCGATCTTGTAGAACGAGCGGTAGATCAGGTGGTCGTAAGGAATCGGCTTCACTTTCTCGGTGGGAAATATGCGGCTGAACTCCCGTCGCCAGGCCTTGGGAAGGCCCGGGCTGGTGCAGCAGACTGAGGCAAAGAAGAATCCGCCGTGCGCTAAATACTTCCACAGATTCGCCAGCTCCGGATCGGTCAGTACAAAGTCGTTATGCCCGTTCATGAACAGGAAGGGCGTCTCAAACAGCTCCGGGTCGGTCAGCCGGACTTTGCGCTCTTCCTGGATCTTGATGGTAGAGGCGCGTGATACCAACTGCATCAGTTCCTGTCCCACCCCGCTGCAATCGTTGCCGTCGTTCGCGCTGTAGCGCACGCGGCCCATGAAAAAGGTGGCTTGCTTGTCATCCGTGGTTTGCGCCACGGCGGTGAGAGCGACTGCCGCCTGCACCAGAATGAATAAAAGTATGGCACGTATAGGACTCATGCGACTTATTCTATAATGCATCATGCCAACCCCCATCGCTTTCGCAGCAGCCACTCGCCGCCCAGACATCCCACCACTAGTGCCAGCAGCCAGCCATTCACGCCGACCGGTCGGCGCATGGGCTTGCCGTGTCGAACCTGCTCGATCTTGGCCTTGATCTGTGCCACCAATTCGGCCGCATTGCGGCAGTCTTCGACCTTCACCGCCAGCCCGTCGCTGATCGAGGCCCACTGCTGCAAGGTTTCCATGTTGCGGGCCGTGTCCTGGAATTCCACGTTCACGTCCCGAATCTCAATCGGTCTCGTTGCAATCGGCACCTTCATTGCGTCGGAGACGGTGACCGTATAGATGTCGGCCTTGTCCGCGTGGAACCTGAAGTCCACCGGACGCCCGGCTTCCAGCTCGACGGTTTCCTCGTGCAGGAGCTTCTTCTGGCCGTCCTCGACCCGCGCAAAGAACTTGCGGCTCGGGTCGGTGATGTTTTTAGGATTGGGCTGCTTTTCAAGAACCACTTGCACGTCCATCTGCGGATGCAATTCCTGATCGGCCAGGTGGATTGACACATCCTGCCGGCCCACCTCGCTGAGAAAGCGAAAGAGCTGCCGCCAGAAGCGGTCGAACTGCAGCGGCTCCGCGTCCTTCGCCAGCCGCCAGCGCCAGAAATTCTGGATGCACACCACCGCCGACAATCCTGCGCCATATCGCTGCGAAGCCATCAGGATGCGGCGCCCCTGCGGTCCGTCGTCCGTTTGGTGCACCGCCCACACCTGCGCGCCGGGCTTGGCGGCATCCACGCGCCCATATTGTGTGAAGGTCGGCAATTGCGCCCACACTTCCCGCACGGTGCGATTATCCGCAATTTGAAAGACCGGATGCTGTAAAGCGTCCTCCGTTAGCTCCAGCCGAAAGGGACGGTCCAGCCCCTGCACTCCCCGGTTAGGGGAAAACACCACCGGCAATAACTGCTCCAGCCGGCTGCTCTGCCACGAGCTGTCAAACGTCGCCGGCCCACCGATCATCAGCACTCCGCCTCCCAGCTCACCGCAAAAGCGCGCGAGCACTTCCTGCTGCGCGGGAGTCAAGTCCGACGGGCGCAGGTTCGAGAGCACCACCACCCGGAAGGGCGCAAGCTCTTCGAGCGTCGTAGGGAACCCGTTCATCAGTTCGCCCGCGCTCTCAACGTTCTGGCGGAACACCGACTGTTTCGACGTGCGGGTCAGCCCGGTCATCTTGATGGTCTGGTCGTTGCGCAGCGCCAGGCTGACGAACTTGTAATCCCACGTCAGCGCGCCTTGAATGTAGAGCACCCGCAGCTCCTTCTCATCCGACACGCGCACGGCGGTGCTCGCCAGCATGTTTACGCATTTCAGGTTGGGCAAACTCGGCGGGAGCAGTTGCACCGCGTAGTTGTGGACGCCCTGCTTCTCTTCGGTCACCGGGAAGCTCTCCAGCCAGGTGCGCGAGCCTTTGCCTGGAATCACGCTCTTCTTCTGTGACATCTGCCCGTCACGAAACAGCAATAGGTCGAATCCAGGCATGTCCTCGGTGTTAATCATTTCAAGCTGCGCCGCGATGCTGAAGGCGGTCTTGGTTGAGACGATCGACGGCGCTCCCACCTCGCGCAAGGAAAGCGTCCGCACTCCCAGGTCGCTGCCGAACCCCACGCCGATGAATGGCACACGCGCGTCCACCAGCGCCGTCAGCGCGCGTGCATTATCCGCGCTCTCGTTCACGATCCCGTCTGTTAACGCGATTACTGCCAGCGGCGGTTGAGCTGTGCTGGCCAGAGCCTGCGCGACTGCCCCGCCGAGATTGGTGCGCTTGCCATTTGGTGTCGCCGACCCCAGCTTCGCCCCGTCTGCCGCCTCGGCACCCTGGTCAAAAAGCATCGCTTGCACCGGCAGGCTGGCGGCTCGCAGGGCCGGCAGCAGCCTTTCCCGCAGGAAGCCGAGCGCCTGCTGATACCGGCTCGCATCCCGTTCTTCCAGGGACATGCTCTCGCTCCGATCCATCAGCAACATCACCGAGCGCGTCGCCGGTGCCGGCGGTTCCCGGCTCATCCAGACGGGGCGTGCCGCTAGGAAGACAAGCACCAGCAAGGCGATCAACCGCAATGCCCCCAGCCCGGCGATCCGCGAAGTCGCCAGCCCGCGCCGATGCTGCCGCCAAATGGTCAACGCCAGCGCCATCCCCAGCGGCACGGCAAAAAGCCACCCCTGTTGGAATTCAAAGACGATCGCCGCTATCATTTCTCGGAGAGCCTTTGGAAATACTTCTGGATTCGGCCGCGGTAGGCCGGCGGCAGCCGCGTCGGATCGATGTTGGTCACCTCAGGCTTATCTTCCCTCTTCGACATCTGGTCGGCGGTTTCAACTGAAAAATGCTGAAGCTCGTTGATCAGCCGCCTCAGGTCCTCCACCTCGATCGGCTGTTCAGCCTTGAGCATCTGGTCGAGCTTCTGCAGGAGCTTGGTCCCAGGTTCGCTTTCGCCGTAAAGCTCACGCATGCCGCTTTGCAGGTTCCCCAAGGCTTCCTTGCCTTGTTTGCCCTGGCTCTCCCGCGACATTTGCCGCTTGTCTTCAAGCTGCTTGGCTAAGCTCTCGAGCTCGGACATTCCCTGGTTGAAGCTTTCCTGGCCCCCCGTTTTCAGCGAATCGGTCTTCTGCGCCGCCTGCAGCGACTTCGGCTCGCTATCCTCGAAGGCCTTGCTGACCTTGCTCAACGCATCCTTGGCTTCACCCGCGCGCTGCTGGCGGGTTGATTCATCTTGCGCCAGTTGCACCCGCGCCAGCTTCGAGTCCAGCTCCGTCTTGTTCGGCCCGTTCAAGGCGGCTCGCAGAGGCGGGCCGAACGCATCGCGCGTCGGCTCCTGTTCGGCGACCTTCTTGAGCTGGTTGAGCGTCTCGCGCGCCTCGCTGGCGGTCCGGTCCACTTCCGCGTCCGACACCCCGCCGCCCACGCCTGGGTTGGCGCACTTGCCAAACGTCTGGATCTGTTTGTCGAGCATCTGCTTCAGTTTGTAAGCATCCGCGAGCTGCTGCCCGGTCATCTCGCTCTTCATTGCCTCGCTGAGCTTCTCCATCTGCTGCGTCGCCCGTTGCGTCGAGGTCTTCGCGTCCGCGCTCTTCTTCTGCAACGACTCCGCCGCCTTGGCCAAAGCGTCCTGCGTTTGCTGCGCCTCGGCCTGGGTCCCCTGGAAGGGGCGCGGATGGAGTTGCTCAAAATCAGTCAACGATTGCTGCAACTGCTTCTCCTGGTCCCCCAGCCGAGTGTAGTCGGTCCGCGGCGCGGTGCGGGCCTGCTGTTCCAGGTTCTTCTGCTGCTGAAACGTCTTGTCCACGAACTGCTGCGCGGCCTTGGCCTCGTTGCGAAATTCCGCCATCTCGTTCAGCTTCTTCGCGTTCAGCTTCTTCAGGGCGTCGGCAGTCGGCGCGGTGTCGTTGTTGTTCGAGTCCCCGGCCCCATCCGCGAACGCGTCCGGGTTATCGCTTACGGCCTTCTGAAACATCTTGCGCGCGGCAATCAGCTCGGCCAGTGCGCGGCGCTCTCGGTTCTGCGCCTCGTTCATCACGTTGTCGCCCAGTAGTTGGCTGGCGCGGTCCAGCGACTTCTCCGCCTTGGCCAGGTTATCCAGCGCGTCGCCGATGGGTTTGTTCTCCATGCGGCCAGCCATTTTGGCGTAGAGGTGCTTCGCCGATTCGCCCAGATCCGCTTCAGCCTCCGACAGCTTCTTCCGGTCTTGCGCCTGCAAGGTCTCCTGCTCCTGTGGCCTCTGCAGGTGTTGGTGCGTCTGCCGGATTACGTGCTGCTGCCGGCTGATCAGCGTGGACAACTCGTTCAAGCACGCATATGCCTCGCCGCCCTCGCCGCCGGGCATCTTCAGAATGTCTTCCCGAAACGGGCGCACCTCGAGGAAATAGACGTCCGAAGCAAACGAGTTCTCCTTCTCCGTGTTCGCTTTGGCGTAGTAGGTCATCACGTCCCAGTCCGCCAGGCGCAACTCGTCCAGATAAACCGTGGGTTGGTACACCGCGTAGCGCGGCTCAGGCGGCGGCGGCAACTCGTGCGGCGTTTCGCCGGCGCCATTGATCGTGGAAAACCAGCCCACCTTCTTCAGCGCCTGGTTTGCCGCCGCCTCGATTTGCAGCGGCACCACATCCACCTTCGTCACCCGCAGGTCGCTGCCGGGGTCGGTGATGCGCACTTCGCCCCAGGACTGGCTCTGTTCGGCGTTGTTAGTCGTCGGCAACGTCAGCTCCATGGGCTTCTCCGCCACAACGGGCGGCTTCGCCTTGGCTTTCTCCGCCGCGAGCAGCCGGCTCCAGGGCGAGTAAAACTGATAGACCAGCACGGTTGCCACCAGCGCCGCGATGAAGCCCAGCATACATTCACGCGCGCGGGTGGCCGGGAACGGGGACGGCACGGTTTTCGCCGCCATCACTTTGTGGGCCTGGCGGGCGATGCGCAAGGCAAACGAGGAGACGCGCGCATCCCGCGGGCGGCGTTCGAGAAAGAGCAGCGTGTTTAACCGGTCGAGCAGCCTGGGGTTCACCCGCTCGAGAGCCGCGGCCAGCCAGGCCCGGTCCGGGGAACCGGCCAACACAGCGATGATGATGACCACCCACGCGATGAATGCGGTGATGGCCAGCAACGCGAAGAACATCGTGGCCAGCGTCATGCTGGTAACCCACCCGACGAGGATCGCCCCGCCGAAAACCAGCACCAATGTGCAAACGATGCTGCCCAGCAGGAAGCTGTGCTGAAGGAATTTGAGCCATTTCCACCGGAACTCAGCCCGATTCAGGCTCGTCTCGACCACAGCATATCGATTACTCATACGCGCTCCCGCTTAATGTCGGCCAGCGCCATCTCCAGCATCAGCGCCGCTAAGCCTCCCACCACCATCCACCACCACCAATGCTGTTGCAAGATGCCGCTCAGGCTAAGCTTCCCTCGCGCGGCCACCGCCGCGGCGTTCACGGTGCCGGGTGGCAGGTTCACCCGCCAGACCTTGAGAGCCTCGGGCGCATCGACATACGCCAATTGCGACTCCTTCGGCGAGGGATTCACGCTGAACATCTTCTCCACCTGCGTGCCGTCGTCGTACGTCAGCGAATAGACACCGGGCTTCTCCGGCATCCGCACCTGTGTCCTCCCCTGCTCTACCGGCGCGCGGCTCAGCACCTGGCGCTCGTCCCGCAAGCTGACTTCCTTTACAGCCGAGCCCACCGGTAACTGGATTTTGCTGATCTCCGCCGGCTCGAACGTCGTCGGCGTCGGGTCCTCCGCCCGGGCCGTCTGCAGCGTCAGGTCGAGAAAGGGCACGAAGGTCTGGTCCACCGGCCACGAGGTGTGCTCGCGGTCCAGCCCGAACGCGGCCACGAACAGCTTGCCCGGGAACTTGGTGCCCTGGAAGAACAACCCCGCGCCCTTCTCGGAGAAGATGAGCGGCATCGCCTGGCTCCCTTTGATCTGCACGTACTTGGAAACCTTGACGTCCATCAGGCTTCCGTAATCGGGCGATAGGAACGGATGGAAGATCGGATGGTTCGAATACACAAACTGAAATCTCTCCGCACCGCCTTTTTCCATGCTGACCGTGCCCTCCGCTTCGAAGCCTAAGTCCCGCAGGCAACCGCTGATGCTGGGCGTCACCCGGTTCACCAGCAGCAGCACCCCGCGCCCGTTCGTTACGTAGCGCCAGAGCAGCTTGCGCGCGTCGCCTGATTGCAGATAGTTGCTCTCCACGACCAGCACGTCGGCATCCTCGCTCCCGGCCAGCTCCGCCGCGAGTTTCGTCGGGTCCAGCACCCGGGTCGCCCATTGGCCGCGCATGACTTCCGGGGAGAGTGCCAGGCGCAAATACTGCGATTGGGCCAGCAGCGCCACTTTGCCCTCGACCACCGGCGCCAGCGAAAAGAACACCCGATTGTCTCCCGCCAACGCGTCCGGTGTCCCATCGACGCTCACATCGCCGCGCAGCCAGGCTGCCGGGTCGGCCTCCCATTGCGCCTGCAGCAGGATCGTCTCGGGCTGTTTCTCCAGCTCCACGGCCCGGTTGAAGATGACCTGCTCGTTGGCGCGCAACACGATGTTCGCCGTCTTCGCCTCGCCTGCGTGCCTGAGCTTGACTGTGAAGTTCACCAGCGATTTGTCGCCCAAAAATATCCGCTGTACGCGCGGCTCGGAGAGGGAAAGGTTGGGCAGCGCCAGCGCACTGATCTTCGGCAATTCAATGTCCACGTTGCGCAGGAACGGCGGACTGTTCACGTTCTCAGTCCACTGATTCTCCTGGTTGTCGCCCAGCAGGATGATACGCTTTTGCTCCCCCAGCGAATTGCCCAGCAGAGAATTCGCCTGCCGAAACGCCGGCAGATAGGAGCCGCGCTGGTAGGACGGCTCCAACTCCTTCAGCTTTTGCTTCGCCGCTTCACGGTTCTCTCCGAATGATACCACCACGCGCGGCACTGAGGTCAGTTCGATGACCGCAATCTGGATGTCGCTCGGCCCCTTGCTCACCTCGCTCAAAACCCGGTCGCGGTCGCGCGTGAAACCGTCATTGGCCTGGTGGCTTAGCGTGTTGTCCAGGATATAAACCCGGCTTTCCTTGACCGGCGCGGTGTTTGCCCCGCGCAGATAGGGCCAGGCGAACGCAGCCACCAGCGCCAGCAGCGCCAGCACTCGCAGGGCGAACAGCACCAGGTCGCGCAAGCGCAGCGGGCTGCGGCGCGGCTCAGGCTGGTCGTCCAAGAACCGCAAGCCGGTAAACTCCACCAGGTTCGTCTCCCGCTTCCGCCGCAGGTGCAGCCAGATCGGCGCCGCAACCATCAGCGCGCCCAGCCAGAACCACGGATTGAGAAAGAAAAAGGGCATGACGATTGGGCTACTTGAGCCGCTTCCTCTCCGCCAGGAACAGGGCCAGCGCCCGCCACGGATTCTCGTCCGTGTGCACCACGCAATGTGTCATCTCGAGGCTGCGGAACAACTCCAGATGCGCTTCCATAAACGCGTTGAACCGCGCCAGGTAGCTTGCCCGCGCCGCCGCCGGCGTTACCATTCGCCGCACCCCTGTCTCCAAGTCTTCGAACAGCCTGGATTCCGTGAACGGGAACTCCGTCTCATCGCGGTCCAGCACCTGGAAGATGATTACCTCATGGCCGTGAAAGCTCAGTTGCTTGAATCCCCGCGCCACCTCATCCGACGGCTCCAGCAAATCGGAGAAGAACAGGATCACGCTGCGGCGATGCACCAGGCGGATGGTCTGCTCCAGCAGTAGCGACAGGGAGGCCCCGCCGGTCGCGCGCAGCGATTCGAGCTGCCGCAACATCAGGCCGAACTGGTTTGGTCGCTGAGAAGCGCGGATATACTCCGGCACTTCGCTCTCGCCGCTCAGCGTCACCATGCCCGCCGCGTCATTCTGCTTGAGCAGGAACCACGTCAGCGCCGCCGCCAGGACCTTGGCGCATTCGAGCTTCGAGCCCCATGCCGCCCCGCCCTGATACTTCATTGATGCGCTGGTGTCGCACACCACATAGAACCGCGCATTGGTCTCCTGCATGTAGCGCTTGATGCAGAGCCGGTCGCTCCGCGCGTACAGCCGCCAATCCAGGTGCCGCAGATCATCCCCCGGCTGGTAATTCCGGTAGTCGCTGAACTCCACGCTGAACCCGTGAAACGGGCTGTTGTGCAACCCGCTCAGGAACCCCTCCATCACATACCGCGCCTTGAAATCCAGCCCCTCCAGCGCCGCCAGCATCTTCGGATCGAACCGCTCAGACAATGTTTGCGTCGCCGTGGCCATAACTAACCAAGCTTACCTGCCGCTTCACGCTTCACGTTTCACGTTTCGCCCCTTCACTCCCTCGCCACATCCTGCAACAGTTGCCGAATGATTTCATCCGTCGTCTTGCCCTCCGCATCCGCCTGGAACGTGCGTATCAACCGGTGCCGCAGCACCAGCGGCGCAAGTGTCGCGACGTCCTCGCACGCCACGTTAAAACGCCCCTGGCACGCCGCTCGCGCCCGCCCGGCCAGAATCAGGTACTGGCTGGCGCGCGGACTCGCGCCCCACCGAATCCAGCGTTTGATGTATTCCGGCGCTTCGCCGTTGGCCACCGGGCGGGTCGCGCGGACCAGCCGCACCGCATAATCGATCACATTCGGGGCCGCCGGCACCTGCGCAATGGCCTGGCGGAAGCTCAGCACCTCCTCGCGCGTCAGCACGGGCTGCAGGCGCTCCAGCGGCGTGAAGGAGTGCTGCGCCACCACCTGGTTCTCCTCTTCCAGCGTGGGATATTCCACCAGCACCTCGAACAGGAACCGGTCGAGTTGCGCCTCGGGTAACGGGTAGGTCCCCTCCTGCTCGATCGGGTTCTGCGTCGCCAGCACCATGAACGGCTCTTCCAGCCGATACGTCTTGCCGGCCACCGTCACCGTCTTTTCCTGCATCGCCTCCAGCAACGCCGCCTGCGTCTTCGGCGGCGTGCGGTTGATTTCGTCCGCCAGCAGCACCTGCGTGAAGACCGGCCCCTGCCCAAACACAAACCGCCGATGCCCGCTCGCCGCATCCTCCTCCAGTATCTCTGTCCCCGTGATATCCGACGGCATTAGGTCGGGTGTAAACTGGATGCGCGAGAAGCCCAATTCCAGCGAGTGCGCCAGCGTCTGCACCAGCAGCGTCTTGGCCAGCCCTGGCACGCCCACCAGCAAACAGTGGCCTCGGGAAAAGAGCGCATACAGCGCCGCCATGATGACATCCTCCTGCCCGATAATCACCTTGGCCATCTCATCCTTCAGCAGTCGAATCCGCGGCGCGAGCTGGTCGAGCACCTCGGCGGGATCGCGTTGGATTACTGGCGGCACTTCGTGAACGGTATGAAGTGTGGAGTGGTCAGTCATAATTGTCTTTTCGTGTGTTGCGTGTATTTCGTGGTTTCGCCAGATTCCTAACCCCATGTTCCTATGGTGCCGCCGGCAAACTCGCGCCCGTCGCCAGCGCCCCCAGCAGCTCGCGCACTTGCTGCTGCACCACCGGTGTCTCGGCTGCCGTCAACTCCCCGCGCGCCAGCTCGGCCCGCATCCGCGCCCCCAGGTTGCCATCACCGAGCTTCGTCCATTCGACCCGCCAAAGCAACGGCGCCCTCGTATTCTCTTTAACCCCAGGCAGGACCGATGGTTGCGCATTGGCCGGCAACGCAAACTCGAACTCCTCCTCCAACGTGAGCGGATACCCCATGTTCAAGCAAAGCCCGGCTTTCCGGCGATGCAGCGCCAGGTCCCACTCCTTCGGCAGCCAGAACGGCGCCCGCAGCAAACCACCCCCGCCCACCTTCGAAAACAGCCCCACGCACGTCCCCGCCGCCCGCCAGGTGAAGTCCTCATTCAGCGCGGCCACCGAAGTGGCGCTTTGGCTCTCCAGCGCAAAGGACCCCGCCGTCAACCGATACTTCGCCGACAGCAGCGGGACCCCAAATGCGTGCTCTTTCATTTCCCGCGCCGTGGTGCGCAGCTCGTAGTCCGGATACCCCAGGGCGACAGCGTTTAGTTTGAGCGGCACCGCGTCCATCCCACGGGAACAATCCACCTCCCCGCGCACCTTGAGCACGTGCTCGCGCGGATCGGCCGCCGGCAATTGCGCCAGCGCATTCGTCCCGCCGTCAATTACCAGCACCCGCCGTCCCGGATCGCCCGGCGGCAGCATCCCGAACCGGCACACGTCATCCGTCGTGTCCACCCACACCGTTTCGCCCCCCAGTGTGACCCGCGAAATGGCATGGTTGAAAGCCAGCCCCGGAATCCCCTCGTAAGCCTGGCTGAAGCGCGGCACCAGCACCAGTCGCGCCTCAATCGCCACGGAACGCAGCAGCGTGTTGAACAGGTTAGCCTTGTCCTTGCAATCCCCGAACTCGTTCTGGAGCACGGTCGCCGCCGCGTGGGGCCGGAATGAATTGACCCCCATCGGTACCGCCACGTAGCGCAGCCGGGTCACGTAGTTGTAAAGCGCCAGCACCTTCTCCCGGTCGTCTTTCGCGTCTTTCGTCAACTCCTTTGCCTTGGCCTCGATCTCCGGGGTCAACTCATCCGCCAGCTTGCTGATCCGTCCATACCACTCCTCAAACCCCGCCCAATCGGGAAACGTCGAGATCAGCAGCCGCGACCGTTGCCCCGGCGAAACGAGAATCTCGCGATCCTGCGCGGGCAGATTCTCGAAATGCCACGAGTAGCTCGTCCCGTAAGTCGTCTGCTGGATGACCGGGTCGCCCGCCTCAACCTGCTCCGGCGCGAAGTGGAAGGCCGTATCCTTCGGCACACTTACCTGCACCTTCGCCTCCAACGTTGCCAGGTCCTGCCCGATCGGTATCTCCAGCGACACCTGCGGCAGCGGGAACGTCTTCCATGTCGTCCGGTAACGCACGTGCAGCACCGCCCCTGGTCCCACGCCCGGCAGCGAGAAGAACTTCCGCTGTCCCATCTGGTAATCCCCCACCGCCTGCGCACGCGCGTCGCGAATCGCGTCCGGGTCCAGCCGCGCCAGCTTGCCATCCGCATGCAGCACCTCGCAGTCCTGGAAAGTGATGTCTTCGAACGGAGGCGAATAGCTCACGTCAAAATCGCCGTAGTGCTTCCCCTCCGGCGTCAGCACCTGCACGAACTCCTCCTGCTCCGTAGCAATCGCCGGGCTGCTCCCCAGCGTGTAGCTCAGCCGCCGCCTCAGGATGACCGCATCCGCCTCCGGATACTTCCGCGCCTCGACCCGCTTGACCTCCTTCCACACCTCCGGCAGGTCGCCAGCCGTCTCCTCGGAAACCGGTGACTGTGCTCGCAGCTCTCTGCTTTCTGCTTTCTGTTTTCTGCTTACTGCTTTTCCTTCCCCCGCCTCTTCCTCCGCCGCCGCCACGATCAATTGGTGCGGCTTGTCCGCCGCCACCCAGAGTGTGGGTTCCTCGGTTCGCGCCAGGTTGCGGTCCTTGTACCACGCCTCCGTCGCCCGTCCCAGTTCCTCCGCCAACCCCTGAAAGGGCAGTGCCGTCTTCTCCTTCGCCAGCTTCAGCAACAGCGGCATCCCCACCGGGTCATCACTGAACATCGTCTCGCCTTCCGACGAAATAATCTGCCGCCCCTCCCCCGCCAGCTCGTTCGCGAACGACCCGCTCCCCCGGAACATCAGCACCCACCGCGAGTCTCCCGCTGCCGCCTGGCGCGCCACCGCCTTGAAATCCGCCGCCGTGATCCGCGGCCCTCGCACATGCAGCACTGGCATATTGCCTTGCCGCCCCCCGTGACCCCACGCGATCACCACCAGCGCATTCGTCCCGCCCGCCAGCGTCTGCCCCAGACCCAGGAAACTGCTCCGGTCGCCCTTGAGGACGGTAACTGATGACTGATGACTGATAACTGACAACTGATTGCTGGTGCTAGCCTCCCCTTCCTTTGAACCGCTCTTCCCGCCCGGGCTCGCCGGCAGCTTTACCGCCTGTGGATCGTCGTATAACACGAAGACCTTGGCGGCCTGGCCGCTGCCCGTCGCCAGCTCCAGCCAGGATTGCATCTGATCCCGGTAATTTTCCTCGCTCTCAACGTCCCCCGGCACACCCGCCACCAGCACCACTGTGGATCGTGGCGGGAAAAGCCCCGGCCCGACCGCCGGATCGGCCCCCGCCAAGCCTGCGGCCAAGAGAAGGCTCCATACTACTGCTGCGCCTATA
>Ga0181538_10002564_pt1 | contig 18685 bp, 15 predicted proteins | sample PEATcosm2014_Bin_40_FD_119773 | JGI IMG/M metagenome (GOLD analysis project Ga0181538, IMG submission 119773) | Peatland microbial communities from MTU Mesocosm Facility, Houghton, MI, USA - PEATcosm2014_Bin23_30_metaG | ecosystem: Environmental > Terrestrial > Soil > Wetlands > Peat | place...
CTTGCGGGCGGCATCGTCGGTGCGCATCTCGACTTTCTTGGCGTCCAACCGCGCGCCAATGACGGGGAGAAAGGCGGCGGCGACGGAGGAATCCACCAGCAAAGTTTCCATCGCGTTGCAGACGGCGGGGCGCTGGCATTTGGCGTTGAAGGCTATTTCGCCCGCCATTTTCAAATCCGCGTCCGCGTCCACATAAACATGGCAAACGCCCTTGTAATGTTTGATGACGGGCACTTTGGAGCAGTCGGCCACCATGCGGATGAGGCCTTCGCCGCCGCGCGGCATGCACAAATCCACGTATTGCGTCAGGGCCAGCAGTTCCTTCACCGCGTTGCGGTCGGTGGTGCGGACGACCTGGATGGCGTGGGTGGGAAAATCGGGAAGTGCGCTGGCGGCGGCCTGGGTAAGAATGTCCGCGATGGCTTGGTTGGAATGAATGGCCTCCCTGCCGCCGCGCAAAATGGCGGCGTTGCCGGACTTGAAGCAAAGGCCGGCGGCGTCGGCGGTGACGTTGGGGCGGGATTCGTAAATGATGACGATAACGCCGATGGGGGTGGAAATTTTCTGGAGGCGCAAACCGTTGGGGCGGGTGCGGTCGTCGAGGATTCTGCCGACGGGATCGGGCAGGGCGGCGACTTCACGCAGGCCGGCGGCCATGGCGGCGAGGCGTTTGTCGTCCAGTTTAAGGCGGTCGAGCATGGCGGCGGAAAGGCCCATTTGCGCCGCGGTCTCCATGTCGTCGGCGTTGGCCAGCTCCAGGGCGGCGCGGTTTTGGCCGAGGGCATCGGCCATGGCCAGGAGGCAGGTGTTTTTCTGGAGGGTGGTCAACTGGGCCAGTTGGCGGGAAGCCGTTTTGGCTTGCCGGGCCAGTTGCGTCATGTCATCGGACAAACTCATGCGGGCAAGTTAATTCAAATCCACGCGGTGGAAAGGCAAATTGCAGGGCGGACGGGAATGGAGTGATGGAGTGATGGAGTGGTGGGTGGCCAAATTTGACCATCTTCCCATCACTCCATCACTCCATCACTCCGTTGGGTTCTTCCAAGTCCAGCGATTTATCTGTCCAGCGATTTATCTTGCGTCGGGGGGCGGAATTCGGCTGAATGGCCCGAAAGATACTTGCCCGTGTGGCTTTCGGAACACACCCGCAAGCATGGCGTGTCAACGAAACAATTCATACAATGAACAACGATCAATCCGCGCCCAAGACTTGCGGCCTGGCCATCTGGAGCCTGGTTTTGGGAATTCTAAGTCTTTTTTGTTTTTACATCTTTACCGCCATTCCCGGCGTTATATGCGGGCACAAGGCGCTGTCCCGCATCAAAAGTTCCGGCGGCGCCCTGAAGGGGGAAGGATTGGCCATCGGCGGTTTGGTGACCGGTTACCTGGGAATTGCATTGTCATTGTTCTTCATTCCGTTGCTGGCGGCCATTGCCATTCCCAACTTCGTCAGAGCCAGAACGACGGCGCAACAAAACGTGTGCATCAACAATCTCCGTATGATTGACGGCGCCAAGAGCCAGTGGGCCATGGAACAGCACAAGCAGAGCACCGACACCCCAACCGCGCAGGACCTCACGCCTTACCTGGGCGGCGGTTCCGCCCACAAATTACCCGTTTGCCCGATTGATCCCGCGCAGACGTTTGCGACCAGTTATTCCATCAACGCCGTCAACACCCCGCCGGCCTGCAAGATCATGCCGGCGAAGCACATTCTGCCCTGACCTTATGAATTCGAATGCGTCTTATGCTCCGGGATTGCGCTCCTCGGCGGTTCGTGGCGGTGTTCTGATGGTGGTCTTCTCCCTCATTTTTATTCCGTGGCTGACATCGGGGAACGGGCGTCATTCGGTCTTCAACTTTGTCGGGTGGTTTATGTGCCTCTGGCTTTTTTTCCCTTTGGGCGCGTTGCTGGGCGGTTCAATTTTGAAACGGTTGCGCGGACTCTCGCTGCCCGGCGTCGCGATGGCGGGCCTGGGCATTGGCGTCCTGGCCGGACTGTTGCTGGCGCTTGCTTTGCTCCTTTTCTGGGGATGGGGCGATGTGATAGGGCTGATGCGCGGCGGATCACCCGGCTACATGATGTCGGTCTCGCTGTCGCTTCGCAAATTGGCGTGGCACTATGGCACGAGCGTCGTGCCTCTGGCGGCGGGGATTGTCTGTATGTGGGCGATTTTTCGGAAAGCAGACGAAGCGCCCGCGCCCGCCGGGGAATTGGTGTCCGGGGAAGAGCCGCGGGTCCGGCTGCGGCTTGGGCTGCGCCATCTTGCGGCGTGGGGCTTGATGGTCGCGATTACGGCGGTGGTCACAACGGTGTTGGTGCTCCTTGATGAGCCGCACTCCCGGCTGCGCCAACTTCTCCCCTTTATCCTCGGCGGCGCCGGCGTGCCGGTGCTCGGCCCGTGGATGGGGCCGGCGATCAATCCCGGAGATGGATACGGCATGGCCCGGACGCTGACTTGTGTGCTGGCCCCCGTGCTTCTGTTGGCCGCGGCCCCGTTTCTGTTGCGGCTCCGGGTGCGTCTGCGCACGGCGACGGTGTGGTGGTGCGGTTTTCTCACCGCGCTGCTTCTCTGGCTCGCCGCCGGCATTATCTCCGCGCTCTCCGCAATGGGCTGAGAGGGGGCGTTGGGGGTGCGTGTCAATTTTTTGGAGGCGGTTTTCGGTTCTTACTCTTAATCTTAATCCTAATTAAGGCTGATTAAGGCTAATTAATGTTAACTTCACTTTCTTGCCGCGCAGATTTGTATTGCCTCGCATTGCCGGACGGGTTAGTGTCGCGGGTAATGGCAAAGCGAGAGACCAGTTTTTTGCCCCGGCCCTGGCCGGGAAACGCCTGGACGGCTTGGGTGACGCTGGTGGTTTTGCTTTTGTCGGGACTTCTTCTTCTCGCTGCTGTTCCTGTTCCTTCCGGTTCCACCTCCTCAAACGCGGTCCTGGTTTCGCTGGAATATCAGGAAGCGGAGCGCGCCGTCGTCAATTGGGGCGTTCCCGTGAGCGCACAAATCACCCCTTTCAAGAAAGAGCCGGCGGCGGCCTCGGGAAAAATCATCCGCGGCATTTTTATTTTCAGCGGCGCCGCCAGCAATTCCATTCCCTTTCTCTGGCAGCCCAAAGCGGGAAGACTTTACCTCGACACCAATCGCACGCAGGATTTGACTGGCGATCCTTTCAAGGCGCCTGTGGCGGACACGACGGGGCCAGTGTACGAACAGACCTTCACGAACGTCCACCTGCTCTTGAACACCGCTTCAGGCATAAGCCGCGTCCTGGCGGACATCCTTTTGTATGAATACGGCTCCCAGTCAATGTCCACCTTCGAGGTGCGCTCGTTCTGGCAGGGCAAACTGACGTTGCAAGGGCGCGACTGGCAGGCGGGCCTGGTCCAATATATGCCGAACGGTTCCGGCTCTTTCGACAACAGCCGGTTGCTGTTGCGTCCGTGGGAAAGGCGAAACCAGCCGTTCAACACCGCCGACGGGTTGCAGGCCACAGTTCCCTTTTCGCGGAAACTCTTTCTGGATGGCCGCGCTTGGCAACTGGAATGTCTCACCCGTTCGCATGACGCGGAACCCAGCCCCGCGCTCCAATTCACCGAACAATCCGCCCCGCTGGGCGAATTGAAAATCACCGGCCAGTTTGTTCAGCGCGTGATCCTGGCGGGCGGGCCGTTTCTGGTGGTTCTCGATCAACCCGCAGCCAGCGTGCAAGTTCCCGCCGGCAGCTACAACCAGCCCGACATCGCACTCGAACAAAATGGCGCCGCGGCCTACTGCGTTTCCAGCCCGTCGCAAACGGGCCGGCGCATTTCCGTGAGCGCCAATACACCCGCCGTTTTGAACGTGGGCGGGCCGCTGACCAATTCCGTCACCGTCAGCCGCGAGGGGCGGGATTTGGATTTGGATTACATGCTGGTGGGCGCGGGCGGCGAGTCTTACAAAATGGCGACCAATGGCCTGCCCAAGCCGCCGGCGTTCGCGGTGTACAAGGACGATAAGAAAATCGGGTCCGGCGAATTTGAGTATGGTTGAGGCGGCACCTGTTCGCACTCATGGCGAGTGCCTCTCACCGCCGACGGTCCACTGGCCGTCGTGGCTTCCTACGACATCGGCGCGCTCGGCTCGAAGGACGGTCCGCGGGTCCTCTACGATTGGGTCAAGCCCGGCATGGCGTCGCTGTTGCTGCCCTGGCTCGCCATTCTGGCATTGCTGGCCTTGACACCGAATCGCCGCGCGGCCGCGTGGTTGATCTGGCTGCCGCTCGGATGCCTCATTGCGATCAACAAGGCGGCGCAGCCATTACTGCCCTCGGAAACGGATTTTCTCGCCGATGCCATCACCGCGCTGGGGGCGGGTCTGGGCGCGGTCTGGCTCCTGTCCAATTATCTCCGGCGGCAATATCGGTTCATTACTTTCCTGTGCGTTCTGCTCGCCCTGGCCGGTTTCAGCGTGCTGGCCTTTGTGTCGCAGCAAACCCTGAGTTTGTCGCCTGAAACATTTGAAGTCGCCATCGCGCTGGCCGTGTCTGTCATGACCACGGCGGTGGCGTTGGGTTTTTGCGGGCTGATCTGCCGCGGCCGTTACCGTCCGTTCGGCCTCTATGTCTGGCTGCTCCTCCTGCTGGCGGTTATTTGGCTGGTGATCGCCGCGCCGTTCTTTTTAATCCAGATGATCGCGCAAGGCGGGGATTTTGTTGACTGGAGCGACTTCTTTCTCCCCGTTCTCGCGGCGGCGGCGGTCAATTTCGCGGTGCTGCTGCCGTTCCTGATCCTGTCCTCGGCCAGTCCGTTTTTCCGCGAACGGCTCAAGGCCCTGCTGCACGTAAAGCCGGAACCGCCGCCCGTGCCGCCGCCCCTGGCGCCGTCCGTGCCGCCGCCTTTGCCGGATGCCGCTTTGAAAGCCTGAACACGATGAACACGAACCGCCATCACTCCATCACTCCACCCCCGAGTGTTTGACAACTTGAACTCCATGAAACTTACCCCAAAGATGATTCTGGCGGGAATGCTTCTCGCCGGCGGCGCCTGGGCGCAACCCGAGCAATGGCTGGAATACCACTCCGGCAGCGAGATGCTCTCCTATAAGCAGATTACGGTGACCACCAATCCGCCGCCCGGCGTCGCCCTCCCCAAGCTCAACGCCGCGCCCTTTTTCGCGCGCTGGCTCACGCCGATGGACCCCGCCGGCGGGCGCTGGCTTTGCCTGGACCGCTCGCGCAAGTCCGGGCCTTTTGACCGGCTTTACATTGACAGCAACGGCAACGGCCGCTTGGACGACAAAACGCCCATCCAGGCGACGGCCGAATCCTACATGGTCAACTTCCCGCCCGTCCGCATGGTTTTCAAGGGCGAGGACGGGCCGGTTACCTATCATCTTGTGCTCGAGTTCTATCAATACGAAACGAACGCCCCGGAATTGCTCGCTTCGGCCGGCGGCTGGTATGAGGGCATGGTCAATTTCGACGGCGTGAAAAAGCGCCTCCAACTCATTGACGGCAACGTCAACGGCGCGTTCAACGACATCGCTCCGGATCCTTATGAGAGCGACCGCGTCCAAGTCGGGGGCGAGAAGACCAGCGAGAGCTCGTTGCTGGCCGGCGAACGCTTCCTGGGCCGGATGCTGGAAGTGGACGGAAAACTTTTCCGCATCGAAGTCGCGCGCGACGGCGCATTCGTCAAGGTGCAAAAGGCGGAGAACGTCGCGATGGGCCGGGTGAGCGTGCCGACAAACATCTCCGAAATCTCCCTGTTTGGCGAGAACGGCTTCTTCGAGCGCAAACCGGCGAACGGCGAATTCACCGTCCCGGCCGGCAATTACCGGCCCGTCGAATGGACAATCAACCGCAAGGACGAAAAAGGCGCGGCGTGGTCGCTCATGGGCTACAGCTTCCCCAAAACCTCCGGCTTCGAGGTCGCCGCCGACAAGACCAACGCGCTGAAAATCGGCGAGCCGGTTCAAGCCGTGCTCGGGGCGACTGATGGCGCCAATCACCAGGTTGAGTTCAGTCTGAAATTCTTGGGGCAGCAAAAGGAATCCATCCAAATGCTGCGCGGCGGGGAGCGCCCGGCCGGGCCGAAATTGGTGCTGGCCAAGACGGACGGAACATTGTGTTACACCAACACTTTCGAGTTTGGATGAGGCGGCGTTTGCTCGCTCTCATGGCGGGAGCCTAATAATGTTCAGCGTCCGTTGGTTGGCAGCATCAAAATTGTCAGCCCTTTCCAGGTGCAGTCCAGTCCATTGACGCTCAAAGAAAAGAAATAAACAATGCCTCAAGTCTCGGACGGTAGGGCGAGACTCTGTCGAGCCGAAATTCGATTGCGGATTGCGGATTGCGGATTGCGGATTGCCCATAGCAGGGCGAGGCTCCGTCGAGCCGAAATTCGATTTTTGGGGACGAAGTTACGGCTCGACAGAGTCTCGCCCTGCCTCCATATTCAATCAGTCACGGATTACAGAAATAATTCCATCATCTTATGAAAATGACACGGCAATTCCTTTTGATCACGGTCGCAGCAGCAGTCTTGGCCGCCACCGCCACCGCGCAAGAACTCAAGCGTTCCGGCACAGTCGCCGACGCCGCAGGCCATCCCCAGCCCGGCACGACGGTGGAGTATTGGAGCTACCAGGCGCTTCAATCGCTGGGCAATGGCGTGTCCTTGATGCGGCAAACCACCACCGACACCAACGGCGCTTTTGAACTCCAGATCTCGGAAGATGTGGGAGTCCTGCTGGCGCGAAAGCCGGGTCTGGCCCCGACGTGGAAAATGCTGGGCCAGCCGTTCGCCGCGTCCCGTGACACGGAGGACCATTTCGTGCTGGCCGCGCCGGGAACGCTGGCGGGCGTCGTGGTGGACGAAGCGGACAAACCGGTCGCCAACGCCGAGGTTTCCGCCGTCTCAGCGGTCCTCCAAATCCCACCGGGAGAAGAAATGCAGGGCATTGACTATCTCCTGGGCAAAGCGGCTCACGACTGTTTTTCCGCCCGCACGGATGCCGCCGGCCGTTTCCGCATCGAGAACTTTCCAAGCAATGCCACGGCCAGCCTGACCGTTCAAGCGCCGGGAAAAGCTCTCCGCCCTTCAAGCCGGCCTTCCGGCAACCTCAACTCGCTGCCCTGGCGGGCGGGCCAGGAAGACATCAAATTGGCCGTCGAACCCGCCGGCAGCATTGAAGGCAAAATAATCGCGGAGGAAAGCAATCAGCCGCCGCCCGTCGCGCTGTTGACAGTGCTGCCGAATGGGCCGGGCATTTCCGGACTTGAGTACCGCGAGCCGGCGCAATCCGGCGTGGACGGCGCGTTCCGCATCAGCGATTTGCCCGCCGGCTCCTACCGCCTACAAGCCGCCTTTGGCACCAACGCACTTCCCGATTGGGTCGCGGAATCGGTTCCAGTCTCGCTTGAGTCCGGCCAAACCGAGCGCGATGTGCGGGTCACCGCGTCGCGCGGCGGCCTGCTGGAAGTGGCGGTGCTGGAACAAAATGACCGCAAACCGCTGGAGCAAATCATGGTCTTTGCTGTCAATAGAACTGGCCGGAATGTGAATGTTCGAAGCACCGCTTATTCCGGCAGCAACGGCATTGCCCTCCTGCGGTTGATGCCCGGTGATTACCAGGTGATGGCGATACGCCAATCCATGTCCTCGATCCAGACCCCCGCCAGCGTGGAAGCCGGCCAAACCAACCGCGTGGAAATCGAAATCGCCGCGCCGAAAAAAATCACCGGCATCGTCCGCCAGCCGGACGGCCAGCCGGCGGCGGGATTGTTGGTGAGAATGGCGAATGGTTATGGCCCCATGATGGGCGATGTCAAGACCGACGCCGCCGGCAAATTCGAGCTGGATTGGAACCAGCAGCGCCAATTTCCACAGAACAACTCCACCCCCTGCGTTCTTGTCCGCGATCCTGAACACAATCTGGCCACGGCGCAAGACATTGACGAAGACACCGGCCCGCTCGAATTGAAACTCGCGCCAGGGCTGACGCTGACCGGACAGGTTCAATGCGACGGCAAGCCTGTCACCAACATAGCCGCCACGCTGATTTTCTGGAGCGGCAACAGCGGCATGTGGCTCACCGGTTTGAGCCGCGCCACCAACACGCCGGGCCGCTTTGAAATCCCCGCCCTGCCGCCCGGACGCAAATACGGCCTCGTCGTCTCCGCTCCGGGTTACGGACAACAGTCGCTCAACGATGTGGGCGCCTCCGCCGATGCCGGGCGCATGGAACTCGATCCCATCGAACTCAAGCCCGCCAACCTCAAACTCGCCGGCCAGGTGCTTGACTCGGATGACAAGCCGGTCGCGGGCGCCAATGTGAATCTGAGCGGAGAAGGCCAAGCGACGGGGAACACGACCACCGACCGCGAGGGACGATTCCTCTTCGACCATGTCTGCGAAGGCACGGCGCAAATCATGGCCAACGGCGAGGGTTCTTATGGCAACATCTCAGCGGAAGGCGGCGACACGAACGTGGTTCTGCGGCTCGGCGAAACTTTCAACACATCCGAGGTTTCCAAGCCGCACAAACTCACCGGCACAGTGACGGACGCCGACGGCAAACCCGACCCCGGCGCGCTGTTGGCGGTGTATCCGACCTTTACGTCGCCAATCCCCTGGAAGAAGACTGCGACCAACGGCGCGTTCAGCCTCACCTGGTCGCTCGAACCCTATCAAGTGCAGTCCGGCGGAGGCGCGCTGCTGGTGGCCCGCGACCCGGCCCGCAATCTGGCGGCCACCGCGGAGTTGGAGGAGGAAACCACCAACCTCGACGTGAAATTGAAACCGGCCCTGACCGTCGCCGGCCTGGTCAGAAACGTGGACGACTCTCCGCTGCCTGGCGCGCAGGTCGGCGTGTGGCTCAGGGCAGGCAACAGCTACGATCAGTTCAACGAACAATTGGCTGCCGCCGACTCGCAGGGCCGTTACGAGATCAAGGGCCTGCCGCCAGAGGCGCAGTACATTGCCTATGCCACAGCCAAGGGCCATGGCCGCGTCCAGCAGCAACTCCAGGGCGATCCTGAAACCAACCGCGTGGAACTGCCGCCCTTCGTCCTCAAGCCCGCCGACCACGTTTTGGCCGGCCAGGTGCTGAACGAAAATGACAAGCCGGTTTCCGGGGTGTACGTGAGTTTGAGCGGCGAAGGCCAGCCGGAGGGCGTGACGAACACCGACAGCAAGGGACGGTTTCACTTCCAGGTCTGCGAAGGCCAGGTTCGCCTCTTCGCCAGCACACAAGGCGGTTACGCGCAAGGCGTTGCCGAAGCGGACGACACAAACGTAGTATTGGCCCTGACTTCCCAGATGGGCCGTGTCAGCCGGACGACGGCCCGCGCCTCGCTCAATGGCAAGCCGCTGCCCGACTTGGCGGACGTGAACCTGGACACCAACGCCGCGCCCGCCAGCCGGCCTGTGTTGCTCTGCCTGTTCGATGCCGGCCAGCGCTCCTCGCGGCACACCGTCCAGCAGTTGGGTGAACAGGCCGCCGCGCTGCGGCAGCAGGGCGTCACCGTGCTCGGCATCCAAGCCGCCATCACCACCGATGACACGCTCGACGAATGGAAAAGCGCCAGCCCCGTCTCATTTCCCATCGGGCGCGTGACCGCGAAATCCGAAAAATCAAAATGGGCCTCGGCCGCTCCGGCGTTGCCGTGGCTGATCCTCACCGACGCCGGCCATCGCGTCATCGCCGAAGGCTTCGCGCTCGACGATCTGGACGCGCAAATCAAAAAGCTGCCCAAGTGACCGCGGCGCCGCTCGGAAGGAGGCCGCGAGAATTGGCGTGAATACGGATTGAAATACCCGTTCCAATCTGTCACAATATCCGTATGAAGCAGTCCGCCGGAAACCAATCGCGCCTGCCCTCGGCGGGCGGCGCAACGGCCCGGTGCGGAGGTGTGCGGCGGCCTGGTGGCGCTCCTGGTCTTCAAAACCAGCGTGGGGCTCAACAAAGTCCCAGGTGGGTTCGATTCCCATTCACCTCCGCCATTTTCCCTGTCCTGAGATGATAAACCCAGTCCCACAGCCGCCCGTCAACCGCGCGTTGCGCGCGCGGGAAGGCCGCGATTTCTGGCCCGGCCTCGTCGTCGCGCTGGCCGGCGCGGCCCTGTTGTTTTCCGGCGCGCGGCATCTGACCACCGTGGGCACCGTGGACGGCAACACCGCGTGGGAAACACAGTTGGTCAAAGCCTTCTCCTCCGGCGGCCTGCAATACCCGGACCAGGTCCGGCCGCCGCCGCCGCCGAAGCTCGACGGCGTGGCCAACCCCGGCGAGGCGCTGGCCCGCTGGTCGAAACAACGCGCCGCCTTCCAGCCGCCGACATGGAAACTTCGTGTTGATGCCGGCGCTACAACACCCTGCCCCACTTGAATCAAGTAAATTCCGGCCACACGGCGTGGCCGCACCAAAAGGCTGAAGGCTAAATGCTAAAGGCTAAATGCTAAATGATGAAACTGACCTTGTGAGCGATAAACCGCGAGATTTGAAACCGAGAACGAAAGCGTTTGCGCTTCGGATCATCCGATTGTATTCGAAATTGCCCCAGAGCAGTACGGTTGCGCAAGTTCTCGGCAAACAAGTGCTTCGTTCTGGAACTTCGGTCGGCGCGAATTATCGCGAGGCCTCGCGCGGACGGTCCAAAGCCGAATTCATCGCCAAGATCGGAGATTGTCTCAAGGAAATCGAAGAAACGGAATATTGGCTTGAACTGCTGGTGGAAAGCGGTTGCGTTGCGCCATCCCGGATGGCCGGCTTGCTTGACGAAACGCGCCAGATCATCGCCATCTTCACGGCCATTAACAAAAAGGCTAAAGGCTAAAGGCTAAATCTAAATGCTAAAGGCTAAATGCTAAAGGCTAAAATTATTATGACTCTAACTCGATCCATTTCATCCTTCATCCTCATCCTTCATCCTTCATCCTTTAGCCTTTAGCCTTGCCCCATGCCTTCCCCCCTGCCCCCATCCACCGCGCTCGACCGCAAGCTCTCGCGGTGGCGTCCGTGGGTGCAAACCGGTTTTCTCGGCGTGTGGCTCGCGCCGGCGGGCCGGTGGCTGCATGGCATTCCGGGCTGCGTGTTCCACTGTTACTCCTGCCCGCTGTCGGCCTTCGCATGCCCGGTGGGCGTGATGGCCAACTACGCCGCGCTCCTGCCGGTGGTGGGGGAAGCGCCGTACCTGCTGATCGGCGTGCTCCTGCTCGTCGGCGCGGCCGGCGGGTCCATCGTCTGCGGATGGGCTTGTCCTTTCGGTTTCCTCCAGGACTTGCTCGGCAAAATAACGAGCCGGAAAATCCTCCTGCCGGCCTGGACCGGCTGCATTCGTTACATCGTCCTCGTCGGGCTGGTGATTCTGCTCCCGGCAATCCTCGGTTACAAAGGCATTTCGTTTGACAAACAAGTGGTTTCCATCTGCCGCCTTTGTCCGGCCGGCGCGCTGGAAGCGGGCGTGCCCTACTCCGTTCAAAGCGCGCTCGCCGGCAACGGCTGGATCATGAGCGGCTTGAAGACCGGCATTTTGTTGACATTCCTCGCCGCCGCGCTTTTCATCCACCGGCCCTGGTGCCGGATGTTCTGTCCGCTGGGCGGACTGCTTGCTCTCTTCAACCGGTTCAGTTTGTTTCATCTGCGCTTCAATCCGCAACAATGCGTCGAATGCAACCTCTGCCGCAGCCGATGCCCGATGGGCGTGAAAGTGGACCAGGCCGTCAACGTCACCGGCTGCATCCGCTGCCTGGAATGCGCGACCTGCGGCGCCATCGAACCCTGCTTCGCCCTGCCGCAAAAAGCCCCGGAACCGGAAAAACCGGTCTGAATTCCGTTGTGCTGGTTACGACTCCTGCTGCGAAAGGCATGAGCACGACGGGTGGTACAATCATACGGCTTGGACATCGATTCAAAAAGAGCCTTTTGCACCGAGGATGCCATCTAAACTGCGCCTCACCCGGACGTCGGCGGAAGGCATGATAGTGATCTTTCAAGACAGGTTACAATTTTCTCGAAAGGATCACCCGGGTTCACAGCCGTGTTCTTATAATCGGTCCACCAATTCAGCGTGAACGCTGGCCACCCAAGAGCATTACTTTCTATGCGGTATTTATATGTTCGCCGCTCGCACACAGTCAAGTATATACATTGGATGTGCTGATGCGCCCGTTTGACGCGATCAAACAACTGGCGCAGCTTTGGCAGGACCTGTTGCGAATAAGCACCACTGAACTTAATCTCAAGCAAGGCCGCAACGTCACATGGATTGTAAACGATGCCGAATGCCGGTCTTGCTTTTGGTCGAACGACAAGCGTGTCGAATTCGGTCGGGATGCCGCGAATAAACACGTCGCGCGCCGAAACGGTCAAACCCGACTTCAAAAGATGGTGGCGAACAGCTTCAATGGCGAGTGCGCCAGTCAATTTTGTGCGCTCGCGTTTAGGGATGGACGAAAAGCAGTTCGTGATTTGCGTTACCTCCTCAAAGATAGAACTCGTCTGCATAATAAACTCTCTCACGCTTCTCTTCTTTTAATCGGGGCTTTGGCAGATGCCGCGACCAGAATTGTCTTTGATTGCACATTTGTCAGGGTTACACAGATACAAGGCAATCATCGTGTAGCTCCCGTCAGCCAGTTGATTTTGATTTCCTTCTCAACTTCCTTGAATTCCGGGTCGCCGGTGACGAACTCGGCGTTTTTGAGCTTGGCCAGGGCCGCGCCAAAGCAGTCGGCGTAGGACATTTTGCACCTGGCTTTGTAAATCGCAGCCTGCCGGGTCTGCTGAAGATCGGCGGGCACAATCTCAATGGGCATGGCGGCAATTTCCCTGGCTTTTTGTTCCGCCATTTCGGGGGACGCTCCGCGCATCACGGAATAATAAATTTCCCCCCAATTCACCACACTCATCAAGAGTTTGTGCCGTTCCGCGGAGGCTTGGGTTAAAAGTTCTCCCACATCACCCGCGGCGGTTTCTGCGTTGAAAAGCGCCATGAGTGCCCAACTGTCCAGAACCTTGGTGGCCATTATAAATCCCTTTCCCGCTTTCGTTCCGCCATGAAAGTTTCCATCGCCTTGGTTCCCTTCAAGGAACCGCGCAGACTTTTGATGAATTTCGCCGTGATCGGCTTGAGCACAATCTGGCCGTTCTCAGCATATACCTGCGCCTTCGTCCCTTTCTCAATTTCAAATTCCCGGCGCAGATGGCGGGGGATGACCACCTGGCCTTTGGCGCCGAAATTAACGGTGTCGGTTCTTAATGTTGCAATCATGGTATGAAGTTACACTATTAAATAAAGTACGTCAACATCTGCTTTGTATAACTTTATGCAAAAGTATTACCCGGTTTAGTCCGTTCCAGGCAATCCTGATAAAACATCCTGACAGGGGCGCCGCCGAGGGCGATGGCGCACCAGGCGGCCTCGTCCAGCTCGGACTGCGGGATGCCCAGGTCGCGCGCCTTGCGAATATGCGCGTCAAAACAAGGATGGCAGCGGCTGGCCACAACCAGGGCGAAGAGGATGAGTTCCTTCGTCTTGACATCCAGCGCGCCGGCCGATTGCGCCGACCGGATCAGCGCGGCAAAGGCCTTTTGCGATTCGGCGGCGGAACCGGCGGCGGTTTCGCCCCGGCTCTGGAGCGCTTCCGCGCAGCAAGCCTCGTGTTGCGCGGGGGAAGTTTTGGATTGGGTTTTCATGGAATCAATTTGCTGTGACGGAATGGCCGCGTTGTATTTTGGAATTTCATGGATGGTATTGACAGACTGCGAAAGGCAAATCTGCCCGGCGGCGCCCTCCACGATTTTGCCGATGACAAAACAGCCGGCGCGGCGGCGGGCGAGGGATTGCTGTAATGTTGACAGTCGCTCCACCGGAACGGCGATCAGCAATCCCCCCGATGTCTGCGCGTCGAATCCCAGATTCACGCGCGCCTCCTCCACTCCCGCCGCAATCCGAAGCGCCCCGCCGGCGTACTCGCGGTTCCGCTCAATCGCGCCGGGAATCACGCCCTGCCGCAGGGCGTCCATCGCGCCCTCGAACGCCGGCAGCGCGTCCGCGAATAATTCCGCGCCAAGCGCGCCTGGGCGCAGCATTCGCAGCAGATGCGCGAAGAGGCCGAAGCCGGTCACATCCGTGCAGGCCGACGCGCCCGCCTCCTTCATCGCCTCCGCCGCAGACCGGTTCAGCGTCGCCATGGAAATTTCCGCCGCGGCCACGCCCGCCGGATAATCGCGTCCGATTTGGCGGCAAAACGCCAGTACGCCCGTGCCGAGCGGCTTGGTCAGGACCAGCGCGTCGCCGGCCCGGGGTTTTTCCAGCGCGGCGGCGACGGCGGGATCAATCAAGCCCGTGATGGCAAAGCCGAGCTTGATTTCATCATCCTTGACGCTATGTCCGCCGACCAGCGCAACGCCGGCTTCCTTGAAAACCTCCATCGCCCCGGCGAGCATCAGATGGATAATTTCCACGGGCAATGTCTCGGACGGAAACGCCAGCACGCTCAACGCCGTGCGCGGTTCGCCACCCATCGCGTAAATGTCCGAGAGACAATTCGCCGCGCAGATTTTGCCGAAGAGCCGCGGGTCGTCCACGCAAGGCGTGAACACATCCACCGTCTGCGCCAGGCAAACGCCGTCCGCAATCCGGTAAATCGCCGCGTCATCGGCGGCGGCCAGGCCGGAAATCACCGCCGGGTCTTCCACCGCCGGCAGCCGGCCCAGCGCGGCGTCCAGGTCGGCGGGGGCGATCTTGGAGGCGCAGCCGGGATTGCGCGCCAGTTGCGTCAATTTCACCTGTGAAATGTCCACCGGCTCCGGCCGCTCTCCGGCGCACGGACATAAGTTTTCCTCGCGCAGCATGTCGCACGGACAAGGCCGCCGCGCGTCGCAGATGCAATGCCCCAAATGCTGGGAACGTTCCATCACCCGGCGGCGTTTGGCAAAATCAATTTTCATGTCAACAATTTCTTCGCTTCCGCTCCGGCCGTCCGGCTGTTGCCGGAGCGGACAGTAAAGCGAATTTTGTCCAGGTAATCCACCAGCGGCACGGCGAACTTGCGGCTGACGCCGAGCGCGTCGCGGAATTCCATCGTGGTAAAGGCGGGCGCGCGGGCGAAAAGTTTCAGGGCTGCTTTCTTGCCGGCTTCCACGGCGTCGCGGTGCATCCACACTTTGTCGTCCAGCCGCGCCACCACGCCGCGTTCGGCCAGCAGCCGCGCCATGGCGAGGACGCGCGGCGGCGGCTCGTTGGTGAAGGCGGCCAGTTCCTCCACGCTGGGCGGCGTCCAGCCGGCCTGCTGCAATTTCGCGGCGATTTGGTCGCAGAGACGCTGGTCGCGGTCTGGAATCCGCGCGCTCCAACCGGCCCGCGCCAGCAAATCGCCGTTGCGTTCAAGCTGCTTTGATTCCAACAGCGACTCCGCCGCCGCATCGAGAAAAGCGGGATTGGATTTGAGCGCCGCCCGCAGTTCTTCGCGGCTGATGCCGAAGCGTTGCGGGTTGGCGGCGTGAAAAGCCTGGACGGCGGCGAGAATGTCCGCCGCCACCTTTTGCAGAACCGCGCGATGGAACCATCCGCCGCCTGGGGCGGGAACGAGCCGGTTTTCGGCGAACAGTTGTTCGAGCGCGCCGGCGATTTCTTCAGGGCGGCTCCAGCAGCTCTTTTGCAAGCCGGCAACAGTTGCGGGCGACTGGCTTTCGCGCGCCATCAGCTCGCACCAGCGCAGCGGATCGGCAACGGCTTCGCGCCGGGCGGCGAGAAGCGCGAGCGTCCAGGGTTTATTCCGGCGCAAACGCGCGTTGCTCAGGCCGAGGATTTGCCCGCCGCCGATGGTCGTCAGCCCGCTCGCGCCCGCGCCGGGGACATTGGCGCGAACCACAAACCGTTCCCCGGGCACGAGCGGCAGCGGGGCGGCAAGGCGAAGCTGGACAAATTGCCGTTGCCCGCCGGTCATGGCGGTGTTCTCCAGCATTGCCAGGCGCGCCGGGACCGAGCCGGTTCCGATATGGAGCTGCACTTCAAGATAGTCCTCGATTTGGCCCGGTATGGATTTCAAGATTTGCAATTCCGCCTCGGCCATCGTCGCCGGCTCGAACAAATCGGAGCCGCAGAGCGTCATGCCGCGCCGGACGGCTTCGTGGTCCAGTTCGGGAATGTTCAGCGCGACACATTCGCCGGCGCTGCCTTCCGCGGCGTCCTCGCCATAGACTTGCATCCGGCGGACATGCCCAGCCAGGCCGGCGGGCAACAGATGCAGCTTGTCGCCGGGGCGGACGCGGCCATGCGTGGGAATGCCGGTGACGACCGTGCCCGTGCCGCGGATGGTGAACGCATCCTCGACCCACAACCGGAATGGCCCGGCGCAAGGCCGGTCGCCGCATCCATCCACAGCCCGGTTCAGCGCGTCAAAAAAATCGTCAAAACCTTCGCAAGTAATGTTGGAGACTGGACTGATGGCCGCGCCTGCGAGGAAGGTGTCCGCCAGCAGACGGCGCAAATCCTGGATCACAAATTCCCGCCGCGCGGCGTCCACGAGGTCCATTTTTGTCAGCGCGACCAACCCGTGGCGCAGGCCCATGAGTGTGAGAATGTGCAGGTGCTCGTGCGTTTGGGGCATGATGCCGTCGTCGGCGGCGACGACAAAAATGACGACGTCAATGCCGTGCGCGCCGGCGACCATGTTGCGGATGAAATCCACATGGCCCGGCACATCCACCACGCCGACGATCCGTTTGTCGGCGAGTTGCAAGGGGGCGAAGCCGAGGTCAATCGTCAGGCCGCGTTGTTTTTCCTCGGCGAGCGTGTCGGTTTCGCAGCCGGTGAGGAGCCGGACCAGTGCGCTCTTGCCGTGGTCCACATGGCCGGCGGTGCCGAGCATGATGTTGCGGCGTTGCGCGCTCATAAGGCGAGACGGCCAAACGCCGCGGCAACCATCGGCAACTGTGCGTCGCTCAAGGTGAGAACATCCAGGCAGAGCCGGTCGTTTTCGATGCGGCCAAAAACGCAGGCGCTGTCCAGCCGCAGCTTGCGCGCCAGTTCGGCCGCGCTCAATTCCGGCACGGAAACCGTCACGACAAAACTTGGAATTACTTCCGCAGGCAACGAACCGCTGCCGAGGAAGGCCCGGCTGGCGGCGGTTTCAACGGCGGCTTTCGGAGCGGCGGCGGAAATCAGGCCGGCAAGCTTGCGGGCGCGCGATTGCAACGCTTTGGCGGGCGTGGCGATCATGCGGTAAGTCGGATGCTCGCGCCGCAAGCGTTCCGGGTCGCGGAAAAGATGCAGCGTCCGCTCCAGAAGCATCAGGCAGGTCTTGTCCACGCGGACGGCGCGCATGAGGGGATGTTTGCGGAGCTTGTCAATCAGCGCCTTGCGTCCCGCGATCACGCCGCACTGGCCCGCGCCGATGAGTTTGTCGCCGCTGAACAGGACGACATCGGCGCCGGCTTCGATGGATTCGCGCACGGTCGGCTCGTGGGGCAGGCCGAAGAGTTTCAAATCCACCAGCGCGCCCGCGCCGAGGTCGTCCATCAAAATCAAATTGCGGGAGCGGGCCAGTTGCGCCAGATCGCGCAGGGCAACTTCGCTGGTGAAACCGACGATGCGGTAATTGCTGGGATGCGCGCGCAGGATGGCGGCCGTGTTCTCCGTGACGGCGTTTTGGTAATCCTTGAGATGAGTGCGGTTGGTCGCGCCCACTTCGACCAGGCGCGCGCCGCTTTGGGCCATCACTTCCGGCAGGCGAAAGGAGCCGCCGATTTCGATAAGCTGTCCGCGCGAGACGATGACTTCCTTTTGCGCGGCCAGGGCGGCCAGGGCGAGCATGGTCGCGGCGGCGTTATTGTTGACGACTGTGGCCGCCTCCGCGCCGGTCAGTTCGGTGAGAATATATTCCACCAATTCATCCCGCTCGGCGCGTTCGCCGGATTCCCGGTCCACGGCCAGAGTGCAATAGCCCTTCAATTCGCCCATCATCGAATCCACCACGCCCGCCGGCAGAACGGCGCGGCCCAGGCCGGTGTGGAGGAGGATGCCGGTGGCGTTGATGGCCTGGCGCAAATGCGGTTCGGTGGCGTGCCGGAGAAACACCTCCGCCTGCGCGAGTATGGCATCGGCGGTGGCGGGGGCGCTGTCGCCCGGATGGGAAGCATGGGAAGAATGGGAGGCATGGGAGGCATGGCGCGCCAGTTCGGCGGTGGCGGCGATGGGCATGTTATCGCCGGGGGCGGAGGCGGCGTTGAGGATTTCCCGGCGGACTCCGGCCAGCGCGCGGCGCAGACATTCGGTCACGAGGAGCCGCGGATGCTGCCGGAGCCAAAGCGCGGCGGCATCGCTTTTCAGCAAATCGGTGATTGCTGGAAGCGCGCGAAGCAAATCCTGTTTTTGATCGGGCATGTTTTTGGCGCGAGTTTGTATTGGCCGCCGCTCTTCAGCAAGAATAAGGCGATCCATCCGGCTTTGGCGAGACTTGGATTGGTTGTTGGCGAATCACTTTTTTAGCTTAATTAGCCTTAATTAACCTTAATTAGGCTTAATTGACCTTAATTAGCCTTAATTAACCTTAATTAGGCTTAATTGACCTTAATTAACCTTAATTAGGCTTAATTAGGCTTAATTGACCTTAATTAGGCTTAATTAGGCTTAATTGACCTTAATTAGGCTTAATTAGGCTTAATTGACCTTAATTAGGCTTAATTAGGCTTAATTGACC
>Ga0181538_10002565_pt1 | contig 18684 bp, 12 predicted proteins | sample PEATcosm2014_Bin_40_FD_119773 | JGI IMG/M metagenome (GOLD analysis project Ga0181538, IMG submission 119773) | Peatland microbial communities from MTU Mesocosm Facility, Houghton, MI, USA - PEATcosm2014_Bin23_30_metaG | ecosystem: Environmental > Terrestrial > Soil > Wetlands > Peat | place...
CGAGAAAACATTGTTGCGCATGGAACATTTTTCCGGCTTTTGTTTGCTGGCCCTGGCCTTGATCCACGGCATTTATATAGCCTGGCGCATGGCCAAACATGAATTTTAACCTGAACCTTAATAATTATTACCATGAACTTCACTTATTATGGTCATTCCTGTTTCGCGGTCGAACTGGGCGGGCGCGTTCTGCTCTTCGATCCTTTCATCACTCCCAATCCGCTCGCCGCCGGCATTGACCTCCATTCGGTGCGGGCCGATTTCATCCTCGTCTCGCACGGCCACCAGGACCATCTGGCCGACGCCGTGGTCCTGGCCAAACGGACCGGGGCGCCCGTCATCGCCAATTATGAGGTGGCGACGTGGCTGGGCAAAAATGGCGCGGGCAAAACCCACGGGCTCAACCACGGCGGCGCGTTCGCTTTTGACTTCGGGCGCGTCAAGCTGGTCAACGCCATTCACTCCAGCAGCCTGCCGGACGGTGCCTACGGCGGGAATCCTTGCGGGTTCGTGGTCGAGAGCGCGCGCGGCAATTTCTATTATTCCGGGGACACGGCGCTGACGATGGACATGCAGCTCATCGGCGAATCCACACGCCTGGCGTTTGCGGCCCTGTGCATCGGCGGCACTTTTACCATGGACGCCGCGGACGCCGTCACAGCCGCCCGGTTTGTGAATTGCGGCCAGATCGTGGGAGTGCATTACGACACGTACCCCCCCATAAAAATTGACCACGGAGAGGCGCGGAAATTATTTCAAGCCGCCGGCAAGAAGCTGCACCTGTTGAAGATCGGCGAGAGCCGGGAGTTTTAAAAGTGGATTTTCCTTTGCGTTGCCGTATCCTTTTCCGGCAGAGGCACTTTATGCTGACAGAATACATTCAACGCGCCATGCGCCACGCGCACTACGAAGTCATGGAGAACGGCCGGTTCTTTGGTTCCATTCCGGAATGCCGCGGCGCGTGGGGCGAAGGCCTCACCCTGGAGGAATGCCGGGAGGAATTGGAGGGCGCCTTCGAGGCTTGGATCATTGTGGCATTGCGTCACGGCGATCCTCTGCCGGTGGTGGATGGCATTGACCTTAACGTGAAGGAGTATGCCGAACCCAATCAAGTGGCGTGAAATGGTGCGACGGCTTCGCGCGCTGGGCTGGGGGCCGCTCGAAGGCGGCGGCAAGCATCCAGTGATGTGGAAGGCGGGCCAAAAAATCGTTCTGCCCAATCCACACAAGGGAGATATTGACTGGTCCCTGACCCGGCGCATTCTCGACCAAGCGGGCATCAGCAGGGACGAGTGGGACAAGTTGTGACGCACAGATGAAGGTGGAAAACAAACTGCCGAAGGAGCTTTTTTGGGTCGAGCCGCGATGGAGCTACATTCCCCGGCTGAGAACGGAAATGGCTGAAATCAAACAGATCCTCATGCGGGTCTGGGTCTGGCTGCGAATTGTTCTGATTGCAATTCTGTTGACTGTTCTGCTCGCGCGCTGGGCGAAGCGCGCGATGCCGGATTTGGAATTCGACTGGGCAGCCCAACTCGCGCTCAGTATAGCGACTGTATTTATCGGACTGTTTTGTTTCATTGGCCTCTTATGGCTCATACCTCCTTTCGTTTTTGTTAACAGGAGAGGAGTCTCGCGGTTGCACGGCGGGACTTTTTGGCGCCGTCGCGCTGAGATTCGACGAATTATCATTGACACAACAGACCCGGCGCATCCCCGCTTTAGCATAGAAGCGGCGGACAACAAACCCTTCGAGTGCGGCCTCGGCGGCAAAGTGAGCGCGGCGGCGCTGGCGTCTTTTCTGCGCGAGACATTGCCAGAATTGACAGTGGAGGAAAAGAAATGACAGGACGCTGGAAGCCGATTGAAAACCGGCGCTCCGAACCGGAAAGTGTGAAATATCCGGGTTAAGGTTTTCCCCTGAAATTCCGATGAGTATGGAAAGATGAACAAGAGGGCGCGGCAGAGCCGTCATTTGCCAAGCCCCCGGACCATAGCTTGATCTCAACCAGCACCATGAACATGGCCAAACCAACCGCTTTATGAACGCGCTGGCTGACAGTGGAGTGGATTTTTACGTGGCGCGCGAATCTCTCAAGGCGACCATTCTCATGTCGTTGATGACGGTGTGGGTGCTGGTCGGCGTCTTTGTCTATCTCAACCGCTACACCAAGCGGCGGTACTTCACCGTGTGGACGGCGGCCTGGCTGTTTTATGTCGTGTGGCTGACGTTGAACCTGGGCGATCTGGCGGGGGAACGCAGTTCCCTGAGAATGATGGCCGAGCAATGGTGTGTGGCGACTACGGCGGTATTCTTGATGTGGGGCAGTTTTCGCTTTTTGGGTTTGCGGGTGCGGGAGACTTCTTTTGGATTGTTCATGGCGTTTTTGTTCTTGTGGAGTTACATCGGGGTCTATCAACTGGGGCCGCCCTTTCCGATGGTGGTGTCTTTGTTCGCGCTGATCGGTCTGGCGGGGATTGGCGCCGCGGCGGCGTTCGCGCGCCTGCGTTACCGGCGGGGTTACATCGGCGCCAGCATGCTCTCGCTGGGGTTTTCACTCTGGGGCGTTTATTTTATCGGCTATCCGTTTGCCGCGCGGGTTCCGGATTTGCTGGCCACCGGTTTTTTCATCACGGCGGTGCTGCAAATGTTCATCGCCGTCTCCATGATCATCCTGGTGCTGGAGGAAGTGCGCGCGACCAACCGGACCGCGCTCCGGCATCTCCGCTCCGAGAAAATCCGGTCCGGCCAATTGCGCCGGACCGTCACTTCCACCGAGCAGCAATACCGCACCCTGTTTAACCAGGCGGGCGAAGCCGTCGTTATCACCGCCGCCGGCGATCTGCGCATTCTGGACTTGAACGAAACCGCCGTCCGCATGCTCGGCCTCAGCCAGGAGGAGGCGCGGGAGCAGTTCCTCCCTTCCTTCTGCGAGGCCCCGGAGCGCGCGGCCCAACCGCAGAGCGACAGCGTGGAATGGGTCAACCGCATCTGCGCCCAGCGGACCCTGCGCGTATTGAAGAAGAACGGCGAAGCCACCCTCTCGCAGGTGGAAAGCTCCCGCATGGATTACCGGGGACAGGCGGCCTTCCAATTCCTGTTCCGCGAAATCACCGACCGCGGCCGTTTGGAACAGCAGTTGCGCCAGGCCGAAAAACTTTCCAGCCTGGGCCAGATGATCTCCGGCGTCGCCCACGAACTCAACAACCCCCTGTCCGTCATCAAAGGCTATCTGGATTTGATCGTCGCCTATCACGAAATCACACCCCAGACCCGCGCGGACCTGGAAATCGTCGTCCAGGAATGCGACCGGGCGGCCAAACTGGCGCGCCATTTCCTCTCCCTCGCCCGCCACCAGTCCCCCCGGCGCGAAATGGTTGATGTCAATACTCTAATTCAGCGTGTGGCCGATTTGCGCCGCTCCGACATCGCCGCCGCCGGGATCGAATTATACATGGATTTGGCCGCCGGCCTGCCCTCCACCTCGGCCGATCCCGACCAGTTCCAGCAGTTGATCATCAACCTCCTGAGCAATGCCATCCAGGCGATGGCCGACGCCCCCGCGCCGCGCACCCTGAGAATCGCGACCCGGCTGAAGACGCCCGCCGCGCTGCTGATCTCGGTGGAAGACAGCGGTCCCGGCGTGCCGCCCGAGTTGCAAAGCCGGATTTTCGAGCCGTTCTTCACCACCAAACCCGAGGGCGCCGGCACCGGCCTGGGACTTTCCATCGCGCACGGCATCATGGCGGAACACCACGGGCAAATTCGCTGCGACCGCTCCACACTGGGCGGCGCGGCGTTCCATCTCCAATTCCCCGTCGTCGCCGTGGAAGCGCCGGCGCCCGTCCGGGAGACCACCCCGGTGGACGCGCCTCCGGCCGCCCCGGCTTCCGCGCGCGTGCTCGTGCTCGACGATGAACAGTTCATCGCCGAGTTGCTCTCCGAAATGCTCGGCGTGCTGGGGCACCATCCGGCCGTTTGCCTCTCCCCGCTCGCCGCCTTGGAAATGCTCCGAAACCGCCCGTTCGATCTCGTCATCTCCGACTTCCGCATGCCCGCCATGAACGGCGCGGAATTCTACCAAGCCCTGGCCAAGATAAATCCGGACCTGGCCCGGCGCGTGATCTTCCTGACGGGCGATGTCGTGAACGAAGAAACGCAGCAGTTCCTGGCCTCCACCGGCAATCCCCACTTGGACAAGCCCTTCCAACTGACCCGCCTCGAAGCCGTCATCGCCGAAGTCCTCTCCGCCGGCGCGGCGCTCGCAGTCTGAGGGCGATAGGTGAAGGACGGTTCTCTGGAAGCGGTATTACGGGCCTGTTGCGGGGGTGACGATGCGGTAGAAAAGGGCGCTGTTGGTCGGGACGATGGGGAGCCGCGCTTCGTAGGTGAGATTCGAGGACGCGATGTCGCAGAGTTTCGTCCATGAGCCGGAGGAGAGGGATTGCCGGTATTGGACGGAATAGGAATTGCCGGCCATGGCTTCGAAGTTCAGTGTCGGTCCAGCGGGCGGCCCGACGAGATGAACGCTCAGGAAGCTGGTTGGATCCTCCGGGTTCGTGCCGTTGAGCCATTCGACGTAGTTGCAGATCCCGTCCCCGTCGTCATCGGCCCACGGCTGCCCGGCAAAGCCCGGGTCAAGGGGAAAGTCGGCAGAGAGTGCGACCGCATCGGCAATGACATAGCCGGAGGTGCCGGTCGTTCGGATGACCACACTGTCCACGTCGCCCAGATTAAAGGGATACGCGCCGAGCAGAAGCCAGCCGCCCGGATTGACGGTCTGGTCCACGATGACGGTATAGGCGCCGTTGCTGCAATTGATATCCACCGGGACGTTGGTGGCGCGATTGGCGCCGGCGGTCCAGTGGAGATAAACCAGGTAAAGACCGTCGAGGGGCACATTGGGGCGGAAGAGGACGCTCTTTTCGCCCTTGCCGGTGTTGCCGTCGTGGAGATAGTAGCTTCCATAGTAACCGCTGACGGAGGTGCTGCTGGTCCAGGCGCCGGTGATGACGACGTTGTTGGTGTTCGTAACGTCAATAATGGAGACGGCATTGGGCGGGCCGCCTGTGTACGGGGCCAGCAACAAGAGGCCGCGAAGCTCGCCGGCATGTTGCTGGTCCACAACGCGCGGCGTGGTCCAGTAAGCCTTGCAGAGGGCGGCGGCCGTGCCGGCGGCGACGCCCATCTGGCCGCAGGTGTTCATGACGCGCGGGCTGCCCAGGCCCACATGGCTGGCGCTCAGGCACCGGCCCGCCATCATCAGGTTGTCAATGTTGGTCGAGTAGAGACACCGGAAGGGAATCCAGTAGCCGCTGGTCGGGGTGAACGCGGCGTAGCTGAAAAAGTCATAGATGCCCGGTTGCGGGTAATGCAGATCAATCTCCCGGTTCTCTGTCACCACCGCGTCGGCAAATCCCGGCGGATTGAGAACATCATCCTGGGTGAGAATGTAATCGCCGACCAGGCGGCGGGACTCGCGTTTGCCGGCGATATAGGCGACAAAGTAAAGGTCCTGGCCGAGATACATGGACTCTTGTTTGAGGTTGGAAAAGGTGCCGTAGATGGCCTGCAACAGGTGATCGCGAATTTCCTCGGCATCGTAAATGGTGTCCAGGGTCAGCCCGTACTCCCACCACCAGTCTCCCGCCAGCGCGGTGTAGTCGTGGGAGACGTTGGTGGCCCACGGCACGGCGGGAAAGGTGACTGCCTGGCCGGTGTCCACCGAATCCCACCCGAGTGTAGTGCCCAGGGTCATTGCGTCGCCGCTGGTGGGGGCCAGGCTCTCGTTGAACTCCGCCTCCGGCTCGCGGCCCATGGTATAAAGAGCGCCCGCCCAGTAACCGAGCCACCCGTCGCCCGTGCAGTCAATAAAAAGCGGCGCGGTGAAGCGGAGTTCCTGGCCGGTGCGGATGTGCTTGGCGTCCACGCTGGTGATGTGGGGGCCGTTGGTGTTGGCGGCAAACGCGCGCCATTCGGTGAAAAGGTGGATATTGGTTTCCGCCAGCAACACCTGGAGGCGATGCGCGTCGCTCTGGATGAAGTCGTCGGAGCAGAAGCCGAGATTGTCGGTGTTGATTTGACTGACAATGGAGTAGTTGGCAACGCCCAGGCTGGGGACGCGGACGTCCTGGCTCGCATTGCCACCGGGATAAGGCCGGTCATGGATGAGGGCGACCTGAAGCCCCTGCCGGGCGGCGGCGATGGCGGCGGCGCTGCCCGCAAGGCCTCCGCCAACCACAACCAGATCGAAGTTGCCCGCGCTGGGCGGGATGTCCGGCTCGCCAAGCTGCACGCGACGCCAGGGGGCAAGCCCGGCCAGGTCATTGGGCGGCACAAACGCCGGATCGGTGGTGAAGAACAGGGCGTCGCACCGGCCATCAAAGCCGGTCAGGTCATGAAGCGCCACCTGGACATTCGGGTTGTAGATATTGACGCTGCCGCCGTTCTGCCACAGCCAGCCTTGTCCGGTGGTGCCAAACACGGTGGTCAGTGCCACCCCGCCCACACTGACGGTGAAGGAGCCGGGATGGTCCGGCAACGGCGCTGTCCAGTCCTTGGTGCGCACCCAGACGTAATAGACGCCGGGGGCCGGGAATTGGGCGGTGGTGGTGGCATCGGCGACGGGGTGGCCCTTGCCGTGCGCCAGCAAGTAAGGCGACCCCATGAGATCCACGAACTGCTGATCCACAACCCAGCCGCCGGCATTGGTGAAGCTTTCGGCTTCCAGCAGCAGACTTCCGCTGGCAAGGTTGGTGGTGTTCCATACAGTGACGGTGGCGGCGTTGGCGCCGGCGATGAGCCAAGAGGCGTTTGTGTTCAACGTCAGAATCACCGTTTCCGCAATCCCCTGCCCAGGATCCGCGATGGGTACCACCGGGATGAGCAGGTTGGTGACGCCGGGCGGGAAGTTGGTCGCGCCGCAAAGGAACTGATAATCGTCCCCGTTGGTGGCCGTGCCGCTCATCGTGTATGTGAAGGCCAGCGCATTGGTGGGATTGCCGGATCGCTGCACGGTGAAGGCCCCGTTATTACTGCCTGACATTGTGGCCAAAGGGGCGGTGGCGGCCACAGTAAGAAGCGGCAGATTGGACGGCGGGTTGGTAGCGGCGCCGAAGAAGCCGACATCATCGAGGCGAACAAAGTCGGTCGTGATGCTGGTGTCATCGTAGAAGTAGAAACGGAACTCGACCTGTGCGGTGAGATTGCTGAAAGCCGGGCCGAGGGAATTGGTCAGGAGGGTGAAGGCCATCGCGCTGCCGCCCGGCACGGTGAGGCTGGCCAGGTCGCTGGCAAAGCCATCCAGGCTGCTGCGCGCCACCATCGAGCCGGTCAGGGTGTTGACGGCTGTGAGATCGAACCAGACGGAGAGGCCGGTGAAATTCAGCACCGAACCGGGTTGCGGGCCGAGGGTGAAGCTGATGTAATCGTTGGCCGCGACTGCGCCGGATTCAGTGGCGGCGAGGGCGCTGGCGCGCACGTAGAATCCCGACGGGGGCGACACGTACCCGCCCGTGCCGTAGCCGTAGGTGTTGGTGACGTAGCCGCCATAGCCGAACTGGCCCAACCCCGCGCCGGCGCAAACATTGGAAGCCCACACCCGGTTGGTGTCCGCCACCGTCGCCGCTGCCACCGCCGACAGCGACGGGGCGCTATTGTTGTCTTCGTTGAAGTAATACCAGGCCAGCGCGCCGGCGTTGGCGGCGGGGGCGGCCGCGGCTCCGGCCAACAGGACCAGAAGCGCGCCGCACCGGCAGCGCAGCCGGCCGGCAACGGGGCCGAGGACGGATAGCCACGCGCTGCAACGGCGCGGCATTCTGTGTGCGTTTGCCTTCATGGCAGTCATTTGAGCTGGGGCTTGCCTGGATATTATCGCTTTACCCGCTCCATTGCAAGAAATCGCTTGCAAACACCCGGAACTTGCCACTTGACACGCTTCCACCCCGCCTGACAGCATGGGCCGGCATGATTGCGGGCGAAAACCGGGTTTGAGAAGACAGACTGGCCCGCAACAAAAAAAGAAAGAACACGAGCATGAGAACCTTGAGATTGTTCACCCTGTGCGGCCTCGGCGCGCTGGCCTTGACGAGCGCCTCCGCCCAAACCAAGTCCGATCCTTCCATCCCGCACCTCCAGAAGAAAGGCACCGCCACGCAGTTGATCGTGGACGGCAAGCCGTATCTGGCCCTGGCGGGGGAATTGCGCAATTCCACCACCTCCAGCCAGGCTTACATGAAACCGATCTGGCCCCGGCTCACCGCCGCCCATCTGAACACCGTGCTGGCGGCGGTGACTTGGGAATTGATGGAACCGCAGGAAGGCAAGTTCGATTTCACCGTCGTGGATAATATCCTCAAGGACGCGCGCGAGAGCCGCCAGCGCGTGGTCCTCCTCTGGTTCGGCAGTTGGAAGAACGGCAAGTCCACCTACCAGCCGCTCTGGATGAAAACCAATACCGTCCGCTTCCCCCTCATCCAAAATGAGCAGGGCAAGAGCCTCCCGACGCTGACCGCCCTCAGCGAATCCAACCGCGAAGCCGACGCCCGCGCCTACGCCGCGCTGATGCGCCACTTGCGCGAAGCGGACGGCAGCAAGCACACAGTCCTGATGATGCAGGTCGAAAACGAAACCGGCGTTCTCGACACGCCGCGCGATTACAGCCCCGCCGCCAACCGCGCCTTCAACGGGCTGGTGCCGCGGGAGCTGATGGACTATTTGCAGGCGCACAAGGGACAATTGATTCCCCAGCTTCAACAAGCCTGGCAGGCGGCCGGGTTCAAAACTCAGGGCACCTGGGAGGAAGTTTTCGGCAAAAGCATAGTCAACACGAATGACTGGCAGGCTTACTCTTATTTCACCGAGGAAATCTTCATGGCCTGGAATTACGCCCGCTACGTCGGCTCCGTCGCCGCCGCCGGCAAGGCCGAATACAACATCCCCATGTACATGAACACCTGGATCAAGCAGCCAATTTCCGGCGCACCCGGCCAGTACCCCAGCGGCGGTCCGCAGCCGACCGTCATGGACATCTGGCACGCGGGCGCGCCGGCGATTGACATCTATTCCCCGGACTGCCACCTGACCAATTTCACCGACTGGTGCGCCTGGTACACCCAGTCCGGCAATCCGCTCTTTGTTCCCGAATCCGCCGGCGATGCCGTCGGAGCGGCCCATGCCTTGTGGATATTCGGCAGGCACGACGCGATATGCTTCTCCCCCTTCGGGATTGACGGCAATTCGGGAACCAATACCCCGCTCTCGCGCGTCTATGAGTTGGTGTCCTCAATGGCGCCGCTGATCCTCCAGCACCAGGGCGACGGCTCCATGACGGCGATCGTGCTGGACAAGTCCAGCAATTCAGAGACCGTCAAGCTCGGCAACTATGACATCGAGGCGCGCAACATGTCGCGCCTTGCCGGCCCCGCCACCAACCCGCCCGTCGCCCTCTTTATCTGCACCGGGCCGGATGACTACGTAATCGTCGGTCGCGCTCTGAACATCTATTTCACCTCGGCCACCGACCCGTCCGACAACGTCGCTTTGGCCACCGTTGAAGAAGGAGTTTATGCCAACGGCAAATGGATTCCCGGCCGCCGGTTGAACGGCGACGAAACCCCCGAGTGGAAGGCGATGCGCTTTGGCGCGGACACCTACACCATCCAGCACGTCACGCTGTTCCGCTACCGCTAAGGAGGCGGTAGTGACATCAAGCGTCAGTGTCGGCGAAGCGGGGTGCGGAATGGGAAGCTGCGGCACGACCCCTTTGACAAGTGAGGACTGACCCGGCTTTCGTGGTGTGATTGTCAGCGAATCTGCCGAAGAAAATCTTCCTCTTCGACCCCTCCGTCGCGCAAGGCTCCTTTCAAGGTGTAACGATCCACCTCCGGATGGAATGGAAAGACAATACGTCGCCCATCCGGGTGCTCCATCTTGACGTGGCTTCCCTTGCGATGGATTTCCAAGAAACCGAGCCGCTGCAATGCGGTCAACACCTGCCGGCCAGACAGCAACGGCAATTTCATATCGTCAACTCGACAACTTCCCGCTCTTTGTTCGCGGTCAGCTCAGACGGGGATGGCTCCAAATACAAATCAATGGCTTCCCGGACATTCTTCAACGCCTCTTCGCGGGTCTTGCCCTGCGACCAGCAGCTTTTCAGGGACGGGCAATGCGCGACAAAGTAGCCGTCCTCGCCAGGCTCAATGATAATTTTCAGGTTCACCAAACGAATTTCGTCCTTCGGCGCTTGGTTTTCAAGCAGAGATTGGAAAATCTTGCCTCGAAAAACGTCAGGCGCGCCCGTCCAACTCCACCGTCCGGCCTGCGGCGAAGAAATGGAGCCAGCGACGCGTAACCGGCCGGGCGTAAATGCGGGCGATGGCCCGGGCGTACAGGGACAGTTGCGGACGGTACAAGCGGACCTTCGCGTCTAATTCATCCTCCGCAAAATGATCGGTTTTGAAATCCAGCACCCAAATCTCCTCCGGCCTCACCACCGCCAGGTCCATCACGCCCTGCACGATCACGAATTCGTCAGCGGCGGATGACTCGATTGCGGATTGCGGATTGCGGATTGCGGATTGTTGCAGACGGCAGGGAGGAGATGCGCGCCGCAACTCATCCAGTTCCGAGGGGGAAAAACGCGCGGTGAAGGCCACCTCGCGCCGCACATTTTCGCGCTCCGACAGCAATTGGCGTCCCACTTCCGACTGCCAGAAAGCGGCCAGCGCCTTGAAATCCAAACAGGCCGCCTGCGCTTCCGTCAAGCAGCCCTCGCGCCGCAAACGGGCGGCTTCCTCGCGCAAGCGGGCCGCGCTGCCCGTTTCCGCCAGCTCCACGCGCTCCAAAAACGCATGATGCGCGGAACCGATCTCCGCCGCCGGCAACGCCCCGGCGCGCCGTTCCCGAAGAAATTCCGGCGGTGGTGTAAATAATAATTCCGATTCCTCCTCCTCCTCTTCCGACAGGAGACGCCGCAGGGCGGACACGGAAGTCTTGGCGGCGCGGCGGGTCGCTTCCTCGTGGCCATAGCGCCACTCCAGCGACGCCTGGCTCTCGCGCAGAAGGCGTTCCGCCGCGTCCGGCGGCGGCGGGGCGCCTTGTAGTGCCGGGCCTCCGGCCCGATCTTCTTGAGGCTCCTGTTCGTCAATAATATGCCAGGCCAGCAGCGAATTGCCGCCGGATTGCGCCAGCGCGTCCGGGCCAAATTGGAGCGCCAGCCACGCGCCCAGCCAGTCCAGAAAGCTGCGGCCCGCCAGAATTTCCGGCGCGCCCAGCCCGCGTTCCGCCGCCTGCGGCCATTTATCGGAAATCGTTTTGCGCCGGGCCGAGCCGCACAAAATCAGACGGTCCGCCGCGCGCGTCAGGGCCACGTAAAGCAGGCGCAATTCCTCGCCCAATGTTTCCCGTTTCTGGCGTCGCTGCGCCAGCCAATGCGGCAGGCTGGGATAGAACTGCGAGAAGCCCGGCGGTTTGACCTGCGGGCAGAGGCCCAGTTCCTCGTCCAGGATCACCCGCCCGCGCGTGTCGTCCAGATTGAACCGCTTGCCCAAATCGGCCAGCGCGACGATGGAGAATTCCAGCCCCTTGCTCTGGTGAATGCTCATCAGGCGCACGGCGTCCCGCAACGGCTGCCCGGCCGGCTCAACCTCCAGTTCGTTCTCCTGCTGCGCCTGGACAAATTGGAGGAAGCGATAAAGCCCCTCGCCGCGAAATCCGTCAAACTGCCGTGTCAAGTGAATCAGCCGCGACACATTCGCGGCCCGTTGCGCGGCGTCGGGCGCCCCGGCCATCCATTGGTCGAAGCCGGTTTCCTCGACAATCTTTTCCAAAAGCGCCGAGACGCCCGACAGCCGCGACAGCCGACGCCAGGCGCGAAAGCGCTGGAGAAAGCCGTGGACCCGTTCGTCTTCCGGCTGTGCCTCATCCCAGCGAAGCAGGGCGGCCCAGAAATGTCCCGGCCGTTTCGCCAGCCGGATGGCGGCCAGCTCATTGGCCGTCAATCCTGCCAGCGGCGAGCGCAGGACGCCGAGGAGGGGCAAGTCCTGGGATGGGTTGTCGAGCACTTGCAACAGGCTGAGCAAGTCGCGCACTTCCAGGCTCTCGTAAAAGCCGCCGCGCACAGCCGCCAGCGGCACGCCCAGACGCCCGAATTCCTTGACGTAAGCCTCCGCCTTGTTGCGCGGCGAACGCAGCAAGATCACCATGTCGCTCCAGGCCGCGCGCCGGGGCGGCTGGCCGGGAAGGGCGATTTCCTGGTCTTTCAACTCCATGAAGCGCCGGCCAACCAAACGCGCTTCCAGCTCCGTGTCGGAAACGGGTTCCGCGTCGGATGTTTCGGCGGGGCTTTCTTCCTCCGGGTCGCGTCCGAGTCGGCGCAGGAGCAGTTCGACTCGCGGGGCGGAATGCGGCTGCTGCGCTGCCAGGATGTCTGGATGGGAAGTATGGGAAGTATGGGAGGAATGGGAGGAATGCTCACGGTTTCCGAAACGCAGGCGGGCCTGGGCGTCGTATTCGATGCCGCCCAATTCGCGGCGCATCAGGGCGGCGAAAACGCTGTTGACGAATTCGAGGATGCCCGGCCGGCTGCGAAAATTGTCGGAAAGCCAAATAACCCGCGCGCGGGGCTGCTTTTCCCATTCGCGCTGGTAATCGAGAAAAATGCGCGGGTCGGCGAGGCGAAACCGGTAAATGCTCTGCTTGATGTCGCCCACCAGAAAACGGTTGGCTTCCGCGCCTTCGCCGCCCAGGGCGCAAAGGATCGCCTCCTGCGCGCGGTTGATGTCCTGGAATTCGTCCACGAAAATCAGCCGCAGCCTCGCCCGCCAGTGCGCGGCGACGGGGCCGGGCCGGCCGGTTTGCGGGTCGCGCAGCAGTTGCAGCGCGAATTGTTCCAGGTCGTGGAAATCAATGCCGCCCGCGTCGCGTTTGGCGGCGCGGTAAGCCTGGCCGAATTGGCGCGTCAAGTCGAGCAATGCCAGCATCGCCGGCGCGCTCCATTCCCAGTCCTCCGCCAGAGGGTCGCTCTTTTCCACCGCGCAGACCGAACGCAAAAAGCGGGCCTCGGCCAAAATGTTGTCCAGCGGCTTGCGCGATTTCGGTTTGCTGTCCGCCGCCGCCTGGGAAATGGCTTCGAGCGCGGCGGCAAATTCCGCGCGCGACGGATTTTGCGGCAGGCGCTCCACGGCGGCGGCGCATTGGCGCGCACAAGCGTTGTCCGCCGGTTGCGCGCGCAAGACGGGCAGCCATGCGCGGCGGCAATTTTCCAACTCTGCCAGGAGCCAGCCGGGCCAGGGGCCGGGCGGGGCTTGTTGAAACAGGGCGGCCTGGGTTTCAAACCACGCGGCCGGATCGGGCAGCGTCTGGGCGTAATGATGCAGCCGGAGGACCAGCGCGCGCGCGGCCATGTCGGAGTCGCCGCCCAGGGATTGGATGGTATCCTGGATGGCGCGGGCCGGGGCGGTATCGCGGCTGTAGTTCTGTTCCAAGACGGAGTCCAGCGCCTGGCGGGCGAGCAGTTGGGCGCGTTCCTCGGGCAGCACGATCAACTGCGGGTCCAGGCCGAGGGTGTAAAAATGTTCGCGCACCAGCCGGAAACAAAAACTGTGCAGCGTGCAAATCCAGGCCGTTTCCAGCAGCGCCAACTGCTCCGCCACCCGCGCCGTCGGCCGGGCGGCGTGGACGGCCTCCAGCGCCGCGCGCAAACGCTGGCGCATTTCCGCCGCCGCCGCTTCGGTGAACGTGACCATCAAAATCTGGTCAATGGAGCCGGGATTTTCGGCGTCCAGCAACCAAGCCAGGCAGCGGTCCACCAGCGTGCGCGTCTTGCCCGCGCCCGCGCCGGCGACGACGAGCACGTTGCCGCGCGCGGCGATGGCGTCCTGCTGCTGGGGAGTCGGCTGGCTCACGCGCAGGAAACTGCCTCGACCGGAGCCGCTTGTCACGACGAGATAAACTCTTGTTTCTTGCGCCGGCGGTTTCCGTCCATACACTTTGAGCGAAATACATGGCGAACTCGCATCCCATCCGGCTGGTTTTGTTTGATGTTGACGGCACGCTCATTCACACCGGCGGCGCGGGGGTGGCGGCGTTCGCCAAGTCATTGGCCTCCGAATTTGGCGTGCATAACGGGACGGAACTCATCAAGTTCGGCGGCCGGACCGACTATTCGCTGGTGCGCGAGCTTTTTTCGCTCGCGCAAATCGAACCGTCGGCAAAGAATTTCGAGCGTTTCTTCGCGGCGTATCTGGTTTGGCTGGAGAAACTGATTGCGGAATGCCGCGGCGGGGCGTGTCCGGGCGTGCCGGAATTTTGCCGCGCGCTGGCGGCGCGGGCCGAGCCGCCGCTGTTCGGCTTGCTCACCGGCAACATCCGGCGCGGCGCGCAAATCAAGCTGCAACGCTTCCAGATGTGGGAGCAGTTTCCCTTCGGCGCGTTTGCCGACGATCACGAGGATCGCAATCAGATCGCCGCCATCGCGCTCCAGCGCGGCAGCGAACGGCTGGGCCGCCCGTTGCGCGGCGAGGAGGTGCTGGTGATTGGCGACACGCCGCTGGACATTCGTTGCGCGCGGGCCATTGGCGCGAAAATGCTGGCTGTGGCGACAGGACGGTTCACCGTGCCGGAGCTTGCGGAACACAAGCCGGATTGGGCCGTGGAAGATTTGTCGAAAGTTTCGCTGGCCGATCTTTGAACCGCCTCATTTTTCTGACCCTATATTTCTGACTTGCCTCCTTTCCGCCACCACATTTGGTTGGCATGGTTCAAGTCAGAAAGATGGGGTCAGAAAAATCATCTGACCTGTTCATGAAGCGTCTCAACCAGGATGGGTGTCATCCGGTAGAGCTTGCCGTCTATAAAGAAACCCCAGGACTGACCAGGGCGCGAGAAATCCTTGTGCGTAGCGTACGTGTTCCCATTATCCTTGCCGTCTTGGGCTTCCGTCGTCAAATCAATCCGGTACGAACGGATGGTCTCGCCAGGATTATCAAGCTCTTTAGTATGGAGAATGCAAACCGTGCCGCCGCCGAGGTCAACGCGGCTAGGACTGGAGGCTGAAACCATCACCACGCCCAATTCGGTCGCCTTTGGCTCGTGTTCATCCAACCATTTGATGAGGGCGTTGAATTTGGCCTTGTCCCATTCGAGGCGTTTGGAGAAATCGTTGGTGGATTTGAGAGGAATGAACTTGTCGTCAGCGCGCAAGTAAATGACGGCGGCGGCAGTAGCCCCGCCACCGTCTTCGAAAAACTCAATGTATCCACTGTTACCGACCGAATAGAGATCATAGCCGTTAATATTAAAGGCGCCATGGAGAATCATCTTATTCATGTGGCTGATATCCCCGTCAAACATGTTCCCGTGGCCGAAGAGGGGCAGAACCGGGTCAGCGGGGTCCGCCGGCCTCCAGCCCTTTCGGGGTGATGGGAACTTTGGCCCGAAAATCGTCGGAAGCATGTCGCTCGTGAGGGACAGAAGGCGCGTTTCGATTATTTCCGAATACGAGTCCTGAAGGGGCTTTAACTCAGCGCGGCCACAAACGCTCTCCCGCGCTGTGTGGTCGTCCTGGTCGTGATCTGGGGCGCGAATATTAAAGACACAAGTTTGGGCGAAGCTCGCGCGGCACAGGCCGGAGAGAAGAAGGGCAATGGCAATCGTTGGTTTCACATCTTTCATAAGAGTGCGTTGGCGTTCAAGAACAACGCTTTCACTCTATATGACACCTGAGCCGCCATTTTCTTAGAAGAAAAATTGGAGTTCTTTTCCGCGCCTCTCCGGGGTCCCTTATTTGCATCTCAGATCCCGCCGGAGAACCGTCTCAGTGCTTATGGCGTCTGCGGCCGCCGCATGGGCAGCCGCAGGAACTCGATCCACCGCCGCCGCCGCCACAGGAGGCCGGCTCGGAAGATTGGCCGCCGGCGCTGGAGGCGAAGACGGACAGCTTTTTGGACAGTTTTTTGGAACCGCATTTGGGGCAGGGCGTGCCTTCCCAACTGCGGGTGCGAATCAGCAATTCGCTGTCCACCCCGCACTTTTGACAATGAAACTCGTAAATCGGCATGGCGGCAATATAGGGCGGAGGCGGAATTTTAGCAATGGCGCAACTCTATTCATGAAGAAGGGGGAAGCCTCCTCTCCCCGGCCCTCCCCTCCACAAGTGTGTGGAGGGGAGGGAGAAGAAAGCCAGCGTTCGACAGGCGCTGGCGCTTTTGTGAGCAAGATGTCGGAAGATGGCTCCCTCCCCTCCGCGAAGTGGAGGGGAGGGTTGGGGAGAGGAGGAGCCTTTCTCTGGTTGCCAAGCCGGTTCAGTGGGCTGTGTGGGAGCCTCCTCTCCCCGGCCCTCCCCTCCACAAGTGTGTGGAGGGGAGGGAGAGGAAGCGCGTGGCGATTCCGGAGCGCGAGGAGCCTTATCAGTCGGGGGATTCGCTACTAAGACGCGGCGGCGAAGAACAGGCCCATCTCGCGCATGGAAAAATAGCCCTTGCTGTTGGCGGCGGTGCAATGGCCCAGAATAATATGGTCGGCCACTTCGATCTTCAGCAGTTGCCCGGCGCGGATCAGGTCGCGCGTCACGCGGATGTCGGACTCGGAAGGGGTGGGATCGCCGCTGGGATGGTTATGCACCAGGACGAGCGAACTGGCGTTGGCGGCGATGGCGCCCCTGAAAACTTCGCGGGGATGCACCAGAAGGCTGTCCACCAATCCGTCCGAGATTTTCTCGACCTTGATGAGTTTGCGGCGCGAATTCAAGAGGACGGCCTGGAAATGTTCCACGTTGTAGCCGCGGTTCTCATCGCGCAGGTAATCGGCCACCCGTTCCGGGGTGTCGAGCACCGGTTCTTCGCCCTGGAGTTCCCGCGCCATGCGGGCCGCGAGGGTGAAGGCGCTCTTGAGGGCAATCGCCTTGTCCCGTCCGATGCCCTTGGTCTGGCTCAAATCCTCCAGGGAAGCGCGGGCGAGGGCGTTGAGCGTCTGGAATTTTTGCATCAACTCATCGCCGATCTGGACGGCGGACCGGCCTTTGGTGCCGGTGCGCAACAGGATGGCGATCAGCTCGGCGTCCCGCAGCGCCTGCGCGCCCAATTGGACCAGCCGTTCGCGGGGCCGTTCACTTACGGGCAGGTCCTTAATGCGGATGGCGTCGTTCATGATGGGAACTGTTGTAACCGGAAAGGTGGCATGCGGCAATGATAATCGCGGCCCAGACCGAATTTCAGTGGTGAAACCAATTGCAATGTGAGTTGGAAGGAGGCAATATCCGAACGGATGGTTAGTTGAATAATTGTGGAGCATCCCTCCATATTGAACATGAATGATCCATCAACTAGGCGGCAAACCAGGGCAGGCATTATCGGAGTCGCATTGCTGTATTTGCTTTTTCTGACTGTCGCATCCGCCATACCAGTCCTGCACATCCGCCTCGTCAATGCGGCTCTTGAACGCACGCGCGACCCAATGCTGCTCCCTGCGCCTTTCCTGTTTCTCAAGTGGTTGTCGGAAATTGCTGGGATACTTATTTGGGGCGTAGTCGGCTGCGGTCTTTGGATCTGTTTCCGGCCGAAGCATGCTTTTCCACTGACGGTGGCCCTGGGAGTAGTTCTCCTAATTTTCACGACGCTATACGGTTGTTACGCCGCTGTCCTTTTGTCATGCGAATTGACTCATGCCCCCTTCACGGCCCGCCTATTCACACCATAGAAATGACTCCATTTCAAAGGAACTTTATCTGGTGATCGAACAGTTGACAACCGTATGAAAGATGACGCAACCAGCAACGCGGCGGAGCCGAAGGCGGACCCGTGGATTTTGAAATTCCTGCGGTATATGCTCACGGAAAAGGGGGCGTCGGTTTATACGGAAAGGAATTACCGGCAGGCGCTGCTGGAGTTCTCCGGCTGGTTTCTCCGCCAGCGCCAGACGCCGCCGGATTGGAACGCCCTGAGCCGGGATGATTTCCGGGATTTCCTCCGCTTCCTCGGCCGCGGCCCATTGAGCCGCGCCGCCGTGCAGCTCCGCTTCTCCGCCTTGCGCTCGTTTTACAAGTTCCTTATCCGCAACGGCGCCGCCGCCGTTTCGCCCATCCGCAAGCTCTCGCTGCCCGCCAGGGAAAAACGGCTGCCGCGCTTCCTGACTGTCAAGCAACTGGAAGACCTGCTGCGCGCGCCCGGCCGGGAATGGAAGCGCGCCGCGACCGCAAACGGGGAGGCGGAGGCAAGCGCCTATTTTCGCGACGCCGCCATTTTGGAGGTCATTTATTCGTGCGGCCTGCGCGTGAGCGAGTTGTGCCAGCTTCGCGCGGAGGACGTGGATTGGGCCGGCCAGTTGGTGCGCGTGCGCGGCAAGGGAAAAAAAGAGCGGCTCGTGCCCATCGGCGCTCCGGCGCTGGAGTCCATTCGCGCCTATTGGAAACTGCTCCGATACGCGCCCGCCGGAGCCATGCCGGTCTTCCTCGCCCGCCCGCGCAAGGTTTCGCCGCTGACGCCGCGCACGGTGCAGTTGCGCTTGAAGACATATCTGCGCGCCGCCGGGCTGGACCCCAAAATCACGCCGCACAAGCTGCGGCACAGCTTCGCCACGCACCTGCTGGATGCGGGCGCGGATTTGCGCAGCGTGCAGGAGTTGCTCGGCCACGCGCATCTGGTCACGACGCAGGTCTATACGCACCTGACCACCGAACGCCTCAA
>Ga0181538_10002568_pt1 | contig 18669 bp, 17 predicted proteins | sample PEATcosm2014_Bin_40_FD_119773 | JGI IMG/M metagenome (GOLD analysis project Ga0181538, IMG submission 119773) | Peatland microbial communities from MTU Mesocosm Facility, Houghton, MI, USA - PEATcosm2014_Bin23_30_metaG | ecosystem: Environmental > Terrestrial > Soil > Wetlands > Peat | place...
CCCGCTGATGAAGAAGCTTTCGTCCATCAGCACCAAGATGGTGGAGCTGGAGCAGCGGATCGAGGAGTTGAAGAAAGTCAAAGACCCCGGCGAAGACCTGGAAGTCTGCCAGGAAGAACTCAGCGGGCTGGAAGACCTGGTGTTGGAGGACGCCCAGAACCTTCACCGCCGCGTCGTGGCCGTCCGCAAAATTTACAACAAGTATGAGGATGCCAAGCGCAAACTTTCCGGCGGCAACCTGCGCCTGGTCGTCTCCATCGCCAAGAAATACCGCAATCGCGGCCTCTCGTTCCTGGATATCATCCAGGAAGGAAACACCGGCCTGATGCGCGCGGTGGACAAATACGAATATCGCCGCGGATTCAAGTTCAGCACCTACGCTACCTGGTGGATTCGCCAGGCCATCACCCGCGCCATCGCGGATCACGCCCGCACCATCCGGATTCCCGTGCACATGATCGAGACGATGAGCAAGCTCCGCAACATCAGCAAGGCGCTGATGCAGGAGCTGGGACGCGAGCCGACCATCGAGGAGATCGCCCGCCGCGCCAAGATGACCGTCGCCGAAACGCGCCGCGTCCTCAAGATCAGCCGCCATCCCATTTCCCTGGACCGCCCGGTCGGCGAGAGCGAAGACAGCTATTTCGGCGACTTCATCGAGGACGAAAAGGCCGACAATCCCGTCGAGTCCGCCACCCAGGAAATGCTCAAGGACAAAATCGAGCAGGTCCTCAAGACCCTCACCTATCGCGAGCGCGAAATCATCAAGCTGCGCTACGGCATCGGCGACGGATACACCTACACGCTCGAAGAGGTGGGACGCATCTTCAAAGTCACGCGCGAGCGCGTCAGGCAGGTCGAGGCCAAGGCCATCCGCAAGCTCCAGCATCCCGTGCGAGCCCGCAAACTCGAAGGATTCCTGCCCGGCGGGCTGGCGAGATGACGCATGACCAAGAAGGAATTGGAAGAACGTCTGAACCAGGAACCATTTGATCCGTTTCGGATCAATACGGCTGACGGCAAGCACTTCGACGTCACCAACCCACGTTTGGTCGTGCCGATGGAAACGCGTCTATTCATCGCACTGGGCAAGAATAGCTGGACTTTGATCGCATTGCGTCACGTGACGAGCCTGGAAGGCCTGGCGGCGGCGTAAACTCTAAGACTTCGGCGGCATGGCCCGCGAGCTGAGAGTAAATCGGTGCTGCAGGATTAGGCCCGATGGTTTCGAGTGACCATAAGCCGATACTCGATTATGAGCCTGCGCGGCACGGGGCGCGCAAAGCCTGCGATCCGCCGCCGAAGTTGACGAGGGGGCATTGGATCGTCATTGCGGCGATGCTTCTCCTGCCGATCTCGTCGATTGTCGATCTCGTTATCACGGACGATCTGGCGGAATATCGATTCGTGGTTCCGCTGACCGGCGGGTATTTCGTACAGCGGTGGGATCAGGGGTCTCGGTCGAATCCACAAATTGAGAAGCAGATCGGTCCATATCAGATTTTCCTTTTGAATCCGGGTCAAGCCCCGAGTTGGGAACCGGAAGGGTCGGGCGACGTAAGGCCAACGTCTTACTTTGTGCCGAACGTGGAACGGCTTGCGGTACTGCCGGGTCAGACGGCGATTATCGGGACGACGGGCGCGGATTTTTTTGTACTGGACGCCAAGAGCGGAAATCTGCAGCTCTTCAACTCGGCGGCGGAGTTTAATGCCGCCGTCAAGGGACCGGGCACCAATTCGGTGCCGTTGAATGATCCGGCGGTTATGGCCAAATCCCTGCCGAGAAGCACGATTCGGCCATGGGCGTACCAGCAGATGAACGGGCTGCTGGGACTTTCGGACGTGGCGTGGTCTGCGATTATTGAGGACGTGGGCGGGATGATCGCTCTGGCTGGGGGCCTGGCGATTCCGCGCGTTTATCGGTGGAAGACGAAGTGGATGCGGCGGATCATCGTGGTCCTGTTCGCCGCTGGGCTGGGAACCATCGTCAACATGTTCGCAAACGGATGGATGTTTGGCGGCGGCCCGGATGCGTTTGTGGGAATGATGATACTGCCGACCGGCTATGTGATTGCGGCCGTCTTGAGTGGCCGCATACCGGTCTGGGTGTGCGGAAATCGTTCCCGTGTGCTACCAAAGAAGATGCCGCTGGAGTATCGCACACCGAATGGCACCGGCTCTATTGCGCCGCCCGGTAATTGAGAAAGATCGGCTCCGGAATCGCCGCCTCGTCCGGGCGGGCGAATCGCTGTATAAGATTGCCGCGCTCATGGCCCAGCACTCGATCCAACAGACCTTCGATCTGGCATTGCGGCACCACCAGGCCGGCCGCATGGCGGAGGCGGAGAGAAATTGCCGCCAGGTCCTAACCCAGCAGCCCAATCATGCGGATGCATTAAACCTGTTGGGGGTGCTGGCGGCACAGGGGAACCGCTTGGACGCGGCCGTCGAATTGATCCGGCGGGCCATTCAGCTCAAGCCCGATTGCGCCCTTGCGCACAACAATCTCGCAAACGTCTTAACCGGGAAGGATCAACTTGACGAGGCCGTTGCTTCCTACAGGCGGGCCATTCAACTCGAACCCGGTTACGCCTTGGCCCACCACAATCTCGCAAACGCCTTGACGCGCATGGGCCGGCTTGACGAGGCGATCGCTTCCTCTCGGCAGGCCATTCGGTTCAAGCCCGATTACGCCGAGGCGCACTACAATCTAGGCATCGCCTTGGAAGGCAACGCGCAGCTTGACGAAGCGGTCGCTTCCTATCGGCAAGCCATTCAACTCAAGCCTGATTACGCCGAGGCACACAACAATCTCAGTATTGCCTTAAGGAACATGGGACAACTTGATCAGGCCGTTGCCTCTTGTCGGCAGGCCGTTCGGTTCAAGCCCAATCTTGTCGAAGCGCACAACAATCTCGGCATTGCCTTGAAGGCCGTGGGGCAACTTGATGAGGCAATTGCCTCCTTTCGGCAGGCCATTCGGTTCAAGCCCGATCTTGCCGAAGCGCACAACAATCTCGGCGCCACGTTGAGGGACACAGAGCGACTTGACGAGTCGGTCGCTTCCTGTCGGCAGGCGATTCGGATCAGGCCCGATTACCCCGAAGCATACAATAATCTCGCCATCGCCTTGGCGGAGATGGGGCAGCTTGATGAAGCTATCGCCTCTTATCGGCAGGCCATTCGGCTCAAGCCTGATTATCCCGCGGCGCACAGCAATCTGGTCGCCGCTCTTCTCTATCACCCCGGCTATGACGCCGCGATGATCTTTGAGGAACACCGCCGCTGGAACCAGCGGCACGCCGAACCGCTCAGGAAATTCATTCGGCCACACGCCAACGACCGCGATCCCGGCCGCCGGCTGCGCATCGGCTACGTCTCCGCGGATTTTCGCCTCCATTCCGTGAGTTGGTTTCTCCTGCCTCTGTTCCGCCACCACGATCATGCCGCTTTCGAGATCTTCTGCTACTGCGACGTTTCGCGTTGCGACGCCATGACCGATCGACTTCGCGCCTGTGCCGATGCGTGGAAAAATGTCGTCGGATGCGGCGACGATCGCCTGGCCGACATGGTCCGCCAGGACAAAATCGACGTCCTGGTCGACCTATCCGGCCACACCGGAGGCAATCGCCTGCCGGCCTTTGCGCGCCGGCCGGCTCCGGTGCAGGTCAGTTACCTCGGCTATCCCGCGACCACGGGCTTGTCCGAGATGAATTACCGTCTGACCGATTTTCTCGCCGACCCGCCGGGCACGACCGAGTCGCTGCACGCCGAAAAATTGTGGCGGTTGCCGGTGTGCAACTGGTGTTACGGCCAGCCGGATGACGCCCCCCCGGTGGGGCCGTTGTCGGCGGAGGCGGGCGGGCCGATCCGCTTCGGGACTTTCAACAATTTCGCCAAGGCGTCGCCCGCCATCATGGACTTGTGGGCCGCCATTCTGATTGCGACCCCTTCATCCCGCCTGATCGTCAAATCCCGCGGACTAGCCGAGCCAAGCCTCCAGCGGCAAACAATCCAATTCTTCGCGTCACGCGGGGTACAGGCCCAGCGGCTGGACTTTCGCGGCCATCAGCGGGATTTCGTTTCTCACCTCGAAGCCTACAACCAGATGGATATCGCCCTCGATACCTTCCCCTATCATGGCACCACGACCACCTGTGAAGCCTTGTGGATGGGCGTACCGGTCGTGACGCTTGCGGGATCCGCGCATGTTTCGCGCGTGGGGGTGAGCCTGCTGAGCAGCGTCGGCTTACCGGAACTGATTGCCCAGAAACCGGACCAGTACGTTCAGATCGCCACGGACCTGGCCAGGGATTTGCCGCGATTGGCCCAGTTGCGTGGCGCCTTGCGCGAGCGGTTGCGGGCTTCCGGGCTGATGGACGCTCCTCGCTTTGCCCGCGACATCGAAGCCGCTTACCGCCAAATGTGGCGGAACTGGTGCGCGGCGGCGGCATCGATTTAAGCGCAGCCCAGCGGCACCAACATCCCCTATCGCCTTCGGCGGCGGGCTAGGGCGAAGAGGCAGAGAGCGACCAGGCCGGTGGCCGTCGCGGGCTCTGGAACCGTCACTGACAAAGTTGAAAATGTTTCGCTGGCTTCGCCTTCGGTGGTGTCGTCGCCAACGAAGATGTAATTCGCCAGTGTGTAGGGGGCCGACCCGTAAGCGGTGTAGTCGTGTGTCTGGCCGGTGAGGATCGTCGTGCCCTTGTCGGTTAGAGAATAATTCGTGCCGATGATTGACAACTGATAATGGCTGGACGCGCCCTCGGTCGTGAATGTACTGGCGAACGAGGCGCCGCCCTGGGTGTCGGCATCCTCACTCGGGTCGTGGGTAAAACCTGAACCGGAACTGTATTGCTGGGCCCACACGTCATTGCCCCAGAACCCCAGTTCAACACCCTTCTTGTCGCTGCCCAGGACAATCACGTCGAACCCGGCGCGGTCATTGCTCGAATGGGATTCAGAATTGATCTGCACGTCCAACCCGACGGAAAATCCGGTGGCGGGGTTGAGCGATGGGAATGCCGGGTTCACCATGGATCCGAGCGCGGTGTAATTTGAATATCCGGCCTCGATATTTGAAGAACTGGAAGGAATATTACCGGTGGTCGTGTCCAGCGTCGTCGTGCCGCCGCTTGAACTGACGGCGGGCGTGCCATCCCCCAACACCGCGTTGTCGGAGAACGCGAGCCATCCCTGCGACTGCGGCGTCTGCGTGCCGGAACCGTTGTATAGAAACGTGGTTTGGGCCCCGGCAAGCGTCGGCAAAGCCGAGATTCCGATCGCCGCGAACACCGCGCTCATTGCCAATTTCCCGAATTGCATCATTTTTGTTTCTCCGTCCAGACTTGAATTTTCGGGCATGCAATACCAATATTGATGCCGGCCCGTCAAAGGGAATCTCGTCTTTTTCTCCGGAAAACCCGCGAATTTAGCAAACTTCGCGCCAGGTTAAACAGGTGGAAACGCCCTTTCATTTTTCGGCCCAACGCGCGCCGCCTTGGGTCTTGTCGCGGAATCGCCGGGCGCTGTCGTCAATTCGGCGGCGTCGGACGATGAAATGGGGGAAAAAATCCGGAAATATTGGACCGGCCTGCCGACTTCCGCCGGCAGGGTTCCAGCCGGCTCTATTGCGCCGCCCGGTAATTGAGAAAGATCGGCTCCGGAATCGCCGCCACGTCGACGGACAGAGCCGCGCCCGCTTTCGGCAAGGTCATGAACAAACACCACCGCGCTCCGTGCTTCAGGGCCGGGTCGTACAGGATGATGCACTTGTCGCCGCGCTGCGGGGACCACATTCCGGCCTGCTGATAGACGAATGGCTCGCCGGTTGATGCGGAGGTGAATTGAAGGTCCTGGCCTCCGGGCATATTTCGCAGTTCGTCGAGCGTCGCGGGCATCTGCCCGTGGTCCCGGTAATACAGCAGCACGTATCCCCCCACGTCCTGAAGCCGCGCGGCGGTGGGATCGGTCGAAACGATTTCATCCGGCGACGATGGCGCGCCCGCCGAAGCGTTGCCTCCGTTTCCCTGGCTGAAATCGAACGTCGTCTGAGCAGCCGGGTTTGGCGCGGGAGTCGCCGGCTGGCAACCGGCCAACGGCAACCCGGCCATCACAACCGCCAGGACATTGCCAAGCAATCGAACGGACATCAGCGAATCTCCATTTCAATCCTTGCCCGGGTCGGGCGGCTCCAAGAAATCCGGCTTGGAGGGCGGAGCGGGCGGGACATAACCCGGAGTCGGCTGCGTGGAGGCATTGCCGCGCTGCATGCCCCGCATCTGCTCCTGGAACACTCCCGGCTGCACCGCGCCCGGCACCAGCTTCATCCCTCTCATTTCATCCTCGCCCATCGGCTTGAGCGTGTCCGGCTCCGCCGCCACGTGCGGGGTGAGGAAAATCAGCAGCTCGGTCTTGGTCTTCGCCGTCGTGTTGTATGAGAACAGCAGCTTGCCCAGCAGCGGGATGTCTCCCAGCAGCGGGATCTTGTTGACGCTCTCGGTCTTCTGGTCCTGCATCATTCCGCCGATGACAACCGTCTGCCCGTCATGAACGGTGAGATAGCTGTCCGCGGACCGGACGTCGAACACCGGCAGCGAAACGCCCTGCTGGATCGTCACCGTCTGCGCCGTCAGCGACGAAATCTGCGGCGAGACCAGCATCGTCACCAAGCCCTCCGGATTGATGTGCGGCGTGACGGTGAGGATGATGCCGATGTCCTGGTATTGGGCGTTGTTATGCACGCCGCCGTTGGAATCGACGGTCGTGTTGGTGATGAACGGCACCTCGCTGCCGACGGTGATGTCGGCCTCCTGGTTATCGCTGGTGAGGATATACGGCCGGGAGAGAACGTCCAGCTTGTTCTGCTGTGCCAGCGCCTGGAGCTTGAGGCTGATGTTGCCCTCCAGCAGAGTGTAAACGAACCCGCCGGGGTTTGAGACGGAAGCGGCCGCGGCCGCGGCGCCCAGCGTGCTCGTGAATAACTGTTCCTTGCCGGCGTAATTACGATTTGTGTCCAGGATGGAAAAATCGGTTCCGAAATCCAACTCGTTATCGTGCGTCACCTCCGCGATGAGGACTTTGATCAGCACCTGGGGCACGCGGCTATCGAGTTGGGCAATCACCTGCTTGACCTGGGCCTCGTATTTCGTGGCCGTTGCCACGAGCAACGAATTGGTGTCCTGATCGGCGACGACGTAGACCTGGCCGATAAGGTCGGCCATCCCGCCGATATTCGCGGCGCCGCCGGCGCCCGCGGTAGCGCCTGTAAGCCCGCGGTTAATAAGCCCATTGGTGCTCGCGTTGGTTCCGGTGGTTCTACCGCCGAGTCCACTGCTGCCGCCGAGGCCCCCGAGACCTCCGCCGCCTCCGCCGAATCCTCCGCCTCCGCCGAATCCTCCTCCTCCGCCCAAGCCACTGCTGCTTCCAAAGCCGCCGGACCCGGAAACGCGGTTTCCCGTTCCGCTGGCGAACTGCGAGCGGTTGGCCGTGGCGCTGTTGGCGGTGGTGCCGCTGAACAGGCCGTTGAGTGTTGAGGCCATGTCAACTGCCTGGCCATTTTTCACGCGGTAAATGAAGAAGTCCTGTTCTGACGCGGGATTGGCATCGAGCTGGCTGAGAACGCCGTCGATGATCGCCAGGGTGTCCGGCGGTCCGGAAACGACGACCGTATTGGTTCGCGCATCGGCCGAGGCCTGAACGTGTCCGGTGTTGCCGGTGTCTTGCTGCGCCGCCGCCGCCGCGCCGCCGCCCGGCCCGCCTCCGCCTCCACCTGGGCCTCCGCCTCCAAAGCGGCCTCCGCCAAATCCCCCCCCGCCGCCCGGCCCTCCGCCGCCGGCGCCGAATCGGAAAAATGGAAAATTGCCGAACGCGCCGGTTTGCCCTCCGGTCTGGTTGGTCGGCGGATTGAAGATGTTCATGATCAGCGTGGCCGCCGCGGTGGCGTCGGCATACTTCAACTGCTTCACGCGGATGTCGCTGGCCGCCGATTCGTGCTTGTCCAGCCCCGAGACGATCTCCACCACACGCCGAACGTTCGCCGAAGTGTCCGTGATCATCAGCGAGTTGCTCGCCGCGTTGGCCGTCAGGTCCGCATTGGTGTTGACCAGCGGCTGAAGGTCCGTCTTCAGCTTCACCGCATCCAGGTTGCGCACCGGAATGATCTGCGTGATCAGTTGATCGGTTTCTTCAACCTTCGACGGATCGTTGCCGGAAAGGACCGGAATATTCGCGTGTTTGGCGTCGGCCAACGCCTCGATCTTCAGCACCTTGCCCATTTGAATTGCCGTGAGATCCTCGTGCTGTAGAACCGTGTTGAGGTACTTGACCGCTTCTTCGGGTGTGATCGGATCGCGATTGATGATGGTGACCTGGCCCGTGGGGATGGCCTGCTCGATGACGAAGAAACCGGCGTTCTGCGAAAGGTAATCGATCACGGCGCCCACCGACGCGTTCTTGAAGTTGAACGAGATCAGCTTCGCGGTCGGCTGCGTGGAAGGCGAGCTGACCAGTTGCCCGCTGGAGGCGGCGACGCCCGCGCTCGGCTCCGTGCTTGGAATGTCGGATGTCGATGGCACGACCTGTGCCCGCGACCAGCTCGGAGAAACCGCTCCGACCGCCATCGACGCCAGGAGAAATGCCACGGAGCGCAATTGTCGTTTCATGTTGAGCCTTTCATTTCCGTTTGCCCGATTTCAGCGTCCCACTTCCGCCGCCCGCCGCCGGCGGAGATAATCCTCCATCGATTCGTTGGGGCCGCGCGGCCCGGTTCGTTGCGGCTGCGTGGAGGCCTGCGTGCTCGCGCCCGCGTTGGATACGCCCCACACGTCCCCGCCCGCCAGGTTGTAGCCGACGTAGACCCGAATGATCTTTCCGCCCGCGTCCTGATAGTCCAGCGAATCCAGCGTGATGTTGACCACCTTCCCCGCCGCAATCGCGTCGCCTACTTTCACGCGGGTTACCGTGCTCGCCTGCTGGTCCTCCAGGAAGCCCAGCTTGCCGTTGTCCGCCAACGAAACGCCCGTGAGGACCAGTTGGCTCGCCGATGGAGGCAGGGGCCCGATGGGACCGGAATTTTCCTGGCGCGGCGGCCGTTGGTTGCCTTTGACGAAGATATTGCGGGCGCCCACCTCCTCGTAAATCGCCGGCACGCTTGGCTGCGCCATCTCGCCGCGCCGCTGACTTTCCCGGTAAGACCGGTTCGATTCATATCGCCGCGCGACGCCATACGGACGCGTGGCCGGCGCCGCCGAAACCTCCGGCCGCGTCGTCGTTTCCGCCGCCATCGCGGTGCTTGCAACCAGCACAATAAGCAGCGTCCACCTCTTCATGGCATGCCTTCCAATTCGTTGAACAGTTCGCTGCCGGCGGCCGCGCTCTGGCCCGTCGGCGGCATGTACAGCGCGGAAACGACCAGCTTCACGTTCAACTGGTCCGATCCTTCCCGCGTGGATTGGATCTTCACGTCGTTCAGCCGGATCGGAATCCGGGCGCTTTCGATCGACCACAGGAATCGCGCGATCTGCCGCATCGAATCCGGCCCCGACGTGTTGAAGTCCAGGCTGAAGCTGATCAGTTGGAACGGGCCTTTTTGCGTGGAAACGTGCTCGGAATTGATCATTTCCAGATTGATGTCGGCCACGCGGGCCCAGGTCTGGATCATCTGCTGCGTGCGGCTCTGCGCGGTGGAATCGTCCGCCTGCAAGCCGTTGGACAACATCTGGTTCCATTCCGCTTGCTTGCTCCTTTGCAGCCGGAGGAGGTTCTGATTGTCCCCCAGCGTCTTGGCCGCGGCCCGCTTGTCTTCCTGAAGCGCCGCCGTCCTGTCGAAGTACGGACCGACGATCAGGCTGTTGATCCCCAACAGCGCCACCGCGGCCATCGCCCCGATCCCAATGTACTTTTCACGTTTCGATAAAACCACGATCACTCCAATTCAATGCCCATCATCTTGGCTGCTCCGCGGGCGGCTGCGTTGGCTTGGGCGGCTCGTAACTGAACGTGATGGAGAACAAGAATTCCTGCGTGCGCGGAACCTTGGTTTCCGGACCGATCTTGACGTCCTTGAACACCGACGGATTGCGCCGCATCCGGTCCCCCAGCGCGGTCACGCTTTCGAGATTGGGCGTGTGGCCCTGAAGCGTGGCCAGCAATGTTCGCTCGCCGTCCGCTCCCATCGCCGTCGGCGCGCCCGCCTGATTGCTGCCGGCGTTGAGCGGCGGCGTTTCGGCCTTGATTTCCAAATTCGTCGCGTACGTCTGGCCATCCTCGGGAATGACGTCCTCCAGATCGCGCATGCACGCCAGATACCGTGGATCGCCCCCATGCCAGTATTGAGCCAGCGACTCCTTGGCGACGAAATCGCGAGCCGCATCAACGTCTTTCTGCTGGCTGTTGATTTGCGATTGCAGGCGGTTCACGTCTTGCTCCGCCTTATCCAGATCGGTGTAAGCATAGACGCCAAGGGCGATGAAAAGGACCACCGCCGCCCCCGCGAGATATCCCCATCGGGGAATGCGGTGCTTCCTGGGCGGAGCGAGGCGCGAATGAAGGAAGTCGATTCCCGGCCTGCTCTCATCCATGGCGGACAGCGCCAAGGCGACCGCCGCCGCGAATTTCCGTCCTTGCCCGTTGATCCCCGCGCCCGATGCCTCGACGCCCAGCGTCTGAAGCTCGCCGTCTTGCACGTTCACCCCAAGTTGCTCGCCGAGGCTCGCCGCGTCCACGCCCGCGCCGTCCCACAGGATCATCTCGCGTTGGCCGTCGCCAACGCCCAGCGTGGAAACAGTTCTTCGCAATTCGCTGATGAACGGCGGCTGCGGCATCGCCGGCCGCAGGCTGCGCATCGCCGTCGCCGTCGATTGGCGTTGCGACGACAATTCCGATCCCCCCGGCCCCGCCGCCAAAACCAAAACGTCCCGCTTCAGCGATGCCCCCGTCATCGTTCCCAGCGCCAGCGCCGACGGCATGATGGCCAGCGGCTGAAGCCGGGCGCCGTCGCAAAGCGATTCGATGCAATCGACGTACTTCCTCGGGGTCGCCGCCAGAAGCACCCTTCGCGACCCGCTGCCCGCCGCCGCTTCGCCGGCAAAGTCGTATACCAGGTCTTTCAATTCGCTGGAGAATTCCGCCTCCGCTTCCAGCCGCAGCAATTGTGCCACCGTCGCATCATCCGCCGGAGGAACGTCCTTTGCTTTGACCACCAGCCATTTCAACGGGATTCCGATGACCGCCGATCGCGTGGAAAAATGATTGTCCTTCAGGAAATGCCCCAGCGCCTTGGCCAGTTCCGTGGGTTGGGAGATGGAGATTCCCTCCGGATAAATGAGTTCCGCCAGCCGCTTGACCTGCGGCCGGCCCTCGGTCGCGACGAGTTCGGCGGCCATCAGCGATCGCTCGCCCATCGCCAGTCCCAACACCTTCTTTTGATTCAAACGCTTCAAGGTTTCGGTTCCTTAATCCGGGTGAGCGGACGGCCCGGCTCATTTCAATGACTCTGACCCAACGCGCCGCCCGAGCCCAGGGCCGTGCCCAGCCAACCCAATTGAAGTTGCCCGCGAGCGGCCAAATCCTGAAACTGCTTCTGAGATATCGGCAACGGCCAGCCGTACGCCGTTAAATCCTTCCGATAAACGATCACCGCCGGAGGGGTCGCGGTTCCAAGCGTGGTGCCGAGAGGATTAAACCGGCTCGCATCGATGACAATGCGAACGCGTTTGAAGGCGCGTCCGTCGGCGCTCACGGCGACAATGTCAGCGGAGTATCGGTACGATACCCCGGTCAAGTAAGCGGTCGCGCCACCCGCCCCGCCTCCGGCGGCCTGAGTTGCCCAGCTATAACCGGCGCCTCCCGTCTGCCCGCTGCTGCTGGCCGCCGTCTCGCGCGCTTCGACAATGGATTGGGCCGCCGCCTGGCTGAATCCGATCGCCTCCAGCACCAGCGGCGAGGCCGTGAAAGGGTTGATCAAGCGGTTGGCATTGCCCGGGCCCGTAGGCGCGAACGAATACACCGTCAGATAATTGAACAGCCCGACGTTGCCGGACGTGGTTGCGTTCGTCAATCCCCCCGACTGGCCGGCGCCCTGTGTATATTCCAGCAGGAGCGTGTTCCGATTCGGGTCGTTGCCCCACAAGAGCTGCGGCATGATGTTCTGCTGCAAGTCCGCCTGCTGACCCACGAGCAGCAGTTCTTCCACCGTCTCAAATCCAGAGCCTTTGAGTTGGTACGGCTCGGGCAGACTGGAATAGTCCTGGCTGGTCGCGCCGTTGGCATTGGACGCGTTGTGCGCCCAATTGCTGATCGAATAAGGGATGTCATCGGGAAGAGTCAGGTTCAACGAATCGCACAATGTCGCCAAGTCAATATTCATCAGCGTCGTATTGTTGATGTTGAGCTTGGACGATTCGTCCACGATGCCGCAGACCGGACCCTGCACGTCGCTCATATCCGTGGGAAGAATCCAGAAATATCCGGCCGACCCGACCGGGATGGTATCGCTCTGGACTTGGGTGGTGAGCGTGTAGGCGTCGGTCGTGTATTCGTCGATCTGGGCCAGTACCCATTGCTCCGCGCCCAATTCCACGGCATCGGCCTGGGCCTGGGAACGCAGATTTGCCGACGCCAGCGCTTCGGTGCGCATCGACTGCGCGAATACCAACGCCAGGCCCGTCAGGATCACGATGATCCCCAATGCCATGACGAAAATTATTCCACGCCGACGTTTCATAGTCCCGAAACTCCCGCGTTCACCTGGGGATCCAGGTCGGCCGTCGAACAGGGCAGGAAAACCACCCGCGTGAATGAGCTCGTCTGGACCTTTCCGTTTGGCTGCGTCTCTTCCAATCCCAGGGTTACCCGGACCGCCGCGGGAACGGTGTTGTCCTCCTGCGTGGCGTCCCAGGTACCGGCAGTCAGAGGCGCCGGGCTGAAATTGGTTCCGTCGTATGAATATTCCAAGGCGAAGCTCGATACCCCGGCGCAGACGATCTCCTCATCGGTCGATGCGGTCTGGCCGGATACCGGCAACAGATTCCGCGTCACCCGCCGCACCAGAACGTGATCCGCCCGGCCCACCGGCTGAACCACCTTGTATTCCACGCACTTGATTTCGCCGTTGGCATAAACGTGGACGGGACTTTCCGACGTGGTGAAAAAAACCACGTCGTCGGCCTCGTGGCCGCGGTTGTCCTGCCCGGGCGTTCCCAGAAAAGCGGTCTGCTCATAATTGGTCGCCGCCGTCCCCGCTCCCACCAAAACACTGGGGACCGGATTTTGCGGCGTCTGCGTCTGCATCGCGCATTGCAGGTCGTCGCAGAAATATTGCAACGCGATGGACGCCTGATCCCCCGGCGCCACCGCAGCCTGGGTTTGGCGGGTCGTGTGATACGCCGTCCAGAGCGTCGACGACAGCGCGGCGGCGACGATCGCCACCATCGCCAGCGCCACCACCATCTCGATCAGCGTAAAGCCGTCGAAATGAATCGCACGAACCTCGGCATCGCGGCGCTTCATTGCTGCGCTTCCCGGTTATACGCCAGGCTGCAAAGCGTTACCGACTCCGAACGCCTGCCGTCGGCCCAACTGACGGCCAGATCGATCTCCTGAATCCCCATCGTGGTGGTGTCCTGGTTCCACGGCTGGACGGTGGCCTTCCAATGGTATTGATAGCCATTCTGCGCGGCGTCGGCTGCGAGAACGGGGTTTTGTCCCTGTGAGACCGCCAGGATCAACGAGGCCATTTGCGACTTGGCCAGCGAAGCGGCGTCGTCGCGATGCCGGGCTGCGTTGCCCGCCGCCGCCGCCGCCGTGATCGCGTGCATGATCGCCGGAATCACGATCCCGATCAGCAGAAGCGTCACCAGCACTTCGATGAGCGTGAAGCCCTCTTTTAGCGGCCGCGCTTGCGCGGCGTTTGGAATCGCCAGTGCCGCTCTCATCTCGCGACCTCCTGGATATGAAACCTGTCCGTCGGCAGATCGCAGACGACTTCCACTTTGTGGCCCGAGTTGTCCGTCAAGACGATGGTGGCCGGGTCCGTCCGTCCCGTCGGCTGGAACTGCACGAATGCGGCGCTGGGCGGAAAGACCCAGATTGTCCCGACTCCCACCGACGTGCCGTCGAGCAACTGGTTGGGTTGCGGATGGGCTTGCGCCTGAAAATTCGCGGGCCAGGGAAGCAGCATGACCGGTGCGGGGGTTTCCGCGTTCTGCACCACCTGCATCCTGATGCCCGTGGGAACGGCGACCGACAGCGGGGCGCCCATGCCCAGAAGCGGCTTGCCCTTGTCTCCGGGGGAGTCGATGGTGACGTAAATCTTTCCCGAGCCGAAATTCAGATAACAGACGCGCGCCTCGCTGATCGCCTGGTTGCGGGCGTACTGGGCAAGCCCGACGATCTGCCGGCCGAAGTTGTTCAAGGCCTGCCCGGCCGTAAATCGGCCCAGCGACGGCGCGAGGATCCCCGCGATGATCGTGATGATCAGCATCACCAGGATCAGCTCCATCAGCGTGAACGCGGATTGTCGGTTGCGGCTGCACATTTCAAGTTAGTCGGCTACGACGGCGCCGGCCGAACCTTCCTGTCCGTCCGGGCCACCCGACAAAAGGTCAAAATCAGTTCCATTGCTGCCTGGGCACCGATAGATGTACGGACGCCCCCATGGGTCCAATGGAAGCGAGTTCTTGTCCAACGTCTTTTCCCAATGAGGCAGATTGCCGGGATTGGTAATCAGGTCGTCCAACTTCGTGGGATACGCTCCATTATCAATATCAAAAGCGGTGATGGCCTGCTTCAGAGTGGCAAGGTCGGCCTGCGCCTTGGTGTTCTTGGCCTGGCCGACGCGGTTGACGACGCGCGGCACCAATATCGTCGCCAGGATGGCGATGATCACCATCACCAGCAGCAGTTCGATCAGCGTGAATCCGCGTCGAACCCGCGATCTGTTTTTGGACGTCAACGCATTCATTCGATTGCTCCTTTGCAAATCAATGCACGATCTCCCCGAGATTGAACACCGGCAACAACATGCTGACCACGATCGTGCCGATGAGTCCGGCCATCACGAACAGCATGGCCGGCTCGGCGACGGAGACCAGCAGGCGAAGCTGACGGTCCAGGTCCTGCTCGTACGATGACGCCAGCCGAAGAAGTTCCTTGTCCAGCCGGGCCGTCTCCTCGGCAACGGCGATCATTTCGACAACCGACGGCGGAAACAGCTTGGGGCTGTTGGCCAGGCTCTTGGACAGCGGCTCACCGCGCTGAACCTGCTCGATGGCGCGGGAAACGGTGTCGGCGAGAGTTTGATTTCCGATGGCTTCCCGCGCCACGCGCAGCGCGCCCACCAGCGGCACCCCCGCGCCCACCAGCGTTCCCAGCATCCGCGCAAACCGCACCAGCGCGAATTGCGCGACCACCCGGCCCAGCACGGGCGTGCCAAGCACGGCCAGTTCGATCCGTCGCCGGCCCCCCGGCGTCGCCGCCATACGCTTCCACGCGAATATCGCCACCACCAATACCGCCAACACGACCAGGATGTACCGCTTCAGGACGTTGCTGCACGCGATGACGATTTGCGTGATCACCGGCAAATCCGCCCCGAAGCTGGCGAAGATCGTGCTGAATTGCGGAATAAAAAATGCCATCAGGAAAGTCACCACGCCCGCCGCCAGGATCGCCAGGATGATCGGATAAACCATCGCGGCCTTCACTTTGCCGATGAGATCCTGTTCGCGGGCGCGGAAGTCGGCGATTTGCCCGAGCACCACGTCCAGAAACCCCCCCGCTTCGCCGGCGCGGACCATCGCGACGTACACGGTCGAGAAACTCCCCGGCCACTTCGCCAACGCGTCGCCCAGCGACGTTCCCCCAACCACGTCGTCGTGAATGTCGTTCCAAAGCTGCTTGGCGGCCGGCTGCGACGCCTCGCGGCGAAGCAGCGACAACGACCGCGCCAACGGAACCCCGCCCGCCAGAAGATTCGCCAATTCCCGCGTGAATGCCTCGATGGTCTTGGCGTGAACTTTGCGCGGCTTGCCCGCGTGCGCCCGGCCTTGAACCTTTTTCGCCGCCTCCAGGTCCCGCGCCTCCTCGATCGTCACCGGACGCAGGCCCTTTCGCGTCATCTCCGCCAGCGCCGTGGCGCGCGAATCGCTCGTCAGCGTCCCGCTGGTGCGCTGGCCGTCCTTGCTCAATGCTGTGTACGCGAAAACCGACATTTAGCTCAACACTCTCCGACAGAATAAACAGTGGCCGCGGCCAAATTCGAAACTCGAAACTCGAATGACGAATCAAATTCAAATGACCAAAATTCGAAACAAAGCCGTTTCATCATTCGAGTTTTGAATTTTGAATTTGATTCGTCATTCGGATTTCGGATTTCGAGTTTCCACGGCGCCAACCGCCACGTCCTCGTCCTTCGTCACCCGCACAACCTCTTCGGCCGTGGTTCGCCCCTCCCCCACCAGCCGCCAGCCGTCGTTCCGCAGGCTGCTCATTCCCTCTCGCGTCGCCGCCCTGCGAATTTCCCGCGAACTGGCCCGTTCCAGAATCAGCGCCCGGATTTCATCGTTCACCGGCATCATTTCGAACACCCCCTGCCGGCCTCGATATCCCGTCCCCTGGCAATTGCGGCAACCCGTGCCGCGATACAGCGTCTTGGGAATCTTCTCGCCAAACTCCGCCCGCAACTTGTCCGTGTCCGCCTGCGGCAATTCCGCCTTGCATTTGGGGCATATCAGCCGCACCAGACGTTGGGCGGCGACCAATTCCAGCGAGGAGGCGACGAGATACGGTTCCACGCCCATGTCCACCAGCCGCGTCGCCGCGCCGGGTGCGTCGTTCGTGTGCAGCGTGCTGAAAACCAGGTGGCCGGTCAACGACGCCTGCACCGCGATCTCCGCCGTCTCCCGATCGCGGATTTCGCCGATCAGCACCACGTCCGGGTCGTGCCGCAGGATCGAACGAAGCCCCGAGGCAAACGTCAGCCCGGATTTGGTGTTCACCTGAATCTGGTTGATCCCCCGGAGCTGGTATTCCACCGGGTCTTCGATCGTGATGATCTTCAGGTCGGCATTGTTGATCTTCGACAGGGCCGCGTAGAGCGTCGTCGTCTTGCCCGACCCCGTGGGACCGGTCACCAGGATAATGCCGTGCGGCAGGTCGAGGACCTCCTGCCAGACGTGGGTTTCACGCGGCCCCATGCCCAGATGCTCCAAACCCAGCAGCGCGTCGCCGCGGTCCAGAATGCGCAGCACCACCGCCTCGCCGTGGATCATCGGAATCACGCTGACGCGCAGGTCGATTTCCCGGCCCGCCACCTTCAGTCGAATCCGGCCGTCCTGCGGAAGTCGCTTTTCCGCGATGTCCAGATGGCTCAGAATTTTGATGCGCGAAACGATAGCCGCGTGATACTTGCGAACCTGATCCGGAATGTTCGCCTCCTGCAACACCCCGTCGATGCGATAGCGCACGCGAAGCTGGTGTTCGAACGGCTCGACGTGCACGTCGGTGGCTCGCAGCTCCAGGGCCTCGGCCATCACCTGATTGACGAACTTGATGATCGACGCATCGTGCGCCGCGGTGGAAAGGTCCAGGTCGTCTTCGCCCTGCTCTTCCAGGACCTTGACGTCGTCGGCCGTCTCCTCCAGGCCCATGGACTGGAGCGTGTCCGCCCCGACGCCGAGGTACTTCTTGATAAATCGGTCGATCTCCGCCGAGGGAGCAACCACCGGATGAACGTCCAGCCCGGTGGCCAGGCGAAGCTCGTCCAGCCCGCCGTTGTCGAAAATCCGCGAGGTGACGATCGCGACCCCGTCGCCGTTGGGGGCCAGCGGCATGATCCGGCGGTCCAGAAGAATCCGGGCCGGAAATTTGGCCAGGAATTCCTTGGACGGCGCGTATTTGCCGCCCTCCTTTTCCAGGTCGATGAACGGAACGTCAAAGTAGGCCGCCAGAGACCGCAGGATTTTCTCCTCCGACACGCCGTTGACGGCGCGCAGGGCGTCGTCCAGCGGCTTACCCGCCGCCGCCGCTTCCGTCACCTGCCGCGCCTTCTCGGCATCCAGCAATCCTTCGGAAATCAACCTGGTCAAAACGTCGTTCACGGAAAATCCTTTGCGGCGGCGCTAGAGAGACCCGCCGATCTTTCTCGGCAGGCCCCTCCATCGCCGCATGAAAACCCAAATCCGCTTCAGTCGAGATATCCCATCAGCACCATGACCGCTTCCTGGCGCTGAGTGAGAACCGACTTGAGGTCCGCCTGTGCCACGGCCAGGTCCTGACGGGCCTTGGTCCGGGCCTGCCGAAGCGTATCGAGCTTGGCCTTGATGGCATCGGGTGAGGCGTTCTGGTCGTCGAGGGTCGTTTGCAAATCCTGCAATGCGGTTTGCACGACCGAAGGCTCGGTCGTCGGGCCGTACCCACCGCCGAAGCCGCCGCCGCCGAAACGTCCACCGCCCGGGCCACCGCGGCCGCCGAACATGCGGAAGTTGCCCACGTTGGCGTCACGCTGGTCTTGCATGACGGCTTGAATCTTCGGCTGGATCGCCGCGAATTCATCGTCGCTGGCGCCCAGAGCCGTCTTGATCCGGTCCATCATAAACTGTTGCCTCTGGCCTGGATTACCCCGCCCGAAGCCGCCGCCGCCTCCCCCCCCCCCGCCTCCCCCACCACCGC
>Ga0181538_10002570_pt1 | contig 18657 bp, 18 predicted proteins | sample PEATcosm2014_Bin_40_FD_119773 | JGI IMG/M metagenome (GOLD analysis project Ga0181538, IMG submission 119773) | Peatland microbial communities from MTU Mesocosm Facility, Houghton, MI, USA - PEATcosm2014_Bin23_30_metaG | ecosystem: Environmental > Terrestrial > Soil > Wetlands > Peat | place...
ACCGCCAACTTCCGCGCCACCGCCACGATCGCCCGCTTCTTCGCGCGCTTCCCTCCTTTCCCCATCTTCCCCATCCCCCAACGTCCGCAGGTCGCTTTCCGGCGCCCCCTTCCGCAGTATGCAGTGCGCCCCCTGCACCAACAGCCTCCGTAGCAACCGTCTCCCGCCTTGCTGATCCCCAACTCCGGTTGACTCTCTCCGCTATCGTGCTGCTTCGGCGTCAGCCCCAAATACGGCCCCACGTCCGGCTGTGCTCGAATCGCTCAGCCTCTTCCAGCGTCAGTACGTACGTCAGCGCGATCAGCGGCCCCACTCCGTAGACCTCCTGCAGCAGCTTCTCCTCCGGTAACGTTTCGCCATCCCCTCGATCTGTTCGTCGTACTTGCCGATCTGTTCGCTGATCGCTTCCACCGTCTTCAGCAGCGCCAACCGCTGCCTGGGCACCCTCACTCAAACTGGCCCCCAACCCTGCGCCCACTTGATCGGCGTCACACTTCTTCAGCCGTTCTCCCAGCGGTTTCACTAGACCCCGCGCGCTGTTGATCAGCTGGGTTCGCGCTTCCATCAACTCCGCTCGCGCCCGGATCACCGCCAAGTCCCTCTGCGCCTGCTCTCCCCGGTGCCGGATCGGCGACAACAGCTTCGGGTCGGCTCGTGCCAGCCGCGCCAGTTGCCGGGCGTCGATCCGATCGTTCTTGCGCACGCTCTGCGAAATCAGTTTCACCTGGTCCGAGTTCGCACGATCACTTCGTGCCCCATCGACCCCAAGTGCCGGCTCACCCACGGCGAATGCGTCCCCACCTCCAGCGCGATTCGGCTGGCCGGCATCTTGGCGAAAAGCGAATCCAGTCCTGCCTTCGTCGTTGGCAGTCTGCACGAACTGCTGCGGACCGGCGATCGAACCTGGCACGGCGTAAAGATCGGGGAACCCGATTGGAGCGCCAACTCCCACAGCCTGGCGCTGCTCGTAGCGCTCCGGGACCGAGGCCTACTGCTCTACCTGATTCTCAATGCCTACTGGGAGCCACTCGAAATACCGAGTTCCTGAAGGTAGGGAATCTTGGCGATCAAACCGGCATACGTGCCGCGAGTTTCTTCCGGGACGCCCGAGCTGGGATGGCGCGTGAAGCCACGCACGTGCATCTCGTAAATAATGGTCCTGGATGCCGGCCGTTGTCGCCTTCCCAGTCGTACATGCTGAGGTCGACGACTACGCTCTTAATCGCCGTCGCGCAGTTGTCCCCTTCGTGACGCGCGGCATCACGCGAATAAGTCTTGGGAACGACGACGCCGCGCCCATACGGACCGAGCACTTTAGCGGGATCGAAGCACATTCCGCTGGCGGGGTCGAAAGGGCTGTGAGCTCGATAGCCGTAAAGCTGCCCCGGCTTCACGCCATCACAAACACGTGCCAGTAATGAGACGTCCGATTCGCACCATCGCCGAGCGCGATCGTGCGGGCGGGCTGCGCGTCGTCTTCCCGGTCAAAAAGCACCAGGTCGAGCCCCGAGGCGCGTCGCGAATACACACTGAAATTGACGCCGCCCGAAGTAACGGTGGCGCCTATGGGAAAGCTGCGGCCCGATCCTGAAGGACCTTGCGCCGGAGCGGTCATTCGCGGCTCATGCCCGATGGCCGCTTGGCTGAAGCTCCAGAGCAGCTACTTTATCGAGACGGCGTAAATAGCGCTCAGCCTGGCCGTACTCAGCCGCCAGGAACGCCACCACCAGCTCCCATGCCAGAAACGCTCCGACAGTCCGGCCCCCCATAGAGATGATGTTCATGTGATCGTCTTCCACGCCCTGATGCGCCGAGAACGTTTCGCCTACCAGTCCGGCGCGGACTCCAGCGATCTTGTTGGCACAGACGGACGCTCCGACGCCGCTTCCGCAGATGGCCACGCCGCGATCAACACTTCCTGCGGCCACGGCGCGCGCGAGTGGGACGACAAAGTCGGGGTAATCGTCTCCGGGTTCCAGGTGGTATGCTCCGAAATCAACCACCTCATGTCCGGCACCTACCAGACGGGCGACCAAATCCTCCTTTAGGCCGAAGCCGCCATGATCGGTGGCGATTCCCACCCGCATATTACTGCCCTCCTTTTCGTGTCGCAGCCGGCTGCCCGATAGCAGCGCGGTCAGCGAACAACACCGCCTGTTCGCGGCGCACTCTGCCGGCTGGGATGCTAATATCACCGTCCAGCAATCGCTGCAATGCTTCCGTCTTCTCACTTCCGGTCACGACCCAAAGCACTTGTCTTGCTCGATTGATCGCCGGATATGTCAGGGTCATGCGGCGTCGTCCCTGATAACTTCGTGTCAGTGCAACACCCGAGTGGCTTTCGTTGAGCACTGCATCCCCCGGTACGAGTGAGGCGGTATGTCCATCCGGGCCCAGCCCGAGGTGGACCACATCGAAAACCGGCGGCGATCCCGCGAACTCTTGTAGGTCCAAAGCATATTGTGATGTTGCGGACAACAGGTCAGAAGATTCCACCGGCATGGCACGGACCTGCTCCGGCCGCAGCGGGACGTGCAGGAGCAGGCTCTCGCGAATGTGAGTGAGATTGCGCTCCGGGTTCCCGTCGGGGGCGATGCGCTCGTCGACTTGATACAAGTGCACCCCAGCCCAATATGGTCGTGTCTTAGAAGGCGCCGCACCATGTTAGCGCCCATTCTTCCAAGGCCGATCATTCCCAGTTGCATACGTCGCTCCCCCTTTTCGAAATGCCGTCTCGGGCGATAAAAGTGGAAGCACGTCAGCTTCCAGACAGCTCACTCATGAATTCGCGCGCGGGGATAACGCCTACTCGACACTCGCCGCGCTCGCGTTTGTCGACAGTCTGCCGATAGCCTGTCAACGTGGCGGACTGCCGCCAGCTTCTAACCGCACAGCGACCTATTGCTCGATATTTCTATGGAAATACGATTTGGAGTGCTGCGTGCCATATCGGAAGTGACTGCGAAAAGGCTGTCCTGACGATGTGGACATTGGTTGCATATTTCGGGTTCGTAGTATTTCTGGTCAGCGCCGTTCTGATTGCTTCTTATCTGTTGGGTCCCAGGCATTCGGAGCCAGCCACGGGGGACCCCTACGAAGGCGGCATCGTTTCCGAAGGTTCGGCACGAGTGCGTGTCTCGGTGAAGTACTACCTGATTGCCATGTTCTTCGTGGTTTTCGATTTGGAGGCGGTCTTCCTGTTCGCCTGGGCGGGAGCGGTGCGCGAACTGGGCTGGGCGGGATATTGCGAAGTTCTGGGGTTCGTCGCTGTGTTTTTCGCGACCCTCATCTATTTACGGAAGATCGGGGCGCTGGATTGGACGCGGAGTCCGCGGCGGCCGAGGTGAATATCTGATGCAGTGGTCGCTGACAAAACCCGACGTCACAGCTCTGGTGGCAACTCCCGATGCGGAGTCCTTTGAAGAATCCGTGCGCCGGAGCGTAGTGCTCACACGCCTGGAAGAACTGGTCAAATGGGGCCGCAAGAACTCCATGTGGCCATTTAATTTCGGACTGTCCTGCTGTTACGTGGAGATGGCCACCAGCATTACCAGCAAGTTCGATGTGTCGCGCTTCGGCGCGGAAGTAATTCGCGGTACCCCTCGGGAAGCGGACCTCATGGTGGTCGCAGGGACCGTCTTCACCAAGATGGCGCCTATCGTTCAGCGGCTCTACGAGCAGATGATGGCCCCGCGCTGGGTGATTTCGATGGGCTCCTGCGCGAACTCCGGCGGCATGTACGACATCTACAGCGTCGTGCAGGGCGTAGATAAGTTCCTACCGGTTGACGTCTATGTGCCCGGTTGTCCTCCTCGTCCCGAAGCCTTTCTGGAAGGACTGCTGTTGTTGCAGAACGTGGTGGGAACGGAACAGCGTCCGCTGAGCTGGGTGGTGGGTTCGCAGGAGACGGTGAAGACGTCTCTGCCGTCCATGCGCGACCTGACTCGTCCGTTCCGTGAGAAAGCTAGCGTATTGCGGGAGCCTGACGAAGTATGATCGCAACCCCGACTCTCGCGCAGGAAATCAACGGGCGGCTTGGTTCAGTGCCGGTGTTTCAGGAGACCCTGGATCGCATACCCACGTTCTGGGTTGACAGAGATCGAGCGCCAGCGCTGCTGCGATTCCTGAAAGACGGAATATACCGGCCTTACAAGATGCTGTACGATCTGTCGGCGATCGATGAGCGGATGCGGATGCATCGCCAGGGGCAGCCGTCCAGTGATTTTACGGTGGTGTACCACCTGTTTTCCTTTGACCGGAACGAATATGTGCGCGTCAAAGTGGCCCTTTCGGAAGGCCGGCTTTCGCTGCCCAGCATCACCAACATCTGGGCCGCCGCGGATTGGTACGAGCGCGAAGTATTCGACATGTTCGGAATCGTTTTTGACGGGCATCCGCATCTGGAACGCCTCTTGATGCCGAAGAGCTGGGTGGGCCATCCGCTGCGCAAGGAACATCCGGCGCGCGCCACCGAGATGGGGCCGTACCAGTTGCCGCCGGACAAAGAAGTGGCTGAGCAGGAGGCACTACGCTTCCATCCGGAAGAGTGGGGTATGAAGCGCGAACGAGACGGCTCAGACTTCATTTTCCTCAACGTCGGCCCGCAGCACCCAGGAACGCATGGTGTGTTGCGCATCGCCCTGCAACTCGACGGCGAAGAGGTGGTCGATGCCATCCCGCAAATCGGTTTTCATCATCGCGGCGCCGAAAAGATGGGAGAGCGCCAGTCGTGGCATTCGTATATTCCCTACACCGACCGCATCGACTACCTCGGCGGAGTGATGAACAACCTCGCTTATCTGACAGCCGTGGAGAAGTTGGCGGGCATTACCGTTCCGCCGCGTGCCCAGGTGATTCGCGTCATGCTGTCGGAGCTGTTCCGCATCATCAGCCACCTGGTCTGGTACGGCACCTTCGCCCAAGACATGGGACAGATGTCGCCGGTGTTTTTCACGTTCAACGATCGCGAGCGGGCCTTCGAAATCGTCGAGGCGATCACCGGCGCGCGCATGCATCCCGCCTGGTTTCGCATTGGCGGCGTGGCGGCCGACTTACCTGGAGGCTGGGAGACAATGTTCCGGGATTTCATCAAGTACCTGCCGCCCCGGCTGAAAGAGTATGACCGCACGGTGATGCATAACCGGATATTCCAGGCACGCACCATGGGCATCGGCGGCGCCACAGTGAACGAAGCCATCGATTGGGGCATGACCGGTCCGAACCTGCGGGCCTGCGGATTTGACTGGGATTTTCGTAAACGGCAGCCGTACTCCGGATACGAGCAGTTTCAATTTGACGTTCCCACGGCGAAAAACGGCGATTGCTACGATCGCGCGGTGGTGCGCGTTGAGGAGATTCGGCAGAGCTTGCGCATCATCGAGCAATGCATGAAGAACATGCCCGAGGGTGCGATTCGTTCGGACCACCCGTTGGCTACGCCACCGTTGAAGGCCCGCACCATGCACGATATCGAAACCTTGATCACGCACTTCCTGAACGTGAGCTGGGGGCCGGTGATGCCGGTGGGTGAAGTGCTCGGCGCCATTGAAGGCACCAAGGGGAACAACGGTTATTACCTGGTGAGCGACGGCAGCACAGTTTCGTACCGCACACGCATTCGGACGCCTTCCTTTGCCCACATACAGACCCTGCGCCCGCTGTCGCGAGGTCTGATGATTCCGGATGTGGTTGTGAATTTGGGCAGCCTGGATTTTGTCTTGGCAGATGTCGATCGGTGAGGACTCGAGAGATGTTGACCACGGAAGAAATTACCGAAATTGAGGCCGAAGCGGGGCATTATCCAAAGCGCGAGGCTGTTTGCATCGATGCGCTCAAGATCGTGCAACGGCGCCGTGGATGGGTCTCCGACGAGAGCCTGCGCGACATCGCCGCGCATCTCGGCATGTCGCCCACCGACCTGGATAGCGTGGCCACCTTTTACAACTTGATTTTTCGCAGGCCCGTAGGTCGCCACGTGATCATGGTCTGCGACAGCGTGAGCTGCTGGATCATGGGCCAGGAGCGTATCCGCAAGCACCTCAACGAGCGCCTGGGGATCGAGTTTGGCCGGACCACTTCCGATGGTCGCTTCACGCTCCTGCCGATCGTCTGTCTCGGGTGTTGCGATCACGCCCCGGCAATGATGGTAGACGCCGACCTGCACAGCGACCTCAACCCTCAAAAAATCGATACCCAACTCGAGAAGTACAAATGACGGCAACACCCGAAAAGCCGCTGACTCGAGACATGCGCCCCGATGGGTTGCCGTTAGATTTGCTCGCCTACGAGCAAGCCGGTGGTTATCAGGCAATCCGCAAAGTTCTGCAAGGCGGCATGACTCCGCAAGCGGTCATCAGCGAAGTGAAGGACTCGAACCTGCGCGGCCGCGGCGGCGCTGGATTTTCGACAGGCATGAAATGGTCCTTCGTTCCGTTCGGCAAAGACGCCCCGAACCCCACTTACCTGGTGGTCAACGCCGACGAGATGGAGCCCGGCACGTTCAAAGACCGGCTGTTGATGGAACGTAATCCCCACCAGCTCATAGAAGGGGCGATCGTCGCCGGGTTCGCCATCGAAGCGGACGTGGCCTACATCTTCCTGCGCGGAGAATACACGCTGGCGGCGGAGCGGATTTCGCGCGCCATCGCCGAGGCCTACGAACGCCATTACCTGGGGAAAGACATTCTCGGTTCAGGCTACAGCCTGGAGCTTCACCTGCATCTCAGCGGCGGCCGCTATATTTGCGGAGAAGAGACCGGTCTGCTGAATGCGCTGGAAGGCAAGCGCGCCAACCCCAGATCTAAGCCGCCATTTCCACCGGTGGTTGGCCTGTTCGGCAAACCCACCGTCGTCAACAATGTGGAGACGCTGTGCTGCGTGCCCCACATCATCAACAACGGTGCAGCGTGGTTCGGCGGTTTGGGCCGGACGAAGGATGGCGGCACCAAACTCTATGGTGCCAGCGGAAAAGTGAAGCGGCCGGGCCTATGGGAATTACCCATGGGCACCACTGTGCGCGAAATTCTGGAGGAATACGCCGGAGGAATGCGCGACGGCGTGAAATTCCGGGGACTGCTGCCTGGCGGCGTGTCGACTCCCTTCATCGTCGAAGAGCACCTGGACACGCCCATGGACTTTACCTCCATGCCGAAAGTGGGCAGCCGCATGGGAACGGGCACGATGATCGTGCTCGACGATCACACCTGTCCGGTGGGCATGACGTGGAACCTGATGCGGTTTTTCGGGAGGGAATCGTGCGGCTTCTGCACGCCCTGCTGGAGCGGCCTGGGATGGGCCGAGCGGATTCTCCAGTCGATGGAAGAAGGCCGCGGCACTCCAGGCGATCTCGAGAAGCTCGCGTTTCAAACCAAAATGTGGGCTCCGGGTAACACCTTCTGCGCCCTCGCACCCGGCGCCGCGGACCCCCTTGGCACAGCGTTGAAGTACTTTCGCGGCGAGTTCGAACGTCACATCAGCGAGCATCGCTGCCCGTGGAGGTAGGTATGGCCACCGTCTACATCGACCACAAACCGTACCAGATGAATCCCGATCAGAACCTGCTCCACGGCTGTCTTTCGCTGGGCCTGAAGCTGCCGTATTTCTGCTGGCATCCGGCCCTGGGATCGGTAGGCGCCTGCCGGCAGTGCGCCGTCAAGCAGTTCAAAGACGAGCACGACGAGCACGGCAAAATTGTCATGTCCTGTATGACCCCGGCTGCCGAAGGCACGCGTATCTCCATCGACGACGCCGAAGCGGCGGCGTTCCGCTCCGGCATTATCGAGGGGCTGATGCTGAATCACCCGCATGACTGCCCCGTGTGCGACGAGGGCGGCGAGTGCCACCTGCAGGATGTGACGGTGATGACCGGCCACGACTATCGCCGCTACGAATTCGACAAGCGCACGTTTCACAATCAGAACCTGGGACCGCTGGTGAATCATGAGATGAACCGCTGCATCCAGTGCTACCGCTGCGTGCGGTATTACCGCGACTACGCGGGCGGTCACGATCTGAACGCATTCGCATCGCGGAATACGGTCTTCTTCGGACGTCACGAAGATGGTGTTCTGGAGAACGAGTTCAGCGGCAATCTGGTGGAAATCTGTCCCACCGGCGTATTCACCGATAAGACCCTGAAGCATCACTACGCCCGCAAATGGGACCAGCAGTTCGCGCCTTCTGTCTGCGTGCACTGCGCGTTGGGATGTAATACCGACGCCGGTGAGCGCTATGGAACCGTGCGCCGCATCGTGAACCGCTACAACCACCAGGTGAACGGCTACTTCCTATGCGACCGGGGCCGGTTTGGCTACGAATTCGTCAACAGCCAGCGGCGGATTCTCCAGCCCACGCTGGATGGCCAACCGGTTTCCGCGGTGAAAGCCCGCCAGCATGTGCGCGAGAAGGTACTGGCCGGCAAAACAATCGGCATCGGCTCGCCGCGCGCCTCGCTGGAAGCGAATTTCGCGCTTCGCTCGCTCGTGGGTCCCGAGCATTTTCATACTGGCATGGCCGATGACGAAGCTAGGCTGGTCGGCAGTATGGTCGAGATTCTTCGCCGTGGTCCCATGCGAACCCCCACCTTACGAGAGATCGAGGAGAGCGATGCCGTCTTCATCCTGGGCGAGGATGTCACTAATGTCGCTCCGAGAATGGCGCTGTCGGTTCGCCAGGCGATACGCCAGCAGGCGATGGAGATTGCCCAGGGGTTGAAGATTCCGTTGTGGCTTGATCATGGCGTGCGCGACGCCCTTCAGGATGCTCGCGGTCCGCTTTACATCGCGACGCCGTATGCAACGCGCCTGGACGACGTGGCCACTGCCACCTTCCGCGCGGCGCCCGACGATCTGGCTCGCTTCGGTTTCGCCGTTGCGCACGCGCTCGACCCACGCGCGCCTTCGCCGGATGAGTTTCCCCTGGCGGCTGAGATCGCCCGCGCACTGAAAGCTGCCAAGAGGCCGCTGGTGATTGCCGGAGCGAGTTGCGCCAGCGAGGCGCTCATCGAAGCCGCCGCGAATATCGCCCGGGCGGGGAGAACTACGCTCAGTTTCACCGCCCCGGAGTGCAATTCCGTCGGTGCGGCCATCGTGGGTGGACGCCCGCTCAGTGCCGCGTTGCAAGCGGTCAGAGATGGACAGGCCGACACTGTCATCATCCTGGAGAACGATCTATTTCGCCGCGCTCCGGCTGCTGAAGTCGACGCCTTCCTCGACACTGCGGCGCATCTAATCGTGCTCGATCACCTCGACAATGCGACTACCCGCAAAGCCGAACTCGTTCTCCCTGCCGGAACGTTCGCCGAGTCCGACGGCACTTTCGTCAGCAGCGAGGGACGCGCCCAGCGATTCTTTCAGGTGTTCGTTCCACAGAATGAGGTGTCCGCAAGTTGGCGTTGGCTGAGGCCCGAGTACTGGCAGGGCCTGGACGACGTGCTTGAGGCGATGCCGCGCGCCATACCCTCACTGGCGGCAGTGCGCAGCGTCGCGCCGTCGGCCGCATTTCGCATTTCTGGATCGAAGGTTCCTCGCTCGCCGCACCGTGAGAGCGGGCGTACCGCAGTGCTGGTGAACATTGACGTGTCCGAACCGGCGCCGCCCGGCGATCCCGATTCGCCGCTTGCTTTTTCCATGGAGGGCACGCCGGAGCAGCCGCCCGCTGCGCTCATTCCGTTCTTCTGGTCGCCAGGCTGGAACTCCATTCAGGCGGTGAATTCCTACCAGAAAGAGGTCGGCGGGCCTCTGCGCGGCGGCGACGCAGGAGTTCGCATCATCGAGCCCGCGGCGGCCGACGACCAGCCGTATTTCAGCTCGATTCCCGCCGCATTTGAAGCCCGCGAGAGTGAATGGCTGCTGGTGCCGATCCACCACATCTTCGGCTCCGACGAACTCAGTCTCGCAGCGCCGGGGATTGCCGAACTCGCAGCCAAGCCGCATGTTGCGGTACATGCTGGAGCCTTCAGTGATGGCGAGACCGTCGAAGTGACCTGTGCGGGCGGCACGTTCCGCTTGCGTGTACGTATCCGCCCGGAGCTTCCGCAGGGTGTCGCCGGGCTGTCGGCCGGACTTCCTCTTCTGGGCGGCGTGAGACTGCCCGCGTGGGGAAAGATCGCGAGGCCCAAATGACCAGTCCATACCCGATTCTTTCCATGGTCGGCATCGTGATTGCGGCGCTGACAGTCGCGGCTTTCCTGATATGGGTGGAACGGCGGTTGCTCGCCCTCTGGCAGGATCGCTACGGCCCGAACCGCGTTGGACCGTTCGGCCTTCTCCAGGTAGCGGCCGATGCCATCAAAATGTTCATGAAGGAAGACTGGATCCCTCCATTCGTCGACAAACCCGTGTTCATCGTAGCGCCGGCCATCGTCTTCGTGACCGTGTTGATGTCATTTGCCGTGATCCCGTTTGCGCCGGGCATAATAGTCAGCGATCTCAATGTCGGCCTGCTCTTCTTTTTGGCGATGTCGTCGCTGGGAGTTTATAGCGTGGTCCTCGCTGGATGGTCGTCCAACAATAAATATGCCCTGGTTGGCGGTTTGCGGGCCGCGGCGCAGATGTTGAGCTACGAAGTCTTCATGGGCCTCTCGCTGATGGGCGTAGTGATGATCGCCGGTTCGTTCAGCCTTCCCGTTATCGTCGAAGCGCAGCGAAAAGTCTGGTTCGTGATCTCGCAGTTTCCCGGTTTCGTGCTGTTCCTGATCGCGGGACTGGCGGAAACACGCCGCATCCCGTTCGATCTGCCCGAGGCCGAAAGCGAACTGGTCGCCGGGTATCACTCCGAGTACTCGGGTATGAAATTCGGCATGTTCTTCGTCGGCGAATACATGGGTGTCACCCTGATCTCAAGCATGATCGCCGTCCTGTTTTTTGGCGGATGGTTGGGTCCGGTGCTTCCCGGCCTGGTCTGGTTTCTCATCAAGACCTTTTTCTTCATTTCTTTCTTTGTTCTGGTGCGGGCCGCGCTTCCCCGTCCGCGCTTCGATCAGCTCATGTCGTTCGGTTGGAAGGTGATGTTGCCGCTGGCACTGGCGAACCTACTGGTGACCGGTGCCGTGGTGCTTTTGTGGAGTAACAAATGATCAGCATGCTCAGAACAATCTGGTTGGTGTTCCTACACGCCTTCCACAAGAGGATCACCGTCCAGTATCCAGAACAGAAGCCCTATCTTTCTCCACGCTACCGGGGCAGAATCATCCTGTCGCGTGATCCCGATGGCGGCGAGCGCTGCGTCGCATGCAACCTGTGCGCGGTGGCCTGCCCGGTGGGTTGCATCGCGCTCCAGGCCACTGAGGATGAATCCGGCCGCCGTCTTCCGGAATTTTTCCGAATTAATTTTTCGCGCTGCATCTTTTGCGGTTACTGCGAAGAAGCCTGCCCCACTTATGCGATTCAGTTAACACCTGATTTCGAGATGGGGGAGTTTCACCGTAAGAATCTGGTCTATGAGAAACCGGACTTGCTGATCAATGGCCCTGGCAAATATCCGGGCTATAACTATTGGCGGGTGGCAGGAGCACAGATAGGCGGCAAGGGCAAAGGCGAGGCCGCTCATGAAGCAAAACCCGTCGACGTGCGCTCGCTGCTGCCGTGAGGATTTTATGGAACTACTCTTTTACATCGCTGGCGCCGTCGCTGCGATATCGACGGCCCTGATGCTAAGCCGTCTCAACGTGGTGCATGCCCTGCTGTACCTGATCGTGTCATTCCTGGGGATAGCGGTGGTCTTCTTCGTGCTCGGCGCCCCATTTGTGGCAGCGCTCGAGGTCGTCGTCTACGCGGGCGCCATCATGGTGCTTTTTGTCTTCGTGGGGATGATGTTCAACCTGGGGCAGAACTCGGTTGAAGCGGAACAGCAATGGCTCACACCAGGCATTTGGATTGGCCCCGTGATTTTGTCCGGCGTCCTGTTTGCGGAGGTTGTGTATTTGCTGCAAGGCGGCAGTGCCTTGATGGGCGCTGTCACCGTGGGACCAAAGGAAGTCGGGATAGCTCTGTTCGGTCCTTACGTGATCGGGGTGGAACTTGCCTCCATGCTCTTGCTGGCCGGCGTGGTGGGCGCCTATCACCTGGGCCTGCTGAAAACTGTGATACCGGAGATTCAACATGACACAGATACCCATGAAGGACGGGCTGATCCTAGCCGCGATCTTGTTCTCGCTGGGGCTGACAAGCCTGCTGGTACGCCGTAATTTACTCTTTATCCTGATGTCGTTGGAGGTGATGCTCAACGCGGCAGGATTGGCGTTCGTAGTCGCCGGATCGCGGTGGCATCAGGCCGACGGGCAGGTTATGTTCCTGTTCATTCTGGCCGTGGCTGCGGCTGAAGTGGCCGTGGGACTTGCGCTTGTGGTTCAGATTTATCGCCACTTCAATTCCTTGGACGTCGATAAGCTCGGCGAGATGAGGGGATAACGTGATCGGCTTACTCTGGTTCGTACCGGCGATTCCTTTCGCGAGCGCTTTGCTGCTCTTGCTGTTCGGAGGCGGTCTTTCGCGCAGGGCGGCAACGGCCATGGGCGTGGGATCGATCGGACTCTCGGCGCTCACCGCAATTCTGGTCGCGGCAGGCTTTCTGAGCAGTCCGCCGCCGGGCAACGCCTATACGCAGGTTCTGTGGACCTGGATCGACATCGCAGGGTTTCGGCCGCAGATCGCCTTCTATCTCGACGCGTTGTCGCTGGTGATGATCCTTGTGGTCACCTGCGTGGGTTTCCTGATTCACATCTACGCCGCCGAGTTCATGTGGGAAGACGAGGGCTTCAGCCGTTACTTCGGTTACATGAACCTCTTCGTCGCCTCGATGATCACGCTCCTCCTAGCTGACAATCTTCTGCTGCTCACTCTGGGGTGGGAAGGCGTCGGATTGTGCAGTTTCCTGCTGGTCGGCTTCTGGTACCGCGAACCGGTGAATTGCCAGGCGGCGCGCAAAGCGTTCGTCCTGACCCGCATCGGCGACACCGCCATGTTAGTCGGCTTGTACCTGCTGTTCGCCCGCCTCGGCACGCTGCAAATTCAGGAGCTCATGCGGCGGGCTTCCGAACAGTGGCACACCGGATCGGCTTACGCGGTTGCCGCGGCGTTCCTTTTGTTAGGTGGGGCGGTGGGCAAATCGGCACAGCTCCCGTTGCAGGTTTGGCTGCCCGATGCCATGGCCGGCCCCACGCCCACCAGCGCCCTCCTCCACGCGGCCACCATGGTCACCGCCGGGGTGTACCTGATCGCGCGGACGCACGTGTTGTTTTCGTTGGCCCCGGCGGCGCAAACCGCCGTGGGGGTGGTGGGCGCCGGAACGTTGGTGCTCGCGGGATTCAGCGCGCTTAACCAGCACGATATCAAGCGCGTGCTGGCGTACTCCACCGTCAGCCAGATCGGCTACATGTTTCTCGCCCTTGGCGTGGGTGCATGGCAGGCGGCCATGTTCCATTTCGTGACTCATGCTTTTTTCAAAGCCCTTCTGTTCCTTGGTGCCGGTGTGATTATCAACGCTGTCGACGAGGAACACAGTATGTTCCGCATGGGAGGGTTGCGCAAAGAGTTGCCAGTGACCTTCTGGACTTTTCTCATCGCCGGTTGCTCCCTCGCCGGCCTTCCCTTGATCACCGCCGGATTCTTCAGTAAAGACCTGATGATCTGGAACGCGTGGTCCGCGCCAGGGGGAGACCCGGCGTTCTGGATTGCCGGTATGGCAGGCGCGCTTCTCACCGCGCTATACACTTTCCGGCTGATCTTTCGTGTCTTCTTCGGTCCATTGGGAATACCCGTCACCAAGCGGCCTGGCTACGCCATGACAGTTCCGCTGATGCTGCTGGCTTTCCTTTCCGTCGTGGGCGGATATCTGAAAGGGCCGCTGCTGAGCTTCTTCAATTCTGCCCTGCCGCCTACGGTCGGAGCTCATACCGCGGGCTTGACCGAGGTCGGGTCGGAGGCTATCGCGGCGACGGTGTTCCTGATCGGGCTGTATTTCGCTTATCTCTTCCACCTGCAGAAGCGCAGTTTGGCGGATGCCTTGATCGCCAACACCGCCGGACGCGCTCTGCAGGAATGGTGGTATACCGGTTGGGGTTTCGACTGGATCTACAACAAGCTTTTCGTGCAGCCTTTCGTATGGATATCGCAGGTCAACAAAAGCGACTTCGTCGATTCGTTCTACTCCGCTATTGCCCGGCTCGCGGATTTGCTCTATCGCGGATTGAGTTCTACTGAAACCGGTCGGGTCCGCTGGTACGCCGCGGCCATGGCTGGAGGGTCGGCGTTCTTTCTGGCACTGGTGCTCTTCTTATGAAGGTGCTCTTCTTATGATTCTGATCTGGCTGCTTGTCATTCTGTTTGTCGCCGGCATTCTGGCTGGAATCGCGGCACGCTGGGACGCTTTGCTTTCGCGAGTTATTGCGCTTACCGCCATTGGCGTGGACTTCGTCCTGACCGCGGGGCTCTGGGGCACCGACGCAAGCGCCCAAAAGTGGATCGCCGAAGTGAATTGGAATTGGATACCGAGCTTTGGCATCCATTTTCATCTCGCGGTGGATGGCCTCAGCCTGCTCATGCTATTGCTCACGTTCTTCCTGGGCATTGTGTCGGTGCTGACCTCCTGGACGGAAATCCGCGAAAGGGTCGGGTTTTTCCACTTTAATTTGCTGTGGGTCTTGACTGGAATCGCGGGCGTGTTCCTGGCCGTCGATTTGTTCCTGTTCTATTTCGCCTGGGAACTGATGCTGATCCCGATGTACTTCCTGATCGTCATATGGGGCCACGAACGCCGCGTCTACGCGGCCGTCAAGTTTTTCCTATTCACGCAATGCTCCGGCCTGCTGATGCTGATCGCTATCCTGGCGCTCTACTTCGTCCACCATCAGGTAACCGGCATCTACACTTTCGAATATTCGGAACTGCTCGGCACGCACCTGAGTCCCGGCGTTGAGCTCTTGGTCATGCTCGGCTTCTTCGTCGCCTTCGCAGTGAAGCTGCCGGCCGTTCCGCTGCACACCTGGCTGCCGGATGCTCATACCCAGGCTCCCACCGCGGGCAGCGTGATTCTCGCCGGCCTGCTGTTGAAAACCGGGGCCTATGGCTTAATCCGCTTCGTGGTTCCACTCTTTCCCAACGCCGCCCATCAGTTCACTCCGGTGGCTCTGGTACTTGCAGTAACTGGGATCGTCTATGGCGCCGTGATGGCTTATTCCCAGACGGATTTTAAACGCCTGGTGGCTTACACCAGCGTGAGTCATCTGGGTTTTGTGCTGCTTGGAATCTTCTCCTGGAACCAACTGGCGCTGCAGGGCGCAGTGATGACCATGATCTGTCATGGCCTAAGCACAGGTGGAATGTTCGTCCTGGTGGGCGGCTTGCAGGAACGCCTCCACACGCGCGATCTGGAACTTATGGGCGGCCTCTGGACAGCGGTGCCGCGGTTGAGCGGAGCGGTGCTGTTTTTCAGCATGGCCTCACTCGGCCTGCCCGGGATAGGCGATTTCGTCGGGGAGTTTCTTGTGTTGCTGGGATCCTACAGGATCAGCGTGCCTATCACGGTGGTGGCGAGCATCGGCATTCTTACATCGACGTTCTACGCGCTGCGGATCGCGCAGCGTGCGTTCCAGGGTCCCAATCCACACCCATGGAGGCTCTCCGATTTGACGCCCCGGGAAGGCGTGATGGTGGCGGCGATGATCGCGGGCCTGCTCTGGCTGGGCCTATACCCCCAGCCGGTGCTGAACACGTTCCAACCGGCCTTGCAAAACCTGCAGCACGAGGCGTCCGCAACCACCGCGGCGTTGAGGAGATAAGAAATGAGCACTCGCGATCTTTTCGCCCTGCTTCCGCTGCTGCTGATCGCGGCTTCCGCCGTGGTTGTGATGCTGGCTATCGCCCTTAAGCGAGATCCCGGGTTGGCGGCCGGTTTGACGCTCGCCGGCTTGACGGCCGCCTTTCTTTCGGCCTGCGCAGCCGCTCCCATCGTTCCGCGACAAGTGACGTCCCTCATGCTGGTGGATAAATACGCGCTCTTCTACATGGGTCTGATCATCGCCTCCGCCGCCGTCGCAGTTTTGCTCGCCTACCAGTACTTCGAAAAGCACGACGAGCAGCGCGAAGAGCTGTATCTCCTGCTTCTTCTGGCCACTCTTGGTTGCGCAGTCCTGGTGGCGAGCAGTCATTTTGTTTCCTTCCTTCTTGGACTCGAAGTCCTCAGCGTCTCCCTGTATGGCATGGTGGCGTATCTGACCGGCCGAAGGCCGGCCCTCGAAGCCGGCATCAAGTATTTGATTCTGGCTTCGGCGTCCGCAGCGTTCCTGCTTTTCGGCATGGCGTTGATTTATGCCGCCACGGGCACCATGGAATTTTCGAACCTCCGTGAAGTTTCCCTGAGCGGATCGCCGTTCATTCTGCTTTCTGGAATTGCCCTCACACTTACCGGCATCGGCTTCAAGCTGGGAGTGGTGCCGTTCCATCTGTGGACGCCGGACGTGTACCAGGGGGCTTCGCCACCGGTGGCGGCATTCGTCGCCACTACGTCGAAGAGCGCCATGGTAGCGCTGTTGCTCCGCTATTTCTACCTCTCGGGGGCCTTGCGGAACCATGCCGTTTTCCTGGTAGTCGCCACTATTGCGGTTCTCTCCATGTGCGCAGGCAATTTCCTGGCCCTGCGCCAGACCAATGTGAAACGCATTCTGGCCTACTCTTCGATTGCCCACTTCGGTTACATATTGGTGGCATTTCTAGCGGGATCGACGATGGCGGCCGGCGCGGTCGCCTTTTATCTGGTGGGGTACACCGTCACCATCCTGGCGGCATTCGGAGTCGTGACCATTCTCTCCAACTCCGGGCAGGATGCCGAAGATCTGGAGGATTATCGGGGCCTCTTCTGGCGGCGGCCGGCGATCGCGGGCATATTTACCGTCGCGTTGCTTTCGCTGGCCGGGATTCCCGCCACTTTGGGCTTCTTGGGGAAGTTCTATATTCTCGCCGCAGGAGCCAACGCCGCCGCGTGGCCGCTGATCGTCATCCTGGTGGTGACCAGCGTCGCGGGCCTTTTCTATTATCTGCGCATTGTGGTAGCGCTATTCTCAGACCCGCCAGAACACGCTGCCCCGGTAGAGGTTTTGTCCCGCGGCGGGGCCTTAGTCCTGGCGGCGCTTGCGATTCTCCTGCTCTGGCTTGGAGTCTACCCCATTCCGTTGCTCGACCTGATCCGCACCAGCGTGGCCGGTCTCAACTGAATCATGCGTGACACGATTGTGGAGTTGGTTCGAAGTTTGCTCCTGGTCGTCGGCGCGCTGTTTCCTATCGTCAATTCGCCTGAAAACATTCCCGTCTTCCTGGATATGACATCCGGGTTCCCGGCAGAGAGCCGGGAGATCCTGGCGCGCAAAATCGCAGTGGACGGATTTGCCCTCCTGGTGGTGTCTGTGATGATCGGCACCCACATCCTGGCGTTCTTCGGCATTTCGCTGCCGGTGGTTCAGATCGGCGGCGGCCTTATCCTGGTTGCAGCCGGTTGGCAACTGTTGAATCAGGCGGACGACAAGCCGTCGGCGCCTCGTTTGACCCCGCCGACATCCTCCGCTCTCTCCCGTCTAGCGTTCTACCCGTTGACGATGCCGTTCACGGTGGGGCCGGGCTCGATTTCCGTGGCCATCGCGGTGGGAGCAAACCGCAGTCCCCGCAGCGAGGGCACTTGGATTCTACTCTCGACCGCGGTATTGGGATGCGTCATCCTGGCGCTGAGCATTTATCTTCTCTACCGTTTTGCCGAACCGCTCGGGAGAGTTCTCGGAGACACGGCAATGAGTATCATTATTCGCCTCTCGTCGTTCATCCTCGTGTGCATCGGCGTGCAAATTGTCTGGAATGGCGTGAGTGCGCTGCTACAATCGATCCCGGTCCATCCCGGATAGCGCCGCAGCAGTGTTTCCGCCGGACCGCAGCTAAACGCCTTTGGAGCGAATAGTCGCTATCCCACACGGTCGGCAAGACGCGACGACGACGCTAATCACTCGCGGCGAACTCGGCCACCTCGCTATTCCGCAGGCCGAAATCGCAGTAGCCTCACAGGAGCGACGCGGGAAGCAGCCACAGAACACCCCTTCAGCGACAGTGAGTTTGCCACTGGGAGGAAATAGTGTGTCAGTCCTTGGATCGGGGGTTAGCCGGCCCGACCGTCATGGGCGTTAAAATAAGGCCGAACCCGCGCGATGATTTTCACCCCACGCGCCTGTATACACCTCCCAGGAGCCAGGTGTTTCGAGCGGCTGCGTGCGCGGAGATCGGCGTCGGACTGGTCCGGGGCGGCGGAGCGCTTGGCGCATCTCCTTTTCTCGTGTGAAGACCCTACCGCAGCGATCTGAAGCCCGCGCGAACCTCTTCCGAAAAGAGTTGCGGCTGTTCCCACGCCGCATAGTGCCCGCCTTTATCGACGTTGTTGTAATAAATCAGTTTGTCATACGCTCGCTCCGTCCAACTTCGCGGGGCTTGATAGTTCTCGCCGGGAAAGACGCTCACAGCAGCTGGGATGGAGACATTGGCCGCGTTATAAAGATTGAGGTGAAGTTCCCAATAGAAACGAGCCGCAGAAATCGCCGTGTTCGTCAACCAGTAAAGTGTGAAGTCATCGAGCACATCGTCTCGTGTCAGGTCACCTGCGGAGTGTCCATTAATCGTGCGCCCGAGC
>Ga0181538_10002572_pt1 | contig 18641 bp, 20 predicted proteins | sample PEATcosm2014_Bin_40_FD_119773 | JGI IMG/M metagenome (GOLD analysis project Ga0181538, IMG submission 119773) | Peatland microbial communities from MTU Mesocosm Facility, Houghton, MI, USA - PEATcosm2014_Bin23_30_metaG | ecosystem: Environmental > Terrestrial > Soil > Wetlands > Peat | place...
ATCCACGGCGTCGCGCGTGGTGCCGGGCACGGGGGAGACGATCGCACGCTCGGAGCCTGCGAGGCGATTCAGCAGCGTGGATTTTCCGACGTTGGGCCGGCCGATGATGGCGACTTGAATCGTACGCAGCGGAGCTTCGGCGGCGGCATCCGACAGAACTTCCACGGCGATTTCAGGGAAGTCGCGCGTAGCGGCGTCGAGGAAATCGTCAAGGCCGGTGCCGTGCTCTGCGGAGACAGGAAAGACGTCGTTCGCCAGCGCATAGAACGGTGCGGCCAGCGGCTCCTGCGCGCCCGTGTCCGCTTTGTTCGCGGCGATGAGCAGTGGTTTGCCGGTTTTTCGGAGCAAGCGCGCGAGTTCCGCATCGAGCGGAGTTAAGCCGACGCGGGCGTCCACAACGAGAACCAGACGCGTTGCGGCTTCGACGGCTACTCTTGCCTGGCGCAGAATTTCGCGCGGGATCTCCGCTTTGTCGTCGGGCACCAGCCCGCCAGTGTCCACAACTTCAAAATTGCGGTTGCGCCAGGTGGCGACGCCGTAGATGCGATCGCGAGTGATGCCGGGCTCGTCGGTGACAATCGAACGGCGCGAGCCCGTGAGCCGGTTGAAGAGCGCGGACTTGCCGACGTTGGGCCGGCCCACAATAACCAGCAAGGGCAGCAGCAATGGCGAAACGGGCGGCTGCGAGGTGACGGGTGCGCTCATAAAGGTCGGGAGGGGAGTCTCCAGCACTCCAATGTACCGCAATTGGTCCCGTTCCGCGTGGATAACGTTTAATAACGATTGGTGATAGATTCCGCTGCGGTGGTGCGTATTCATTATGGTGGAAGCGACGAGAACGCCTGACGGTCCGGTTCCCGCCGCTGCGTCGGAGCCCACGGAGACGATTGCACGGGCGCGAAGCGGCGACGCCGAGGCGTGGGGCGAGTTGTATCGCCATTACGCCGCGGCCGTGTATCGCTTTTGCCGTCGCGTTTTGCGGACTCGCGAAGATGCCGAAGACGCCACCATGGAAATTTTTGTGAAACTGCGCGACAAACTCGGCCAGTACGACCCGGAGCGATCCTTCACCGCCTGGCTGTATCGGGTCTCCGCGAACCACTGCTGGGATTCGCTGCGCCGGCGTCGCGTGCGGCAGGACCTCGAGACGGAAGATTCCGACAGTTTGCCGCTCGAGCATCCCGATCCGGGGCAACTCGAGCAATTGATCGCGCAGCAAAGCGGCGACCAAATGCGCACGGCGCTCGCGAAATTGCCGGAGCGCGCGAGGATGGCGCTCGTGCTTCGTTATTACGCCGATATGGAGTATGAGGAAATCGCGGACACGCTGGGCGTGCGGCGCGCGTTCGTGGGCGTCGTGTTACTGCGTGCTCGTCACAATTTGCGCGACGTCCTGCAGAGGACGGGCGCCGCGAAGACTCATGGCAAGGGGGCTTCATGAATCATTTCGACGAGATGACGTGCCTGCTCTATCTCGAAGGAGAACTGGCGCAGCCGCGCGCTGCGGAACTGCAATCGCACGCGAAAGAGTGCGCGGCGTGCGGCGCGATGCTGCACGCGCTTCGCTCGGAGTCGCTGCTGCTGACTACATCGTTGCGCGAAGGGGATGACGCGCTGCCCGCGCGATTGTTTGCGCGGCAGGAGTCCGGCGCGGCGCGCTGGGCCTGGCTGCTCGGATTCGCGCTGGCGGGTGCGGGGTCGTACATGGTGTGGACGGGTTTGATTGTGCCGTGGCAGGAAAGTACGAGCCAATCGGGTATGGGAGTGGGGAGTTTGCTGACGATGCTCTTTTTCAGCGGCGCTCTCTGGAAAGGGTGGAGTTCGATGATTGACACAATTCAAGCGGCGGCATTGGTGACTCTCGGAGTAGGCGCGCTGGCATTGCTGCGCGGACGGTGGCGGCGGCGGGCGACGTTTGCCGCGGTGCTCGCGGCGCTCGCGCTGCTGGTGGCGATGCCGCAACCGGCGAGCGCGGCGGAGATACATAAGGGCTCTACCTACGTGCTGCCGGGGGGCCAGGAGGTCCACGACGATTTGATCGTAACCGGCGAATCCATCCGCATTGACGGCACGGTGGACGGCGACGTGATCGCCTTCGGCCATACGATCACCGTCAACGGCCACGTCAAGGGCGACGTCATCGGCTTTGCGCAATTCCTGCGCGTCGGCGGAACCGTGGATGGAAACGTTCGCGGTTTCGTCAACACCCTGACCGTGGATGGCAGCGTGGCGAAAAATGTTTCGGCCTTTGCGCAGAATACGGAACTGAATTCGGATAGCAAAGTCGGCGGCAGCTTGATTGCGTTTTCACAGGAATGCGTACTCGATGGAAAACTGGGCGGAAGTGTCCTGGCCTACGATGAGCGCACGGATATCGAGGGAACCGTGGGCGGCGGCGTGGAACTGCATGCCAAGGAACTTTCGATTGGCTCGACAGGGGAATTAGAAGGGCCGGTGCAGTTTACGGGGGCGCAAGCGCCAAGCGTGGCACAAGGCGCGCATCTGGCGAGCCCGGTGCAGTTCGTGCAGGTCGAGCCGGATGAAAACAAGCCCGCGGCGAGAGCCCGAGCGGCGGCGCATGAGGTGTTGCGATACGGCGCAGCGGTGTTGGTGGGATTGCTCTTGATGTCTATACTCCCCGGTTTCTATCTGGACGGCGTGCGCGAGGCGCGGCGCTTTGGTTTGGCGATGGGCGTGGGATCGCTGTCGCTCGTAGCGTTTATTCTTGTCATCATCGTCGGTCTGGTCCTTTTGTTCGCCGGAGTGGGCGGGGCGCTCGCAATTGCGCTGGCGTATGTGCCGATGCTGTACCTGGCGCAGATTTTCGTTGGCGGCTGGCTGGGAGATATCATCCTTGGTGAGAAGGCGGGAATCGGAGCGCAATTGGGCCACTTGGCGCTTGGACTCTTGATCGTTCACGGAGTCGCGCTGGTGCCGTTCCTGGGAGTGCTGGCTTCGGGAGTCGTGATGGCCTGGGGAGCGGGGGCGTTGCTGCTCGCGCTGTACCACAGGTCGCGCTCGATTGCGGCGGTTCCAGCAGCGGCGTAAGCGCCGTTCGCCCAGACTCGAGGGAAGAGGCGGCCATGCGAAGATTCGTGCCTGCCATTTGCATGTTGATCCTTGCCGCGAGTTTTGTGTTGGCGCAGGAGCCTGAGGAAAAACAGAATCCCGCCCGGTTTCAAGGGCCGGAAGTTTCCGAGGCGGGCCAACTCGCGAACCTGAAATTCATTGGCGGGGTGGGAATTGCCGTTCTGGAGTCGGTGATCGGCGAAGAAGGAACGGTCGAGTCCGTGAAGGTGGTTCGCAGCACACCGGGACTGGAGACTTGGGCTGTTGGCGCGGTGAAAGCCTGGAAATTCCGGCCTGCTGTCATCGACGGCAAATCCTCACGATCAAAGGCAACTGTCGTTATCGTATTCAATCAGGGCTTTAACGTGCCGCCCGCGTTTTCACTTCCGCCGCTCGCGGAGCAGAACGACGAAAACGGCCGAGCCGAAAATCAGCGCGACACCAAACTTGCAGATTTCGTTCCCGCTCTGCCAACCGGCGTCGTCATCCCGGAGTATCCCGTCATGAGCGTGCTGACCACCACCGTGGTCTTGCGCGTGACCGTTGAATCCACAGGGGACATTAGTTCTGTCAAGCCACTGAGCGAGGTCGCTGCGTATTCGCCGAGAGCCATTGACGCGGTGAAACAGTGGCAGTTTTCTCCCGCAACGTTCGAGGGTCAGCCTGTGCGCTCAAATCTGACCGTGGCAGTCCTGTTCCTACCGCGGCCAGTAGGTGATTGATGGGAGTTTCGCGCAGCGACTAGTGTGTTACGACCTTCGAGGCGATCAGGGTGGGCAGGCCGCCGCCGACCACGGAGAACAACTGGCCGCGAGCGGAGATTGTGGCATGAGTCGGGATCGCGCTGCAGGCGTTTGCTGTGCCGGCGAATTCGGTGAGGCCGTTAGACGAAGAACTGGATGTAAGAACTGAGATTTGTGCCGTGCCTGCCGCGGCGATAAATGACGGTAACGTCGAGATCGTCAGGCTGGGGCACGCTGCGGGCACTGTCAGAGCTGTGGAGATCCGGGAGGCGCGGAGGAGAACGCGATCGGCGGTGAGCGAAGTCCCCGAGGACAGCGTGGAATTTCGCAGCACGGAAACTTCCTGCCCCACCATCAAGTCCGCAACCCCACTAAAGAGATAGCCCGTCGTATCCACTCCCATATCGTCCGCGGTGAACGTCGCGCCAGTGGAGCCGACGAGCGCGTTGCTGCCTAGGGCAAGCCCGGCCACCCCTGCCGGCGCGGATTCATCGAGCACGACCATGTTGAATTGCTGCGCTGGGACGTTTACCGCGGTAATCACGCCTTCGACTTCCGATTCGGTTGCCGTGGTGTCTTTGAAAAAAAGATCCGTGGCGATGAGCGCCGCCGTCGATTGCAAAGCCATGTTTGCGGATACGATTTGGCCGACGCTGATGCAGGTGGCCAACGTCGACTTGCAGCTTGACGGAAAATCATGAAATACCGTGCTTGAATTCACTGTCGCAATCGAAGTGCCGAGCGAATTCTGAATCGTGACCGTCGAGTGCGTCGTGTCCATCGCGGTCACCTGAGCCACAACATCCTCGAACGTGGGGAGTGCCTGGCCAAGCGCGGGCGAAACGATCGTGACGCTTGAACCGGCGCTGAAGTCCGTCGAGAGTGCAGCCGAAAAGAGATTCGCGAGATTCAAGTCGATGTCCAGGGTGTCCGAGGCGCCGTTGGTGAGGGCGATCGTGCTGGGCAGCGTGATCGTGGTCGTAGAGTTCGCGAGTGCAGGCGTGACCGTGCAGACAGCGCCTTTCGCGCATATCGCGCCGTTGACCGTCAACGCGGCGCCTGTGTTGTTCTCAAACGTTAGCGACGGATTAGCGTACGTCAGCGTCAGGCTGGTGTAGTTTCCCAGCGCGATGGAATCGGAGGAAAGAAAACCAACTTCGGTTTGCAGTCGCGTCACCTCAATGGGGGTGGTGGGCGTCGGAAGGCTGACCATCGAGCTGGGAGTATTGAGCGTGGCGCTCGTCACCATGACCGTGAACGAAAGAGGCGTCACGCCCGCGGGCGGCGTGTCGGTCATGACCATACTGATGGTCCCTGTTTGCGGCGGGTTCGACCCCAAACTAACGTGGGAGCCCGTGGCGCACCCGGCCAGAGCCAAGAGCGACGCCACAGCGACAATCAGGATGGATCGGGTAAGGGGCACTGGAGGCCTCTGTAAACCTACCACATGCGCCTTGGCGTGGCTCGCAAATGAGCCGAAGCCGTGAGCAAAGAGTCTCCCCTCGCACAGCGAGAGACCATCGCGGATTCCACACTTCTCCGAGCAAGTAATGAAGCAACAATCGGCACGCCAAAGAATAAAGCCATTATTTTCAATATGATAGAAAGCACGTAGGATGAATTTGTTCGAGCCAGGTGCACCGAAAATCTATGCAGTCGCGAAATCGGTACGGGCTCATTACTCCTGTAAGTGTCAGGCGGTGAGGATTCCCAGGTTGCGGCCGACTTCAGCGAGGATTTCGCACGCGCGTTCCAGATCGGCTCGTTTATGCGTGGCAGTGACGATCGCGCGCAGGCGAGCTTTGCCTTCCGGCACAGTGGGATATCCGACGGCCGAAATGAAAACACCCGCCTCGTAGAGATTGCGCGAGAATTCGTGCGCCTTCGAGGCATCGCCAACGTGGATGGGCGTGATCGGAGTGCGGGACTTGCCGGTGGAAAATCCCAGCTTGCGCAAGCGGCGCTGAAAGAGTTTCGTGTTCGACCAGAGCTTCTTGATCAATCGTTCGCCGGCGGGCGAATCGAGCAGCGTAAACGCCGCCTGACATGTGCCGACGACCGACGGCGGGTGGCCCGTCGAGAACAAAAACGGCCGCGCACGGTGATAGAGAAAATCGATCAGCTCGGACGAGCCGCACACGTATCCACCCATCGCGCCGATGGCCTTGCTCAGCGTGCCGACCTGAATGTCCACGCGGCCGTGGCAGCCGAAATGATCAACGGTGCCGCGGCCGCCGCGGCCAAGCACGCCGGAGGCGTGCGCGTCGTCCACCATCATGATGCAGTTGAATTTTTCGGCGAGATCGCAGAGCTGCGGGAGCGGCGCGATGTCACCGTCCATTGAAAAGACGCCGTCCGTGATGAGGAGTTTTTTCCCGGGCCACGTCGCGGACTCCTCGCAGATGCGCTGGCAATCGGCGGCGTCGGCGTGCTTGTAGACTTTAATTGTTGCGCGCGAGAGGCGGCAGCCGTCGATGATCGAGGCGTGATTCAATTCGTCGGAAATAATCAAATCGTCCTTGCCGAGGATTGCGGCGACTGTGCCGGCATTAGCTGTGAAGCCGGACTGAAAAACGACGCACGACTCGGTGCCTTTAAATTTTGCGATCTGTTCTTCGAGCTCCATATGCGGGCGCATCGTGCCCGCGATGGTGCGGACCGCGCCCGTGCCCACGCCCCACTCGCGAATCGCTGCGAGCGCTGCGCGGCGCAACGATTTGTTCGTGGTCAAACCCAGGTAATTATTCGAGCTGAGGTTGATGACGTCTTTGCCGTCGAAATTTGCCACGGGCAATTGTTCGCCCTGTAGCACGCGCAAATGAAAATGCAGCCCCTTGGCCTTGAGCTCTTCGAGCGCGTCGTGAAGATAGGCGAGTTGCGGGCGGCCTGAAGCCGTCATGGGAAAGCCTCCTGAGGCGGCGCGGGCTCAGCGTGCCGCGCCGTTTGGATCCAACAGAACTTTTCCCGCCAGGCCGCCTTGTAGCAGCGCAAAGGCGTCGGCGAAGCGGTCGAGCGACATGCGCTCGCGAAACAACGGAGTGAGATTCAAGCGCCCGGCCTTGAGCATTTCCGTCATCTGTACCCAGGTCTGGTACATCAGCCGGCCGTAAATCCCATGGATGGTAATTCCTTTGGTCACGACGTCGGACGCGAGGTCCAACGTGACGGGATCCGGAAAAATTCCCAGCAGAGACGCGCGTCCACCCGGCCGCAGCATTTGCAGTCCCTGGCGCAGACCGTTCGCGTTGCCGCTCATTTCCAGCAGAACGTCCACGCCCGTTCCGGAAGTCGCATTGCGCACCGCGGCGATGCACTTCTCATCCGCGGGATCGAGTACAACGTCGGCGCCCATCTGGCGCGCCAGTTCGCGGCGATGCGCGTTGACTTCGGTGGCGAAGATCGTCGCGCAGCCGCACGCCTTCGCGACGGCGATGGCCATCAGTCCGATCGGGCCGCAGCCGGTGACCGCGACCGTTTGCATCGCGATCTCCCCTGCGAGCACGGAGTGCACGGCGTTGCCGAGTGGATCGAGAATCGCGGCGTAGTGTTCAGGAATGGCTGGATCGATCTTCCAGATGTTGCGCGCCGGGATGCGCACGAACTCCGCGAAGCAGCCGTCACGGTCGACACCGAGAATATTTAAATTTTGACAGACGTGCGGCTGCCCGACGCGGCATTGCCGGCATTGCCCGCATACGACGTGCATCTCCGCGCTGACGAAATCGCCGGGCGCGATTCCCGCAACTTCCTCGCCGATGTGCTCGACGATTCCGCAGAACTCGTGGCCGAACGTCATCGGGGGCTTGATGCGCGAGGCGGACCAGCGATCCCAGGTGTAGATGTGCAAGTCGGTGCCGCAGATGGATGCGGAGCGCACGCGAACCAGCACATCCGCATGGCCGATCGCGGGGACGGGGATCGTCTCCAGCGCCGCGCCGCTTCCGGCGCGCATTTTGCGAAGCGCATTCATCGTGGCAAGCGTCATCGGAGGGAGCCGGCCGGCCTCAAATTGCGGCAAAAACATGGTAGCACAACCTCCCGGTGAGGCAGCGTGGCGGCGGCGGTCGTGTTTCGTTACAATCGCGCCGCCAGTCCCGGCAGGGACTCACGACTGGCTCGGGGGATCCGGTGAGCGTCGGCGAGCGGCTGCGAGAGATCCGCGAAGGTTTCGCGCCCGTATTTTGGGTGGCGAACGTCACCGAATTGTTCGAGCGCCAGGCGTACTACAGCGTTCAGGCCGTGCTGGCGCTTTACCTGCACGAGATGTTGCGCTTCAGCGACGCGCAGGCCGGCGATTTGATCGGATATTTTGGCGGCATCGTCTGGTTCCTTCCGATCTTCGGCGGCGCGTTAGCGGATCTATTTGGTTTTCGCCGCGCCCTCTCTTTCGCGTATCTGGCGCTCTCGGCGGGATACTTCTTGCTCGGCTCGCTGGGCGCCACGTGGATGGCGCCGCTCGCGCACACGATGCCGCTCGGGCGTCTCGTCGTGCTCGTCCTGATCGTGCCAGCGCTGGGGCCGGCCATCGTGAAGCCGTGCGTTGTGGGCACGACGGCGCGCGCCTCGAAGGAAAACGTTCGCTCCATCGGTTATTCCATTTACTACATGCTCGTCAATATCGGCGGGATGCTGGGTCCGCTAAGCGCCTCGCTGATTCACCGGCGTTTCGGCGTGACGCCCGTGTTCCGGATTGCCGCGGCCTTGATGTTCTTGACGATGCTGGCCGTAATTATCTTTTTCAGAGAGCCCAGCCACGCATCCGAAGCGAGAACTGCCGGCCTCGGTGAAACCATCCGTAATTTCTTCACCGTAGTCGGCAACGTGCGATTTGTGGCGTTTCTTGTTGTTATCTCCGGCTTCTACATTGCCTTCTGGCAGCAGTTCATCGCGCTGCCGCTTTATTTGCACCCGTACGTGAATCCTCATGCCGATATCGAGCGCATCCTAGTGACCGATCCCGCGGTCGTGATTTGCTTGCAGCTACCGGTCAGTTATCTGACGCGGCGCATTCCCGCTTTCACCGCAATGACGCTGGGCATATTGATCTCGGGCGCTGCGTGGCTGATTCTCGCGTCGTGGACGAGTGTACTGGGTGCAGTGCTTACGCTCGCTGTCGTCGCCCTCGGTGAGACGCTGTTCTCGGCGCGCCTGTACGAATACATTTCACGCCTCGCGCCTCCCGGCCAACAAGGAACGTACATGGGTTTCGCGTTTCTGCCCGTCGCGATTGGATTCGTGATCGCGGGCGCGATGGGCGGGCGGCTCGTGCACAACTTTGGTGAAGTGGCGCACCGCCCACGGGAGATTTGGTGGGTGGTTGCAGCAGTTGGATTCGCGACGGCGTTGCTGCTGTGGCTCTACGATCGATTGATCCGGCCCGTGGCCGCTTCGCCCGCGCCCGCGAAATGACACGGTGCCGCTTGCGAGTATAGAATCCACGCGTTTACGGGCTGGCGCCGCGCGCTCGGCCCTTGGAGGTGCGTGATGAGGCAGTGGCTCAAAGTGACCGTAGTGGGCGGGCTGATCGCGTTGGCGGCGTTCGGCGTTTTTGTGTGGGCCTCGCCTCCGAAGTCGCAAATCGTCGAATACAAGAGCGGCGACGACACCGTGCGAGCCTATCTCGTCCTTCCCGATTCGCCGGGCCCGCATCCGGGCATCGTCGTGATTCACGAATTTTGGGGATTGAACGATTGGGTGAAAGAGCAGGCGCAGAAGCTGGCCGCGCAGGGTTACGTCGCGCTAGCCATCGATCTTTATCGCGGCGCCGTCGCCACGGACCCGGGCGATGCCAGCGAGTTGATGCGTTCGTTGCCCCACGATCGTAGCACGCGCGATCTCGAGGCCGCCTACGATTATCTCGCCGCGCGGCCCGAAGTGGACAAGAACCGCATCGGCTCGATCGGTTGGTGTATGGGCGGCGGCTACTCGCTGCAACTTGCGATGCACGAGCCGAAGCTCACCGCTTGCGTCGTGAATTATGGCTCCATGCCGACCGATCCGGCGGACATCGCGAAAATTCAAGCGCCCATCCTCGGGAATTTCGGCGCCGACGACAAAGGCATCACGCCAGTAGCGGTGCATAACTTCGAGACCGCGATGAAGGCGGCGGGGAAATCGGTGGACCTGAAGATTTACGATGGCGCGGGCCACGCATTCGAGAATCCCAACAATACAGCGGGCTACCGGCCCGAAGCGGCGGCTGACGCCTGGGACCGCATCGTCGCTTTCTTTGCGAAGACGTTGAAACCGTAGCGCGCTCCGCAACCGGGAAATCACCTCATGAAGCGCGCACGCCGGGCAGCGAATCTCGCATGCGTCTACTTCTTTTGCGGCGCACTCTCGCTCGTTGCCGCCCCGCCTAAGACCGAAACCGTCGAATATGCGAGCGGCTCGGAGACCGTGCGCGGATTTCTGGCGCTTCCCGCAGCGCCCGGACGTCACGCTGCGATTCTGATCGTGCATGGAGATTCTGGGCTGACGGCGTGGATCCAGGAGCAAGCGCAAAGATTCGCGGCACAGGGTTACGTCGCCCTGGCGGTGGATCTTTACCGCGGCGAAGTCGCCGCAAATGACGAGGAGGCGCACGAGTTGTCCCGCGGCCTGCCGGATGATCGCGCGCTGCGCGATGTCAAAGCGGCATTCACGTATCTCACCGCGCGCCAGGATGTCTCGTCATCGCGCATCGGCGCGATCGGCTGGCAGACGGGCGGTTGGTTCGCGCTACAACTCGCGATCCACGAGCCAAGACTCGCCGCCTGCGCTGTCAGTGACACGGCGCTGCCCACGGATTCTGCCGACCTCGCAAGTATCCGCGCGCAAGTGCTCGGAAATTTTGGCGCTGATCAACGCGGAATTACACCAAGTCAAATTGAGGCGTTCGAGGATGCGTTGCGCGCCCGTGGCATTCAAGTGGATGTGAAAATTTATTCCGGCGCGGCCGGCGATTTTGAAAACCCCGCAGACAAAGTTCACTATCGGCCCGAAGCCGCGGCCGATGCGTGGATTCGCGCCTTCTCGTTTTTCTCAAAAAATTTAGGGAAGTAAGGAGGCGTCAGACAGCGTGCGTGGTCGGAGCTTCGAGCTGAGCGAGCGCCTGGTCGGTGGTTACCATACGCGCGCCGGCGGCGCGAAGCTCGTCGAGAGTGCGCCGGCCGTCTTCAGACTTTATTGTTTCGATAGCGTCGGTGACGATGGCCACGCGTCGCCCGCGTTCGAGCAATCCCTTCGCGGCTGCCTTCACGCAGTATTCGGTGACCACACCAAAGACAACGAACTCCGCATCCGGAGCTGTGAATCCGCGAATGCGCGCAAGCACGGCGTCCGTGTTGGGATTATCAAAAACATCCAGCGTCTGCTTTTCGAGGATCACTTGCTGGAAACGCGCGAAGTCGGCAGGCAGCGGCGCGCCCGGACGGTTCGGCACAACGAAAAAACGGCTCGTAATCGTCTCGGGAATGATCCCGGCTCCGGGTGTGCCGCGCATGCAGTGCGGCGGCCACGTGCGCAATTCAGGGTCCTCCGCGGTATGCGAATCGCCGCTCGAAACCAGGAAGGCGCGGCCCTCTCGCGCGGCCTCCGTCAGCCGGTTCAAATTCGGCAGAAGTTTTTCCGCCCCCGGAACGTAGAGCTTCCCGCCGGGCAGCATGAAATCCGCCTGCGTATCCACGTCCCAGAGAATTATTTTGGAGGAGATCATGGTTGCATCACCCGGCCGCCTGGAAACGCCGCGCCGGAACGCACTATTCTACACAAAATTGGATGCGCGGTTAGGCCCGCGCAGTTTTCTCAACTCTCCGGCGAACTTCGTCCAGCAAGTCTTCGAGCCGATCGCTGTGTTGCACGGGGTACGCAGGCGCCGGAGCAAGCCGCCGCAATTCCGCAGGAAGCCCGGCGACCTGATCCATGCATCGTGCCTGCGCATCTGCGAGGCTGTCTGCCGGCGCAAGTCTCGCGCCGGCGCGCACCACCGGTTCGAGCAGCGGCAGAGCGCCCGCGATGCGTTCATCTTCGAGAGCGATGATGTCTTCGACGAAGCAGCCTCGAGAATCCAGCCTGCGAAACACTTGCTTGCGGCCCGGATACGTGATCTTGGCCGCGCTGAACTTTGCGGAATTGCGTACGGTCCCGCCGCTCTCGACCTCGACAAGTTTGTAGATCACTCCCAGCGCCGGCGCGTCCAGTGAGGTCGAGAGCGCCGAGCCCACGCCGAAGGCGTCAATCTTCGCGCCCGCCGCGACGAGCGATTCAATGCGATCCTCATCAAGATCGCCGGAGGCGAATATCTGCACGTCGTTCCATCCAACTTCATCCAACCGGCGGCGAATCCTCTGGCTGTCCCCTGCGAGATCGCCGCTATCGAGTCGCACGCCGCGCGGTTTGCGACGCATCGCGATGATTTTCTCCATGGCCGCGTGGACTTCATACGTATCGAGCAGCAGCACGCTGTCGTTCGGGAAAATATCGAGAAATCGGCGAAAAGCGTCTTCCTCATCCTCGTGCGCCATAATCCAGGAATGGGCTTGCGTGCCGAAGGTCGGAATCCCGAAGCGGTAGCCCGCGGCGACATTCGAGGTACCCCGGCAGCCGCCGATGAACGCCGCGCGCGCCGCAAGGACGCCGGATTCAGGACCGTGCGCGCGGCGCGTTCCGAATTCCATCACGCTGCGTCCTTGGGCCGCAATCGTGGCTCGCGCGGCCTTGCTGGCAATTAACGTTTGGAAACTAATGTTGGAGAGAAGATACGTTTCGATGATCTGCGCTTCGATGATCGGCGCTGTGATTCGCAGCAGAGGCTCGTCGGGAAAACAGATCGTGCCCTCAGGGACGGCCCAGACGTCGCCGCTGAAACGAAAGCAGGCAAGGTACTCGAAAAACGCATCGCCGATCCCCGCAAAGGCGCGATGCCCGCGCAAATAACCGATCTCTTCAGCCGAAAATTGAATGTGCTCAAGATATTCCAAGCACTGCTGGAGGCCCGCCGCTACCAGGAAATTGCGGCGTTTCGGCAGACTCCGGGCGAACAACTCGAATGTGGCCTGGCCCTCGAAACCGGCCTCGAGGTAACCGGCCGCCATAGTCAATTCGTAGAGGTCGGTCAGCAGTCCGGAGTAGGGGGAAGCAGGCTTCATGGGAAATGTTCGGATCTCCAGTCAAGGATTATGCCATCCGCAATGAGACGGGCGCTAGCGCCCCGGCCGACCTCCTTGAATCGCGCGGCGAACTTGCCTCTTGCAGAAAAAGAAAAAACCCTCAAGCGCGAAATGCGCCTGAGGGTTTTTTCACAATGAATCTTGCTTCGCCGGTCGGCCCTTGAGAAACCTCTCCCTCGCTGGCGCGAACCTGCCGGGTTTCATCCGCGCCTCACAGGAAAGTCGTGCCGAACGTCGCAGCCCGTTTACCCTAGGACTGCGTCTTTGAAAGCCTTGGCCGCGCGCAGACGCACGACGGTCTTGGCCTTGATTTTAATCGCTTCGCCGGTTTGCGGGTTCCGTCCCATGCGCGCCTTGCGGTGAGCTTTCACCGCGCGGCCGATGTTCGGAATCACAAATTTTCCCGCTCCGCCCTTGCACTCTTTAACGGCCAGCTTGAACAGCTCGTCAAAAAATGCTGCGACGTTTTTGCGCGGCGTGCCCAACTTCTCGGCCAGATGGCCCAGGATCTTCGACTTGCTTAGCGGCTTTGCTGCCATTTATTCTCGATCTCCTTACTGTGGTGTGCGTGATTTAGCAGAAGTTTCCGGCTTCTGGGCCGGTCAATTTGCCGGGGGAACTATATCGGCCTCTCGCGGCGAAGGCAAGCGAAAACAGCAAAAAAGCCTGAAAAAATGCGAATTCCCGAGAAGGCTACGCCGCCACTTCTGCTCCGGAGCGTGAAGAAGGTATACTGGCGACGCACTTTTGGGAGACATGGATGCCAAATTGGGTTTCGCTCGAGACGGAATTCACCACTCTATTGCAACTCAAACGTTCGCCCGTCGCCGTCAGTTTCCTGGAGAAGACGCCTGAAGGCGTGGAGCGCTTCTCCGGCTCCTCTCCGGCGGGATGCACGTTTTGGCGATTGGCGTCCGAAGGCCGCGTTTTTTATACGGTCGCTTCGGATCACTACAACTGCGCCATCGGAAGCCACACGCACAATTTCTCGCTTCCGCCGGAACTCGCCAAGGGCGCCGAGCAAACTCTTGGCATGATGTTTCAATTGGAATACGTCCGCCCTGAAGAACTTCCGCAGATTCCGCAGCTGGCCAGCACGCCCGCAGCGGTGGTTTACGCTCCGCTCGGCCGCACGCCCGCGGCTCCCAGCGTAGTTTTGTTTCTGTGTCCCGCGTCCTCAGCGATGCTGCTGCATGAAGCGGCGACGCATGCCGGTTCCGGCGGGGTGCTTCCGATCCTCGGCCGCCCCACGTGTATGGCCTTGCCGGCCGCACTGCAGAAAGGGACCGTAGCGAGCCTGGGTTGCATAGGGAATCGCGTCTATACGGGAATCAACGAAGACGAAATGTACTTTGTGGTGCCGGGGGCGGATCTGGAACGCGTGCTGCAATCCCTCAAGGTTGTGGCCGCCGCGAATGCGGCGCTTACGCAATATGCCCGCGGTCGCCTAATACAACTGTCTGTGAGTTGAGCGAAACTCCGCGGGCCCAAAACAAGAGCAGCGCCTAAATCTGAACGCCGCCAAGCGCCTCGTAGAAGTACGCCACAGCCTTGATTCCACCGAAGTAGTTATCGAGGGCGATGTGTTCGTCGGGCGCGTGGGCGTTTTCGTCTGGCAGGCCAAATCCCAGCAGCAGACACGGGATGCGAAACGCGTCGCTCATTTGCGTCACGAACGGAATCGAGCCGCCTTCCCGGATAAAGACCGCGCGCTTGCCGAACCCTTTTACCAGCGCCTGCCGCGCGAGCTCGAAAAACGGGTGATGGTACGGCGCCACCCAGGCCTTTCCCGTGCTGAGCACCTCGAATTTCAGGTGCACCGTCTTCGGCAGCAGCTTCCGAATCTGTTTTTCAACGAGCTGCGTGATTTCCCGAGGATCCTGGTTCGGCACCAGCCGCGTTGAGAATTTCGCATAGGCCTTTGAGGGAATCACGGTCTTCGAGCCCTCGCCCATGTATCCGCCCCAGATGCCGTTCAGGTCCAGCGTCGGCCGGCACCACAGCCGTTCGAGGATTGTGGAGCCCTTCTCCCCGCACAGGCCGGGCGCGCCGACGGTACTGCGAAACTTCTTTTCTTTCCATGGCAGTGAATTGAGAGCCTTGCGTTCCACTTTGGAAAGCTTCGCCACGTCCTTGTAGAACCCCGGGACTGCTATACGGAAGTCCTTGTCGTGCAGCTTCGCAAACAGCTCCGACAGGATCGTCAACGGGTTCGGCGCCGCACCTCCGAAGACGCCGGAGTGCAAGTCCTGCGACGGACCGGTTATTTCGAGCTGATAGTAGTTCAGGCCGCGCAGTCCGTAAGTGATTGAAGGCACGCCCAGACCCAGCATGGAGGTATCCGAGACCACGAGCGCATCCGACTTCAACTTCTTCTTGTGTGACTTCACGAAGTCCCAAAGATTCTCGCTGCCGACTTCTTCTTCACCTTCCACCAGCATTTTCAAATTGATGGGCAGCCCCCCAGTCAATTGCCGGATAGCCTCCAGGGCGCGCAGATGAATGTGCACCTGGCCTTTGTCGTCGGCCGTGCCTCGCCCGTAGAGGTTTCGTCCTCGTACGGTCGGCTCGAATGGCGGCGAGGTCCAGAGTCCCAACGGCTCCGGCGGCTGCACGTCGTAATGCCCGTAAAGCAGAATCGTTGGCTTGCCGGGGGCGTGTAGCGATTCGCCGTAAACGAGGGGGTGCATCTTCGTCGGGATAATCTCGACGGATTCGAGTCCGACCCGGCGCATCCGATCCGCCACCCAGTGTGCGGCGCGTTCGATGTCTGGTTTGTGCTGGCTTTGCGTGCTGATGCTTGGGATGCGCAGGAACTCGAACAGATCGCTCAAGTGTTCATCGTGCTTGGCATCCACGTACTCGGAAAGATTCATCCCGGCTCCCCCGTGCCACTGGGGTTTTATATCACGACCCGACACCGTCGATTCGCGGCGTTTTCCATTTAGATGACGGATCTATTAGCAAGTCGCTCAGCGCCGTGCACATCAGCGCCTACTGTCTATGTACCTCGGCGTCTCCCGTTCCGGGAGTCGCGTCTGTCCCTCCGGACAGGTTCCATCTTGGAACGCGCCGGCTCTCGGAGCGTTGACGCCGCGCCGCACGTGGCTCACGATGATCTCGATGCCAGTTCCTTCCATCTCCAGCGAGCGCCGCAGCACCCGCATCTTCTTGCGCCTGCGCGTCGTCGTTGCCGGTAAGAATTCAGACGGGCGGCGATTTCGCGAAGCTTGCGAAACTATCGTCATCAATGCCCATGGCGGCTTGCTTTACCTGAACCAAACTGTCGCCATGGACGCCATGCTCGTCCTGGCCAATCCCTTCACGCAAGAAGAAATGGAATGCCGCATCGTTTATCTCGGCGACGCGGTGGAAAAGGGCCAGCGGGTCGGTGTCGAATTTCTCTCTCCCGCGCCGCGTTTTTGGGGTGTCGAGCTAGCCCCCGGCGATTGGTCCGGACGCTCCCACGTCTCCTCCGGCAGTTCTGCCAAGTCTCCCTCCGGTACCAACTAACCACCTGTCCTTAATTTTCTTCACTGTCCCGAGAGTGCGGCATTCCGCATTTGGGGCTGCACTTCAGCCTGTACCTCAAAGGACCCTCCGGACAGTAGTCCCCGTTTGTGTCACGGCTCTAGTGTGGATTCAGAGGGACCAGGGGAATGACACACATACAGGATTTCCAGTGGAAAAATTCGGCGAAACGAGAGTTGGCGCGCTCATTCAAACTCAGGGCGCAGCGGGACCTTGCCTGGCCGGTCGTGGTGCTCGTCATACTGCTGGCGGGACTCGCGCTGTCGGGCCGCTCGCGGGACCGGCATGGCTCGCCCGTCCTGACCATGAGCAGCGCTCAGTTGAGTTTTGGCAGCGTCACGGTCGGCACGACCTCCACGCAGGCCTTGCAGATCACGAACTCTGGACGCGAGTCGATGACCGTCTCGTCCATCGCCGTTTCGGGTTCGACTTTTAAGATCTCCGGCATCAGGTTTCCGCTGGACCTCGGGCCCGGCAGCAGCCACACATTCAAGACCACCTTCGCTCCGACCTCCGCCGTGGTGGACTCGGGCTCGCTCACCATTTCAAGCAATGCGAACGATCCCACGGTCAGCATCCCTCTCAGTGGCACCGGCACGGCAGCCCAGTCAACGGGTACTCCGGCCCTCGCCTTGAGCGCGTCCTCGCTGAGTTTCGGCAGCGTCAATGTCGGAACCACGACGACACAGGGTCTCACGCTTTCCAATTCCGGTTCAGCCGCGCTAATTATCAGCAACGCGAGCGTCAGTGGCACCGGCTACAGCATCTCGCCTCTTTCTTTGCCGCTAACGCTGAATGTCGGCCAAACTACGCCATTGACCGTGAGCTTTGATCCCACGGCAGTCGGAAGCAGTGCCGGCTTGATCTCGATTTCCAGCAACGCGAGCGTTTCAGCAGCCGCGGTCGCGCTCTCTGGAACAGGTGTCGCCGTTAGTGCTCCCGTGCTGGCTCTAAGTTCGTCCTCGTTAAGCTTCGGCAGCGTCAATATCGGAACCAAGACGACGCAGAGCGTCACGCTCTCTAACTCAGGCACCGGAGCACTCATTATCAGCAGCGCCAGTGTCAGCGGCACCGGCTACACCATCTCGGCTCTCGCTGTTCCCGTAACGCTCAACGCCGGGCAAAGTACGCCGTTGACGGTGAATTTTGATCCCGCGGCGGCGGGAAGTAGTGTCGGAGCGATTTCGATTTCCAGCAACGCGAGCGTTTCACCGTCCGCAGTCGCGCTCTCTGGAACAGGCGTCAGTGTCCCCGTACTGGCTCTAAGTTCGTCCTCGCTGAGTTTCGGCAGTGTCAACACTGGAACCACGACGACGCAGAGCGTCACGCTCTCCAACTCAGGCACCGGAGCCCTGATTATCAGCAGCACCAGCGTCAGCGGCACCGGCTACACGATCTCGGCCCTCGCCGTTCCCGTCACACTCAATGCTGGCCAGAGCACCCCTTTGACCGTGAGCTTTGATCCCACGGCGGCCGGAAGCAGCACCGGTTCGATCTCAATCACTAGCAACACAACAGGTTCGGCATCCAAGGTCACTCTTTCTGGAACGGGCGTCAGCGTTAGTGCCCCCGTGCTGGCTCTAAGTTCGTCCTCGTTGAGTTTCGGCAGCGTCAACACTGGAACCACGACGACGCAGAGCGTCATGCTCTCCAACTCAGGCACCGGCGCACTGATTATCAGCAGCACCAGCGTCAGCGGCGCCGGCTACACCATCTCGGCCCTCGCCGTTCCCGTCACCCTCAATGCTGGCCAGAGCACTCCGTTGACCGTGAGCTTTGATCCCACCGCGGCCGGAAGCAGCACCGGCTCGATCTCAATCACTAGCAACACAACAGGTTCGGCATCCAATGTCGCTCTTTCTGGAACCGGAGTCAGCGTTAGTGTCCCCGTGCTGGCTCTAAGTTCGGCCTCGTTGAGTTTCGGCAGCGTCAACACTGGAACCACGACGACGCAGAGCGTCACGCTCTCCAACTCCGGCACCGGCGCACTGATTATCAGCAGCACCAGCGTCAGCGGCACCGGCTACACGATCTCGGCCCTCGCCGTTCCCGTCACGCTCAATGCTGGCCAGAGCACCCCGTTGACCGTGAGCTTTGATCCCACCGCGGCCGGAAGCAGCACCGGCTCGATCTCAATCACTAGCAACAC
>Ga0181538_10002575_pt1 | contig 18604 bp, 13 predicted proteins | sample PEATcosm2014_Bin_40_FD_119773 | JGI IMG/M metagenome (GOLD analysis project Ga0181538, IMG submission 119773) | Peatland microbial communities from MTU Mesocosm Facility, Houghton, MI, USA - PEATcosm2014_Bin23_30_metaG | ecosystem: Environmental > Terrestrial > Soil > Wetlands > Peat | place...
AACTCCCCATTAGAAAAGACTCCCCATAACACAAGTAATGGGGAGATCTCCATTACGTGCAGAAACCGGCACTGCCCAAAATGCCAGGGCAACGCGCGCGAACGTTGGCTGGCAGCTCGTCAGCAGGAACTCCTTCCCACGCGCTATTGAAATCCCATATAGCCGCGAAATGCGAGCGGCTTCCTTCAAGTCGCTGTATCAAAAGCGCCCCGGCCCGCAGATCTCACTAAACTCAGCGATCTTATGAACGGGGCGCTTATGATACAGCCCTAAGACTTCGCGTTCCCTTGGGCTCCACTTCAATAGTTTGCGCGTTTTTGACAGCCAGAATCCGGATAACTTCCGGAATGCCGGTCACTCAGGACCTATTTTCATTTTCACAGGGTAAGCACTAGCAGCACCAGCCACGCACCGAAAGCGCTCGCCGATCTTGACATGAAGCGCAACCGTTCCTGACACTTCAATGATCGGACCGATCCCCAGATGTTTCAAAAATCTGCCGGGTGGTTTCACGACTTCAGTATTTTCAGCGCTTTCCTTGTATTTTTCAGCAGCGTTCAAGGATGACAATCTGCGCTTATACGCCGTGACGCGGTGCCTTGAAATCATCTCTGAAGCATCGCGCTGGTTACCGGATGAACTGAAAAGGCGGCATCCATCCATTGAGTGGCGAGAGATGGCGGCAGCCGGAAACGTTTATAGGCATGTCGCCGCGCGGCGTCTAACCCCGGCGAGCGACAAACGGGCACATCAGGGCCGGCCGAACGGGGAGGACTGGAGAGAAGATACTGCGACAGGTAGCCGGCCACCAATTGCGCCCCACCCTCATTGAAATGCTCGTCGTCGAAAAAGGCCGACGTGTTCTTGGGAATGCGGGCGGCGATATCGTAGCATTCCAACCCGCGCTGCCCACAAACATCGAGCAGCGTCCGGTTATACAGATCCATCGCTCGCGCCAGGGACCCCGCGGAAAGATATCCTTTGGGATGCCCAAATTGTCCGATGTTACCCGTCCACAGGAGGCTTAGCTCGCGCGGGCTCAAATCGTCGCGCCACAGGTAGGGCTGTGTGAGAAACAGACAGCGCAGATGAAGATCCTGGCACCGGTCGGCCAGCGCCATAATGCGGTTTCGGTACTCTCTGATTCCCGTGGACAGATCGGGGAGGGGGAGAACCGGCGCCATGGCGCGCTGCTTGCGAACCTCCGTCAGGTTGTACAACGCAAGGCCGCGGGGGTGGAGCCAGGAAATCAGATTGCGGATGGCGGTGGTCACCAGCGGAAAGAGTTTCAACCCTCTGTAGCGCGGATACACCTTGCTGCGCCAATGCGTTCCCGGTGGGAGATCGCCCTCATATCCAGCGTTTCCCTCCAGGAACGCTTTGGTCGGACCGCCGTCGAAAATCAGGGTCGCCGCCAGATCATTGACACCGATCAGAAAAATGGCCATGTCGACGTGCAACACTGGGGGCAGCCACTGCATGAGCACCAAATGGTGGACCGTGGTCGTGGCGGCTCTTCCTGCGTTTCCCACCCAGACCGGGTGTGTCCGCTGGGATGCATTCAGGCGCTCCATAAGCTGGTGGGGCCACTCCTCCGAATCGTCGAGATTGGCGCAGATGGTGGTACTTCCGCCGATGGCCAGAATCCGGTAGGCCGACCCGAGACTCGGCGGCAGGGGTCCGCGAAGGCCCAGCTTGTTGATGGTGAATGTCTTGACGCCGCTTATGCCGGGATAGACTTCCGGATCCATCCTGGTGACCACCTCGGTGTACGGCTGCATGGCGCCTCTGACGGGGGGCGCAATAACCATGATGCGGACGATTACTTCCACCATCGTCAACATCGCCACAACCACATAGAACGTCAAGAGCGGCCCCGAAATCCGCCGCAAGCGGGTCTGCCAGTTCTTCGAAAGCAAGAGGTACAGCCCCAGCGAAAGCCATAATGGCGCGACTGCCGCGATGACCCCTTCGTCGAGGCTCGTCGCCTGGAGCGCGATGTGCCCCCCAAGCCAGGACGTGATGAGGTCCAGAAGGAGGAGAGCCGGAACGCAGAGGTGCAGAACGAAGGCAGTCAGAAGACCGACCGAACCAGTGTGGACTTGTCCCCTAAACCGAGACAAACGGTTAAGCACGGATTTCCGTTTTGATTCCAGATGCCTACCAGTATATCCTCCTTTCCCCATCAAAATCCGGACCCGCATCACGCGCCCACGAGCAAGTGGAAACCTCGCGACATCCGTGTGCTGGTCGTCATGAATGGAGAGATGGCTTCTCTGGTGCTGGGCGGTATCTTCCTGCATTGGGAACAGCGCCAATTCAGTACAGTTTTTGTACTCATGGGTTTGGCGGCCGGGCTGACTGGAGGATTGGGTTGGCGCGGGACCTCGGAGCAGTTTGCCGAAGGATTCTGCCGGATGGCGCTGGCTGCAGGCCTGGTGGGCTTTGCCCGCGCCATTTCGGTTGTGCTGGGGAGCGGTCTTATCCTGGATACTATCGCAAACGCGTTGTTCAGTCCGCTTCGGCACCTCTCCCTGAGCCTGTCGGCGGCGATGTTGTTGATTTCGGAGTCGACACTGGCATTCCCGATGCCGAGCGATTCAGGCAGGGCTTTTATGAGCCTGCCCGTGACGACCCCCCCTGGCGGATCTTCTTGGGTTGTCGCGGCAGATGGTCGTGATGGCGTACCAATACAGCGGTCTGGTGTCCGGCTTGATCACCCCTACTGCTGGGGCGCTGCTGGCGATGCTGGCGGTCGCGGAGGTTTCCTATGGAAGGTGGCTCCGCTTCATTGCCATCCCTGTCGCGCTCCTGCTTGTACTGGCTCTGGCGGCAATGGTAATCGGTGTCGAGCTGCGTGTTCAATGAAACGCTCCTGGGGTTGCCCCAGGGCCGGATACTCGGCACTCCTTTCCAAATCCGATAGTTTCCGGAAGGCTAAAAAAACCGGCCCAAATCTGCTTGGTCCAAGAACTCAGCATAAGCGATTTAGAATCAAGCACAGTTTGGCCGGGTTTTTTCGGCATAACTGGTCCAATCTGTGCACGCGCCCTTAAATATAATATTATGAGCCAGTTAGGAGCGCGCGGGCATCACGATTGGCCAGTTATGCCGGTCGTCCGGGAGTAATCCGTCCAGAACGTCAAAATTCGCTTCACGCAGGCCGGATTGAGGCGGGGCAAACCGCTGTCAAGCATGACTCCTTATAGTGGATTGAAGCGATCCGGCGCGCCCTCATGGAACGAAAGCCCGGCGATAAACTGGCCGCTGCCAACTCCCCTCGCCGATTGGCGAGCGCGGGGTGGGGGAAGTGTGGAAAGCGCGCGCCATCGCTGCTTTCAGCAGGGCCGGGGCCGTTTGTTGCCCGCGATAAGCGTTTCGTCGGAACCATCCTCCTCGCCCTCATTCATAATAGGCAGTGTGCTCGCTGTTGCCCTGCTGGTCGCGCTCGCTCAGGAACCGGAGTCGACATTCGGCACAACGGTAGTCGTCAACTCCGGGTTCAAGGGTCTTGTGTACGAGATCCCGAAGGGTTCGGCGCATCTCCCGAAGTTTGAAAAGCTTGAACCGAAAGGCACAATTTACACGCCATCGCTGAACGTGCCGGAGCGCGATTTCAGGAGCGGGTTCCCAGGCGTAACAAACCGCATCGAGTGGTTTGCTATCGACTATAGCGGGAGATTCTGGATTGAGAAACCGGCACAATACCGTTTTTCCCTACTCTCGGACGATGGCTCGCGCCTTTACATCGACGGTCAGCTGGTCGTGGATAACGATGGCGTCCACCGGCCCCAAGAGCGATCCGCCAGCCTGAAGTTGGCGGGCGGAGTCCACAATATTCGGGTTTCGTACTTCCAGGGACCGGGGGGCGGGGTGGCCCTGATCCTTCTGATCGCCGGGCCAGGGGAAGATTACCGAGTCTTCAACACCGAAGAGTTCAAGCCGCCGCCGAACCTCGAGACTTGGATTTTTCCGGAGAACAGGCATTCTACTCCGGTCGTCAGCGCCCTTGAAGTTCCGAAAGGCGACGTGGCTGGCCGCGCTCTGGTAAAGTCGGCCACAGATCCGGCGGCGGCAGCGGCGCTGTTCACCGCGGCAAATTTTCCCAAGAACAAACAATCCGATGCAGTTCGCAGGGCTTACATAGAAGTTCAATTGCAGCGTCTGCTGGAGCGCGCTCGCGCGGGCAACTGCGGCGAAGTAATGCCAATTCTGGGAACGCTGGGCCACGAAGACAAAAATCTGCCGTTTACGCTTTACGGCTTCGGCTCGTTCATGAAATCGGCGTACTTTCAGTACAACTTGGGAATTGTGGAGAGTCTCTGCGGAGCGGGAAAAGCGGCGCAGAAGCGGTGGAGCAAGCTCAGCAGGAGCAGCGAGCCGATCGATTCGGCCGATTACGCATATCCCTACCTTTCGGCGAAAAGGCTGGGTGAAAGCAACGCGGGCGCGAGGATCGACGCGGCTCTGCAGGCCCTGAAGCAGGCGGCGCCCGACGACTCGCGGCCCGTCCTGATATTTACCCAGGGGGCTCTCCTGATCGCAGCGGGCAAAAACGAAGAGGGGGAGGCGTTGCTGCGAAAGTCGCTGGAGGACGGCGATTCGTTTGTGCAGTATCTGAGTCTCACAGTGCTGACGGAGGCGTCCCGGAAATAGCGGGCTCCACGCTCCTTCGTAAACCTGCACCCAAGGCATTACCTCTGTCAGTGTGGGGCTGAAAATCTTAGATAGCGCTCTCATTGGAAACGTGTTGGCCGGATAGGGAACGAACGGTCGGGCTTCCGGAAGTTATTTACGTTCCTTTACATTTCAGGCCGAAACACTCTTCGCGCCCCGAGCTGATTGCTTCCCTCTGGCATCACGATCACCTTGCGCGGAATCACCTCAAATTACATCTCAAGGTCAACGGAAACGGGGTTCGGGGAAGTTTGGTCGCACCGCGTCGCCAGCGTCGTACCATGGATAGAAGCTATCCCAGACAAATGAAATATCAGCGAGAGGTAGAATTCGCCCGCCGCGTCGCCATCGCGGCTGGCTTGAACGCGCAGCGCATTCGTGCGGAGGGAATCACCGCCGAAACGAAATCGGACGATTCGCCCGTGACAGCCGCCGACCGCGACAACGAGCGGCTCATCCGCGAAGCCATCGAGAGCGAATTCCCGGACGATGGCATTCTCGGGGAAGAAGGCTCCAGCAAGCGCGGGACGAGCGGGCGCCGCTGGATTGTAGACCCCATTGACGGCACGCGGGATTTCGTCCGCGGCAATCGCTTCTGGTGCGTGCTGATCGCAGTGGAAGCCAACGACGAATCGCTGGCCGGCGTGGCGCACTTCCCGATGCTCGAAGAGACCTATTGGGCCGCGGCGGGTGAAGGGTCCTATCTGCACGACACGCGATTGCACGCGTCTGCCCGGACGACGCTAGCGGAATGCTCGTTCCATCCCAACGGCCTCCAGCTTGCGGAGGCGCGTCCGCACTTGCCAACGATCGTGGAAGTCATGCAGCGGTCGTGGTCCGTGCGAGCCTATGGAGGAGCGCTCGACGCCTGCCTGCTCGCCGCCGGCAGAGTCGACATCTGGTTCGAGCCAAAAGTCGCGCCGTGGGACCTCGCCGCACTCAAGCTGATCATCGAAGAGGCGGGCGGAGCGTTCTTCGCGCTCGATGGCTCGCGGCGGATCGACCGGGGATCGGCGTTTGGATGCGCGCCGGGACTGGCCGGCGAAGTCCGGCAGGCGTTCGGGATTGGAGCGGCCAGGACGGAAGGAGAAGTATGATGAGAGTGGATGCTCCATCTGCGGCTGAAGAATCCCGTTCCGGCGCGGCTCGCCCATCACGCGCCATTTCAGCGCGCACACACGGATTTTCCTCTCAAACCCAGAGTTGAGCGCCGAACCTCACGCCGTTTTCAAATTGTCAGCCTGCCGCAAAAGGATGGATCTTTCGTTGCGTCCGTGGTGGAAGCGCCGGAAATAGTTGTGTACGACCGCTCACGCAAGGTCGCGGAGGAAAAGTCGGCCAGGAAGTTTGAGAACGCCCCTGATCCCCATGCCTACCGGCGCCACCCGCTGGCTACGACAAGAGCCGTCACCATCGACATGGAATATGACGACGATGCGAAGGCCTTTGTGACTTACGTCAAAGAGCTGCATCGTATGTCTACCTTTGCCGAGAACGAGTCCGCTGCGCTCGACAGAACGGCGGAAATGATCCGGGGCTATATCAAGTCCATGACGGCGAACGGTAAGAAAATTCCACTCGCCGCCAGGAGGCTGACAGAGCTCAAGCGCATCGTGGGCCTTGCCTGATGGGTTCCGATCCGGCCGTCTCCGGCAAAGAGACTGTCCGAGCGCTGATTGGACTGGGATTTCGATTGGACCGAATCGAGGGCAGTCATCATATGCTCGTGAAACATGGACTCCCCTAACGGTTGTCGTCCCGGTTCACGGGTCGAAGTCGCTGCCAAGAGGAACTCTCGGAAGCATCCTCCGTGCGGCACGCGTAAAGAAGAGCGAGTTTCTTGCTGCTCTTCGTTGATGTCGATCGCCCAATCCGCTCTAACCCTTACTTCGCCGCGATTTCCGTCACCGCATTCCACACGAATTCGACAAATGGGTAAAGCGACGCCTCGGCCAGCCGCTCCACATCGCTGTGTGCGCCGAAATTGATGCGGTCGTCGCGCGTGCTCGCCGGTCCGATGCCGTAGGATTGCTGGCCCTTGGCTCGGAGCTGCGCCTTATCGCTCGCGCCCGTCGACATCTCCGGCATGACGGTGACGCCCGGGTAAACCTGCTTGCTCACCTGTTCCAGCACGCGGTACATTTCGGTGTCGAGGCGCGAGGCGGGCGATGGCGGGCGCGTCGCCGGCAGCGGCACGATCTTCACCGCGGGGTCGTCGATCACTTTCGCCATCTCCGCATAAAATTTGGCGATTTCCTCATCCGGGAGCGCGCGGATGTCGAGCGTCGCTTCCGCTTCGGACGGGATCACGTTCGCGCCTACGCCCGCTTTGAGCATCGTCGGGACCACCGAGGTCCGCAGCATGGAGTACGCCAGCGGCTCGTGCTCGCGCAGATAACGCTGCGCTTCGTCCGCGGTCTGCGGATTGAGCAGCGCGTTGAAGCGCGCGGCCTTTTCGGGCGTGCTGATGGTGGCGAGCTTTTCGAAATACGTGCGCGTGGTGTCATTGAGGCGCATGGGCGTCTGCCAGCGGCCCACCTTATCGACCGCCGCTCCCAGATGAATCAGTGCGTTGTCCAGGCGCGGCACCGATCCGTGGCCGGACGTTCCAGTGGCCACCAGGCGCACGCGCGCCGGGACTTTCTCGGCGGTCCCGATGGCCATCGTCGTCACCTTGCCGTCTTCGATCTCCGCGCCGCCGCCCTCAGTGAGTGAATACTCGGCATCGATCTCACTGTAATGCTCGCCCACCATGTAATTGATGCCGACGCCCGTGGTGTCGGCCTCTTCGCCCGATTCGGCCAGGAAAATCACGTCGCGGTCGAGCGCCACGCGATTGCGCTTCAGCAGCAGCATCGCGATGAGATTCGCGGTCAGCACCGGTTTGTCGTCCACCGACCCGCGGCCCCACACGTAGCCGTCCTTCAGGATGGCGCCGAACGGGTCCACCGGCCATTTCTCGGTTTGCACGCCCACCACGTCTGTGTGCGCGAGAATCAACACCGGCCGCTTCGAGCCGTTCCCGGAAATCCGCGCCACCAGGTTCGCGCGCGCGGGGTCCTTGGCGAATGTCCTGGTCGCGATGCCTTCGCTTTCGAGCACGCGGCGGATATACTCCACGGCCTTCGTCTCATTCCCGGCCCGCGTGTCGATTTGAATGAGGTCGCGATAATGCTTGAGGATTTCGGCCTTCTCGCTCGCCCAGTCGATTTTCGGTTGCGCCCCGAGCGGCAGAGTCAGGCACAGCACAAGCCACGCACGTTTCATAGGTGGCCATTATAAAACGATGCGCGTCTACCGCTTCTGCTTGGACATCTGCATCATCTTCTCACCCATCTCCTTCATGTCGCTCTCGAAATGTTCGGGATGGCGCTCGACCTTAACCACGAACGACCGCATGTCGATAGGCATTCCCCACTGGATTCTGCGCTCCGAGGGGATGGGCGGTCCACCGGGCGCGCCAGGCGCGGGGATGGGCGCGGGCATGCGGAACACGTAAAACGATCCGCCGGCGAGTTGCTCGTGCGGATATTGCTCCAGGTACGCGCAATTATGGTTCTCGCGGATCGATACCGCGGCGATGGCGACCCATTGGCCGGCGTCGCGATCCGACGGGTCCTGGCAATCCCAGTCGCGGGCCTGCGGTACGACCAGCGTCGGGTCGGAAAGCGACGCCCAATCCAGTGCAATGTCGTTCAGGCGATGGTCGCGCGCGAATTGTTCCACCGCGGGCAGTCCGTCATCCCAGCTCACGTTGGAATCGTTCAACAGTTGGTACAGCGGACGACCGAACGCCAGACTATTGGCGAACGGCATCAGATACGGGTACGCCATGGCGATCGCCACAAACGAACTCGCCGCCGCGATGGCGACGGCCGCTTGCCAGATTTGCCGCCCCGGTAGCGCGCCGATCATGCGCGGCAGGGGCGCGAGCATCATTATTATCAGGACAACCGGCATCATGAAATGCCGGATGCCGAGATCGAGGAGCGAGAGCAGGCAAATCGTCAGGTAAACGAAAAAGCCCGTTATCAGCGCGCGCCAGTGGGGGCGAACTGCTTCCGGAATCGCGCGCGTACCGCTCTTGCGCGTGAGGATGCCGGCAGCGGCGGCGATGGCGAGGAGCGCGAGAAAACCGAGCGTAGACTTCAGGACGAAAACCACCGGAAAATAGAACGGCACGCCGTGCGAGTAGTTGTGCCCGAAGAGGTAAGTCGGCCGGGCTCCGGTGGCCGCCATCATCAGAAAACCGCGCAGATAAAGCCAGATGGGCATCAGCAGCCGGCGAATCAACGAAACGCCGGGCCAATTGCCGAGCAGACTCAAAGCGTTCGGCGGCTGATTCCAGGAGAAGACGAAATACACCGCGTACACGATTCCCGCTGCCCACAGCGTGCCGCGCCACACCGAGCGCCAACGTTCACCGCGCCATTTCTTGCGCGAGAGCTTGTCCGCCGGCTCGCCCGCGCTCGGCCAGAAGCGCGTTTGGAGAAACAGCGCCAGCACCACCGCGAAGATCAACACGCCAGTGAATTTCGAGAGCAGCGCGCCCGCAAACGCCAGCCCGAAGAGACGCGCATTGCGGCGCGACGGAGTATCCCAGATCTCGCCCAACCGCCAGAGCGCGACCACGGAAAAAAGCGTGACGGGAAGATCGGTGATCACCAGCGGACCGAACACCAGAAATGCGGGTGTGGTCACGTACGCCGCGAGACACAGCAAACCGCCCGCCGGTCCGCCGATGCGCGAGCCGTAGCGATAGACCACCCAGCCGAGGACGAGCGTCAGAATCAGCATGGGGAATCGCGCCCATAGGATAGTCGATCGCCAATCGTTCCAGCGGCCGAGAACGGCATCGCCGAAGGGGTATTGCGCGCCGTAAGCGTAGAAGAAGTCTCTGGACACGCGCCACGAAGGGCTGGAATAATCGGCGCGCGTTCCCAGAATTACCAGCGGCAGGGCGGCGAGCAGTTTTCCCAGCGGCGGATGTTCGCCGTTAAGGCGCAGATCGAGACGCTGCCAGTAGCTCAAGCCGGCGCCGACGTGTGCGAATTCATCCACCGTCACCGATTCCTTCAGGACGGCGCCTCCGGCGAGCACAAACATGACTGCGAGCAGGGCGGCGGCTGCCCAATGGGGCGCGGATTTGGACATGGATCGTTACTTCCTATGGGTACGAAGGGAACTGCCCGCTGGTTCCCCGTAAACGATGCCGCGGCCGTTCATACCGAGATACACCCGGCCATAAACTCTTGAATCGGCCTGGATGAGCGTTGGGCCACCGTACTGGTGAAGCGCGTCGTTGATTTGGGTCCAGGTTGTCCCGCTATCGTCGGAGCGATAGATCGCCATCGCGGAGGATAACGCGGGCTGGCCGTAGAGATAGATCGCCGGAGTGTGCGTGGCGGCGCCGGCCGCGCCTATGGCGACCGAATTGACCCACGAGACATTCGAAGGATTGGTCCACGTGACGCCGCCATCCGTCGAATGGCGCAATCCATCGCTGCCGAGCGGCAGCCAGAGATCGCCTTTCTGCGAGAAATTCGCCACCGGGACGCCGCACGCCGAGCCGTTGCAAACTCCGCTCGCCAGCAGCGCCGCGGAGTTCACCTTGGCGAAGGCCGTTCCGCCGCTCGCTCCGGTGCTGTAGAAATTCGTGCCGGTGAAGGCGTAGAACAAATTCGGCGTCACCTTATCGGCCACCACTGTGACATTGCCCGCCAGGCCCGATACCGATGTCCATGTGTTGCCGCCATCGTTGGAATATTGCGGGTTGGACCCACCGGCGGCGGGAGTCCACATCAGCATCGCGCCGCTCGCGTCCACCGCCAGCACGCCGCCGTTCCCGCTGTTGACGCCCGAGGGGCACGAAGGGATGGGGTTCCATGTCACGCCGTTATCGGCCGAAATCCCGCCATACGTGCACGGGCTGGTGGAGGCGTTATTGGGCGATTGCGTCCGCACGATGATCGCGGGATTCAGCCCCGCCCAGTCGAGACTGCCGACGGTCGTGGCGACGGGGTTGGTGTACATTCCGCCAACCGGCGAAATGGTGAAATCGCCGTGGCGAAATCCGCCGATGTCGCCCATCCCGCTCAACAGGTTCGCGCCCGCGGTGGGGCTGATCAACGCCGTCACGGCGGTTTCTTCGATCCCGAGCGCCTGAACCTGCCACGTAGGCGCCGAGCCCGATCCCGCCACCGAGAGGTTGTGCGTCGCATACACGGTGGCGCCGGTGCCGAACATCAAATGATTTGGATTGGTAGGGTCGATCAGCAGCGCGGACATCCACCATCCGAACTTGGCGCTGCCCGTGGGCGGCGAAGTGTTGCCAAACGTCAGCCACGGAGAGTAGATCCCGAACACCGAGGGATTGAAATAGTAATTGCCCGCGTTCAAGCCCACGAAACCGGCGGCGGACGTGAGATGCGCAAGGTCGACCCATGTGTTGCCGCCATCGTGGGTGAGGTACACGGTGTCGACGGGATACCAGCGGTCGATGGTGCTCACCGCGATGGCGCCGGGGTTGGTGGGATCCTGCGAGATGCCGCAGAATCCGCCGCGCTGCGAAGTCTCGCCTTCGGCGGTATCGAGCGGAGGCGTGATGTTGGTCCACGTGTTGGTGGAGGGATTGAATTTCTCCACCACACCGTAGTTCATGTTGTTCGGGCCGGGATAATCGCCATAGGTGACGTAGAGGTTGCCATCGGGATTGAGCACGGCGCGCATGGGCACGGGCGAGTGCGTCGAGCCCGAGACGCCGAACGGCCACGAGAGAGGCTGGCCGGGGAGCGCCGACCATGTGCCGCCGTCGTCGGTGCTCTTATAAATGGTGGAGCTGGTATACGCGCCCGCGTAAATCGTGCCATTGTTCACGGGATCGTAGACCACCCACTGGACGCCGAATCCGTCGCTCGTGGAAACGAGCGGGAAGCCGGTGACGCGGTTCCAGGTCTGGGCGTTGTCCGTGCTCTTGTAAAGGCCCTGGTAGCGCGTGCCCATCAGGAGTTCGTTGGGGCTGAAGGGATTCACCGCGAGCCGCTCGCCCGCGGTGCGCCCGTCGTTATTCGACGCCATCTGGAAGGGCACGTTGACGGTGGTGAAAGTGGCGCCCTGATCGGTGGAAATGAGCGTGGCTTGAGGGCCACCGGTGTACATGCCCGCTGCGATATAGAGGCGCGTGGGGTCGGTGGGGTCGAGCGCGACGCTCTCGGGACCGTTCAGGTTGTAATTGGCGGGCGTTTGGAAATCGGTGAGCGGCAACCATTCGCCGTTCGCCTGGTTCCAGCGGTAGACGCTGCCGATATCGGTGCGCAGGTAGATGAGTCCGGGCTGGGTAGGATGGGCGATAAATCCGGGAACGAACCCGCCGGCGACGATGCGGACGGGCCGCCACACGTAAGTCGAGCTGAGTTGGCCGTTCAGGTGAAGCAAAAGCGCCGTAGGAATCGCACACAAAGCGATCAGGGACAATCTACGAAGACCCATGGATATATCGTATAAGAGATGCGAAAAGCGAGTTGCAAACTTTACCAGGATGACCCAGCCGCCGATGAACGCTGATAAACGCCGATTGAAAACCCAAAACTTATCGGCGTTCATCTGTGTTTATCAGCGGCCGATGTGCCTTTTTCAGCAGCCTTATTGGCCCGTGGGTCCCGGCACGCGGAAATATCCGGTGACGCCGTTGATGGTCAGCGACGCCTCGGCGGGATTGGACGTCACGCCCGAGGGGTAAACGAAATTGATCTGGTCGATGATCTCGCCGGGTGCGGCGCCGCAATACTGGACGGTGGCCGTTTCTCCGCCGATGGTGAGCTGGCAGCTTGCCGGGCTGCCGGGCACTTCGAGCGGTGTGAGCGATCCGTTGTAAACCGCGCCCATACCATCCTGCAAAGGCGCGTTCTTCGGTCCGAGCGCATTGGCCCACAACTCGTAAACTGCGCCCGCCTGCACACTGCATTCGGTGAGCGCACATCCCGTGCCGGTGACCCAGGCGAGTCCCGAGGTGCTGACATAATCGCTGAGAAACATCGAGGGCGCGGCGGCGGCCGCGACCGTCGCATATTCCGGCGCGCTGGGCGTGGTATCGCGTGTCACCACGATGGGAACCGATTGCCCCACCGGAGTCTCCCAGGGAACTTGAAAATTGATCTGGGTGGGCGAAACGTAAGTCAGCGGCGCATTCACGCCGTCCACCGACACCGCGACGTTGCCGGCGGTCTTCGGAAAGCCGTTCGTCGCGTCAATCGTGGGCATGCCATCCGCCAATTGCGTGCCGAACACCGAAGCCAGCCCGCCAGGAGCGAGATCACCGAGGTACGACGCTCCATTCACCACCTGTCCAGGCGTGATGACAGGCGTGGTCGCGGAGACCGGGGTCTGCTGATAGACGCGTACGTAATCGACCAGCATGTCCTGATTGGCGAACGGAGCGTTAGCATTGGGCGTGCCGAGAAACGTGGATGGCCCGCCGATAGCCACATTCAGCAGAATGAAGAACGGATTGTTGAACTTCCACTGGCCACTCGGCACTTGGGATGGCGTGCCAGTGTAGTAGACTTGGCCATCGACAGAAAACGCCACCGAATCCTGTGACCACTGAATGGCATAGACGTGGTAATCGGTATTGACCTGCTCGCCGAAGGGAAGAGTGTAGGAGTTCCCGGCGTTCTCGTAGGCAGTGGAACTGCCGGTGGCAATCGGTCCGTGCAGGTTGCCGTTATTGACGTTGATATCGTTTACGTTGTTATAGGTGCCGAAATTCTCCATGATGTCGACTTCGCCGCACGCCGGCCAACTAACCGTGCCGATATTCTCCCCGAGCATCCAGAACGCCGGCCAGACGGCATGCCCGAACGGCAATTTGACGCGCGCCACAACCATGCCATACTGCCAACTGTTGTCGGCTGTATTCGTCGATGCGCCCGGACTGCCGCTTTGCAGGCGCGCCGACGTGTAGTTGCCGTTGCTGTCGCGGATGACGCGAATTACCAGGTTGCCGTTGCCATCCTGGAAAGCATTCTGTGTCGAGTTGGTGTAGGTTTCGAGCTCGCCGTTGCCCCACCCGCCGCCGCCGATGTCGTAATTCCACTTGGTGGGGTCGGGCGGGCTTCCGGCCGCACCGTTGAACTCGTCGCTCCAGACGAGCTGCCACCCCATAGTCTGCGCCGCAACTGTACCGATCAGTGCGAAAAAGAACAGTAGGAATCTAGTCCGCATGCTTTGCTCTCGTACTGATGATAATCGCTAGCGCGTGCCAGTGGGGCTACTTGAAAGCCACCGGGAATCCGTTGAAGAACATGTCTATGACAACGCCCTTATCGAGGCCGCTAGCCTGGAACGTTACAGGATTGTTGAACTGGCCGATCCAGATGTAGCCTTCGGGGACAGGAAAGGTGCCAATATTGTAGGTTGTGCTTGGCACCAGCGTCGAAAGCACCCATTTGGGGATGGTGAACGATCCCGTGGAAAGCGGCGTGGTGCACATGAAGGCGCTAAACGTATTATTGGCCCCGTTGGAAGCCGCAGCGATGGTCACCTGGCCATTCTGCAAACTGGGATTGCCGCCTGTCCACGTCACCGTGAGATCACCCGAAAGAGACAGCGTTTGGCCGGCGACGATTTGGGTTGTTTGGCCGGCGCCGATTTGGGAAAGATACGCGCTGGGAATGCTGGTGGTGTCGCTGGTGGCGAATTTTCCCACCTGCTTGCCGCCCGGTCCGGAAATGTTGTATTGCAACCCGCTCCAGTAAAACTGCCCCCCGGTACTGGAGCTGAATTCCTCTTCGTAGATCCCAGGGGCGACCACTGGAAGTGTACTGGTCGAGGGGCCCGCTACCGTAATTCCGGCGCCAGCATCGAGTCCGCCGGGACTCATGTCGGGTCCATTGGTAAAGGGGAGGCAGTAGCCGTTCGAAACCCCGTAAGAAGCCAGACCGGCGGTGAGCGGCGTAAATTCACTGAAGCTTGCCTCCGCGTAATCCGGAGCGACAATTCCGGTGGGCAGGCTTTCGTTGCGCAGAATGATGTCGAACAACTGAATGAACCCAAAGTCGACCGTGCCCCCTCCAGCGAGCTTGCTCACCAGGTCCGAACCCATAATAGAATCGGAACACGTGGAACCGGATTGCGACGCCGCGATCAACCCCGCGCCCCCGACGGACCCGTTAATTTCCACTGCCACCGGAACGGAGCAGCCATCGATTCCTGACGGAAGCTGAAAAATCACTTGGTCCAGCCCCGGGAATTCGGCCGACCGGCCGGCGTAGTAGGGTGACAGCGAGACGTTCCCGACATGCACCGTCGGGTTGCCGATGTTGCCGACAGGCGGAAGATTCGAGTCATCTCCGCTAATCGGTCCCAGGCCCGTACCCCATAAAACCACCCAATCGCCGGGGTGAAACGTATGGATGATGGTGTTTTGCTGGTAGTTCAAGTCGGTGGCGACCGCTTCTCCCAGGTAGACCGAATAGAAGTGGTACGGAGCGAAAGAGCCGGAGACGATCTGGACCGGCTCCGGTTGACTGGTCTGCCCGCCGAACGTCACGGTGACCGTTCCGCTTCCGGTAGGTGTGTTGGAAGGAAGCAGCGCGTTCACCTGGCCGCTGTACGTAAAGAGAATGTAACATTTCACCGTCTGGCCGCCGACCGTGACAGCCACCGACGTGCCGCCCAGCGTCGTCTGAAGTGGCAATGGTGGCGCCGAGGTGTACGCGGCCGGCCCCAGACCGGTACCGTATATGCTAAAGAAGGAGCCTTGGGCGATGCCGGATCCGGGCAACCCCTGAGTCAGATAGCTGGCGGAGTTCTCGACCTCCGTGGGATAAATGGCGGGCTGGGCGAACGTGCAGCTCGCGATGAGGAATGCGAATACGAATTGCGTGGAGCGTCGGGCCATTTCGTGCTTCTCCTCTCGTTACGGACTTACGAGACCCGGAAAACAGGCGTTTCCGAAATTTCGGACTCTTTAGGGCTATATTAAGTCCGCGCGATACGCATCGCAAGGGGGCCGCTGCTCTGATCGTAAAGCTTGGGGTTTGCAGGATGTTATTCTGGAAACGATGCGCATCGTGGCATTCTTCATCGCCGCTAGCCTGGCTTGCGCGCAATCCACGAATCCCCAGCAGCTTTTCCACGATGCCGTGGCGGCGCAGCAGCGCGGCGACGATGCGCTGGCCGTCAAGAAGTACCAGGAACTCCTCAAAAGCTATCCCGATTCACTCGAAGCGCGCGCCAACCTGGGCGCCGCGCTCGTCAAGTTGAACCGCTATGACGAGGCCATCGAACAATACAAGGCCGTGCTCGCAAAGCAGGATATTCCGGGCGTGCGGCTGAATCTGGCGCTGGCGTACTACAAGAAACACGCGTGGCGCGAGGCGGTGCAGCAGTTCGAACCGCTGCACGCCACGCAGCCCGATGACGCGCGCGTGGCCACCCTGCTGGCCGAGTGTTACAGCAATCTCGGCCAGGATGAAAAAGCAATTGCCGTGCTCAAGCCGGTCGAAGCCGCGCATCCGGACGATCTGTCGGTGGAGTGGCTTTTGGGGTCGGCGCTCGTCCGGGCGGGCCACTTGCGCGACGGCCTTGACCGCGTCGACCGCGTGGCGCGCGCAGGCGATCGCCCCGAAGCGTACCTGCTCGCCGGGCAGACCGCGCTCAAGATGAACGAATTCGAACGGGCTCGCGATTATGCCGCGGCGGCCGAAAAGTTGAATCCGAAATTACCGCGTCTCGACACTTTGCGCGGCACCGTAATGAGCTATCTGGGCGACAACGATGGCGCCGCCACCGTGCTGCGCGCGGCCGTCGCGGAGGACCCCAAGGACTTCGAGGCGCAGCTTGGACTCGGCGCAGTCCTCCACACCCAGCGCGAGCTCGACGGCGCGCGCGAGCACTTGCAGCGCGCCCTACAGCTCAAGCCGGATTCGAATCTCGCGCGCTACGAATGGGCGCGGCTGGAACGTACGGAAGGACAGGTAGAAGCTGCGGTGCGCGATTTCGAAAAAGTGGTGCGCACCGATCCGAATTGGGCTCAACCGCACGTCGAACTCGCCGCGCTCTATTTCCGCATGAATCGCCAGGCGGATGGCGAAAAGGAGCGCGCCATCTACGATCGGCTTACGGCCGAACAGCAGAAGCGGTAGCTCCGGGAAATAGACTATTCGGGGGACCTGCAAAATTAGCAGCAAACCGCTTGCGCTACTGAGCCGCGACCGCGAAGCGAGGGAGCGGTGCCTTTTTGCGCAAAAAAAGAATTTTGCACCTCTATTCGGCTCCTCTCGGTATTCCGGCAATCCAGACATCAATATCTTGAATATCAGGTCACTCACGGCGCATACTGACCAAGGGTGAGGTGATATGCGACCAATTCCGCCGAGCCGCCGGGAAGTCCTGGCGGCGCTTGCCGGCGGCACGCTGGGAGCCGGCCTCGAAGCTGCTCCGCGTCAGGCAGCGAAACCGATCGTCTCCATTGTGAAGATCCGCAACGCCAATGTAGACGCCGCCGTCGAGCATGCCCTGGAACTCCTCGGGGGACTGCGCGCGATTACTCGCGGGAAAGAGCGCATTCTGCTGAAGCCGAACCTGGTCTTTCCGTCGCCCCGCGCCACCACCAAGCCCGCGGTGGTGAACGCGCTGGCGCGCCTGATGAAAGCCGCGCACAAGGACGTGTCGATCGGCGAAGGATCGGCCGCGGCGCCGCCCTTCAACGTGCAGGGGACGGAGGTATTCCGCACCACCAAGACCGAACTTCTCGAGGGATTGCAGCGCGACGTCTTCGACCGGCTGGGCTATACCGAACTCGCCCGGTCGCTCCGCGTCCCGTTGATTAACCTCCATACGGGCGACCTGGTGGAAGTGAAGGTGCCGGGCGCTTTCGTCTTCGACCGGCTCACGATACACCGGTCGCTGGCCGAAACCGACCTGCTGTGCTCGGTGCCCATGATGAAGACGCACACGCTCGCGGGTGTCACGCTGGGAATGAAGAACCTGGTCGGCGCTTACCCGGGTGCGGTCTACCAGGCGGTGCGCGGGCGGATGCATGACGCCACTTCCAAAGTCGAGCCATCGGGCACGGCTGCGGCAATTGTCGACATGGTGCGTGCGAACCGGCTTGGACTGGTTGTGATCGACGCCTCGACCGCGATGGAAGGGAACGGCCCATCGGACGGACCCTTGGTTCCGATGGAAACGATTGTGGCGGGGACGAATCCGCTGGCCACTGACATGGTCGCCGCGTATCTGATGGGATTCGACGCCGCGGAGATTCCCACCTTCCAATGGGCCAACCGGGCTGGCCTGCGGCCGGAGCGGCTCGACGAGATCGAGACTCGCGGGGAAAAGACTGGTGGGCGCTGCCCTCGTGGGAGCCGGCTTCGACGACGGTCACGGCCGTGAACGCCGGACTCGATCAGGAGCAGCCGGACGATCAGTTCTTCAACCCTGACGCCCTGAGCGCCGCGATCGCATCGGGCCAGATATCGCAATCCCGCATCGACGACATGGTGACTCGCATTCTCCACGCCATGTACCAGGTCGGAGTCTTCAACCAGCCGCCTGGCGTCGACGCGCTCGACCCGGCACTGATCGCCGCGGATGAAGACATCGCCCAGACCGTGGAGGAACAGGGCGCGGTGCTGCTGAAGAATGCCAACGGGCAATTGCCGCTGAACCCGGCGCAACTGAAGTCCATCGCCGTGATCGGATCGCATGCCGATATCGGGGTGCTTTCCGGCGGCGGATCGGCGCAGATCACTCCCACCGAAGGAATCGCTTTGATGGAGGGCTACCCCGCTGTGCCCGGCTGGTCGCGCGTGATCTGGGATCCTTCTCCGCCGCTCCAGTGGATTCAGGCTGCGGCGCCCGGCACCACCGTGACCTATGACGACGGTACGGATCCCACTTCCGCGGCATCGCTGGCCGCCAA
>Ga0181538_10002578_pt1 | contig 18591 bp, 18 predicted proteins | sample PEATcosm2014_Bin_40_FD_119773 | JGI IMG/M metagenome (GOLD analysis project Ga0181538, IMG submission 119773) | Peatland microbial communities from MTU Mesocosm Facility, Houghton, MI, USA - PEATcosm2014_Bin23_30_metaG | ecosystem: Environmental > Terrestrial > Soil > Wetlands > Peat | place...
CTGGATCGAATCTGGTAGTATGCGGGTGGGAGATCAACTCCAGACCCTTCAAGGGAACTGGCGCAGGGTGGTTGCGATCACTCCTCTGCCAGGCCAGGAAACCGTCTACAACTTCACCGTCGACCAAAACCACGACTACTTCGTCGGCGAAACCGGGTTCCTCGTACACAACGCAAGATGCGAATGCTCGGCAGGACCTTTCAATGGAAGGTCTGGCCCTCCAGGAAGACTCAATCCATTAAATCCCGGCTTGGCAGCAGCAGCAGAAGCAACAGTTGGTGCGATTGGGACATTTTACCCTGGGGTTGCACATCCAATTGGAGCCTGTGCGGAATTTGATGCTGCGAATCAGGCGATGAATGCAGGAGGAGATTTGCCGACAGGCCCAGACTTTGGGCCTGCTACCCGTGGCGGAGAACCGGTAGCTCCATGCCTGATCTGCCAGATGGCTCAGAAAGCGCTCAAAACCACACAAAAACAGCCTTCAGCACCCTGATCGAACCCTTAAGAGTTGAAGAAAGCAGAGGTCAAGACCTCAGCATTCCAGGTCAGGAGACTCGCGGCCCGTGTTCCCAGGCACGGGTCACAACCATAACCTGAGAGGCTCCGCTAATCCACAACGTGCGGACTAGGGTCCTCACCAAAATTCTCATACCCACCAAGAAACCGCTATGCCCTAAAAGGTGGTAGTGGTATATTCAGGAGGTGCCCGTTTGACGGCCAGTCGCGCCCGGAGGAATCATCTGTGTATTTGAAGACAATCATTGCCGCATTAGCACTTGGCTTATTCCCATCGCTCCTCATGTCGCAAGCGATGCCGACAGCAACTCGCCGGCTCGACATGCAGGTAGGCGGTTTGTTCTCCATCGCAAATCCCGGCATTGCCAGCGACGCAACCATTCGCTACGGCCAAATGAACTTCAAAGGGGGCGGTCTGTACACAACGATTGACCCCGCTAATCATCTCGGCGTAGAGCTGAGCGTGCGCCAGGTGTTTGGAATTGAAGGCGTTCACGAGCGCATTTACGAGCTCGGGCCACGGCTCTACCTGACCCACGGGCGTTTAATGCCATACGGGAAAGTCCTCTTCGGCCGCGCAGTGTTCAATTTTCCAAACGATATGGCGAACCAGGCGTTCACCGAAGGAGCCCTTGGGGGAGGCCTCGACTACCGCGTTAGCTCGGTGTTCTACCTTCGCGCCGATTACGAGTATCAGAGATGGTTAGGGTTTGGAACGCAGGTGAGTGCTTTCCCGGGATCTTTGAGTCCGAGTGTCGCCTCGTTTGGGGTTGCCTATCACTTTGGCGGGGATGCCAATTGCGCCTGCGGCAGGTACTAGAGCACGGCGATTTCCGCTCAAAAGGGGCGATAACGATATGAGTATCTTTGATTCTCCAGAACGAACGCATCAGTCCTTGATCGACGTCGGTTATCTCACGAAGCGGGAAATCTCGACGGTGATCTATCTGGCTGGGAAACAGAATAGGCCCCTACTACTAGAAGGGCCGGCCGGCGCCGGTAAGACCGAGCTAGCCCTCAGTGTTGCGAAAGCCGAAAAGATGCGTTTTATTCGGCTTCAGTGTTATGAAGGCATCTCCGACAAGCAGGCAGTCGGCGACTATAACCGAGCGCTACAGGAGATGTTCGTTATCCTGCAGTCGAAGAACCAGACCTGCTCGTGGGACGAAATTCGCAAGGAAATCATCGGTCGCGCGTTTTTTATCGCCGGACCGTTGCTTGAGGCTCTCGAATCACCCGAACGGGTAGTGCTCTTGATTGATGAGTTGGATAAAGTGGACCACGCATTCGAGGCAACACTACTTGAGATCCTTTCCGTCTGGGAGATGTCTGTTCCCCTCTTGGGCACCATCAAATCTACTCATCCGCCCTTCACAGTGATTACGTCGAACCAAGAGCGTTTTCTCGGATATCCGCTGCGTCGCCGCTCGTTCTATATTCAGATCGAACATCCTACCGCACAGCTTGAAGCGGCAATCGTAGCCCGCAAGACACCCAACGCATCACACGAACTACACGCATTCATTGCTGGCTTTGCTCAGGCGCTTCGTGCCTACCCGATGGACAAATCTCCGTCGATCTCAGAGATGAATGACCTCGCAATGGCCTTGACGGGTCTTGGTCGGGTATCGCTCTATCCGGAGGACAAAGAGATTCTATTGCCTCTGATCGCGAAGACCGAGGGGGATAGAAAAAGGCTTCTGATGAAGGACGGCTTCGAAAATCTCGTCGAATTGGCCAGGAAAAACGCGGAGGCGATGATTCGCTTGGAACGTGTCGAAGCAGATTTGTTAGTGCCGTTGAAGAAGGAGTTTGTAGCGGCGACCAGGGGGGCCACTGCGTGAAAACGCCTACGTTAATAGTTGGGACAATCCTTATCGGCACATCCTTCGCTTGTGGCGCACAGAATCCACAGCGGGAACGTCCCGCCGAGATGGTGTATTACGCCAATGCTTATGCCGATTTTTACCACGTCCCCAGGGAGATTGTATACGCCGTGATCACCCACGAGTCGGGGTGGAACGCTACGGCTATTTCGAACAAGGGTGCGCGTGGACTGATGCAGCTTATGCCTGCGACCGCAGCTCACTACCGTGCTGCGGACCCGTTCAATATTTCCGAAAACATCGGAGCGGGAGTTCATTACCTTGCAGATCTCATCGCACAGTTGGGAGATTGGAGACTGGCAATTGCCGGCTACTATTGCGGTCCAACCTATCCTCTAGAGCGAGGTCTAGCGTACGCGAATAGAGATGTTGTTGAGTATGTGAACGCAATACAGCGGATCTACACTCGCGAGCTATCGACGCCACCAAAGCCGGAGGTGCTACCGGCCGCACCCCCATCTGAGCCAATCCAGCAAGACACGCAAGAGGTAATTCCATGATCCGTAGCACACTCGCAACACTTACCGTATCGATGGCCGTGGCGACCGTGTTCGCGCAGTCGGCAGACAAATCATGTCAGTCATCGACTGTGAAGAAGCCTTCGGCCGCAATTTCGAGTTCGAGGCTAAAACCAGCGGTTCTGCACGCAAAGCCGTCGGCAGGGACGACTATACCTCGAAAGCCGCGTGCGGTATTGCCGCCTGTCACCAATGCGCTATTCGGACCAAAGCCTGCTCCACCGGCGCTTGTGGTGCCATCGACGTTACCAGCTACTGCGGCTTTGATTGTGCCACCGATTGCGCCGCTGATCGTGCCACATCCCAGGGATGTATCAATTCATCCGAATTTGGAATTTGTCCCGACGTCCAACGAGGTGGTTCGAGACATGCACCTGCGTCCGCTATATACGTCGACTATCCATGTCGGAGAATCTGTCAGTTCGCTCGTTGTGGGAGCGCCAACCCTATTCGAAGTCGAACACAAGGATAGCGAGCCAAACCTCATCTTTGTGAAGCCGTCGACTCATCTACCCGCTGAAAGCAACCTGCTCATTGCATTCGCGTCCGGCGAGACGATCAGCATTCGTCTTATATCCCCGGGAGATGCGGGGTCGACTGACCCGACTGACTTCGTGGTGGACTACCGCGGACGGAAAAGCATGTTTGAGAGTCGAGCCGTCGTACTGGGGACACCAGGGAGGGACTTAGTGGGACCGCCCCCGGAGAATGTCCGCCAAGTAGAGGTCAACGAAGAAGAGCCATTAAGTTCCCATTCGGATATAACCGTGTCCGGACACTCTACGCTCCCCCTGAGCGCAGATTCCGCTCTTGATCATCAACTCATAGTTGGATCGCCCCATTGGGTGACAGTCCCTGAGCTAGCCAAACTGATAAAGGCAAACGCATTGGCTCCGAACTGTATTGCAATAGCCATCGGGGACATCCGGCAAGAGGGAGACGACATGGTTGTCAGCTTCTCGATCCTCAATATCAGTCACCATTGGGTCAGTATCATGCCGCCGCAAATTGAGTTGACCAACCCACTACTCAGCAAAAAAGACGCAAAAAAGAAGGGATCCTTTGCGCAGCCGATTGCTGTCACGGAGTACAAGTTGGACAACCCGAAACTGAGTCCCGGTGCTCGCGCGGATGGCTCGATCACCTTTCCGAAACCAGACTCCAAGATTGCCAAAGAAAGTCTGCTGCTTCACATCGCTACGTCCGCGTCCATCGACACTCCGGTTTACTATCCACTGCCGTTCGTGGCCCCATCATCTGAAGAGATCATCGCGCAACAGGGAGGTGCAGATGCCCGCACTAATTGAAAAACAGATACCGCTGCCAACCGAGGAGACGGCAACTCCGGTTGCTGGCACTATCGAAAGCCCGGAAACCAACCAAAGCACGGGTTTCTTTGTATCGAGGCGGAAACTGGACCTTGGGCAGAACAGTAGTAAAGCGATGACAATCGCCGCCATCGTAGCCGTACTGGCCATTGGCGGCGTGTTTGCCCTGTCCCATCGAGAAGGCCCAGGCGTCAAGAAGCCGCAAGCAGCGACGACCGCAGCGCCTGTGAAGCCGGTCGCTCAATCAAGTGCGGCATATACGCCTGGTGACCAGGCAGCCGTGAACGCGGATGGAAAGCGTGACCAGGCAGTTTCACCGTCCGATATCGAAAACACTAAAAATAGCGATCCCAATGGAGATGCGTCCCTCGTCAGGGCAAAGCCCCAAATAGGGCCAGCGCCCCCTAAGTATGCTGCGTCTCAGAGCGTCCGCTCGAACCTCGGTGCTGTACCGCCGTTTCAGCCCCCCACATACACGTACGGAGCATCCGCTGTTCCACCAATACCAAGCATCAACACGGCTGGGGCGACGGAACAGGCGAGGCAGTACCAGGATGCGGTTACGAAGCCGTCGTATGTCTTCGCAGCACAGCTTGCATCTAGCGGCGCCGGGGGTGATTCGGCCAGTGAGTCAATCACCAATTTTGGGCTCGAGCCAGGCTTTCACTTGCCCGCCCATCTTGAGTCGAGTGTCAGTACGTTGGGTGGCGTTCCTGCTGTCGCGATCATTGAATATAACTATGTTCGCGGGGGGAGGGTAATCATTCCGGCGGGGAGCCGCGTAATTGGCAAGATCGGCGGTGCCAGTTCCACAGGGCTCGTGCAAATAACTTTCACTGAGATATTTCTGCCCAACGGAACAACCATACCCATTAGCGCGGTGGCCTTGGACTCTTCGCTTCACCCCCTCAAAGGCGTCGTTACTGGGAAAAACACGGGTAAACAGATCATCCTCGGTGCATTGAGTAGCGCGGGGTCGCTGGGTGCGGGCTTTCTGAACTCCAGCAATACTGTGACGCAGACGGATCTGGCCCGGAATCAGATCGCGGGCAATATCGGCAGGTCTGGCGATCAGGCTATTCAGCAACTCCAGGTTGGCCAATCGATTGTTGTAACCGTGCCGTCAGGACAATTGGTTTACGTTACGTTCGTCGCGCCCGTTCGAGCCGCGCTACCGGAGGCGTCTCGCGCTAGCACTGTGGCAGCAGCAAAGAATTAGGTTGCTTGTTCGGTAGTGCGAAGATAGGCCGAGCTTGCCATCAACCTTGCGTTTCTTCGAAAAAAGAAGGCAGAAAATGCGTTTTGCACTCGAATTGTCCATGGACGTAGTCGTGGTATCCCCACTGACTGGGGTGTTGGCGGGATATTTGCGAGTGTGTGCCAATCGCTGCAACCTTACATCAGCTCACGCCGGCAGCACGCGTACGTCGCCTTAGCTTTCGGTTCTCGTCATGAAGTGGTCGCGCGCAAAAGATTTATCGCTATAAACAGTGGCAGTGGTATATATTGGAGTAGAAAACAAGGAGGTATGTTCATGAAATGCAATCTCAATTCCACAAGACCTTCGACGACCACGGACTCGTCGAAAGGCTCTTCGAGTCGGGGCAGGTCTATGACCAAACCCGATGCAGACCGACCTCAACGTATCATGTGCTGGCTCGCGCTGATCTTTATGTTCGGCGCGGTTACGATCGCTCCGGTCATGGCTATTGCTCAGACCACCGGCAGTTCGCCAACATTCAACGCGACAGTGCAGGGCCAATCCGCAAGTACCGTCGAGGGCACCTTCGGAAACGTTGTCAACTATATCGGGAATGTAATCTGCCCGGTTGGTGCTGCGATCATGGTTGCGGCTTGTGTTGTGCAGGTTAAGAACGGTAAGGGCTGGGTCGGATCGGCAATTACGGCTGGCGGCTTGCTCGCGGTTAGCGGTATCACGCGACTCATCGAGTCGATGGTTACCAACGGTCAGTCCGCTCTCAAGTAATACCTGTCGCCCTTCGGGACGTTGCGGCGCAGGCCTCAACGTCCCCTTTCTTTGCGGTACTGGAACCTAAGCATGCAAACGCCCCAACTATTCAATGCGCTTTATTCGCTTCTTCTGACGTGCGCGACGCCCCTAGCCCTATTTTGCTTTGTGATGGCAGGCTTTCAGCTAAGGGAGGAGGGGGGTACCAATTTCTCCTCAAACGGCGGTTTCTTTCGGTGGATACTCTGGGGCGCCGTCTTCTTGACCTTGACCGGAATATTTGCATGGTTGAGTGCTGAGGGGTTCGGCGGCGCGTTTGGTGCCAGCGGAGCCACGGCGCCCTATACGGCGACCATCGCCTCGGCTGTCCAGGATTTTGTATACAACGTCCTTCGCGATCGCATTGTGCCGGTGATTGCAGGGGCGTTGGTTCTCAAATCCCTTCTGGATACAGGGGAAGGACGCAGTCCGTTCCCGTCCATCATTTCCGCCCTATTCCTCCTTGGAGTCGGCGGTTTCTTTACTCAGGCGCAAGGGTGGAATGACGGATCTGAGTATGCAACCTCGAACATGCTCAAGAGTATGTTGAATTGGGCTATGACCTCTGTCGCTCCTGTTCTTGGGGCGATGTCAATCTACGGAGCAATCGTGCAGTTCGTCCGCAAGCAAAACTGGTCCATCTATGTCATTGTCGGCGGCGGGCTCCTTATGGTCCCCGCGCTGTGGGCACTTATCCAGAAGTGGGCGGGAGTGACAATATTATGAATTTCAAAACACCAAGTTCTCCAATATATGTTTGCGTTTTATCGTGGACGTGGGCCTTTACCGTGTTGGTCGTCGCGTTTTGGGTGGCACGATTTGCGTTTCATCGCCTGCCAGTCGTTGCGTTCCTTGGACTGACTGGATTCAAGTATGCCTCGATGTTCTACGTGGCCGGACGCTTGATCGAGCAGGCGTGGTGCTCTGTCAGTAAGGTGGTGACACGAATCCTATTGAGCACCAGTGACAGTGAGGTCTCGCATGGGTAGCGGTAGCTTCTTGACTGGACTGGAGGGCCTCACAGAATGGTTGGGATACCTAATCCTCCCAACCCTGGCCGGCTTCTGTGTTGTGATGGCGATCTACAACTACCGGGAGGGGCGCAACGGTGAACGCAGTATGGTGGCGGCCATTCTATGTCTAATGGGACCCGCATGTGCTCTCCTTGTCAGCGCGTGGGTAACGAATGGCGCGCCGGCAGCGGCAGCGGGGGCAGACGCCTACTCTGGCGCACTAATGAACGCGCTCAACTGGGTAGGCAATGTAATTCTACCGCTCTCGGCAGCTTACAACGTGGCAAGGGGCGTGTTACAGGGCCAGATGAAGCATTTCAATAGCGTGCAAGATAGGGCCCACTACTTCATCGTCGCTTTCGCGTGCCTATGTGTTTCTGGCATTCTGCGCCTGCTTGAGCATTTTGTCCTAACTGCGAAGGCCGTCACGTTCCTCCAGTTTTATATCCACATCTCCGGGGGTGTCCACTCATGCCTTTACGTGTGAGCCCCGTTTCTCGCAATCTCAATGCCCAGATCATGCTCTTCGGCCTTGAGTTCGAGGACCTGCTCGTCATAACCGTCCTTGGCGTGGCGGCGATGTTGATCGGGCAGTTCTTTTTCTCGGATCGCTACCTGTTTTTCTTGCCGATGAACTGGGCCCTTTTACTGATAGTGGTCTGTTCCAGTGTTCCCGGTTTAATGCTGCTGAAGTACGGTAAGCCGCGTGGATACACCGGCGCCCTCTTTAACTGGTACACAAAGCCACGGGCCTACTCAGGTCTTGAGCCAGACACGGCGCTACTCGGCCCGTACATCGAAGATTCCGAAGGAGACGAAATTGCCTAAGACCACCGAGCAGAAACTCAAAGAGATCACGCGGCCTGCTGTATGCGACTTGCTTTCCGTCCGCGACTTCCTCGACGATGTGATGATCCGCGCCGACGGCGCATATGTCGCGGGCTTCCATCTAGGCGGCGCCCTCTCCTACTTTATGGATGATGACGGGCGTAACCAGACAAAGAGGACACTCGAGTCGCTTTTCCTCACGATCCCCGAAGAGAGTATGCGCGTGCAGTTCCGCTACGAGGTTATCGAAAACGTAGGTTCGCTGCTGGCGCAATATGAAGCTGCGCGAACAACAACGCTCGAACACGTCATCGCTATGGACCAGCAGAGAGTGGACGCATGGCGCGCTGCCGATCACTCTGGAGAGTTCCTAACTCGCGTCGCGGCCGTATATTTCATCTGGAACCCAGCGACTCATGCGAGGGTGATGGCGGAGTCGGGCGGGCCTCTCAAAAAGGACGACAAAGCAAAGGCCTCGGGCGGAGGCATAACTGGCTTCATTGAATCCTTATTATCTTCCGTCTCAGTTTCCAAGAACATTGCCGCGACCAGGGCGAAGCACTTCGAGAACCTCAACCAATTCGAGTCACTAATCATGGGGATGGAAACCTCCCTTACCAACGCAGAAATGCGGCCCAGGCGTATGTCTCACGAAGACCTATTCCTTGAGATCAAGCGCGCGCTCTTCCCAACCGAGCCTGATACGTGCCCACTGAAAGCGTTTCCCTTGGCGGAACGCTACATCTCTGCGCGCGAGCAATTGGCGTCAGTGTCAATCCTTGGCCAGGATGAAACCCATATCAACATTAATGGCCTGCTTTGGTCGAGTGTGACATTTAAGTTGCCTCCAGATTCGACCTTTCCAGGGGTAATGCGAGAACTGTTGACCCTCGGCTTTCCCTTGGTTATCAACTCGCATGTCACGATTCCGGACCAGCGCAAGGTATTGGAAATGTACAAGAAGCGTTACAAGAAAATGCAAGCGGCGCTGAATGACGGGAAGGGAGGGCAGAGGGCTGATGTCAGCGCGTCGGTAGCCGCGCGAGAGATCCTTGCCGTTCAGGAGCAGATCATTGCGAGTTCTGTAAAGACAGCGAAGATGAGCATATCCGTAGTTCTCAGAACATCCCAGCCGGCCTTCACGGATGCGCAGCACGAAGCTGCGCTACAGGAGATGGCCGCACGGACGCAGAAAGTGCTGCATGTCGTCGGACGCATGAACGGAGCCCGCGGGTTCTCAGAAAACCTTGCGCTGCGGGATATTTTCATCGATTCGCTGCCGGGAATGGCTGAGGAAAACAAGCGCGACCTAGACCTCCTTACGGAGCACGCAGCAGACTTGGTTCCGGTCGAAGTTCCGTGGGCGGGCACCTTTGATGACCCGGCGATGCTCTTCAAGACGCCCTATAGGCAGCTCATCCCACTGTCCCACTTTTCTCCAAGTATTGAGAACGCGAACATGATCCTCGCTGCGACCTCGGGTACCGGCAAAGGTGTTCTCGTGGGGAAAATGCTGCTGACCTACGCGCGCCAAGGAGCCAAAATCTCGATTCTTGAGCGCGGAGATTCGTATGCTAGCGCGATCGAGTACATGGGTGGGCGGATGCTCACAATGTCACTCGACAGTGAGTACACGATCAACCCGTTCGATCTCGAGCCGGGGGAAACCGAGCCATCAAATGACCATGTCAGCTTCTTGAAGACGCTGATCCGCTTTATGATCGGCGAAAACACCAACAGCGATTCAGACCTTCTCGACAGTGCCATTCTTCTATCCATTAAAGCCGCTTACCGACGAGCTGCGATGCGGGTCATGCCAATTCCGACATTGAGTGATGTTCGGGACGAACTCCGGTACTTCATTGACGAGGATAAGAGCGAACGGGTCAATGCAGAGGCAAAGTTGGCCTCAACGAAGCTACGGCCATGGGTTGACGACGGCATGTATGCCAAGTTGTTCGACCGGCCGACGACTGTCGATATGGATAGTCCGTGGCTCTACTTCAATATCGAACAGTTGAAGGACGACGCAAAATTAGAAGTGGCGATGAGTCTGTTGATCGCCTACGCGACGACCAAACGTGCGCAGGGCAACGGGAAGCAGCGCTCGATCACGGTTCTCGACGAGTGCTGGTCGCTGTTGCAAACCAAGAGCCTTGCAGATGTCGTGGTCCAGCTCTTCAGAACCGCCCGTAAGCGCAACGCGTGTGTGTGGGGCATCTCGCAAGCGATCGCAGATTTCACGGGCACGATAGATAAGCCGAATGAGTTTGGTGAGGCAATTCTCACAACGACGGCCATGAAGATGATTGGCAGACAGAAGGGAAATCTCAATGTCCTCCGCGATTTTGTCCATCTCAACGAGACCACGATCAACTACATCAAGAATCTGCCAATGACAGAGAAGGGGAAAAAGAGCGAGTTTCTGGGGATTATCGGCGAGAAGGCTGAGACTACATTCTCTTTTGAAGTGATTACGACGCCACTTGAATACTGGCTCATGACGACATATTCGCGAGACAAGGATCTCCGGAAATATTGGCTACGAGGAAATCATTCAACCGAAGAGCGACAGGCGCTCTACGCGCTTCTCGCTGCCAAATATCCCAACGGGACGGCTGGGCTCGAAACCTTACCAGAGGAGAATGCGCCGGATTTCTGGGGGCAAATGGGAGCAGAGCTGAATGTGACTGATCCTTCAACATTGGAAATGGAAGAAGTACTGACAGCATAAGTGGAGGCTAACCGTGGCACGCATTTCCGAAATTACGAAGAGGATAGCGTTAGGCTGTATACCTCTCGCGGCCCTCATCATCCTAACCCCAAAGCCGCAAGCAAGCGGGCAGTTTGACATTTTTACAACCGTGCTCGGAACGGTGACGGGTATGGGGTCGTCAATCACTCAGTTCAACGCCGACACCGCGCAGATACAGAATCTACAGAAGCAGGTCTTGTACCCCGTTCAAGATTTTAATAACATCCAATCGAACGCGACCAGCGTCGTCAACGCCTATCGCGGATGGATGAATAGTGTTTTTGGGCTAAATCTTGCGAGCGCGCAGACGACGTCCGGTCAAGCGCTTGAGCGCCAGATGTTGAGCGGATTCACCAACACAAACCCTTCAGCGCAGATGGGGACCCTCTTTCCCAACGTATACGGGTCCCTTCCAAACCCTTCACAGGCGACTCAGACCTATGTCCAAACGATTGACGCCGGTGACGCCAGCGCACAGGCCTCCATGCAAATGTCTGTAATGGCGGATGCGGCTGCGGCGTCGACGGTACAGACCGCTAACTCAATTGAATCGCAGGCTCTGACTACGTCGCCAGGTAGCGCCCCTCAGTTGGAGGCGCAGGCTCTCGCGAGTGAAATTAGCAGTATGGCTGTCGAGCACAAATTGCTTGCGGTCCAATTGCGTTCTGAGGCTGCTCGCCTCGCCTACAACGGAGCCCAGTTCAAGCAGGCCGCAACAAACAGTGGCAACGCGGTGCAGGGTGTATTCGGAGGGGCAAAGTGAGTAAGTTCTTTACGAAGTTCGCGGCTAACGTCGCGGTCAAGCGCGCCGGAATCATCGCGGTTGGGTGTATCGGTTTTGGACTACTGACGGCTTCACCCGCAAAGGGTCAGTTTGACACAGCCGCCATCATGGCGTTTCTGACGACAATGAACACTACTATGCAGTCCGCGATGGCGGTGCCGCTTCAGATCATGCAACAAGTCAACTCCGACATGTCAACTTTCACCCAGACAGCCATCTATCCTTTGCAACAGATTCAAGCAGCCCAGAACCTTGACACACAGAATCTGCCCCAGGCTGAGAATATGCAGGGCATGATCAATACGTCCACAGCCAGCGCAAAGCTGCCCTCCCCGCAGCAACTCGAAGCGGCGATGCTCTCGAAGGATCCCAACCAGGGAGCCAACGTGTCCGTGCTTTATCAGCAGACATATGGAACCCTCCCTACCTCTCAAACTGCACCCAGTAGCGTGATACTAGCGGTCGACATGGGCGACGCTGTGGCGATGGCGTCCATCAAGAAAGCAATTGCCCTGGACGCTCTGGCTGACAGCGAGATGGCAGTCTCACAGCAGATGATGAACCAACTCGAAACGGCGGCTCCTGGAAACGTTCCGATCATTTCCGCTCAGGCTGAGGCTTGGATACTTCAGGCGCACGCTTACACTCAATCCGGTACAGCTCAGTTGTTGAGGGCGCAGAGTGCTGAATTGGGCTATACGGGCGCGACCATGAAGCTGCACTCAACCCTCACCGGCAATGCTGCCGCCGGCATGTTTGCTTTGCCAGTGGCGGGGCATTGATATATGGGCAACGTGATGAACTTCTTCTTTACGTCAACATGGACGCAAGCTCAGGGGGGCCTCTCTGGTTTGACTGGCGTCCTCCAGACCATAAGCTACTCCATTCTGGCCATCACGTTGCTTTTGGGAGTCTATGAGTCGTTTCTTTCGGGAGGGTCAGTCCGGCAACTCGGAGTGACCTTTCTGAAGTTCGGAGTCGCCGCCGCTATTATCGGCAATTGGAACGCCTTTATGACGGATGTCGTTAATGTTGGGACGACATTTGCGACAGCTTTCCTTGGGGCTAACGGTGACCTGCTAACGAAGTGGGTCGCTGACATGAACGTGACGATTACGGGGACGAGTCTTACGTCGCTATTGGAGAACGGGGTATCGGCAGCAGCAATGGGCGCGATCATGGTGCTGATTATTATGCTCAGCGCTATCATGTTTCTCTTGTGTATGAAGTTGCTTACCCTATGCTTTGTCTTCTGGGGCGGGGTGTTGTATTGCATGGGGCCGCTGCTCATCTCTCTCGGTCCGAGCGGGCACGTCTCGGATATCACAAAAAAATATTGCCGGAGCTTGGCCGAGTGGGCGATGTGGCCGGCTCTATATGCGATGTTCTGCACGCTGATGGTTGCGATCGGCATGGGGAACGTCAGCGCTGTTTTGGGACAATCGAATGGTTTACCTGCTGGGATTGGAGACCCCGCCACAAATAACTCAATAACGCTTGTCCTGACAAGCCTCCTGTACGGAATATGCATCATCATCATTCCGTTCATCGCTCACTACGTGATTGGAGGTAGTTTTGCTGGCGTAGCTGCCGGAGTAGTAGCCACAGCCAAAGCCGGGGCCGTGATTGCGACTGGCGGAGCAAGTGGGGCGGCAATGGGCGCCGGGGGAGCAGGTGGCGGGGCCAGCGGAGGCGGCGGTAGTTCGGGCGGCGGTGTTATTGGAGGCGGCGGTTCAGTTTCCGTGCCCCAGTCCGGAGAAGGCAGCTCAACATCCCTTCCGCCCTCAAGAACGCCCGCCTCACGCCCCCCGGGAAGGTCCTCAACTTCTACCTAGTTCCCCAGACTCAGGCAGGGCAACTAACAAAGCAATCAAATCCAGTGAAAGAGGTTTCAAATGGCTACCGACAGTGCACCACTGAGTACCGCCACACGCTCTCCCTCGTTAGGTAAGCAACCGAAATATTACGAGGCAGACGGCGCGCTGCGTGCTTATGCCAACATCAGCATCTGGGCTGCTGTCATTGCTGGCATGGTCGCTCTGGTGGCGGTGGCAATCATGATCTTCGTGCGAATCCAGCCGCCCACGGTAATCCGGGTCTTGCCGACCGGAGAAGCGAGTGTGATTGGGTCGGATGGGTCCGTCAAAACAACGATGTCGCCGGCCGCGCTGGCCGCAATAGCGGGGGATCAGGCACCGACCTCTTTTGAGAAAGAGAACTACGTCCGTACATTCCTTGACCGATATCTGAACTACGACGCTCACAGCATTGCGGGGAACTGGAGCTACGCCCTGAATATGATGACGGGCAACCTCCGTTCGCTTACGCTCGCAGAATTTCAGAAATCGGACACGGTCGGCAAGTATGAGGCCGAGCATGTCCGGAGCGTCTTCAAGCTATCGGAAATCACTAACTCGCCGACAGATCCAATGCTGTATACCGTCACAGGTGTACGGACCGTAAACCGGATGACTGGCTCGGAAAATGAGGTGGTAGACGAGATCGTCGAATCTTACGATGTGCGCCTGGCCGACTTTGACCGGAGTCCACTCAACCCTGCTGGACTGCTTATTGGACAGGTCACCGAAACGCAGATCCATTCGGAAACAAAACAGGTAATGTCGACAGGGATTGTCGACGGAGAGGAGAAGCCTTGAACGCGAACGATAGTGCGGAGAAGGGCACCGCTGCAACCAGGAGCAGTGCCAGCGTAGAGAAGGTCAGGAAGCCCCGCAAGGGCTCGGCGGGGCAGGATACGACGTTTTGCAAGTTCTACGTCGGCGAGATCAAGGATGGATTACCAGTAATAAGTAAGGAGGTATCAGAGAAAGACGCACTTCTCGACTGCGTACGAACCCAGCGGCCCTTTATGATGGTCCAACTGTGGACAACAGCATCGGAGATAGAAGACGGACGCCTGGTAGTCGTGAAAGCGCCAGTCGCCAGAAAATAGTATCCACGAGCCTCAGATCGGTCTCTCACTCTCATTACCGTACAGACAGGGGCCACCTTCGCGGGTGACCCCCGTCAACGTCGCAAGTCACAGCCTCCAGAAAATAGCGGAGTAAAACTAAAGCCATATTCCCCATAAGATAATTGCCGCAACACAGGGTTTACGGTGTACTATTGGTCAACTAAATAAGTGGGTTGTTTCCATATCTTAGTTGGACGGCTTCGAGTTTTGTATTTCTCTCCCGCCTACGGGCGCGGTGGAGCGAACGGTTTTCAGTAGATAACCCGGTTGATAGTTCTCACCCGCGTTTATCTTTCTGAGCTACCTTGACAGCTAAGTCGAGGATTTTTGTTCGCTAACCGGTTTCTTTGGTTGGTTCAATGTAACTCACGAACCGCCATAGAAACCCAAGCGATGTCTGCTTGTGGTCAACCTGTGTGTGTTTCGTGACTTAACCCCACGAAAAGAGAAAACACACAATGATCACTCGGACTCGCAAAATCGCTATCCTTGACTTGGACACTCAAGGTAAGGTAACGGAACGAAAGACACTTCCTGGCAGTGAGATTTGGCTTGATAACACTGTTGCAGGACACCTATACCCTTCACTCAGAGTGGCTCTCGTAACTGTACCCACTGAGATGATGGAATGGAATGAATCGGCTAATGTTGCAGACGGTCTATTCAATATCCAGTTCGACAACACAACGTATCGTCTCGTCGGATCTGGTAGTGGTGCAAAAAATGGCAAGTTCTATTTCGCAGACGAAGTGCATGCACCTATGCTCCACGCGCGTTTTCAGAACTGGCCGGAAGCACTCATCTCGTACTTCGGCATTCAGACCTCAGATTGCAAGAGGATTGTGGATGTGGAAGGTACGGTACTCGTTGTTCCCGATAACGAACTGGGAACTAACGACTGCAGAGGGTGGATTAGCGAGAGTTTGTTTGCTCGCCTTGACGCTCCCAGCAAAGCTTTTTACCAATTTCGTCTCGGCTTCGCGCTGGAGAACGGAAAAGGCTCCTTCAAGGTGATGAAGGATGATGTTGCTCAGGCCATCGGCGCTGACATCATTATCCCCGAGTCATCCTGCAAACCGGTGCCTCACCTGAAACCATGGAACTACGATTCACGGACTGATCGCATGTTTACCGGTCCGCTCGTTGTTGGTCTCCGTGAAGTTTCTCGCGAACTGGTCTTTTCCAGCTCGTACACAGTCACTCAGCACGCTTCGGTGGATACCATTCTCACGGAGCTGATACCCAAGGCACGCGAAGCTATGCAGTCACTCAAGGATGCATGGAGAGCGGGCAACCATGAAGCTGTCGTCAAACAGATCGGTCAAAAGATTTCGCTTGACGAATTCGCTAAAGGTGACACCAAGGATCAACTTATGAGAACTGTGGAAGCAACTTTACTCGCGGACGGCTCTGGTGAAATCTGCCAGCACCCGTACATCTACCGTCAGGTGGATAAACTGCTTGCAAAGTGGGCCTACAAAGTTCTCACAGGGGGCGGCATGCATCTCCCAGGCTTTGCGCTGGCCGATGACGGCTTCCTGTTTCTTGATGAGAACGGTGGCGTTGTCTCCGGCTCCGACTGGATTCCTGGAGAAATGGCACTCACGAGTCTCACGTCCGCACGATCGCTGTGCGTTCGCTACCCGGTCCGCATGAAGGAAGATTTGTTGCCCATGATGAATTGCAACCGTGATGCTGCGGTGGCCTTTCTGATGGACTCAATGAGGCTCACTGACACGCAGTCGGCCTTTGTTGCAGACGAGCAGTTGTTCCTCGACGGAACCTACACGCTGCATTCACAGACCGCGAAGAAAAATGGTGGTGATTTCGACTTTGACCAAATCTGCGTCGTTGACGAAGGTTTGTACCCGAAGTTCGTACAGGATCGGTTTGATTTCGAATCGACCTACGTCGTCACCAAAACCAAATCATCACGACTGAAGTCCCCCATGTATAGCCTCGAGTTTATTGCCCTAAAGTCGCTGGGTAATCAAATCGGCGTTATTACAGACACCATGTCCTCTTGCATCGCAGCCGGAATGATGGATGAGATGTATGAACTGGTGGAGGAACTTCAGAAAGAGATCGACTCGTTGAAGCACAACACTCGGGCTGACCTCTCCAAAATCAAGGAAATCCAAGCGAAATGCGGCAAGGCCCCTTGGTTGAAGATGAAGAACGTGAAGTCCGTCTCAGAACTCGTGGAATTGGAAGTGAAGCCTCCCGACATGATCGGCTTCATGTACAACAGCCTCCGCAAGGATCTGGTTGAGATGATGGACAAACCGATGGAAATCCGTCAGTTCCAGGGTTTGCTCGTTGGCAACACTCCCACGCAAGCAATGCTCGAGGAATCACGTCTCGTGTTCCATGCTTTCGCTACAGGCAACAATATGCTACGCGAAGTCATGGACCTCAAAATAGCGCTTCTCAAGAAGGCGGAAGCTGAATTCGCAACCGCCAAGGAAAACGGACAGCAGGAGAGCATCAAGGTTGCCCGCAAGGCAATCGCGAAGGCTCGCGCTGAGGTCAAGATTACCGAAGAGAAGCACAAAGAGCAGTCGTCCAACCTCATCAGCATCGTCGCTGCGTGGGGCAAGGGCAAGACTGAGAACCGGAAGGCCTGGGCCCAGGCTGTTCACACCATCGTTTGCGGTGGGCGTGGCACGGGATCCATTCTCTTTCATGTGTTTCCGCAGGAAGCGATCGATGCAATTGCGGAACGCACCAACGGCATACGGGCATCGGTCGCACAGAACAACGTCGCCGGCGTCGTATTTGTCAAAGACAACGTTTTCTACATGGACTCGTTCAACGGCGGGAAGGCTGAGCCTATCTTCCGTTATGACATGCAGAAGCGGAAACTGGCTCACGTCCAGGCCGCGGCTGCAGTCGTCTGCTAAAGAGTTTCGTCACTCTCTAACAGAGCCATATCAACCCACTGTAGAGTGGACAACCCGAAGGGGCTCTATTCGATGAGCCCCCTTCGGGGACTTATCTAGAGTTGGGGGAGATTCAATACCATTCTTCAACTTCAAGAAAAGACAGCGATCACCAGCGCAGCGAACAGTGCCGTGGAACGTCGAAATCATCACCCACCGCACCGGCCGGGATTACACCTGGAACTGGCGCCTCAAGGGATCGAGAGGACTAAATGCAAAGCAGGGAGCCCGAATAGACGCTTTGGTCGGGCAATACTGCACATCGCAGGCAGAAACGACCAGCTTAGGTACTCGTACCCAGGTCATCTCCGTACTTCTGCCGAAGGCACGTTAGTTTGCAAAAGAGACACCCGCAATCCGGGTGTCTCTTTTTGTTGCGCCGTGCCCGGTAATTGGATAAGATATACCAGTGCCACTCATTTGTAATAGAGAGGGATCAGTTTCACGCGCATTAGCCTCGGATGTTGCGAGGATTTTTGAGTCATCTGTTGGCTAGGCGCATACCCGATCACTTCCGAGTGAAGGGCAGAAGAAAGGACGGATATGCTGAAACGGGCTTTATGGATTGCACTTGCAGTTGTAGCAGCGGCAACTTATTCCTCGTGGGCTTGCGCTCAATCGGAAATCAAGACTCACATTATCGATGAGCAAGTCGTCGAGCGGCTCGCGACTTCCCTGAACCACACATCAATGATCGAGTTCCCGGAGCCAGTTACGGCCGCGGTCGTCGGGACCGAGGACGTGAGAATGGAGTTTCGGGATAACGTCGTCATCCTGGAACCCGAAAGAGCGGGAGTCCAGACGAACCTCCTGGTGTGGACCGCCAGTCAGCAGCTCGTATACGAGGTTCAGCCGGCCAGCGAGACGAGCGAATGGCCCTTCGTTATTCGTGAGTCCTTCGCACCATCACCGCTACCGCCTCCAGGTCCAACATTGGCCGAGGCCATGGCTCTCCGGGATTCCTCGCACGGTGCGTTTCTGCTTTCTATGCGCAATATTACGGTATGCCGCGACACAAAGAAGGGAAAAGGGGTGC
>Ga0181538_10002579_pt1 | contig 18590 bp, 13 predicted proteins | sample PEATcosm2014_Bin_40_FD_119773 | JGI IMG/M metagenome (GOLD analysis project Ga0181538, IMG submission 119773) | Peatland microbial communities from MTU Mesocosm Facility, Houghton, MI, USA - PEATcosm2014_Bin23_30_metaG | ecosystem: Environmental > Terrestrial > Soil > Wetlands > Peat | place...
CGGCAAAAACAGGGGTTATTCCGATATCCCCGGTCTAAGCGATAGCCAACCACAGGCCGAACGGCCTTAACTGGTTGAATTTATGAGTACTTGGCCGTCGTTCTAAAGTAGCCGCACCCAAATGAAATTCGGGTTCGACTATAGGAGGATCGATTCGAAAACCGGACTTTACGCGTACGATTCCCAGGCTGTCTTCTTGTCGTTGTCGAACGTCAAGGCGAACACAATGCCATTGGCATACGTTATTTCGAGAAACGACGACGTGGAGCTGGCGTTCACCAATGTCAGCATTTTTGCGCAGGATACCTGGAAGGCGACGCGCACAATGACAGTTACTTACGGTCTGCGTTGGGAGTACGACGCAGCGCCGTCCTCGCCCAACGGCACACTCCCGTTTACAGTGAACCAGGTGAACGAATTTGCAACCATGACTGTGGCGCCGAAGGGCACACCGCTCTGGCATCCGCAGAAAGACGACTTCGCCCCGCGCCTTGGCATCGCGTGGCAAGCGCGCCCGAACCTCGTCTTTCGTGCCGGCGGCGGGATCTTTTACGACCTGGGCTACTCCAACGTTTCAGATGGGGCCGGCGCATGGCCTTACCTTCAGCAAAACCTGTTCACGAATTTGCCGTTTCCGCTGAGCGCCGCCAATGCTGCTCCGCCCCCATTTTCCACTACGCCGCCGGTCTCCTATCTCGCAGTCGTCGATCCGAATCACGTATTACCCAGAACCTACGAGTGGAACGCATCCGTGGAGAGAAGTTTCGGAAAGGCCGACTTGATCACGCTGACCTATGTCGGAGCCGGGGCCCGCAAGTTGATGAGGCAGGACAACTACAATGCGCCCAACCCGAACTTCACCGGTGAGTTCGATCTGATGAGAAACGGCGCGAGCGCAAACTACGACGCTCTCCAGGCCCAGTACCGCCATCGCTTCACCCGCGGGCTCCAGACCCTGCTCTCCTATACGTGGTCGCATTCCATCGACAACGTCTCCTCCGACGCCTACTACGCGAACGTGCCGCCCGGCGCCTCCTCGGATCGCGGTTCCTCCACCTACGATATCCGGCATACCTTCTCCGGCGCGATCTCGTATGACATTCCCGCTCCCGCCGCCGGAATCTGGAAGGCCATTTTCGGAAGCTGGTCCACGGATTCGATCATTTACGCCCGGACCGCGCCTCCGCTGAACATAGTAACCGGACAAAGTACACACGGCACTTACCTGTCAGGCTCGACCAGCGTCCAGCGCCCGAATCTCGTTTCCGGTGTGCCCCTCTGGATCTCCGACCCGAACGTCGCGGCCGGCAAGAGAATTAACAAAGCCGCGTTTAGCGTCCCCACCGGAACGGCCCAGGGGAATCTTGGCCGCAACACCCTCAACGGATTCGGCGCGACCGAGGTGGATCTAACGCTACGCCGTCAATTCAAGCTCCGCGAGCGCCTTTCCCTTCAGGCCCGCGCCGACCTCTTCAATATCTTCAACCACCCGAACTTCGGTCCACCGGTCAACTACCTGACCTCCCCGCTGTTCGGCCAGGCCACCCAGATGCTCGGAGCCTCGCTCGGCGCCGGCGGCCAGACCGGCGGCCTCAATCCGCTTTACCAGATCGGCGGCCCGCGCTCGGCGCAACTGGCGCTGAAGCTTCAATTCTGATCACGTCGCTTATCGATCAATCGCGTTCCGTCGAATCCTGAAGTGGCCGGCCGATGATCAAAACGTTTCCCCCGACTAAGTGGCAGCGTAGATAGTTCGATAGTTCTCAGGATTGCGCAAACTCCGAGGGTCAGGCTGCGGGTTGAAAACTGCCCACCCAATTGCCCACCCACGCACTTACTCTTGGCACTTCAAATGGAGATTCCCTGCGATTTGCCCTTCAATCAAGGAGATGCCAAAGGGCTGTCGGGTTCGGGAATAGTCGGTCGAAAACCTCAGTGGCAATCGCGGCTTTCTCAGGACTACGGCAGCCTCGGCACTCTCTCGGCGCATGACGCAGGTGACGAAACAGCCTCAGTTGGGATTCTCCTAAGTGCCTGATTCCGTGTGAGAGTGACTTGGTGCTTTGAGTGCTTCTAACGAAGCTGCTTACCCATGATCAGGAGTGAAGAACAGGCCTTATTGCCAGAGGTTGCCGCCACGACGACGGGCCGTAGCTTCCCCGTGGGGGCTTCCCTATTACGCGGCGGCGCCAACTTCTCAGTCTTCTCCCGGAGCGCATCCAGCGTCGACCTCCTCCTCTTCGATCGGGTGGACGACGCTCGTCCGTCACGTGTCATCCCCATCGACCCTTCTGCCAACCGCACGTACCACTATTGGCACGCGTTCGTGCCCGGGGTAGAAGCAGGTCAGATCTACGGGTTCCGGGCATATGGTCCTTTCGATCCAACCCGGGGCCTTCGGTTCGATCCTTCGAAGCTGTTACTGGATCCTTATGGCCGCGCCGTTGCCGTCCCGAAGAGCTATAGCCGCGATGCAGCTCGCCTGGAAGGGGACAACATCGCGACGGCCATGAAGAGCGTGATTACCGATCCCCACTCGTACGACTGGGAAGGTGACCTACCCCTAAAACGGCCTTGGTCACGCACCATCATCTATGAGATGCATGTCCGCGGTTTCACCGCACATCCCAGCTCGGGGCTGGCGGCATCGAAACGCGGCACATACGCCGGACTGGTCCAGAAGATCCCCTATCTTCAGCAACTGGGCATTACCGCGGTTGAGCTGCTGCCCGTTTTCCAGTTCGATGTTCAGGATGCGCCCTTAGGCCGGACGAACTACTGGGGCTACTCACCGGTGGCATTCTTCGCACCGCACCAGGCATACAGTTCGCGCCAGGAACCGCTGGGCGCGGTAGATGAATTTCGGGACATGGTGAAGGCGCTGCACCGGGCCGGTATCGAAGTCATTCTCGATGTGGTTTTCAATCACACGGCGGAGGACGGACACGACGGCCCGACACAGTGCTTCCGCGGCCTGGACAATTCCACTTACTACCTGCTGGACGAAGACCGCTCACGGTACCCGAATTTCACCGGCACGGGAAACACGCTGAATGCGAACCATCCCGTGGTACGGCGCATGATCGTGGACAGCCTCCGCTATTGGGTCCAGGAAATGCATGTGGATGGCTTCCGCTTCGATCTTGCATCCATCCTGGCGCGCGATTCTTCAGGGGCTGTCATGGCGAATCCTCCTGTCCTTTGGGACATCGAGTCGGACCCGGCGCTGGCGGGTACCAAGATGATTGCGGAGGCGTGGGATGCGGCGGGGCTTTATCAGGTCGGCAACTTTGTTGGGGACAGTTGGAAGGAGTGGAACGATCGATTCCGCGACGATATTCGCGACTTTTTCCGGGGGGTGAATGAATCGGCGGGGCGCGCGGCCGATCGTCTGCTTGGCAGCCCAAGCATCTATGGTCCGAAGGAGCGAGAACTCGAGGAAAGCATCAATTTCGCCGCTTGCCACGATGGTTTTACGCTTAATGACCTGGTCTCCTACAACCACAAGCACAACGAAGAGAACGGCGAAGGCAACCGCGACGGCCGGGAGGAGAACCGAAGCTGGAACTGCGGCGTGGAAGGTCCGGCGGACGATCCTGCAATCGAAGGACTTCGCAACCGGCAGGTAAAGAACTTTTTCACGGCCGTGATGCTGTCCGGAGGTGTGCCGATGTTCGTGATGGGCGATGAGGTGAGGCGTACTCAGCATGGCAACAACAACGCCTACTGCCAGGACAATGAGACAAGTTGGTTCGACTGGAGCCTACTGTCCAAACATGCGGACGTCCTCCGTTTCGTGAAGTTGTTGATTGAGCGCCGCCTGATGCGAGACGTCGACCATGGGCGCCGGCGAGCCAGTTTGTGCCAGGTTCTTCGTGAGAACAAATGCTCGTGGCACGGTGTGAAACTCAATCAACCGGACTGGTCCTCCCTCTCGCACAGCATCGCAATCGGTGGGGAGTTGAAGGGCGAAGGGCTACTGGCGCACATCATTCTGAATGCGTATTGGGAACCGCTCGAATTCGAGCTCCCGATAGTGCGGGAGGGTCGAGAGAACTGGCGGCGATGGATCGATACCGCGCTCGATCCGCCGTACGAGATTTGCGAGTGGAATGAGGAGGAACCCGTATTGGCGTCAATATATCGCGCCGGCCCTCGGTCGGTGGTGGTGCTCATCGCTGGGGAGACAGGAATGGCGGAAGAGGTGAGGCACTCGTGAGTTCCTCTGCATCAGGACCCGCGATATTTCCAGTTGGCTAAGGGCGGGTTTTGGAGGCGAACAGGGTACGCCATCAGCCGAATCTTCCTGACGCGCTCGGATTCGAGTTCTGGCCTGATATAACGCAGGAAATTGCGCAAGTCCAAGGAACAGCGCCTCGGCAGATGCTTCGGCGCGTGCCGCGAGGCGCCAACGCAGATGGCGCTTAGATTCCGTAACTACCTGATTTCATGGCAGCGAACTGCGGCACGATGACTGCTCGCCAAGAAAGCGTCAGGATCAACGCGTAAAGGAAGGTCAGATGAAAGCAGAAGAACGTCTCGAAACGACAATCGCGAAATTACCTCAGTCTACCAACGGCTCATTGCGGATTTCAGAATTACTGCGACAGTACGGTTGCGGACCGATCCCTTTCGTCGGGACGGAGAACGCTTTCTATGAGCGTCACCTGATCTTCGACAGAGTGATCGACTCGGAGGTGGCGACCGCGCGGGAACGCTTCGAAGCATTTGCCCGTTCCGTCCGCGACATTCTCGCGCAACGCTGGGTGCTTACCAAAAAGACATACGAGAGGGAAAACCCGAAACGGATTTACTACCTGTCGATGGAGTTTCTAATCGGCCGTTCCACGGCGAATAATGTATCCAACTTACTGCTTGATCCTCTGGTGCAGCACGCGGCTGAAAAAGAAGGGATGGACTGGCTCAATCTGATCGAGGAGGAGCCCGATGCCGGCCTGGGAAATGGCGGGTTGGGGCGTCTGGCGGCGTGCTTCCTCGATTCCATGGCCACCATGCAGCTACCCGCCACCGGTTACGGCCTGCGATACGAGTACGGCATGTTCAGGCAATCGATCGTGAACGGCCGGCAGAAAGAGAACGCCGACAACTGGCTTCGCCAGCCCGATCCGTGGGAAATTCCGCGGCCGACCGAAAGAGTGGAGGTCAAGCTGAACTGCTCCGTCCAGGTAAGGGGCGGCCGGTTTGAAGTGATCCCTGGGCGGCCATCGAGCCTTTACGGTATTCCGTTCGATCGTCCAGTGGTGGGCTACGGAGGGAAGACGATCAACACTTTGCGTCTGTGGGCCGCGGCTGCCCCCGAGTATTTCCATTTCGAGGAATTCGGGAACGGAGACTTCATCGGAGCCCTGGGAGAGAGCCTGGAGGCGGAATCCCTAACGCGGGTGTTGTACCCGGATGACTCAACCATTGTGGGGCGGCAACTGCGGTTCCTGCAGGAATACTTCCTGGTTGCCTGTTCGCTGGCCGACACCATACGCCGGTTCCGGCGTCTGAACGACGATTGGAACAGGATGCCGGAAAAGGCAGCGATCCAGATGAATGACACACATCCGGCCATGGCGGTCGCTGAACTGATGCGAATTCTGCTGGATGACGCTCACCTGGGATGGGACCAAGCCTGGAGCCTGACCAGGAGGACACTGGCATACACCAATCACACGCTGTTACCGGAAGCGCTGGAGAAGTGGCCGGTAGAAGGGTTTGAAGTCCTGGTGCCGCGCCAACTGGAGATCATCTACGAAATCAACCGGAGGCTCCTGGAAGACGCACGCAAGTGTTTCCCCGGAGACGCGGACCGCGTGCAACGCGTGAGCCTGGTGGAGGAGGGGACGGAGCGCAAGATCCGGATGGCCAACCTGGCCATTGTGGGTTCACACAGCACCAACGGCGTTGCTGCTGTCCACTCGAAGCTGTTAAGGACGTCTACCGTGAAAGATCTGGCGGACATGTTCCCGGAGCGCTTCAACAACAAAACCAATGGAGTGACGCCGCGCCGGTGGTTGCTACAAGCCAATCCGGGGTTGGCAAGCGCCATCACGGAAGCGATCGGCGATGACTGGATTACCGACCTTAGCGAACTTTCGAAGCTGAAGCCGCTCGCCGGCGACCCCGGTTTCCGAGACGCGTTTCTAACGTCAAAAGCACAGGCCAAGGCGCGGTTTGCAAACTGGCTCAAAGCCACATCGGGTCGAATTGTGGACCCACAAACGGTTTTCGACTGCCAGATAAAGCGAATTCACGAATATAAGAGGCAGTTGCTGAACGCATTGCGGATTATTGTCGAGTACAACCGGCTGCGGGCGAACCCGAACCTGGAGGTGATCCCGCGGACATACTTCTTTGCCGGCAAAGCCGCCCCGGCTTACTGGTTGGCGAAACTCATTATCAAGTTCATCAACAATCTGGCGGAGACGATCGATTTCGATCCAGTTACTCGCGGCCGTCTAAAAATCATTTACCTTCCCGAATACAATGTCTCCCTAGCCGAGAAGCTAATTCCCGCGAGTGATGTCTCCAACCAGATCTCCACGGCGGGGTTCGAGGCCAGCGGGACGAGCAATATGAAATTCATGATGAACGGAGCGCTCACGGTGGGGACGCGGGATGGCGCGACGATCGAGATGGCGGAAGAAGCTGGCGAAGAGAACATGTTTCTGTTCGGTCTGTCTGTGGAACAGGTGCAGGCCAGCAGGGACTGGTATAACCCGAATTGGCATTACGAGAATGAGCCGGAAACCAAGGCAGCCCTCGATCTTATCTTTTCCGGCCACTTCAATCGCAGCGAGCCCGGAATCTTCGATCCGTTACGCGACATGCTGCTGAAGCACGGCGACTACTATATGCACCTCGCCGATCTGACTTCTTATTGTCAGGCACAGGAACGGCTGGGTGCACTGTATTCAGATTCGGGGGCATGGGCGCACAAAGCGATCCTGAACGTCGCCAGCAGCGGCAAGTTCTCGAGTGACCGCACCATTGCCGAGTATGCAGCCGAGATTTGGAGGGCGGAGCCTTGTCCCGTCTTGTAGAGCAGCGCAAACGGCGCGTGGAGGCAGCCGCCAACGGCAAACGGCTCGGGCGCAATGGCAATTGGTGGAACGCGGCAGAGGCTTCGGCGTTTGATTTCGTCACATGCCGAGCTGATTGGCACGCGCCGTCGCGAATCGTCGGCAACGAACTGAGCAATAACGCCAATAAATGGAATCTCAGTTGCCCACTCGTGACGATAGACTAGAACCGCCATCTAAGAGGCTCATTGGGAAGATGCGCATGCAAGGTTTTCAGATATTGAGGTTAGCGCCAGATACCGGGCGCGCCAACTCCTCCGCCGGCCGGCACAGCGTCATCCCGGATCTGCGCAGTCTCGGCGTGGCGCTCGCGCCAGAGCAAGGCATCGGACATATAGACGCCGATGACGGAGGGAGCGGAATGATATCGGCGCTGTTTCGAAGATGGAGAAAGATCGCGGTAGTCGAGGGAACCCGGCTTGAATCGGGTGAGATCACAATACACGTTGTGCCTGCGATCGATCCATTAACCGTGACGGTCGTGGGCCGCGTCACGGTGGATTCCTCTCCGCATTTGAGGTCGGCGCTTCTGGATTTACTCCATCGAGCTGCAGCTTCGGTGGTGGTTATCAACCTCTCAGCCGTGTCCTATATGGATATGTCCGGCATCGCAACGCTACTGGAGGCCTTGAAGGCTGCTCATGACCGTTCGGTGACTTTGCGCGTGCTCGGGATATGCGGCCAGGTGGGCACGCTGGCGGAAGTCGCCCAATTGGACGCGATTTTTCGTTCCTTGGGGTCGGAGGTAGAGTTCCGGTGACTTTTCTCGAGAAAGCCGGACAAGCAGCGATCGTTCAGGTGGAGGATGCCGGTGCGCTGACGATGCAGTTCTGGTCAGTGTTTCGGAAGCTCCCTAGAGTCTTCCCTATCGTGGGCGCCAGAAGGCGTTGGCGAGCGGCCGTCCAGCAGATGCTGGATATCGGAGCCAGCGCGCTTCCCATGTCGGGCCTGATGTCGCTGTGCACCGGGTTCATACTGGCTCTGCAGAGCGCCTCCGAATTGCGCAAGTATGGCGCGTTGGAATTTGTTGTGGCGTTGGTCGCGATCGGCTTCACCCGGGAACTGGGGCCGCTGATTACAGCCCTCTCAGTCAGCGGACGCTCCGCGTCGGCCATATCGGCGGAGATCGGCACCATGGTCGTGACGGAAGAGATCGACGCGCTCCGTGTGATGGGCCTCGATCCAGTGGAGTTCACGCTCGCGCCGAAGTATTTGGCGGCGTTGGTCACTATACCGTGCCTCACCATCCTGAGCACTCTGTGTGGGATTTTCGCAGGGTACCTGTTCCTGGCCTTCAGCATGGACATGAGTCTTGGCACGTATTTCCGCGCGGTCGCTGAAGCCATCCTGCTGCGGGACGTCGCTCTCGCGCTCGTCAAAAGCCTGGTGTTCGCCACAATCATCGTCCACGTCGGCTGCCTGGAGGGTCTGCGAGTGCGTGGCGGCCCCGAGGCCGTCGGACATGCCACTACCGCTGCCGTGGTGAAGTCTACCTTCCTCGTTATCCTTGCGGACCTCGGGGCCACGGCGATCTTCTATTTCATGGGATGGAGTGCGACCGCATGACAAATTCCGCTTCAGGAAACGCTGACGACGCCATGATCTCTATTCGAAGCGTGTCCATGTCGTTTGGGGATAGGCGCGTGTTGGACCGAGTGGACCTGGATGTTTACCGGGGGGAGATTCTGGTCCTCCTCGGGGGAAGCGGTTCCGGAAAGACCACCTTGTTGAAGAACGTGCTTGGACTGGCGAAACCTGAAACCGGCAGCATCATGATCCATGGAGTGGACATCACGCGCTGTTCACGGTCAGAACTCGGCGCGGTTCGGCGGCGTATCGGTGTCGCTTTTCAGGCCGCGGCGCTTTTCAATTCCTTGTCCGTGGAGGAGAACGTCGCCCTTCCGCTGCGGGAGCTGACACGGCTCGCGGATTCCACAATTAAACTGATCGTCCGATTGAAACTCCTGGCGGTCGGTCTGTCGGACGCCGGCTCGCTTTATCCTCCTGAGCTGTCCGGCGGAATGAGGAAACGGGCGGCCGTAGCGCGAGCGATGGCGCTCGACCCGGAGATCCTGATCTTCGACGAACCTTCCGCCGGACTCGATCCAATCGTCTCGGCGGAATTGGATGAGCTGATTCTGTTCTTGAAGCGCTCCTTCGGCATTACGATTCTCGTGGTCACACACGAACTGGAAAGCGCCTTCCACATCGCGGACCGCGTGGCCATGCTCTACAGGGGCCGTTTGATCGCGGTGGATAGAAAAGAACAATTCGCCGGAAGCACACATTCGCGGATACGGCAGTTCCTCGACCGCCAGCCTGACGCCAGGCCGCGCGTAGCGGCCGAGGAATTCATATCCGGCTATTTGAAAGGGTCCACTCGATGACTACTGAGACAAAAGTTGGTGCGTTCGTGATCGCCAGTGTGCTGGTCCTCAGCTCGGCGATCTATTTCGTACACATCACGCAAACCGGGCGCGCGCAAGTGCCTTACAAGGCGCACCTGCGTTATGCCGGCGGGCTCACTTCGGGAGCGGCTGTGCTTTTCGGCGGCATAAAGGCGGGCCAGGTGACCGCGGTGGGGCCCTGGTCCGAAGACCCGACTCGAATCGAGATTCTGTTCACGGTGAAATCCGGGACCCCATTGAACCAGAAGTCGACGGCGACGGTGGGAACCGTCACCGTGATGACCGCCCCGGCGCTTATGATCACGACTGGCAGCAATGAAGCCAGCCGTTTAAGTGCCGGTGCCGTGGTCCCTTCCGCTGAGCCCGTCAACCTGGAAGAACTCGAAGCGCGAGTTTCCAATCTTGCGGAGTCGGCAGATGCCCTTCTGGTCGAGGTCGGGAGAGACATTCCAGCGCTGACAGGTGACGCACGGACATTGCTGGGGAATCTGAACCAGATCACCGGTGCGAAGAACCAGAAGAATATTGAGCAAACACTTGCGAATCTCAATACGTTGTTGGAACGGGAGTCGCCCAAGATCGCGCAAATCACGGACCAGATTTCCCAGTTGGCGAAGCACGCGGACTCCGTGGTCGGTTCCGTGGAGCCGGTGATGAGCCACGTCGATCATGCCGTCGTCAGCGTGGATCATACCGTGGATGCAATTCGCGAGCCTCTCACCAAGGACCTCGCCGAATTACAGAGCACCCTGGAGGCGGCTCACGCTGTTCTGGCTGATGTTCACAATGTAGTGGGCTCGAACGAAGACGATATTGGCGAAACCGTCCGGAACCTGCGTTCCGCGTCGGAAAATGTCCGCGTGTTGAGCGACTCACTCAAGCAGCGTCCATGGAGCCTCATTCGAACCAAGCAGCCCGCCGATCGGAGGATTCCGCAATGAAGTACGTAGCAGTCGCATTCATAGGAGCATTCGTGCTCGCCGGTTGTGGGAGCGTCCGTTACCCCACAAACTATGTCCTTAACTTCCCGCCGCCGGTCCCCCATGCGGCGCCGTCCAACGGCGCTCTGGGCGCCGTCACTGTCCGTGAATTCCGATGTCCGGAATATCTTTGCGAAGGCCGCATCGTGTACCGTTCCAGCCCGGAGGAGATCGGGTTCTACGAATATCATCGTTGGGCGGCGGATCCGCGGCGGGCGATCACGCAATATGTGGAGGACGCTCTTCGGGCCCAATCGCTGTTTAAAAGCGTGGCGTCCCAGGAGCGTGGCTCGGAGGCAGCGTATTTGTTGAGCGGCAACATAGAGCGACTGGAGGAAGTGGACGAAGGCCGCGAGGTCCGCGCAGTTTGCACGATCTCGGCGCAACTGCAGGATACTCGAACGAGATCTGTCGTCTGGACTAACACGGCATCGGAAACGGTACGGGTGGAGAAGCGGGACATGCGCGGTATCGTCAGCAGCCTCTCGGCCGCCGCTCACACCGCTGCCGATCGTTTGCTTAAGTCGATGGCGGAGGAACTCCCGGCATCAGTCGCACGGACCTCAACCACCGGCCCAACAGCAATTAACCCGGACTCCAGCCAAGGTGAGACAGTTAGCCGCGGCACCGGCACGCTCGCGTTCGGCGGGACCCGGTGAGAATTGGACTGCCGATGCTGTTGATTTCCCTGTCGAGCGCGCGCGGCAGACAGCGCACTTCACGTCGCTCTGCCGGAATTTCAGCCCTGAAGGATTATTTCTCCAGGAGGTAGAAGTCTATGGCCGTTGATGGACCGGTTATCGTGGCGTTTGCGGCTCTCGGTGGATCCCTCGTTGGCGCTTGCTCGTCGATAGCTGCGACGTTCATGGGACAGCGCTTGCAAGCTCGATGGGCCCGCCTCAGAACTGAATTGGAGGAGCGCGAGAAACTCTACGGCATATTCGTTGAAGAAGCCATACACCTGTTTGCCGACTCTATTCGACAATCGGCAATCGACCCCGGAAAGATCATGCGGCTCTACTCAAAGATAGCCCGCATACGCCTGACATCGAGCGATCGGGTTCTTCATGCCGCGGAGGAAGTTGGAAGGCGGCTACTTGAGGCGTATGAAAAGCCTCCGGAGGATCCCGCCGAAGTTCTTGCGCGATACGCGAAAGGTGAGGAGAACCTGGATCCGCTCCGGGAGTTTACAGAGGCTTGCCGCGAGGAGCAGGCTCAGGCGCTTCAATGAGTATTAAGATGCCGGATACGGAGGGTACGCGACGGCGTCGATGATGTCACCCAGTGGGAGATTTTGGCCGTCACCATGCAGATCTCAGAACTCTGATTGATGCCCGCGCTAGAACTCTTTTCATAAATTGTTTGATAGGCGCTGAGGCCCCGAAGGTCTCTATTCCAAGGTTCTGCCCGTCTGTTCCCGTATACTTGGTCCAGCCGAACTCCGAAGCCTCTTCCACGGAAACGCGCGCTTTCACATGCCAAGGCAACACTGATTCCCTGTAATCGCGATCCTGATCGTCGAAGAGTTCCCATGACGGCATGCTGACCACGCGCGGCGCCGCTGGTATCCTGCTTGTGCGGCGCGCCATAGCCGATGTGGCTGTCGACAATGATCAAAGTAGGCCGGTCATGGGTGTCCACGGCGCGCTTGATGTCCCGATCCAGAAGCTGGTCGCCCGGCGCCACTGCCCGTTAATCGACCCACTGGTATGTCTTGTAAGCGCTGAAAGTTGCCGAACGGTCGTAGTCGAATTGAACATCCTGGGCGAGGGCGCCTAAGCCCACGCACAGAAGTGCTGTAAGATTGACGAGTGTCATTGGTATTCTCCATTGGGCTCATGGCGTCTCTGCGGTTCTCACTGGCCGACTGTCAGGTAGGGAAAGCAGAAGATGGGATAGGGTAAGTCAGCCTGCTCCAGAGTCCGGCAACCAATAATAGTGTCCTATTCATGATGGGATCGAATGCACAGCGATAACCACCTCTCGCCGTCTTATTCAAAGGACTTAATCGCCACCCCGTTGGTCACGGTCGGCTCCTGCTGCATCAGATGCTCGAAAATCAGCGCGCCATCGCCCGCGATTCATCTTCATCAATGCCTGTCTGTTCGATCGGAAACCGACATCGGCGACCGTCTGTCCACTTCCCGTTCGATATAGATGAACTGGCCGATTCGCTCGATCTGCAAAACCACGGGCTTGTCGCCGGCCAATTCATGAAGAGCCCCGCGTAATTCCTGAACGCTCCGGAGCGGCGTACCGTTCAATGAAGCGATCACATCGCCGGGCGCAAGCGCACTGGCGGGGTCATCATTCCCGGAGGTTGTCGCGACGACGTAGATACCCGTGTCGGACCGCACGCCGTTCCGGAGGATCAGCGTAGAGCTTACGCTTTTTCCGAAGACGCCGAGTTCGGGAATGAAGCTCTCGAGCGGGTCGATAGAAATATCTTTAAAGTACTGATCGTCTGCGGTAACGGCCGGGACCTGGAATTGGAGCGGCTGGCCGCCGCGCAAAACCGTTACCGCAACGGGAACGGCGGGATCGTGCAGATACATCATCGCGGCATAGTAGGGTAACGCCGAAATCGAAGCGCCGTCGACCGCGGTAATAATGTCCCGCGGCCGAAGTCCGGCAGCCTCGGCCGGACTGTCCGGCAGAACATCGGAGATCATGACTCCGTATCCTCGGCTCAGGCCGAGACCCCGCGCGAGCCCGGGCGTAACAGTCTGCACACGGACGCCAACCAGGCTTTGCCGTACGGAACCATGAGCTCGCAATTGTTCGTAGACATAGCGCACCACTCCGGCGGGCACCGCGAACCCGAGACCTTGATTGCGGCCGCTCTCGCTGAGCATGAACGTATTGATTCCGATCAGTCCGCCTTCCACGTCCAGCAATGGACCGCCACTGTTTCCAGGATTGATTGCGGCGTCGGTCTGGATATACAGCATTGGATAATCCGGGTGGGGTTGACGACCGACCGCGCTGACAATTCCGATTGTCATGGTATTGTCCAGTGCTTCAGGGCTGCCGACGGCCAGGACGACCTGTCCCTGTCGGGGACCCCTCCCTGTCCGGTCGAGTGGGATCGCCGGCAACCCGGAGGCCTCAATTTTCAAAAGGGCAATGTCTGTTTCGCGACTCGCGCCAACAATCGCCGCGTCCAGCACTTCCCGTTTTCCTACAGGATCGCGATTTGCTCCCGCCACCACGGAATCCAGCACTTGCGGTTTTCCCGCCGGCGCCGGTCGATCGCCTGACTGGTCCGCATTCGGCGTCAGCATCACGCGGATCTGACGCGCGTTCCGCACCACGTGCTCATTGGTAATGATGTATCCCGAAGGATCGACGATGGCGCCCGAGCCGACTACCCGGCACGAGCTTAAGATCGCACTGCCTGAATCTGAGGCGCACCATGTCGAGACCTGCACCTGAACGACAGCCGGCGCTACCGTAGCGGCCAATCGTTCGAGTGCGTCACTGAAATCGGCCAGGGCCTTCGTCTTCTCGTCTGCCGCTGGCGCACAGGCCGCCAGACACAGAACGATTAGTAATCGTTGCATGTTCGCACCTCAAGTCGCGTCATTTCGTTCCGGTGAGCCGCGCCAGGTCCGCCGCCGCCACGCTGCGGTCGTATTCCGCCCGCAACAGATCGGCCTCGGCGCTCAACATCGAGGCTTCCGATTCCAGAAACACGGAGCGATTCGCCGTCCCGGCCTCCGCCTCATCGCTCGATACACGGCGCGCCTCGGTTGTGGCCGCGACCAATTCTTTTGCCGAATCGACGCCGGTTTGAGCCCGATTCAGTTTCCGAACCGCCTTCTCCACGTCGATCCGTACCTGATTCTGGAGATGAGCAAGATTCTCCTCGGCTTGGGCCAGCTCCGCCGACCTTTCCGACACCTGACCACGGCGCTTGCCGAACTCGAAGATGGTCCACGTCATGTGGAATCCGAACACGCCGTTATTGCTGGTGAGAAAAGGCGCGCCGTCCTGATATTCGTGCTGCGCAAACGCGCTGACCTCGGGTATGTACTCGGCGCGGGCGGCCCGCAGCGCGGCGCGCGCCTTGTCGACTTGATGAGCTGCGGATTCAATTTCGGGATTGCGCGCGAGGGCCTCTTTCACGGCGGCTTCCGCTTCCGGCGAGGGGGCTGAAGCGGCTTCGGGCTGCGACAGTTGCAGCTCGGTATCGACTGCCAGCCCGCAGAGATCGGCTAGCTCCTGGCTCATATCGTCCACCGCGTCCTGCAACTGGCCGTGCACGTATGTCTCCTGTGCGATCTGGGCGCGCACTTCGGTCGCCTTCACCTGCAGCGCCACACCCGTCTCAACGGCGTTCCGGGTTTCGGCGATTCGCAGTTCGGCGGCGCGGATCTGGGCACCCACCGCGTCCCGGCGGCGCTCGGTAGCGAGAATCGCGTAGTACACCTCCTTCACCTTGTACGCCACCTCATTTTCCGAGCGCCGCACATCCGCGCGCGCCCCGGCCGCATCCGCGCGCGCCACATCCACCCCGGCACGGACCTTGAAGTATTGCGTAATCGGCAGCGAGAGCGTGGTCGTGCTTAGGCCGAAATTGGGCCTGCCTTGGGCCAGCGATATCCCCGTACCCGGTATCGGTCCCACTTGGGGGTACGAACCGAGAGAGCCTTCCGGGATTTCGATGTGCTGCTTCTCGGCAATATGCACGGCGGTTGAATCGTTCGCCAGTGACGGGAAGTAGCTCGCCCGTGCCTCCTTGACACGCGCGTCTGTAGCCTTAACTTTATCGCCAGCGATCTTGACCGTCGAGTTGTGTTGCGTCGCCAGCGATACGGCTTCATCGAGGGCCAGTTTGCGCGGTTGCGCGTGTGTGACCGTTCCGAAAGCCACCACCAGTAGCGCTACCGCCGCAATCGGCCCCGGCCGGGAACCGCGCTGGTGAACCAGAACGTACAAGATAGGAATTACGATAAGCGTGAAAAACATAGAACCAACCAATCCGAACGCGATCCCACTCGCCAGGGGAGACCACATAGTAGAACCGGAGAGGATCATGGGCGTAACACCGACGGCCGCCGCCATGGTAGTCAGGAAGATGGGGCGCAGCCTGCGTTCGCCGGCTTCGATGGCAGCTTCTTCGATCGCCACGCCTTCGGCCATGCGCTCCCGAATGTAATCCACCAGAATGATCGAGTTCCGCACGACGATGCCGCCCAAACTGACGATGCCCAAGAAAGCCGTGAAGCCGAAGGGATTGTGGGTCAGGAGCAATCCGAGCGAGGCGCCCAGCAACCCCAGGGGAATTGCCGCCATGACGACCAGCGGATCCACGACCGAACGGAACTGGAACATCAGGATGAGATAAATCGCGACCAGACTAATCATGAGCGCATTGACCATTTTCGGAAAATCTTCGTTCTGGTTTTCGTATTCGCCGCCGTACCACACGCGATAGCCGGGCGGTAGCGGGAGTTTATCGGTTACGGACCGAATCTGCTGCAATACCTGGCTTGGAAATATGCCTCCCTGGGCCGAGGAGCGGATGGTGAGCGTGCGGACGCCGTTACGGCGGACAATTCGGCCGGGGTCCCACACCGGCGAAACCGTCGCGATGCTGTCCAATGGCACGTGCGCGCCGGTTACGGGCGACATAACGTAGGTATTCACCACATCGTGGAAGCTTTGGCGAGCCGCCGGTGTCAACCGCAGCGTGACCGCGATATCCCGCTCGCCTTCCCAATAGGTCGTGACCGGCCCGCCCTCGAAGCCGCCCGCAAGCACCCGCCCGATAGTGGCATTGGTGAATCCCAGACGGTTGGCCACCTCCTCGTTCAGATTCACTTTCATCCGGTATGCATCCTCGCGCCAGTCACTGTACACGTCGAGTGAACCCGGCGTGCGCTGCACCTTTTGGAGTACGCGATCGCCCCAATAGCGCAGCACGTGCTCGTCTTCTCCCGAAAGCCGGATTTCTACCGGCGCCAACTGGACCGGACCCTGTTGCAACTCGCTCAGGAAGACGCGGGCTTCCGGCACCACCTCCGCCAGGCGCGAGCGCAGCTCCCGGACCAGCTTGGGCGTCACTTCCGCCGATTCGGTCGAGACCAGCAACTGCGCGTAGTTCTTGTCCGGCAACTGCGGATTGACGTTGTAGTAGAACCGCGGAAAGCTCGAACCGATGAACGATGTGAAGTTTGCTACTTCCTTCTCATGACGCAGCACCTCTTCGATGCGCGCTACCGCCGCCTGGGTCGCTTCCACCTTCCAGCCTTCCGGGAGCCACACGTCAACCACGAACTGGTCGCGTTCGGCGAACGGGAAGAACCGCTCCGGAATCCGATGAAGCACGAATGCACCCGCCGCCACGGCCAGGACGCCGCAGGCGACCGCGACCGGCTTCGCTTTCATGGCCGCGACAATGACGCGGTTGTAGATCGACTGCATAATTTCGAGCGGCGACCGGCGCTTGTGGCTGGCAGCCGCTTCGGGGCCGTGCAGTCCTTTGTGGATGAACAACTGGCAAAGCAAGGGCGTGAGCAACATGGCGACGATAAACGAGGTCGAAAGAGCAATCGCGACGGTTAGAGGCAGGGCGGCAATGAATTCGCCCACGGCTCCGGTTAGTATCAGAAATGGCAAGAAAGAAGAGATGATGGTGAGGGTCGCCGTAAGCACCGGAATGGCCAGTTCGCTCGCGCTGCGCCATGCCGCTTCCGGCCGCGGTACGCCTTCATCGAGCAGCTCGATATAGTTGTCCGCGATTACAATGGCGTCATCCACCACCATCCCCAGCACCACAATCAATGCGGCGATCGACACCTGGTGAAGTTCGATGCCGAAAGCGTTCAGCATCCCGAAGGTGGCCGCAATGGTCACCGGAATCGCAACAGCGGAAACCAACGCTACGCGGAACGGCAGTAGCAGCACCGTGACGAGGATCACCGAGGCAATGGCTATGCCGAACTCGCGGATAAAGCCGCGCACTCGTTCGAAAACAACTTTGGGCTGGTCTGCAACGAAATCGATCTTCAGATCGGGCGGAAGCAGCGGACGCAGCTGGTCGAGGGAAGCGTGAAGCTCGTTGCCGAAGTCCACGATGTTGTTGCCTTCCTGCATCTCGACGGAGAGCAGAATCGCGCGCTCGCCCCGGGACCGCACGTACTGCGTGGGGTCCTTGTAGACGCGCTCGACAGTCGCCAGATCGCCGATGTAAACCGGCTGTCCCGTGCGCGTGACGTCGACCATCACATGCCGGATCTGACCTTCGGCCTCAAATGCGCCGGTCGCCTGGATGGGAGGTTTCCCGCGATCCGTTGGCACTGCGCCGGCGTAATGCACCATGTTCCGGCCTTCCAGCGCCTTCATCACCTGTTCCGGGGTTACGGCGTATTGCGCTACCCTGTCGAGGGTACTCGAAACGTCGATCTCCTCCTTCTGCTCGCCGATACGCTTGACCTTGGAGACAGACCGAATGCGGCGGATGACCGACTCCATCCGCTCGGCATAGTCTTTCAGTTCGCGATAGCCGTAGTGGTCGCCATGAATCGCCAGCAGCACCGCTACCGTGTCGCCGAAATCGTAGTCGACGACTGGGCCTTCCACACCGTCCGGAAGGTCCGTCTTCTTCAACTCCGCCATATCGAGACGCAGCTTGGACCAGAACTTCTCCGTGTCCTTGACGTTGTCTTCCAGGTTGAGATTGATGAACATCGTTCCGTTCATGCTGGTCGAGTAGGTCTTTTCCCGCCGCACGCCCTCAATTTTGAAGATGCGCTGCTCGACTTTCTGCGTGACCTGCTCCTCCACCTCCGCGGCGGAGGCGCCGGGATAAAAGGCAGCCACAATTCCTTCGCGCACGTGGATCTTCGGGTCCTCCCGCCGAGGCATCCGCATCAGGGCGAATACCCCAGAGGCGACCAACATGACCGTGAGAGCAATCGTGACTTGTGGATAGCGCAGCGAGGCGCGGACCGGATTCATTAGACGCCTCCCGTAATTTCCACGATGCTGCCCTCCCGGACCTTCTGCTGCCCGGCGACGACGATCTGCTCGTCGCCGCGCAGGCCGGAGAGGATCTCGACCTCTTTACCGACCGGCTGGCCGACCTCGACCCTGCGGGCGTAAACACG
>Ga0181538_10002582_pt1 | contig 18576 bp, 21 predicted proteins | sample PEATcosm2014_Bin_40_FD_119773 | JGI IMG/M metagenome (GOLD analysis project Ga0181538, IMG submission 119773) | Peatland microbial communities from MTU Mesocosm Facility, Houghton, MI, USA - PEATcosm2014_Bin23_30_metaG | ecosystem: Environmental > Terrestrial > Soil > Wetlands > Peat | place...
ATCCAGTTCCAGATAGTACCAAATACTAAAATTCAGCGTGAAATCGTCGACAAATTTGGGTTATCGAGATACCTACCAGTTTACACTACATTGCCAAAGTGAGTTCAGAAACATAGGTTACAGCAGCCAATTTATTTCTTCTTTTTTCATTTATTTTAAAAAACAAAATTTTAGGATTGCTTTATAAACCTTTATTTCAATCATCTATTGGTGGTATTAATGTCGCGACTCAAACCTATTAGCAATCCTCTATTTGGGCATTTCATTGCCGTTAACGGCGCAACAACAGCAGATGAGGTTAAGAGTGTAATCTCCGAGTTCGGTTTGCGGCTTGCTATTGGTACCCACAGTCCTGTGCTAGGATTCCTTGTATCATTCAGCACATTAAACGGCGTCAGCAGATTCAAGGATTCCAGATACCCAAAATTTAAAGATCTTCCAATCTTGCTGGAGGCTGCCAATGGCAAGGCATGCACTGTAATAAGCTATGAAACTGATTTTTCCAAATTTCATGAAGACATTAAGAGTATATTTACCCATCAGGAAATCTATGAAAATGGGTTATGCAGGGCAATGAAATTAAATATAACATGGCCATTACCGGAAGAGCTCAGGAAAATAAAAGAAGAGTTCGGGGAGCTTAAAATAATGGTAAAGACATCAATGGAAATGCGAGGCAGGCAATTGGATGTAAAAGAGGCAATCGGGCGTACACTTGAATATGAAAAATCTGCCGACTATATAATCATAGACAGGCCAGTTTCACATAACAATGCGGTGGACCATTCCCTGGAGCTATATGCTGAGCTAAGGAGGCAGGGATGCTTCTCTCCTGTTGGATTCAGTGGTGAGATAGACTCCAGGAGCGCTGCAGACCTGATGAAGAATCTGAGGAATGGTTCCGAACGTAACATAAGCATAACTGCTCAGGACAGGGTGAGAGATAATACAACCGGTTACCTCTCAGAATCAACGCTGAATTTGGAAAAGGTGGGGTGTTTTATAGAATCAACATCCAAGGCTTTTTCCCAAAAAGAGCCTTAATTTTCCTATGAAAGCCCCTTTTGGCTGCTCTTCCTGGTAGCATGGACGAAAATCCCATCTGTTCCTTGGGTATATAGGGCTTCCCGCAAGCTTTAAATATGCTAATATTTCTAATTATTATCGGTTATTTTTTCTTTTTGATATTTCTATTTGTTCTATTTAGAACGCATAATGTTTAATGTGAAAATTCCTGTTTGGAATTGGATGTAGTCTTGAGGAGTGTATAGAGAAAATCGCAACACAATTGCAAAAGCTTCAGCAATACTCCATCGATTCCAGTCGATGCTGCTGGAGGACACTGCTATCAGATTTCGACAGCCATGCAAGTCTGCTCAACGGCTTCGTTGGGCGGCGTACGGCTCAGTAACACGTGGTCAATCTACCGTAAAGAGGCGAATATCGTTGGGAAACTGACGTCAACTCGCCATACGCTAGGACATCTGGAAGGAGTTCTAGTTCAAAGGGTTGCAAATTGCAGCATTACCGCTTTACGATGAGACTGCGGCGGATCAGGCTGTTGGCGGGGTAACGGCCCACCAAACCAATAACCTGTAGGGGATGTGAGAGCATGAGCCCCGAGAAGGGCACTGAGACAAGGGCCCTAGCGCTACGGCGTGCAGCAGGCGCGCAAACTCCACAATGCGCGAAAGCGTGATGGGGGGAATCTGAGCGATCCACTTCGGTGGATCTTTTGCCAAGTTTAGTAAGCTTGGCGAATAAGTGCTGGGCAAGACCGGTGGCAGCCGCCACGGTAATACCGGCAGCACAAGTGGTGTCCACGATTATTGGGCTTAAAGCGCTCGTAGCTGGCTGATACCGTCTCGTGTGAAATATTGGTGCTCAACATCAATGCGTGCACGAGATACCTATCAGCTAGGGAGCGGGTGAGGTCAGGAGTACTTATGGGGGAGGGGTAAAATCCTATAATCCTATAAGGACTAACGGATATCTCGCGGCCGGGAGTGCGGTAAGATTTAAAAGGTCAGAATACAAAATATACACATGAATGATGCTGAAATAGCTAGACTCATTGGTCACGCATTTGGCGATGGTTCAATCCATCAGAAGCATTACTTTATTTACACAAATACTTGTGATGCCTTACACCAATACGTGAAGCAGATAGTAATCAAAAATTTTGGCAATGTCAAATTCAATGTCAATACTGCTATATCTGGAACACCACGATATCAGTATTCGAATATTGTCGGAAATTTATTGGTGAAACGTGGTGCCCCAGTGGGATCGAAAACTATGCAGCGGACACCAGTTCCTGATTGGATATACAACGGGAACAGGGAAGTAATGTCATCGTACTTATCAGCTCTGTTTGATGATGAAGGTGCTTTTAGAAATGAGAAGAATACTAACCAAATAGTATTCAAGGCGGCAAAAATGCTGCATTTAAAATCTGATTTAGAAGCATACATGTCACAACTTATCGACATGTTTAAAATTTTAGGAATTAAAGCGTCATCTATAAAGAGCGACCAAATAAAATTTAGACAGGATGGTGAAAAAGTAGTTTCTTTGAGATTCTGGATAACGAGCAAAAATAATTTTGAAGCCTTTAAAAAAATTATTTTGCTTGTGCATCCTGATAAAAGAATGAAATTATCTGACATGATAAATTCTTATCGTCCCGAGCTACAGATAGTTAAATGGCGAAGGCGCCTGACTAGAACGCATCCGACAGTGAGGGGCGAAGGCTAGGAGAACGAATCGGATTAGATACCCGAGTAGCCCTAGCAGTAAATTATGCAGACTCTGATGTTGCAGATATCTTGGATATCTGCAGTACCGTAGCGCAAGTGTTAAGTCTGCCGCCTGGGGAGTACGGCCGCAATCATCTGAAGGCTTTAGCCGTCTTATGACGGTAAAGGTTGAATCAGCATAGATCTTTGATTTGTGCTACAACAAACTTAAAGCAATTGGCGGGGGAGCACCACAAGGGGTGGATGCTGCGGTTTAATTGAATACAACGTCGGAAATATTACCAGAAGCGACGGCAGGATGAAGGTCAGACTAAAGATCTTACTTGACGAGCCGAGAGGTAGTGCATGGCGATCGTCAGCTCGTGGTGTGAACTGTCCGGTTAAGTCCGGTAACGAGCGAGACCTTCGCTAACAGTTGCTACCGGTTTAGAGATAAATCGAGCACTCTGTTAGGACCGCCTCTGTTTAAAGAGGAGGAAGGAGAGGGCAACGGTACACAGCTGAAAAGCTAGCACGGCTATCTGGTCAGTAACTTTAATAAATGCTTGGTCAGTAAATACTATACATGCCTAAAACGTTAATAACACGTAATACACTGGAAAGATTATTTGAGGAAACCTATAATGCCACAGATGGCTTTAAGTACATTGATCCTAATATTTTGATCGATAATCCAAAAAGGCTTCTGATTTTCAGGCTTGCCTTGCAAATGTCACAGAACACTTTCGAAAAATTTTTAGGGAGTGTTTCTAAAAACAGCAGCAAATACGAGCTTGGTAAAATTAGAAGAATGCAATATGCAACAGCAGAGAACATAGTAAATAAATTAAAGCCTATGTTTAAACCTGTAAAATTGCATGAGATTATTGATCAATTTGAAAGATCAAAAGCCGAGTCTAATGGCTGGTTTAGTGCAAATAAGGGAAGTAATGCTGCACTCATCGCAAACAGGAAAGGTGCAGCAGCAAGTCTTAAAATAAGACGTACTCTGCAGGAAAAGGCACTTGAGTTATTTTTTTCGGAGAATGGCTTTAACTTCAATATGAACTATCCTTTGCGCGATAACATAATCGTTGACGTGTTTTTCCCAAAGAGCAGGTTGGTAATAGAGTGTAAGGACATTTCTTCCGGTTTACGAAGGGAAATAAAGGAACAGGTAAAAAATCTTGCCTTTCAAGGTTTCAAGATTAAATTTAACGTTAAAGGCGTCAAACTATGGGGTTTGATAGAAACACGACAGGGACTTAGCAAAAGAGACATGGAAGAGCTACAGGCATTTGATGAAGTTTTCTACGATACTGATAGCCTATTTAAAGCGGCTTTTCAATTGGCCGAAGTCAGTATGCTCTGAATCTTCTGGGCAACACGCGGCATACAAAGGTTGGCACAATGAGACGCAACACCGAGAGGTGAAGCAAATCCCCTAAAACCAACCCGAGTTCGGATTGAGGATTGAAACTCATCCTCATGAAGCTGGAATCCCTAGTAATCGCTTGTCACTATCGAGCGGTGAATATGTCCCAGCTCCTTGCACACACCGCCTGCCAAGTCACCCAAGTGGGGTCCTAGTGAGGCAGTGCCATTCGGCATTTTCGAGTTAGGGTTCTGTGAGGAGGGCTAAGGCATAACAAGGTATCCGTAGGGGAACCTGCGGATAGATCACCTCGAATATAATTAGTGTGCATACAGGTTGCGCTTTTCTTGCATAGACCTCAAGACTACAAATTTTAACCTCCAGCGTGAGCCATATCCTTTTAGGCAAATTCGGACCATATATCTTAATATCTTAATTTTAAAGTGTATTTGTTTTGCGTGATTGAAAATGACAAGAAAATTAGGAATAAGCCCGGATGTAAGCTACATGCTGGGGATATACAACTGCAACAGCAGTAGAAGCTCATCCATATGCGTAGCGACAGCAAGCAATGACATGATAGAAAGATTTGTGCGCATTGCAGCAATGCTTGGCACAAGGCCAAGCGCGATAACGATAACAAAGGAAGGTTATGTTACAGTCGCGTCTGTCAACAATTCAAAGCTCAAGAAGCTGTTCGACAATGCGTTGGAGAAGAGGGAGAAAATATTCAAGTACAAGAATGAGTATTCTGCAAGCTATTTTGCGGCGATGTTTGACTGCAACGGCGCAGCAGACAGCAAGGGCATATTCATAAATGGCATGAAGCCTTACGACTCGATTTTACTCGAGAGGATTGGTTTCCACACCAAAACCAGCCGCGGCAAATGCTACATAAGGAATGCATTGGACTTTATAATGTTTATATCGCCTTTATCGATAAAGGCAAGGACCATTCATTGGCCCGGAAACGAGCGAGACCTTCGCTAACAGTTGCTACCGGTTTATAAAACACATAAATAATTTTGCTGTTGATTGATCTGCCAAAGGAAGATGCGCTAATTCAAAAGCCCGAAAAGCAGCTCCCTGTTGTCATTTTCCGCGGCATGCACCCTTTTCCTCATGCCGCATTTCTCACACCTGTAAAAAATGATGAATCCCTTACGGTTGTGCTCTGTTTTTATCGGGCGCATCATCCCTTTGCAGACGGATGACCTGTCGCCCGGATTATTATCGACATGCCTGCTCCATAGGCAGTTGTGGCAGTGGTCGGTGAAGCCTGTGCCATTAACCCTCGTCTTGCACATAAGGCAGGTGAAATCCTCTACCTTTCTATAGAAGCCCTTTCTTTTTGGTTGCTCCATGCAATCATACAAATGATAGAAGATGAAAACAGGTTACCTCTGCCTCGATATGAACATCTCCAATTTCCTGTATCTCCTTAAAGACCTTCTTACATCCTCATTTATCTCCTTAAGGTCTACATTCACTCTTGCAAGCCCCTGTTTCGAGATCGCCTTTACAACCTCAGAAGCAACATTTGCTGCAAGTCTGCTCGCGATTTTATCATCGGTTATGTCTGGCATTATGTGTTCATTTGAAAGGCTGCTGCCAACAGACTTTGCAATTGCCTTAGCCGCAGCCATCAGCACATAATTGTCAATTCCTTTTGCCCTTGCCTCAAGCACGCCCTTCAGTATCCCCGGAAATGCTGAAAGGTTGTTTATCTGGTTGGGCGTATCGCTCCTTCCGGTGGCAACTATCGCTGCTCCAGCGGCAAGTGCATCATTGTAGTCTATTTCGGGCTCGGGGTTGGCCAATGCAAATACAATCGGCCTTTCAGCCATGCTCTTTACCATATCCTTAGTGAAGGCGCCCTTTGAGGATGCACCTATAAGAATATCCGCACCCTTTACTGCAGATTCAAGAGTCCCTTTCAGCAGCTCCCTGTTGGTCGAATTGGCTATTATCTCCTTGATGTAGTTCATGTTTTCGGTTCTTCCCCTATAAATCAGGCCTTTCCTATCTACGAGATAAACCCTTTTTGCACCCGCATAAACAAGCACCTCTGCAATTCCTACCCCCGCTGCCCCTGCCCCGTTTATCACTATCTTCACATCCTTAAGCTGTTTCCCAACGAGCTTCAATGAATTGTAAACTCCGGCAAGGGTTACTGCAGCAACCCCGTTTCTGTCATCATGGAAAACCGGTATCTCAAGCTCGTTTTTGAGCCTGTCGAATATGGCAAAGCACTTTGGCGTTTCTATGTCCTCTATATTTATTGCGCCAAAGGATGGCGCAAGCGCCTTTATTATCTCAACTATCTTTTCCTCATCAGTGGTCCCGAGGCATATCGGAACAGCGTCAAATCCTCCATATTTCTTCATCAGCAGCGCCTTGCCTTCCATAACCGGCATCCCTGCCTCCGGGCCTATATTTCCAAGGCCGAGTATCCTTGTGCCATCAGTGACAATCGCAATTGTTCTCCCCTTCATCGTGTAATCATAAACAGAATCCCTGTTCTCCTTTATCGCAAGGCAGGCATAGGCCACTCCTGGCGTATAATAGGTTGAAAGGTCCTCTTTGGTCTTCAGCTGAACTCTTCCGACAATCTCTATCTTTCCCCTATTTTTCCTGTGTGCCTCAAGCACCGATTCCCTGTTTACCATAATAACCACTCATACACTTATTATTTCAAATTACCAGCATTTATTACTTTTGATTCTTTATTTCGCAATTGAGCGATATTAATATAATTCCCAAATTACAACCTTTAAACAAAAATAATGGTTTTTGATTCTATGGAAGAAACACTTACAATAATAGACAGCACCAAGAAAGCAAAAATGGCAAAAATCGACCCAAGCGGAATAAGCTACAACGAATCCCTCTCAGAGCTGCTCAAGAAAAGCAGGGAAATCTACTGCACATCAAACCAGGGCAATTTCGACGGCATGGGAACACCCGCACTGCTGATCAGAAATTATGGAATTAACCCGGATAATGCATTCTTTATACTTCCAAAGGGCTTCAAGTCCTTTCTTGAGCACATCAAAAAATTAAAACCTTCGAATTCGACGATCATAATTGCAGACCTGGCCCTGAACAAGGACCAGATCCCCTACGTGAAGGAGGCATTCTCGTTGCTTGAGGCGTCGAACAACAGTATAATATGGCTTGATCACCACCCTTGGGATGCGGAATCATTAAATGCGGTAAAAGGCATAAGGTTCGGCGTATTCGGCGAATGCAAAAGATACTGCGCCACTGAATTGGCCTACCTGCTGCTGTGCAAGAGGGAAAAAGGCAACCAGTTGCTTGCCGATATGGTCCATGTGGCGGATTTTGCCCTGAAATCAAAGAGGTTTGGAAGGCCGAATGAAAAGATATCAAGGACAATAATATACTACCTATTGGGCAGGCCAAATCCAAACAGGAATCTCCAAAAGCTGTGCGGCATACTGGCAGGGCTTGATTTCAACAATAAATTCATATCGAATGCCTACAAGGCATATCTGAAGAATTCAATGAAATCAATCAAGGTATTAAAGGAAAACATAAGGGTCGTGGCAACATCCCCCTATAGAATTGCCGTTGGGTTCAGCAAAAGGCTTCAGATAAACCAGGCATGTGAGATAATAATGCAGAAGACCAAAAGCGACATTGATGTTTACGTTGATATCGAGACGGGGAAGAGCGGGATGAGGAGCAGGAAGGGTGTTGATTGCTCCGTTCTCGCACGCGCACTGAATGGCGGCGGCCATCCACAGGCGTCAGGTTTTGATGCAGACCCCAAAAAACTCAGCAAAAATGGCAAGGAAAAATTCCTGGCAAATCTCCAAAGCCTGCTGCGCACGAAAAGGATTTACACATGAATTGCATTAAGAATAAGAAGGCCTGCCAAATAAATACATAAATCTTTATGTTTCAAAGAGGCTTAAATTTTTTATATAATTGCAATGATTAGACTCTTCTTCCCCTTCTGCCGCCTGGCCTTCTTGTGGTGTCTGTTGGTATTGGCGTAACATCACCTATCTTGTTTACCCTTAGGCCGGATCTTGCCAATACCCTTACAACCGCCTGCGCGCCAGCTCCAGGTGTCTTTGCGTTGTGCCCCCCCGGCGCCCTTATCTCTATGTTAACATTTGTAATTCCCTTCTCCTTTGCAGCTGCAGCGACCTTGTATGCGGCCTGCATTGCGGCATAGGGCGAGCCTTCCTGAGAATCCGCATTCACCATCATCCCGCCGCTGCCAACTGCTATCGTCTCGGCGCCGCTGAGGTCTGTAAGTGTTATTATCGTGTCGTTCTTTGAGGAGTATACATGTGCAACAGCCCACCTCTCCGCCTTGGGCCTCACTATCTGCTGCTCCATTGCCTTTGCCTCATAGGAGACAGCCTCCTTCTCCTTTGCCTTCTCCTGCTTTGTTGTCTCGGCAGGCTTTGCTGTTTCCTTTTTGGCTGGTTTTTTCGGCATCTCAATTCACTTTAAGCGTTATTCTCATTTTCTGGTTCCGGTCCTTTCTCGCTCTCGCTCGGAACTGCAGAGCTTTCCTTTACTACCGGTTTTGGATTTACATCTATCGGCTTGTAATAGCCTATCTGCTTTTCAGAGAGCACATCTACCATGTATCCTGGCCTGTTGACCTTCCTGCCGTTTACTGAGATAAATCCGTGCACTGTTATCTGCCTTGCCTGCTTTGCGCTTCTTGCCATTCCCCGCCTGAAAACTATTGTCTGGAGCCTCCTGTCAAGCATATTCTTCTCCCTAAGGTCTAGAAGGTTGTCAAGCGTTGTTGTCTCGTTTGCAATTCCCATCTTTGTAAGCCTGCTTATTATCCTCTGCTTGACATTCTCAGATTCGGAGCCGGATGCGCTGAGCAGCTCCCTTACATTTCTCCTTATCCTGCTTACCTCTGTCTGTACCTTCCATAGCTCCTTCATGTTCTTAAGGCCGTACTCATTGATCAGGGACCTGTCAGATTTTATCCTTTCAAGGTTCCATCTCTCCTTTGGCTTGTCAAAGTGCTTTCTGTTTCTTTTCGGCGCTCCCAATTAATCACTTTTTACCCTTTTCTCCCCCTTTTACTGGTGCTCCTCCTTTTGCTGCCGTCTTCTGCGCTGCCTGCACTGACTTCTTTGTAACTCCCACAGTGACTCCGGTTCTACCGGTTGATCTTGTTGCCTGCCCGCGCACCTTCTGTCCGTACTGGTGCCTGTAGCCCCTCCAGGTCTTGTTTGCTATGTCTCGGCTTATGTCCTGCCTTGTATTGAATATAAGGTCGTTGCTCACCATATGCAGATTCCTTCCTGTTTCTGCATCCTTGTTCCTGTTTATCAGGTAGGTTGGAACGCCAGCAGAAACAGGGTCTTTTATCAATTCCTCTATCTGCGCAATCTGCGATTCGTTTAGGGATCCGACACTGGTTGCTTTTGGAATCCCAAGTTTTGATTCTATTACAAGCGCAAGCGTATGGGACAGATTCATGCCCAAACCCTTTACCTTTGAGAGCGCCCTTTCCATATTCAGGGATCCGTCCACGTCCCTTCCCGCAACCCTGACTATCGAGGAAGCTCCGCTCGCTTGAGCCTTTCCTCTATGTTCTTGTGTTTTCTGTTCTGCCATAAGAGTACACTTATAATACTCTGAGAATTTAGAATAAATTACTCAAGAGGATAGATAGCTAAAGATATCTACTAGATATTATATCAGATATCTATTTAAACCTAACATCTATTAATAATATCAGGGGTTATATGGGGGCAGAACCCCTTAATGGGAGCTGGTGGGGCAATGGTCGCAGATAGGATAAGCATAGAAAGCGCCAAAAAGGAAAAGCTATTCTATTTTGTGGCAAATGTTGTGGTTTACAGGGAGAGCGACGGAAGGTGCCTGATACTCAAGAGGGACAAGAGGGAAAAGGTGCATCCGGAAAGGTATGCCGTTCCAGGAGGCAAGCTCGAATGGAAAAACCTTGACATAAACAACCCTACAAGGATAAACGGGGATGTGCTTGACTATGAGAATGCAATAGAGAACCTATTGCGCAGGGAGGTAAAGGAGGAGGCAGGAATAGAGATAAAGCCAGGCCTTGCCTACATAAACAGCATAGTTTTCATAAGGCCGGATAACATACCTGTAGTATTGGTGAAATTTGCGGCAAGGTACAAATCAGGGGATGTTGTGCTGGAGAAGGGCGGCTTTACGGACCATGCCTGGGTAAATGCCGAGGAGGTAAGGAATTACAGCTGCATTGATGGCATACCAGACGAGGTGGCGCAGGCCATCAGCGCTTTCAGCAACTCCAGATAACCCTGTCAAGGGATCCTATTTTAGAAAGTTGATTGTGTATTTGTATATCTTTGTAGATTCATCAAAATAAAACTCACTATCAAATCTTCTACCTTTAAGCACCAGACCCATCCATAGGGAATCATCCTCCCACATCTCATCAAAAGGAATTTTTTCAATATCAAACCACTTCACCTCCTCAGCTGGCCATTTCACCCCATCAGCGTCCGTCTCCTCCTTAACCCCTATCTCCCCTTCAAAATCCTTTGTTGAGAACAGGTGCACTATGACGTCAAACCTCTTCTTGCCCTCAAAATGGAAATTTATCACGCCATGCTTAAATAGGTTTTTTACCCTCAATCCGGTTTCCTCAAACACCTCCCTTTCCGTGCACTCCTCTGGCGGTTCCCCGATATGTTCGAGCTTGCCGCCAAGGCCGTTCCATTTTCCTTTGCTGATGCCCCTGCTTGCCTTTTTAAGCAGTATCCTTCCATCTTTAATGATCTCGCATAGCGTCTGCTCGTTTTCTACCACCATACCCCCACCGATTATTAAATACAAAGTTAAGGCTATAAATGTTTACGTAAGATACTACTTGTGCTAAAATGTCAACAGAGAAGCTTAAAGGCATTGAAATACCATCATTCTCCTTTATAGGCAAGCTGGCAAGCGGAAAGACCACCTATGCAGACAACCTTAAGGAGGCATTGGAAAAGGAATTCCAAATTCCTGTTTATAAAGTGTCTACATCTGCAATAGTGGCGGAAGTAGCCTTGAGGTATTATGGCGAGCCAAACAAGAACCGCGGATTATACCAGAAGATCGCCAACAAGATGAAAGAGATAGATCCAAAGGTATTGGCCAACTGCATAATCAGGGATGTGAAGGAAAACAACAAGCTCCCATTCATAATCGACAGCGTAAGGGACATGACAGATTATATAACTTTGAAAAGGGCATTTCCTAAGCTGGTAACAATAAAGCTCGATGCTGATTTCAGGTTAAGGTGCGAATTCCATAAGGAGAAATATGGCGAGTATCCGTTGGAAGTAGAGCTCGAGGATCTGAGCGAACGAACCATAAACAGCATACCATCCGAGATAAAATTCCAGAATATGTACAAACCTGAAAACATCAGCCGATTATCAAGCTCATTAATCAGGTCGATAAGGAACGGCACCATAATGGAACTGCTAAGGCATTGAGCCTGCAGACGGACAGCACACTCCTATTTATCTTACAAAGACCGCACAGTAGGGGTTTGGGCCTTGAATATATCCGCCAGGGTAGGGATTTGAACCCTAAAGTCCGTGAGGACACGCGCTTGCAGGTATGTACGATTTCCAGGCGCGCGCGTTACCGGATTCCGCCACCCTGGCATTGTTAGGAATTTGACGTTTCAGTATTTAGATTTGCGCTTTTTATTATTATGGTGGTTTCATGCCAAAAGAGATAGGAAAAATAGTGCAGTTTGTCAGCACATCAACAGAGAGTTTTGATGATGCGGTAAGAAAGGCAGTAAAGGAGATAAGCGGAAGGGAAAAGGGCGTGCGGGGCGTTGATGTAAAAAGGATGACCGCAAAGGTCGACAGGGGGCGCATCCTTGAATACAGAGTCGCAATAAACGTATCATCCGAATACTAGCATAATATAAGAGCGGGCCCAGGGGGAATTTCCTAAGCTTTTTGATTAAACTTTTTACCAAAAAGTTTATTTCGAACCCCCGACTTACTGGTTAAAAGCCAGCCACTCTGGCCAGGCTGAGTTATGGGCCCACACATTCATATAAATGAATCATTCAGCTATAAAAAACCAAGCCTTTGCTCTTTACCTAAAGCTTGCCGACCAGATCGCCGCTGGGCTTCAATGTTTTTTCTCCGGGCCTCCAGTTTACTGGGCAGACCTCTCCTGGGTTTTTCCTGACATACACTGCGGCCCTGAGCTTCCTGAGCGTCTCCCCGATACTCCTGCCAAGGCTGTTGTCATTCATCTCTATGGCCTTCACTATTCCATCAGGGTCTGCAATGAAAGTGCCCCTCAATGAGAGTCCCTCATCATTTATATAAGTGCCAAATTCCTTGCACATCTTTGCGCTAGGATCAGCAATCATAGGGTAGCCTATCTTTCCAATGGAGGGCGAGCTGTCATACCATGCCTTGTGCGCGTATTTCGTGTCTGTGCTGACGCCGAATACCTCTGCGCCCTCCTTCTTGAATTCCTCATAATGCTTTGCCGCATCCTCCAGCTCTGTCGGGCATACGAACGAAAAATCTGCAGGGTAGAAAATAAACACCATCCATTTGCCGAGATAATCATGCAGCTTTATCCTTTTCATATCGCCCCTGATTACAGCATCAACCTCAAAATCCGGTATTTTGTCTCCGATTCCTATCATTTAAATCACATTGATTGTATATGTAATCGCAGCTTATTATTAATTAGCACTTCCCCTGTTAAAATATTGTTGCCTAAAGCTGAAGAGCATGAAAGAATAAAAATAAGAAAAAAGAGGCAATCAAGACTGCCTCTTGTGCACTTCTACTTGGCGCTCTTCTTTCCCTTCATCATTACCCATACAACTATTACTATGATTATTATTATGACTATTGCAGCCACTACATATAATGCAGTGTTGAATGAAGCACCGGATTGCGCTGCTGTTGTTGCAGGAACGCTTGTTGCTGGAACAGTAGTTGCAGGAACGCTTGTTGCTAGAACTGTTGTACTAGCTGCTGCAACTGTTGTTGTAACTGTATTTCCAGGGCCACTGTTTGCTGCCGGGATTGTTGTTGTTGACTGTGGTACTGCGCTGCTATTGGTATAGCTGCCAAGCTTCCCTGTCTGGCTGCCGTTGGTTGTGTTTGTTATAACCCGCCCCCCTCCAGCTGCACCGATTATTGGTGCAGAAATGGAGAATACCAAAATCGAAAAAACTGCCGCCATAAGGAATATGCTCATGTACCTATTAACATTCAAATATTTTCCCATATTATTCGCCTTTATTAACCAAATATTATAAATAACTAATCTTTATAAGCCTATCGCTTTGTGCCGCCCCTTCTGAGGTATTCATACTTCCAACCCTAATTTTTACCACAATTCAGATTATTGGGGAATATAATAATATTCATAGCTTCCAATATATACTTTGGGGGGAGCACATGCTATTTGGGAGGGGAAACAGGAAAATAGAGGTAAGAGAGGAAGAGCTGGAAGGCTATCTCGACTCCTTATTTGATGGCAAGCTCAACGGCCTTGAATCAAGGGCATCAAATATAGTAAAGGAGCTCTTAAGAGCCAGGTTGCAGTTTGCCAATTCCTCAAAAAGCTTCGGCGAACTAAAGGCAGAGCCGGAACTGGAATATTTCTTCATAGACAACATAAACTTCATAAAGGGGCAGAAGCTCTCTTATACAAAAACCCTGAACCGTTTGATAGAGGAATGGGATGTTGGTCAGGAAAACAAAGCAGGCACCGCGAACAGGTACTTTAAATACAGCGACATATTATCAAACGCCGATGCGTTCATACAATCGGTATTGAAAACCAACAACAATTTCAAAAAGGTCCTGCAGTCCTATCCCGGCCATCTTGATCAGTTCAAGAATTCCTTTTCAATGATAGAAAGGCACGCCGAATCATTAAGGGGTGAGCTTTCCAGGAATGAAAGCCCATTATCTGAATACAAGACTGTCAAGGCGGGAATATCCGAATTTAAAAGGGCAAAGGAGCGGTCAGCATTAATCGAAGAGAGCATCAGAAACTTAAATGAAAGGGCCAAATTGGAAAAAGATGGAACAGGCGTGGTGCTGGATATCCAAAAGGCCATATCCGAAAAGGAACTCGAGTTGTCGGAATTGAATGCGGAAATCTCATCATTGCAGGGCAGAATAAACATTGCGGCAACCGCCATCGAGCGCCCGGCAAGAAAATTCGACCACGTTTCAGGCAGGAAAATCCAGCTCCACAAATTTTTGGAGGACCCTTTCAACAGCATTAAGAGCGAGCAGGATTACTCTGAATTTATCTCAATGCTCAAACTGCTGAAGGGCTTTGTTGGGGATGGTAAGGTAGAAGTGAAAAATCCCCAAAGGCTGCTGGAATGCATAGATGAGCTTCTGGAGATGAACATCCATGAAAAATCAAAAAAGATGACGGACCTTCAGGTTAGCAGGTCGAGCATCATGAGGAATATTGCAAAATTAAGGGAGGAGCACGAGAGGAATAATGAAAAAAGGAATGCCTCGGAAAGCGCGATACGGAGCATAGAAAGCCTAAGGGCGGAGGCAGCCGATTGCTTAGCTAGGGAGAACAGCGCCAAGGCCGCGCTTGAAAGCCTATTCTTAAAATATTACGGGAAAAACATCTCAATTATCAGATAAGTGTGCTTTATCTATGCCCAGTCCAGCTTCCACTATCTTAAATTACCATTGCATTATTCTACATCGCCAATCTTGAGGGTTTAATGTGCCATTTGTTAAAGCTTTGCAGACAAAATAGATTATGCGGAAGGATCCCAAAACGGACAGGGCGGCAAAAATACTCTCAAGGCTTGACAGGATACCCGTATGGGCCTTTCCTGCGTCATTCCTTGCCATAATAGGGCTCGGATACTTCTTCACCTTTTTTGATATCACAAACATAGGGCTTGCAATGCCTGCCATAGCAGCCCAGTTCGGACTGACCGGATCCGAAAGCCTGTTCATCGCACTTGCAGTAGGGCTTATAGGCTACATAATCGGCTCCTATCTTATTGGGAGCATTGCCGACAGGCGCGGCAGGATAAAAATGATGGCGCTCACAATGGCGCTTACAGCAATAGGCTCCTTCGGCGATGCACTTGCCGGTGGAGTGTTCACGCTTGCGCTATGGAGGTTCATTACAGGGATGGGAGTTGGCGCTAGCCTGAACCTCGTCTCAACATATTTAGGTGAGCTTTCACCTCCGGGAAGGCGCGGCAGGATTGCAGTTCTCACATTTCTTATCGGGATAATGGGGCAGGCGGTCACCCCATTTGTTGCATTCGCGCTGGTGCCAAACTTTCTGATCGGCTGGCGTATATTGTTTGCAATCGGCGGTTCTGTTGCCGCAATTGCGGGCTGCCTAATGCTGATCCTTCCGGAATCGCCAAGATGGCTTGCCCTTCACGGCAGGCTTGACGAAGCGGAAAATATCGTCGGGTCAATGGAGAAATTTACTGCAGGAAAGGGTATACGCCTGCCCAGGCCGCAGAAAACGGAGATGGATGCATCAAGGGGCAGGTTTCCAACCGCATACCTTTTCCACAGGAAGTATGCCAAAAGGCTTGCATTATTCGCCTCGATGTGGTTCTTCTGGTATTTCGGCAATTATGCATTCCTGGGCGATGCCGCAACCATCATCTCAAGCCATGGCATCACCATTGCAAATTCAATACTTTTCTTTGCCGTAGGAGCAGTAGGCTATCCTGTTGGCGCGGTAGTCATGCTCTCCATTGTGGACAGGTTTGAGAGAAAGCACATGATATTTGTATCATCGGCAATATGGCTATGCGGAATGCTGCTCATAGCATCCCTTGCAAATGATTATGTAATAATGTTCGGCACATTCCTCGCATCATTCGCACTTGGGCTGTATCTGCAGATCGCTTATACTTACACGGCGGAAAGCTATCCAACAAGGGCAAGGTCATCCGGCTTTGCGCTTAGCGACGGGCTGGGCCATCTCGGAGGCGCCATAGGTGCGCTTGCGCTGCCCATAATGGTAAGCACCTTAGGATTCGGGGCGGGCTTTGCTGCGATCGGAATTACAGGCCTGGTTGCCGGCACAATAGCTCTTTCAGGGCCGAGGAGCTCAGGATTGGCGCTGGAGAAGGTTTCCGGATAGCTATCCCATACATTAAATAAATCAAATGCCATTTGATATCATGTACTATTCCGTGCTTGAAAATAAAACATTCCTGGTCAGGCTTGAGAAAGGGGAGAAAGTCATCTCCTCAATAAAGGAGTTCTGCAAGAAGCTCGATATAAAAAATGCCCTCTTTATGGGCCTGGGCTCCATAGAGGACCCAACCCTTGCGCACTATAATGTCAATAGCAAAAAATACAAGGAAAAGGCTTTGCCGGGGATATTTGAGGCAACGAGCCTTGTCGGGAATGCCGCTCTTTTTGAATCAGAGCCACTGATCCATGGCCACATAAACCTGTCTGACGATGAGATGCGTTCCTTTGGCGGCCATCTAGTTGAGGCAACTGTATCAGCAACAATGGAGCTGATGGTCCAGGACCTGCGCAGCAGCAAGATGAAAAAATATGACGAGAGAATCGGTCTTAAGCTTTTTGAACTCGATGAGCATTTATAGCCAGCCCCAGAGGTAGGCGCCGTTTGCTCTGCCCATAGCCCCACATACCCAGCTGTTAATACCCCCAACCATAATTTATAGATTGCTGCCCTATGGCGCAACAAACAAATAATAATATTGTTGGTGATATGTTTATTCTCTGCTTTTTAAAAGTGTTAAAATGGTACTAAAGGATGTAAATTACGGCAGTTTTGATGTTCGTGAGCCGGTGCTGATAGAACTCATAAACTCTGATGCAGTGCAAAGATTAAAGAGACTGGACCAGATGGGGGTGCCTCAGAAGTATTACCCATTTGCGGGGTTCAGCAGATTTGAGCACTCTCTGGGGGTTATGCTGCTGCTTAGGAAGCTGGATGCGCGTTTAGAGGAGCAGGTAGCAGGCTTGATACATGATGCATCGCATTTGGCATTCTCCCATACTGTTGATTGGGCGATTGCAGAGGGCATGAAAGGAAATGAGGACTTGCAGGATAATAATCACATGATAATGCTTGCAGAAACCACCATACCAAAAACACTCAAAAAATTCGGATTGGACTTTGGAACTGTAACTGACATAAAACGCTTTAAGCTTCTTGAAAGTGATGCACCCTCATTATGTGCTGATAGGCTGGATTATGCGCTAAAGGAATTCTATTATTGTGGGAGCAAGGCCGTGGCAAAACAGTGTGTGGAAGATCTGATGAGCTTTGATGGCAGAACAGTCTTCAGATCCAAAGAGGCCGCTGGGGTTTTCGGAAGAAATTACATGGCACTTCAAAATGGGCATTGGGGAGGCCAAGAAGCAGTAACACAGTATTACCTGCTCAGCAGAATAATAAAGGCGGGACTTGAAAAGCAGGTTATATCATTTGAGGACCTTAAAACAGACGATGAGTATGTTATGGATAAATTGGAAAAAACAAAAGAGGAAGAAATAAGGAATTATCTGCGGCTTCTCCTTTATAAGGGGAAACTGCCGAAAAACAAAGCAGGAAAATCGGAAAAAGTAAGGAAAAAATTCAGGCATGTCGATCCCAAATATTTAGATAATGGAATAGTTAGGCGGTTAAGCGAAAGTGAATTTGGTTATGGCAATCTATTAGAAGAAAGCAGGAAATTAAATCAAAAAGGGATAACCATAAGACTTGGCCCTTCATAGAGGCAAGGAAAAACAAAAATACAAAAATTTGACGCCCGAAGCGGGCAACAGGATAGGAAGTCCCACGCCCCTTTGTCTCGGGCATAAAGTTCACTAATTCATTTTATTATTTTCCTAAATAACTTTCTAAGTTTATCGTAACTTATCTCGTTTCTTGCACATTTATAAGCAAGCTTTTCAAGCTCAAGTTTTGATGCTGTGAAACTTAGTTTATTTAATGCCAGATATGTAACTGTAGTTGCAAAGGCCGTTCTTTTATTTCCAGCCAAAAAAGGATGAACAGTAATAATATCATGGAAATAAGTAGTGGCGTTGTCTATATGATTTGGATTATTGAATACTTTTTCAACAATGTAATCAAATTCCCACGAGATAACACAACATGTTCCTCTTTCGTTACCTTAACCACTTCCTTATTGATTTCTAGAATATCCTCAATAGTCGGAAAAAGTGGCATCTTTTCTCCTCATTCGTTCAGTCCCAAGGTTAACCAAAAGGTCGTGATACTTCTTGAATTGTTCCTTGAATATCTTTTTAAATAATTTTTTTGATGCGTAGGGCATGTTATCAATAACCTATGTTTCTGAACTCACTTTGGCAATGTAGTGTAAACTGGTAGGTATCTCGATAACCCAAATTTGTCGACGATTTCACGCTGAATTTTAGTATTTGGTACTATCTGGAACTGGAT